>NBJMC04202__coassemble_1646_pt1 | contig 22248 bp, 19 predicted proteins | sample NBJMC04202__metabat2_high_PE_053 | metagenome-assembled genome bin NBJMC04202
CTCTGTTCGGTGAGAAGTACGGCGATAAGGTCCGCGTGGTGCGGATGGGAGATTTTTCCACGGAACTGTGCGGCGGTACCCATGTGGCGAATACGGGAGACATTTCCGTGTTTAAGATCCTTTCTGAAAGCGGCGTTGCAGCCGGCGTCAGAAGGATTGAGGCGCTCACCGGCCCCGGCGTGTTCTCTTATTACAGAGAGCAGGAGAGCCGTCTTGAGGAAGCGGCGAAGATCGTGAAGGCGACGCCTGCAACCCTTGCGGAGAAGCTGGAGCACCTGATGGCAGAGGTGAAGCGGCTGAACGCGGAAAATGAGTCTTTAAAGAGCAAGGCCGCAAAGGAAGCCCTGGGCGATGTGATGGACCAGGTGCAGGAAGTGAAGGGCGTGAAGCTGATCGCGGCCCGTGCGGACGGCGTGGACATGAATGGCTTAAGAGAGCTGGGAGACCAGTTAAAGGAAAAGCTGGGTGAAGGCGTGATCGTGCTGGCATCCGCGCAGGACGGCAGGGTGAATCTGGTGGCCATGGCGACGGACGGAGCGATGAAGACGGGCGCTCATGCGGGCAATCTGATTAAGGGAATCGCAGCCCTTGTCGGCGGTGGCGGCGGCGGAAGGCCGAACATGGCCCAGGCCGGCGGAAAGAAACCGGAGGGCATCGATGATGCGCTGAGAGAAGCGGCGGCGGTTCTGGAAGGCCAGATTAAATAATAAAAAAGTCTTGACGTGAGGGCATTTTTTGGTATAATAAAGGATGTGCATGGATTGCTGTGCGGCTGTGCGGCATAAAGCATGCATTAAAAACCCAATCAGTCATGAACTTGAAGGGACTGAAGGGAGGTCAGGTGTGAGCTATGTCTAACATTATCGTAAAAGAGAATGAGACTTTGGACAGCGCGCTTCGTCGTTTTAAGAGAAGCTGTGCGAAGGCTGGTATTCAGCAGGAGATCCGTAAGAGAGAGCATTACGAGAAGCCCAGCGTAAGACGCAAGAAGAAGTCCGAAGCAGCAAGAAAGCGTAAATATAATTAAGCGAACGGAAGTCCTTGGTAGTCAGCTATCAGGGACTTGTGTTTTAATGGCGAAAATTTCCATTTTTTGCCATAAACGGATGTTCGGAATGGAGGAACTATGCTGCTTCACAGCATATCTTTGATCGCCGGCCTGCAGCCGTTACGTCTGATTGCGGCTTTCTGCATTTACAGTGTGATTGGTTGGTGTATGGAGTCCGCCTACATGTCGTTCTGTAACAGGAAACTGACGAACAGAGGATTTATGACGGGTCCGTTCTGCCCCATCTATGGTTTTGGCGCACTTGCAGGCTTTTTCCTGTTGAAGGGCTTTGCTGAAAACCTGCTTCTGCTCTATGTCGCGGGGGCGGTCAGCGCAACGATATTTGAATATCTGGTGGGCAGGCTGATGTTGAAGCTGTTCGGTGAAGTCTGGTGGGATTATCATGAAAAGCCCTTTAATTATCAGGGGATTATCTGTCTGGAAAGCACAGTCGCGTGGGGATTTTATGCGGTTATCATCATCGGTTTTCTACATGGAATCGTGATGAAATATGCGTCCTGGTATACATACGGTATGGGCCTCAGACTCCTCGGCGCAGTGCTTCTGCTTGTGCTGATTGATTTTTCCTGGCATCTTCTCGCCGCTTTGCACGTGGATCTGGCAGGAAAGAGAGACAGGCTTCTGGAAAAATGCCGCGGCTTTTTCCATGTTTAGAGGTACAGGCGGCTGGCGGAAACCAGGGAAAAACAAGAGGATATTTTCGGGAAACTGACTGACAAAGGAACAGAAGCGGCTTTATTCCGCTTCAGAAAGGTACGGAAAGGAATGGAAAAGAACTGGAAGATGAGGACAGCCGGTCTGATCCTTGCGGCGATGATTGGCATCGGTACGCTGCTGGGGACAGGCGTAGATGCGAAGGCGGCCGGAGTGATTGCAAAGGGAATCGACGTTTCCATGTATCAGGAAGCAATCAACTGGAGTGCGGTGGCTTCCGAGGGCTACAGCTTTGCTTTTATCCGGGTGGGGAGCGCGAAGAGCGGTCTGGATCCCTATTTTGCGCAGAATATGGCAGGCGCAGCCGCAGCGGGACTGAAAACGGGAGTTTATCTGTATTCCTATGCGACTACGGTGGAGGCTGCCATGGCGGAGGCACAGTTCACGCTGGCGGCGATCGCGCCCTTTACAGTGAATATGCCGGTTGTCTTTGATATTGAGGATACCGTACATAAATCCATGTCCACACAGGAACTGGTGGCGCTGGTTGTCGCGTTCTGTTCCACGATTGAAAATGCCGGTTATTATCCGATGGTTTATTCCAATAAAAATATGCTGACGACACAGATCGGCGTGGTGCCCTATGACGTCTGGGTGGCACAGTATTCCGATGTCTGCGAATACCCGAATCCGGCCTTCTGGCAGTATACCAGCAGCGGAACCGTGAGTGGAATTAACGGCAGAGTAGATCTGAACTACCAGTTCAAGGACTATTCCAATATCATTATCGCAAACGGCTTCACAACAAGAAATGGAAATACCTATTTCTACAATAATTATAAGATGCAGTACGGATGGGTGGACTATGAAGGAAACCGCTACTTTATGAACGCGGACGGCACCCTGTATAAGAACGGATGGCTGACGGACGGCGTAAACACCTGGTATATGGATACGTCGGACGGACATATGCTTCGCGACCTGGTGACGATTGCGGGAAAGAACTACTATTTCGACGCGAACGGCCTGATGCAGACCGGTCTTGTGAATCTCAACGGTCAGACCTATCTGTTCGGCGCGGATGGCTCCATGCAGTATGGCTGGTATACGGACGCACAGGGGCTGCGTTACTTCCAGGAGGATGGAAGCATGGCGGTCAATAAAACTCTGGTTCTGGATGGAAAGACCTATGTATTCGATACAAACGGCATTGGTACGGAATACGTGGCTCCCGAGATCGATTTGACCGGCGTTGATCCTTCCACCTGGGTTCTGGATCCGGCTACCGGAAATATGATTGATTCCGCCACCGGCCTGCCGGTGGATCCGGCTGTAGCTGCGGCGGTGATCGCTCAGGCTCAGGCGGCTGCGGCACAGTAAAAAGAGCAGATTATGAAAATAGGGAACCCGCCCGGACTTTCCATAAGAGGAGGTCCGGACGGGTTCTTTGCACATCGTGTGATCGGATGGAGAAAGTTTCCTGCCCTGTCCGATTGTGATTCCGCATTCATGATTTTGCCGGAAATTACATAGAATGTGCTATAGACTGGATTGAGGGGAGATTCCCTTATGTTGGACTGGATCGGACGGATCTGTGGAAGAAGGGGGAAAGCCTGGCTTTTTGCTGCTCTTGCCATCCTGCTTTCAGTGGGAGCGCCTGCGAAGCAGCTCCTTGCGGAGGAAACTGCGGTACAGGAGACGGAGGAGCAGAGTGGTGTATCCGTGCATCTGTCGGCGCCGGCGGCCATTCTGATGGAGGCTTCCACTGGAACCGTGATTTTTGAGCAGAATGCGGATGTGCCATGTTCCCCGGCGAGCATCACCAAGATCATGACCCTGCTGCTGATTTTTGAAGCGTTGGAGGAAGGCGATATCGACCTGCAGGACGAGGTGATGACGAGCGCCTATGCGCAGTCGATGGGCGGAAGTCAGGTTTTTCTGGAAGAAGGGGAAATGCAGACGGTGGATACCCTGATCAAATGCATCGCCGTTGCCAGCGGTAATGATGCTGCGGTCGCAATGGCGGAGTTCATCGCCGGCAGCGAAGAGGAATTCGTTTCCCGTATGAATGAAAAGGCACAGGAGCTGGGAATGGAAAACACCCATTTTCTGGACTGCTGCGGTCTGTCGGATTCCGACGATCATCATACCACCGCCAGGGATGTGGCGGTCATGTCAAGAGAGCTGATCACACAATATCCGGAAGTGTTCAATTATACCACGATCTGGATGGAGGATATCACCCATAATACGGCCAGGGGAAGCAGCGCCTTCACGCTGTCCAGCACCAATAAGCTTCTGAAGCAGTATCAGTGGACCACGGGCCTGAAAACGGGCTCCACCAGCAAGGCAAAATACTGTGTTTCGGCCACGGCGAAAAAGAACGATATTGAACTGATCGCTGTGGTGATGGCGGCGCCGGACTACAAGGCCCGGTTCGACGATGCGGTGACGCTTCTGAACTATGGCTACAGCGTGAGTTCTCTGTATCATGACGAGAATACGGAGAAGCTGCCGCAGATGAAGGTGGAGGGCGGCGTGGCGGACACGGTTGAGCTCGCCTTTGAAAAGCCGTTCACCTGGCTGGATACGAAGGGCAGTGATCTGAGCCTTGTGGAGAAGTCACTGAGTCTGCCCGAGGAGGCGCAGGCTCCTCTGGAAGCCGGGCAGAAGGCGGGAGAAGCGGTCTACCGGCTGAATGGAGAAACGCTGGGAACCGTGAATGTGGTATATGCGGAATCGGTGGCCGCTGCGGGCTTTCGGGACTATCTGAAAAAAGTTCTCGCATATTTCCTTTTATAACGAACCAAAATATGTTATACTTTTCCTGTTATATTCAAGGCAAAGGAGTAGATACGTGATTTATTTTTTCATCGGCGTTCTCTGTGCGGCGGCGGTCATCCTTATCGGGACGATTGCTTATGATTCCAACCGTTTCGTTACGGTGGAGTATCATGTCCGCTGCAGGAACCTGAAAAGGAAATATCGGTTTGTCATGCTCTCCGATCTGCATAACAAGCGTTACGGAACGCATCATGAAAAGCTGCTTGCCGCTATCGACGCGCAGGAGCCGGAGAGCATTCTGATTGCCGGAGATATGCTCACTTCGGAGACTCCGGAACGGTTTGGGCCGGCTCTGGAGCTGACAGAGACTCTGGCGGAAAAATATCCCGTTTATTATGCCAACGGAAACCATGAATACCGGATGAAGACGGATGAAAAGCACTACGGGAGCGGCTATCGGCGTTATCATGCGCAGCTGAAGCGCTGCGGCGTCGTTTTCCTTGAAAATGAAAGCCTGCTGCTTCCGGAGCCCGGAATCCGTCTGTATGGAGTGGAGATCGGAAAAAAGTTTTATCAGAAGGTGAAGAAAGGCAGAATGGACGCGGCCTATCTGAAACGGCTGCTCGGGAAGCCGTCCGCGGGAGAGTACAACATTCTGATCGCCCATAATCCGGACTATTTTCCCGCGTATGCCGAATGGGGGGCAGATCTTGTCCTCTCCGGCCATGTGCATGGAGGAATCATGCGGCTGCCCCTCCTTGGCGGCGTCCTGTCGCCGGCTCTGCGGCTTTTTCCCAAATACGACGGAGGGCTGTTTCAGGAAGGCGGCAGCACCATGATCCTGGGAAGGGGGCTGGGAAGCCATACCATCCCCATCCGCATTTTCAATCCGGGCGAGCTGATCGTAGTAACGCTGGAACCGGAATGAAAGCATTATGTCGCAGACTGCCGGCAAAAGGATAGAAAAGAGGGAGACCGAAACGTTTATGGCGCTTGAGGTGAAGCTGCAGGCATTTGAAGGCCCTCTGGACCTTCTTCTGCATCTGATTGAAAAGAATAAGGTGGATATTTACGATATCCCCATCGTGGAGATCACGGATCAGTATCTGGAAACCATCCGTCAGATGGAAGAGGAGGATATGAACGTGATGAGCGAGTTCCTCGTGATGGCGGCAACGCTTTTGGATATCAAATGCCGCATGCTCCTGCCCCGTGAGAAGGATGAGGAGGGACAGGAAGAGGACCCGCGGTCGGAACTGGTGGAAAAGCTTCTGGAATATAAGGCGTACAGGTACATGGCGCTGGAACTGAAGGACATGGAGGTGGACGCACAGAAGGCTTTTTACAGGGAACCGTCTCTGCCCCCTGAGGTAAAGAATTACAGGCAGCCCGTGGATTATGAAGAGCTGCTTGCCGGAGTGACGCTGACCCGCTTAAACGAGGTGTTTCAGGCATGTCTGAAGCGTCAGGTTGATAAGATGGATCCGGTCCGCAGCCATTTCGGCCGGATTGAAAAGGATGAGGTCAATATCGAACATAAGGCGGGCTACGTCGCCGCCTATATCAGAAGCCACCGGAAGCTGAATTTCCGCGAGCTTCTGGAAAACAGGAAAAGCCGGATGGATGTGATCGTGACCTTTCTGGTGGTGCTGGAGCTGATGAAGACCGGAACGGTCAACGTCAGCCAGGAAGGGATCGAGGAGGATATCATTATCACGGTGAATGAAACGGCGGACGGACTTGAAAACCTGCGGCTGACTTCCCTGGGAGAACAGGAGGGGGAATTGGGCGGAAGAAAGGATATGGAAAATGGAGCAGGAGCATAAAAAGGCGGCTCTGGAGGCGATTCTGTTCGCCATGGGAGATTCCGTGGAGCTGGACAGGCTGGCCGCGGCAATCGAGGAGACACCGGAAGAGACCAGACTGCTTTTGACACAGATGAAGGAGGAATGGGAGACTCAGCAGAGAGGCGTCTGCCTGGTGGAATATGAAGGAGCTTTTCAGATGTGTACCAGAGGAGATCTGTATGAATATCTGATCCGCGTGGCGAAAACGCCGAAAAAATACGCGCTGACAGATACGCTTCTTGAAACCCTCTCCATCATCGCCTACAAACAGCCTGTGACCAGGCTGGATGTGGAAAAAATCCGGGGAGTAAACAGCGATCATGCCATCAGCCGTCTGGTGGAGTTTGAACTGGTTATGGAGCTGGGAAGGCTGGATGCGCCGGGAAGGCCGCTGCTGTTCGGTACAACAGAGCAGTTTCTGCGCACCTTCGGCGTGAAGTCTCTGGAGGAACTTCCCAGGCTGAATGAACTGAAACTGCAGGAGTTCCGTGCGGAGGCGGAGGAGGAAGCAAAGGAGATGAGCTCCGAAGGAACGGTGGAATCCGGAGAGGAAGCGTAAGGGAACAAAACCCTGCAGTCTCCGGCTCGAGCTGAGAGAATGGCTTCGGCCGTTTTCATAGAAATACAAAGCCGTCATAAACGGCAGAAAAAAGGAGGAAGGGTATATGTTGTTTATCATCATTGGAATCCTTGTGATTCTCGTCATTGCGATCCTGTTTTCAGGATACAAGAAGGCTCCGCCGGATACGGCTTTCATCATTTCCGGTATGAGAAAGAAGATCATCATCGGCAAAGCCAGCGTGAAAATTCCGTTTCTGGAACGGATGGACAAGCTGAGTCTGAAGCTGATCGCCATCGACGTGAAAACCACCAATGCGGTTCCTACTGCGGATTACATCAACATTCAGGTGGATGCAGCGGTCAACGTGAAGATTTCCAGCGATCCGCCGAAGCTGGCGCTGGCTGCGGAGAACTTTCTGAATCAGAATACCCAGTATATCGCAAATATCGCCCGAGAGGTTCTGGAAGGAAATATGCGTGAGATCGTGGGCCGTATGCGTCTGGAGGAGATGGTCAGCGACCGTCAGAAGTTTGCAAATCTGGTCAAGGAGAATGCGGAGCCGGACCTGGCCGCGATGGGACTGGACATCGTCAGCTTCAACGTGCAGAATTTTTCCGACGGCAACGGCGTGATTGAGGATCTGGGTATCGATAACATTTCCCAGATCAAGAAAAAGGCCGCCATTGCCAAGGCGGAAGCGGAAAAGGAGATCGCGGTGGCAAAGGCGGAAGCGGACCGTCAGGCCAATGACGCACGGATCAATGCGGAACGCGAGATCGCCAAGAAAAACAACGAGCTGTCCCTGCAGAAATCGGAGCTGAAGAAGCTGGAGGATACGAAGAAGGCGGAAGCGGACGCAGCCTACAGCATCCAGGAGCAGCAGCAGCGAAAGACCATCGAGATCGCCACTGCGGAAGCGAGCATCGCCAAGCAGGAAAAGGAGGTCATCTTAAAGGAAAGAGAGGCCGAGGTTCAGGAGAAGGAGCTGGATGCTCAGGTCAAAAAGAAAGCCGAGGCGGAAAAATACGCGAGACAGCAGCAGTCCGAGGCAGAGCTGTATGAACGTCAGAAGAGAGCCGAAGCGGAAACCTTCGAAACGGAGAAAAACGCTGTGGCGATGAAGGCGACGGCAGAGGCCCAGAAGTTTGCCAAGGAGCAGGAAGCGGCCGGAATCCGTATGGTCGGTGAAGCGGAAGCGGAGGCCATCCGGGCGAAGGGTATCGCGGAGGCGGAAGCCATGGAGAAGAAGGCCGTCGCATACCAGAAGTACAACAATGCGGCCATGGCGGAAATGCTGATCAGGGTACTTCCGGACATCGCCGGCAAGATCGCCGAGCCTCTTACCCGTATCGATAAGATTACGATCATCGGAAGCGGCAGCGATAATGGTGTGGAAAGCGTGGCCGATCATGTTCCGGCGGTCATGGCAAAGCTGTTTGAGACCATGAAGGAAACGGTCGGCATCGACATGGGTGAACTGGTGAAGGCCGGAACCTATGACGCTGCGGTGACGAGAAATATCAACATCACCAATTCCGGTTCTTCGGAAACGGCACAGCCGGCAGCCGATGCTCCGGAAGCTTCCGTTAACCGGACGGAAGAATAGAAGGCCAACGGAGGCATAAACCCTGCCTGACGGCATAGAATGTAACAATTCGATGTCGTCAGGTAACGGTATGTGGTTTGATTATTCCGGTTTGAAAAAAGGGATCGCGACTGTCCTTTTCACGGTTGCTCTTTCGTGCACGTTTTCCGCCTTTTACGGGAGTGGGATGTGCGGTGGTTATGGGATGGGGACGGTATGTGCCCGGGAAAATGAAAACGATCCGACAGACGAGCTGTACGCCCTGTCCGCTGTCCTGATGGATGCGGACAACGGGCGTATTTTATTGCAGAAAAACGGAACCCAGGTACTTCCCATGGCCAGCACCACGAAGATCATGACATGTATTCTTGCGCTGGAGCTGGCAGACCCGGAGGAGTATGTCACGGTCTCCTCCTATGCGGCAGGCATGCCGAAGGTTCACCTTGGAACGAGGGCAGGACAGGTGTTCCGGCTGAAAGATCTCCTGTATTCTCTGATGCTGGAGTCCCACAATGATTCCGCCGTGATCATCGCGGAACATATCGGAAGGAAGCTCGCCGGAAACGAAGAAACGGATAAAACAGCGGCAAATGCGGAAACAAATGGAAATACGGCGGCTGAAAGCACGGCGGAGGAGAGCAGAGATGCGGTGTTGAGCTTTACAGCAAAAATGAACGAGAAAGCGGAGGAAATCGGCTGCACGGATACGTTTTTCGTGACCCCGAACGGGCTGGATGCCATCCTGACCCTCACGGACGAAGCGGGCAAAACATTGGAAATGCAGCATTCCACTACGGCGGCTGATCTGGCCAGAATCATGAGCTACTGCGTGACGGACTCTCCGGAAAGGGAGGCGTTCCTTGAGATTACCCGGACCCGGACCTGGTCCTTTACGGATTATACCCGGGAGGAAAACGGGGAATGGCAGACGGGAAGCAGCAGCTACTCCTGCAGCAATCACAACGCCTTTCTTGACATGATGGAAGGGGCGCTTACCGGGAAAACGGGTTTTACGGCGAAGGCGGGCTACTGTTATGTGGGTGCGCTTAAACAGGATGGAAAACTTTTTTCCATCGCCCTTCTTGCCTGCGGATGGCCGAACAACAAAAGCTGGAAATGGCATGATGCCCGGATCCTTTACGAATACGGGCTGGAAAATTATGAAAAGCGGGACATTTACCAGAAGGCGGAGCTGCCGGAACTTCCCGTACTGGAAGGAATCCGCGATACGGCTGCGCTGACGGAGAGTCAGGCTGAGATTTCCCTGCTGCTTGGCAGCACGGATGAGGTGCGCACGGAGCTTTCCCTGGCGGAGAATCTGAATGCGCCTGTGGAAGCGGGAATGACCGTGGGCTGGCAGAACTATTACGTGAACGGAGAGCTGTACACAAGCCTTCCCATCCGGACGGCGGAAGCGGTGACACAAAGAACGTACCGTTATTGCCTGGAAGAGATTCTGAAGCTGATCTGGCTGTAAAAGGCCGGCGGCTTCGGAACAGATTTTCACATGCTGACAGAGAATCCGGGGCAGAAAAGGAAACGAAGAAAAAAGCATAAAATTCGCATAAAATTCCGATTTTCATCTGGTAGATTTTTCGGTTCCGTGGTATAATTTCAAAATACGGGTGTCTATGGAACAGACAGAAACGGACAAGCTGTTTTTGGACCGCAGATTTCAGCCTGCAGTGCTCCCAGGGCAGCCGTAGCTCAAGTTCAATTTTAAGTAAAGATAAAATGGAGGGCTGAAAAATGAGTATTACTTCACAAGCGAGCCAAAGAATCAACGCTTTGCTCGACGACAACAGTTTCGTTGAGATCGGGGCGATGGTGACAGCCAGAGCGACCGACTTCAATCTGAAACAGACAGAAACTCCATCCGACGGGTGCATCACCGGTTATGGAGTGATCGAAGGCAATCTCGTGTACGTGTACAGCCAGGACGCTTCCGTGCTCGGCGGCAGCATTGGTGAGATGCACGCAAAGAAGATTACCAACCTCTATGATCTGGCGATGAAGACGGGAGCTCCCGTGATCGGCCTGATCGATTCAGCTGGCCTGAGGCTTCAGGAAGCGACGGACGCTCTGAACGCTTTCGGCGAGATCTACATGAAGCAGACTCTTGCTTCCGGCGTGATCCCTCAGATCACTGCTGTATTCGGTACCTGTGGCGGCGGACTTGCGCTGGTTCCTGCGCTCACTGATTTTACCTTCATGGAAGGAAAAAAGGCGAAGCTTTTTGTAAATGCGCCTAACGCGCTTGCAGGAAACGAAATTTCCAAATGTGATACTTCAAACGCTGCATTCCAGAGCGAAGAGGCGGGTCTGGTGGACTTTATCGGAGAGGAATCCGAAATCCTCAGCCAGATCAGAAATCTGGTATGCATGCTTCCTTCCAATAATGAGGATGACAATTCCTATGTGGAGTGCATGGACGATCTGAACCGTGCGGATGCAACGATGGCCGCATGTGTGGGAGACAGCTCCATCGCGCTTTCCACGATCGCAGACGATCATCTCTTTGTTGAGGTGAAGGCGGCGTATGCGAAGGAAATGGTAACGGGCTTTTTGAAGCTGAACGGTATGACCGTGGGCGCGGTTGCCAACCGGAGCGAGATCTATGACGAGAATGGAGAAAAGACGGCTTCCTTCGATGCGGCTCTTTCTCCCGCAGGCTGTGATAAGGCTGCTGAGTTTGTGAATTTCTGCGATGCGTTCAACATCCCGGTGCTTACCCTGACCAATGTGAACGGTTTCACGGCGGACAAGTGCTCCGAGAAGAAGATCGCAAAGGCTGCTGCGCGTCTTACATACGCGTTTGCCAATGCAACGGTTCCGAAGGTGAACGTGGTAACCGGCATGGCCTATGGAAGCGCCTATGTGGTGATGAATTCCAAGGCTCTGGGAGCGGATATCACCTATTGCTGGCCGGATGCGAAGATAGGTACGATGGATGCGCGTCTTGCAGCAAAGATCATCTGCGACGGACAGGGAGCGGATGCGGTGAACGAATGTGCGAAGGAGTACGAGGCCCTGCAGACGAGCGCCGCAAGCGCTGCCAGAAGAGGGTATGTGGACACCATTATTGAGCCTGCCGATACGAGAAAATATGTGATCGGCGCGTTTGAAATGCTCTTCACAAAGAGGGAAGACCGCCCTGCAAAAAAACACGGCACGGTTTAAACAGGCCGCAGACTTTGAAAGGAGCATGTCGATTCATATGAAAAGGAAGTTGTTAACATTAGGAATGGCTCTCATCTGCGTTTTCGGTATGACGGCCTGCAGCGGGGCGGCTGACAGCACATCCGCAAGTGCGGAGAGCCTTTATGGGATTACACAGGACTCCGCAGTCGATTACGCGGATCAGGTGATCGCTTCCATCCAGACCATCGTGGCGCAGAACATGCAGGATCAGTACGCTTCGGATACGGTGATCTCTTCCGCGCTGGACAGCTGGGAAAGCGCTCTGGAGGACATTGGACAGGTTCAGTCCATGTCCGGACATACGGTATCTGCGGATGAGGATGGAGTCACCATCGACGTCCATGTGGACGGAAGCGAGCACGATGCGAATATTGTCATTACGCTGGATGATGAGCTTGCGCTCAGCAGCATTACAACGAATGTGGAGTATTCTTTTGGAGAGCTGATGGAGAATGCAGCTCTGAACACGGTCCTGGGTATGGGAACAGTGTTTGTGATCCTGATTCTGATCTGCCTGATCATTTACTGCTTCAACTTTATTCCGAAGATTCAGGCATCGTTCTCCGGGAAAAAGAATGAGCCGGCAGAGAAGAAAGAGAAACCTGCGGTATCAGCTGCGCCTGCGGCACCCGCAGTACAGACAGCAGAACAGAATCCGATGGATGACTGTGAGCTCGTGGCGGTAATCGCGGCGGCGGTTGCGGCGAGTGAGGGAGCGCCGTCTCCCGAGGGCTTCGTGGTAAGGAGCATCAGACGCGTACCTGTCAGCAGGTGGAAAGCGAATAAATAAAAAGGAAGATACAGGAGGAATAGTATCATGAAGAATTATAGAATTACCGTCAATGGAAATGTGTACGATGTTGTAGTGGAAGAGGGCGCTCAGGGTGCAGCACCGGCCTACGCTCCCAAGGCAGCTCCCAGACCGGCGGCAGCGCCTGCCCCCGCACCTGTGGCAGCGCCTGCTCCCGCACCTGCGGCAGCTCCCGCAGCGGCACCTGCCCCCGCTCCTGCAGCAGCTCCCGCAGGAACAGCAGGAAGCATCCGCGTGGAAGCCGGTGCGGCCGGTAAGGTATACAGCATTGATGCGAAGATTGGCCAGGCTGTAAAGGCCGGTGATTCCGTTGTAACCATCGAAGCCATGAAGATGGAGATCCCGGTGGTTGCTCCTCAGGACGGTACCGTAGCCAGTATCGACGTGGCAGTTGGTGATGCCATTGAGGCAGGCGCTCTGCTCGCAACGTTAAACTAAGCACGGAAAGAACGTCCTGCCAATCCCATAAGGCTGCGCGGCTTTCAGGTATTGCATATTTCCTGAAGCTGTGTGGCCGGGCGCTCAGGCCTGTGAGTTTGGCAAAAGGAATGGGAGGTCAACATAAATGGATTATATTGTAACTACTTTGGACAATCTGATTCATCAGACAGCGTTCTTTAACCTGACCTGGGGAAACTATCTGATGATCGTAATCGCCTGCGTTTTTCTTTATCTGGCGATTGCCAGGGGCTTTGAACCCCTGCTTCTGCTTCCGATCGCCTTCGGTATGCTGCTGGTAAATATTTATCCGGATATCATGCTTCGCCCGGAGGAGGCGGCAAACGGTACGGGCGGCCTGCTCTATTACTTCTATGTGCTGGATGAATGGTCGATTCTGCCGTCTCTGATATTCATGGGCGTCGGCGCGATGACGGACTTTGGTCCCCTGATTGCGAACCCGAAGAGCTTCCTGCTGGGAGCAGCAGCGCAGTTTGGTATCTTCGCCGCTTATTTTGGCGCGATCGCTCTGGGCTTCAATGACAGAGCGGCAGCTGCCATCTCCATCATCGGTGGAGCGGACGGCCCTACTTCCATCTTCCTGTGCGGAAAGCTGGGACAGACGGAGCTTCTTGGACCGATTGCCGTAGCGGCTTATTCCTACATGTCTCTGGTTCCGATTATCCAGCCCCCGATCATGCGGCTGTTTACCACGGAAGAGGAGAGGAAGATTAAAATGGAACAGCTTCGTCCGGTTTCCAAGCTGGAAAAGATTCTGTTCCCCATCATCGTAACGATTGTTGTATCCCTGATTCTTCCTACTACGGCTCCTTTGATCGGTATGCTGATGCTGGGCAACCTGTTCAGAGAATCCGGCGTTGTGAGACAGCTGGCTGATACGGCTTCCAACGCGCTGATGTATACCGTTGTTATTCTGCTGGGAACCTCCGTAGGAGCGACTACAAGCGCAGAAGCTTTCCTGAATGCGGATACGCTTAAGATTGTTGCCCTCGGCCTGATCGCGTTTGCGTTCGGTACGGCTGCAGGCGTGCTGTTCGGTAAGCTGATGTGTATCGTCAGCCACGGCAAGGTAAATCCTCTGATTGGTTCGGCAGGGGTATCCGCTGTTCCCATGGCGGCCAGAGTTTCTCAGAAGGTCGGCGCTGAGGCGGATCCTACCAACTTCCTGCTGATGCACGCCATGGGTCCCAACGTGGCCGGCGTAATCGGTACGGCTGTTGTTGCCGGTACCTTTATGGCAATTTTCGGAGTATTCTGATGCATCCGGTCAGAATGCGAATTATGGATACAGAAATTTAGGAGGAAATGGAAATGTCAGACCCGAAACCCATTAAAATTATGGAAACTGTACTGCGTGACGCACATCAGTCTCTGATCGCAACCAGAATGCCTACTGAACTGATGCTTCCCATCGCGGAGAAGATGGATAAGGTCGGCTATGCGGCTGTAGAATGCTGGGGCGGCGCCACCTTTGATGCATCCCTTCGTTTCCTGCATGAGGATCCGTGGGAGAGACTGAGAAAGCTGAGAGCGGCTTTTAAGAATACGAAGCTTCAGATGCTGTTCAGAGGCCAGAACATTCTGGGATACCGTCATTATGCGGACGATGTGGTGGAATATTTCGTACAGAAGTCCATCGCAAACGGAATTGATATCATCCGTATTTTCGACTGCCTGAACGATCTGCGCAATCTGGAATGCGCCGTAAAGGCATGTAACAAGGAAGGCGGCCATGCCCAGGTTGCCCTGTCCTATACGCTGGGCGACGCCTATACGCTGGATTACTGGATGAATATCGCGAAAGAAATCGAGAGCATGGGAGCCAATTCCATCTGTATCAAGGATATGGCCGGCCTGCTGGTTCCCTATGAGGCGGACAGGCTGATCCGTGCCCTGAAGTCCGCGACGAAGCTGCCTATTCAGCTTCATACCCACTACACCTCCGGTGTTGCCAGCATGACCTATCTGAAGGCCGTAGAGGCCGGTGTGGATATCATCGACTGTGCAATTTCCCCGTTCGCTCTGGGAACCTCCCAGCCTGCGACCGAGGTTATGGTGGAAACCTTCCGCGGAACTCCTTATGACAGCGGATACGATCAGAACCTGCTGGCGGAGATCGCAGATTACTTCCGTCCTTACAGAGAGGAATGCTTAAAGAGCGGCCTGATGGATCCCAAGGTGCTGGGCGTGAACATCAAGACCCTGATCTACCAGGTACCCGGTGGTATGCTTTCCAACATGGTAAGCCAGCTGAAGGAGCAGAACGCCAGCGACAAGTACGACGAGGTTCTTCAGGAGATTCCCCGCGTGAGAAAAGACTTCGGCGAGCCCCCGCTTGTTACTCCTTCTTCCCAGATTGTCGGCACGCAGGCTGTATTCAACGTGCTGATGGGAGAAAGATACAAGGTTGCTACGGACCAGACCAAGGATCTGCTTTCCGGAAAATACGGAAAGACCGTAAAGCCTTTCAATCCGGAGGTACAGAAGAAGGTTATCGGCGACAAGGAAGTGATCACCTGCCGTCCTGCAGACCTGATCCCCAACGAGCTGGACAAGATCGAGGCGGAGATGAAGGAATGGAAGCAGCAGGATGAGGACGTGCTCAGCTACGCCCTGTTCCCTCAGGTTGCCATGGACTTCTTCAAATACCGTCAGGCACAGCAGGAGAAGGTCGATATGACCCAGGCTGACACCGCAAACGGAGCATATCCGGCATAAGGCTGTGATGTTGTCGTAACGAAGACTTATTCATACGGAAAATGAATTCAGAGAAGGCGGGCATTTTGGAAATTTCATAAATGCCCGCCTTCCTGACTACACCCTGCAGATCGCTGCAGCCGCTGAAAGGCAGCAGAAAGAACGGAGAGTAAAGGCAGAGATGATCGATATCAAGAATTATGGACGTAAAATACAGTACTATGAAACAGACCGTATGGGAATCGTACATCATTCCAACTATATCCGCTGGATGGAGGAAGCCAGGATTGATGCGTTGGCTCAGATCGGGATTCCCTATGACAAAATAGAGGCAGCAGGCATTCTGATTCCTGTTCTGGAGGCTTCCTGTGAATACAGGATTTCCTTCCGATTTGGGGAGGAGTTTTCCATCCGCGTGCTTCCGGACCGGTTCAGTGGAATCAAGATGAGCATGAAATATGAAATCTATGGCGCGCAGGACGGACTGCTGCATGCCACAGGACATACCGGCCACTGCTTCCTTGACAGGAGCATGAAACCGGTCCATCTGAAAAGGGATTATCCGGAAATCTACGGGAGGCTGTCAGAATATATGAGCGCGGAACGGGAATAGCCTTTATATTCCTTCGGAGAACAGCCGCAGTATTTTCTGAAATATCGGGAAAAATGTGACAGACTGGAAAAACCGCACAGCCTTGCTGCCTCACCAACCTGCAGAGCTTCGTTGCTCAGCAGGTTTTTTGCTTTTTCCAGTCGAACCTGAAGCAGATCGCTTTTGGGAGTGGAAGAAAAGAAACTGTGGTAATAGGCGTAAAACTGGCTTTTTTCCAGGCTGACGCTTTTGCAGAGGCGTTCCAGACTCCAGTCCTGCCCGCAGTTGGAGAGCATTTCCAGCCGGAGCTTCTGAAAGGCCGGATACAGGGCCGCCATTTCTTCCTTTTGGGCTGCAGGGTGGGAAAGGCTTCGGGAGAGCGCGATGAACAGTTCCGTAGCCAGGCAGTGGATGACCTCTTCCCGGTAGGGAGAAGAGGAGAAAAACTCCTGCTGCAGACGGCGGAAATAGACGTCGAATTCCTGGGGATCCGTCGGATAGAAAATCCGGTTTTCCGGAAGCCGGAACCGCTGCGCGGGATTTTCTCCGGAAGAAAAGTGAAGATAACTGTTGCAGAAGCGGCGGACCGCCTGATAGTGCTGGGGGAAGCCCGGCGTATAAAGGATGCAGGCGTTCTCGCGGGTGACGGTAAGGCCCTCCTTCAGATAGACCTTCATGGGCGTTTTCAGAAGCAGGAGGAGATAATCGCCGCTTCCGGACGGACGAAAGATGGTGTCATAATCCTGATTGGAGCGATTATACTCGCAGAAATGAAGATCAATCATGTGCGCCTCCTTTTTCATCTGTTCAGGCAGTTGGAATTCCCTTCTGAAGATAACACAGTATCGGAAGAAAAGTCAAATAAAGCGGAAGAAAGGAGATGGAAGGCCAGCCTGGTTTCCGATAGGATAAAAGCATCAGAAAAGGCCCGCAGAGCGCGGTGAAAGGAGCGGATACAAAACATGAAAAAAGCGGAACTGATTGTGGACAAATACTATCTTACCGGAAAAGTGGACAAAAGAATTTTTGGTTCCTTTATTGAGCATCTGGGACGTGCGGTATATGAGGGAATTTATCAGGAGGGAAGCCCTTTTGCGGACGAGCAGGGAATGAGAAAGGATGTGCTTGCACTGGTGCGGGAGCTTCAGGTACCCGTCGTCCGGTATCCGGGCGGAAATTTCGTCTCCGGCTATCACTGGGAGGACGGCGTTGGCCCCAGGGACCAGCGTCCCGCGAAGGTGGATCTGGCCTGGCAGGTGATCGAAACCAACCAGTTCGGCCTGAACGAGTTCGTGGACTGGTCGAAGAAGGCGGGAAGCGACGTGATGATGGCTGTCAATCTGGGAACCAGAGGGCCGGAAGAAGCGAAGGACGTGTTGGAATACTGCAACTTTGAAAAGGGCACCTACTACAGCGACCTGAGAAGAAAGCACGGCTATGAAAAGCCCCATAACATCAAACTCTGGTGCCTGGGCAACGAGATGGACGGTCCCTGGCAGATGGGACATAAGACTGCGCAGGAATACGGCCGCATCGCGGCGGAGACCAGCCGTCTGATGAAATTCATGGATCCTTCCATTGAGACTGTGGCCTGCGGCAGCGCATCCCTTACCATGGATACCTTTGGCTACTGGGAGGAGGAAGTGCTCTCCGAGTGCTATGATCAGGTGGACTATCTTTCCCTTCATCAGTACTATGGAAACCGGGACAACAACACGCCGGAATTTCTGGCAAATTCCAAGGGAATGGATGAATTCATTTCTTCCGTTCTGGCCATCGCGGACTGCGTGAAGGCCAAAAAGCGGAGCAAGAAGCAGATCAATCTTTCCTTTGATGAGTGGAACGTCTGGTATCACAGCAACGAAGCGGACCAGACACTGGAAAAATGGGTGCAGGCTCCGCACCAGCTGGAGGATGTCTATAATTTTGAAGACGCCCTTCTGGTAGGAAGCATGCTCATCACCCTGCTACGCCATGCCGACCGGGTGAAGATCGCCTGTCTGGCACAGCTTGTGAACGTGATTGCGCCCATCATGACCTCCGATACCGGCGCATGGAGACAGACCATTTTCTATCCCTACATGCATGCCAGCGTGTACGGAAGAGGGACGGTGCTCAACACTCTTGTGCAGGCGCCTTCCTACGAAAGCAAAACCTACGGAGAGGTTGCCGTTCTGGACAGCGTGTGCATCTGGAATGAGGAAGAGGGAGAGGTGACCATTTTCGCGGTGAACAAGGATCTGAACGAGGATCTGGAGGTTTCCTGCGATCTGAGGCAGTTCTCGGACTATTCCGTTGTGGAGCATATCGTTCTGACCGACGATGACATGAAGGCAGTGAATACGGAAAGCGATCCGAACCGTGTGGCGCCGGTACAGAGCGGGGCATCCAGAATGGATAACGGCCGCTTTACCACCGTATTTGGAAAGCACAGCTGGAACGTGGTACGGCTGAAAAAATAAGATTCAGGCATGCCCCGCGGGAGGACCGGTGCGGCAGACAGAATTTTTTCTTGAAACCGTATTTGGAATATGCTATATTGATGACAGAAAATACGGCCCTGTGGAAGATCAGCCGTCAACTATTTGCGGTAGTTGACGGCTGCTTTTTTCCATGGAGAAAGGAACGTTGGAATGATCCCGGAAAAGTTTAAGGAAAGAATGAAGCTGCTGCTGGGCGGGGAATATGAGGAATTTCTGGAGGCGCTGGAACAGGAGAGATATCAGGCGCTCCGGGTAAATCCCATGAAAATGGACCGGGAGGAATTTTTGCGGAAGGCGCCCTTTTCCCTGGCTCCTGTTCCATGGGAAGAAAATGGCTTTTATTATAAAAAAGAGGAGACGCCGCAGCAGCCCGGCAAGCATCCCTGGCATGAGGCCGGCGTTTACTATATCCAGGAGCCCAGCGCCATGTCCGCCGTTCCCTTTTTGGAGGCCTGTCCGGGGGAACGGATTCTGGACCTGTGCGCTGCCCCCGGCGGGAAGAGTACCCAGATCGCGGCGGCCATGCGGGGAGAAGGACTCCTCATCTGCAATGAGATACATCCGGCCCGGGCGGCCATCCTTTCTGAGAATATCGAGCGGATGGGGGTGCGGAACGCACTGGTTTTAAACGAAACGCCGGACCGGCTGGCGGACCGTTTTCCCGGCTTTTTTGACCGGATTCTGGTGGATGCCCCCTGTTCCGGAGAGGGAATGTTCCGGAAAAACGAGGCGGCGGGAGAGGAGTGGAGCCCGGAAAATGTGCAGATGTGCGCCGAACGGCAGAGAGAGATTCTGGAATACGCATATCAGATGCTCCGTCCCGGCGGACGGCTCTGCTATTCCACCTGCACCTTTGCCCCGGCGGAGAACGAGGGGAGCATCGGATGGCTGTTGAAAAAGCATCCGGATCTGTATGTTCTTCCCGTTCCCATGCCGGAAGGCTTTGCACCCGGCCATCCGGAATGGGCAGATAGGGAGGAGGTGGAAGAAATGGAAGAAACGGCCGGTCAGACGTCCGGTCCGGAAGCTGGTTCGGCATCCGGACCGGCTCCCGGACTGGAGCATACCATGCGGCTCTGGCCCCACAGGCTGCGGGGAGAAGGACATTTTGTGGCAGTGCTGGAAAAGGCGGGAGAGACCGGGACGAAAGAACAGTCGGCAAAACAGGAGGCAGAGAAACTTCCTGCAAAACGGACACGCCGCAGGGACGGGGAAAAAGGACTGGGAGAAAAGGATTATGCGGAGTTTTCCGCATTTGCACAGGAGAACCTGCGTGTGCAGCTTTCCGGAATCTATCTGCGCTTTGGGGAGCAGCTCTATCTGGCGCCGGAGGAAACGCCCGTCCTTCGGGGCCTGAAGGTGCTGCGCCCCGGCCTGCATCTGGGAACCGAAAAGAAGAACCGCTTTGAACCCTCCCATGCGCTGGCGCTTACCCTGAAGCCGGAGGACGCAGCGCACGCCGTCAGCCTGGATACAGAAGGCCGCCAGGTAAAGGATTACCTGAACGGCCTGACATTCCCCGCAGAGGGGGAAAAGGGATGGTATCTGATCTGTGCGGACGGCTGCAGCCTTGGCTGGGGAAAGCTGGCCGGCGGAATCATGAAGAATCATTATCCCAAAGGACTGCGGAAAAACTGGTGAAGGGTTCCCGGCCTCTGATTCGCCAGCCCGCCATCCCCGGTTCCTGTTTCCTCAGACCGTGATTCCCAGAACGGTTATCACCTGCTGATTGATCACGCCGTCCGGTGTGAGACCGCAGGCGGTCTGGAACTGAATCAGAGCCTGCTGGGTTTCCGCGTCAAAAACGCCGTCGATTTCACCGGTGTAGAAGCCCAGCTCCGTAAGTCTTGTCTGGGTCTGGAACACCAGACGGTACAGCAGATCATCCTGTCCGGAACCTGTCTGGGTATCGGCGGAAGACCCGGCCGGTGTACCGTTCGCAGAAGCAGCCGGTACGCTGGGAACTGTCTGCTGGGAAGCGGATTGTGCCGCCTGTGCCTGTACCTGGGCGGCAAAGGTTTCATACAGCCGCATATAGATGATTTTGGAAGCGATTTCCGACTGTGTGGCTGTGACGGACGGATACAGATCCGCGGCTTCTTCGGGAGTCAGAAAGCCTGCAAGAAAGGCGTCGGACACGCCTCCTGCAGCTATAAAATTGTAGATGAGCTGGTTGATTTCCAGGGTAAAATAGCCATTCTGCTTCGTGTCAAAATCTGCAAGCACGCTCTGATACTTGTCCAGAAGAGCCTGATCCGTGTTCGCTGCCGTCTGATTCTGCTGCGGAAGCTGTGCGGCGGAAGTGCTGCCGGAGCTTGTTGTCTGACCGGAATAGGGGCAGACCCCGTTGGGATGCAGGTGGGCAGGATGGCCGCCGCAGTGGTAATGATAGCTTCCCAGCCCGCTCCTGTTCTTATTATCGCGATGTCCGCCTCTTGCGTCCGTTCTTCCGCTGTGAGCTTCTGCGGTGATAGCCGCAGAATATGGAAGACTGGAAGCAGGCAGTGAGGACAGCAGGACGATGGACGCCAGAAGTGCCAGAAATCCTTTTTTGATTTTTCTCATGTAAATTCCCCCTCCTGTAAATGAAAATGGCATACGAAATGTTGTTTCCATTTTTATTATAACAGTGGGAACAGGAAGGTACAAGGAGAATGGGGAATTGTTTGTCGTAAATGCTTTTCCTGTAAATAATTTTGGAAATGGAGGATCTGGAGGCCATGGAGGGTGAGTAAGCTTACATTTACCGAGGATGCCTGGGAAAAATCAATCCTGATCTTGGAGTGCAAAGGGCATTACAGGGATAAATAAACGGGGGTTGGCAGAATTTTCCATCAGAACCATTTTATTCTTGCACCATCAGACCTTTCATGTTATTGTAGAGACACAGACAACAGCCGGAGTTCATGTTTCGTTTTTACAGGAAAATCGATATGTTTCTCCTGTCAGCATAATGGAATCTGAATTCTTCTGTTCCCATCTTTACGATTTATCTTTTTTCTATCATTTTCACCCGTTTCGGGTACACTTTTCAGACGAATGCTTCTTCATCTATCCGTCTTCGCCGCTTTTTCCGCCTGTTGTGCTGTATCAGACTCCCATTATAACGGCAGAAGATCCATATGTTTTTCCGGAAAGGAGTATCTTGGAAGACCAGAAAAAGAAAAAGGCCTCTGTTCCTGGCCCCTCTGACACCGAAATTGCACCAGACTGCGTACAGCAGGCAGAGGACCTGGCCTTGAAAAATGCAGCTGTATTCTTCGGCAGCGCACTTCTGAAATATCTGGGGATTTCTCAGAGCGTTTCGGCTGTCATGCCAACGGAAATGGTCCGTCTGGAGGTCCGGCACATGTATGAGGACTTTAATTTCCAGACCACCGACGGCGCATGGCTGCATTTTGAATTTGAGAGCGACGCCCTTTCACTGGCGGACCTGAAGCGGTTCCGGGAATACGAAGCGACCACCAGCCGCACCCATGAAGTTGCCGTTACCACCTGCGTCCT
>NBJMC04202__coassemble_1648_pt1 | contig 22221 bp, 16 predicted proteins | sample NBJMC04202__metabat2_high_PE_053 | metagenome-assembled genome bin NBJMC04202
AGGTCCATTTCCCGGGAACACAGGAGCCCTCATATACACATACCTGCCATCCGTAATATTTACCTGTTCCCCGTATATGCCAAACAGCGCATTATCCCTGACAGGAGTATCATCTCTTATCACAGGAAGAAGATTTTTGCCGTCCATGAATTCCGGAGAGGCTATCCTAAAGAAATCCGCCAACGTCGGAACAATATCCACGGTCTGCGCCAGCGCATTTCTTCTCTGGTTCCTGCACTCCGGGAATCTCGGATCATAGATAAAAAATGGTATATGCGAGATTTCTTCAAACACGGGCTGCACATTTTTCCCCATCCACCCCTTTTCTCCCAGCATAAAGCCATGATCCGTATTGACGATCAGCATGGTATCCTTCCACATTTCCAGTTCGTCCATCAGATCCAGAAGCTTTCCAAGGGAATGATCGCACATACTCAAAAGAGCCGCATATTCATAGCGAATATGGCGGGTTACTTCTTCCCCATATCTGTTTTCCCCATAATCCGGCCAGTCCATATTGGGGCCATGATAATCATCCGGATACAGCTCTTTATAAGCCTGCTGCGTATAAAAGGGCTCATGCGGGTCGAACGCTTCTATCTGGAGAAACCACCTGTCTTCTCCGGCATTTCTGCGAATAAAGTCCAGACCGCAGTCAAATGTCTTTTTCTGCGGCATATCCTTTTCTGTTTTCAGAAATTCACGATTGATCCAGTCATGCCTCCAGTTCTGAGTATCTTTTCTGGACGAAAGGGTCTCCGGGACCTCCGGCCAGGCCGCCTGCCCTTTCCAGGCATCCCCCTGCTGCCCGCGCACCATTTCATAACTGTCGAATCGGGGCAGATATCCTCCGCCTCCATCCTCCCAGTAATGAAAATGATCTGTGGCGATATGGGTATAAATTCCAGCCTCTCTCATTCTCTCAATAACGGAATCATCATATGGCTGCAAAGGCGACCAGGCTGTATGAAGAAAATTGTATCGGCCTGTATGCAGTTCCCTCCGGGCCGGCATGCATGGAAGACTTCCCGCATAAAAACGTTCAAATGTCAGCGTTTTTTCCGCAAGTCTTTGAAAACCAGGCATAACAGTCCATGTGCAACCGTAATTGGGAAGAAAATGCCTGTTCAGAGAATCAAACATCATCATAATCGCTTTCATATCCCGTCTCCTCTCTGTTATGTACAGTTAAACCGTTTTCCATAAGTATACCTCTCCGTTATTCAGAAAGATATCCCTTATTCTTGAAGAATCTCTCTTTTCCCTGCAAAGAAACAGCCGTCCGGCTCCGCAAAGCCGACGGCTGTTTCTCCGTTTATTCTTCTGCTGCTACAGGAAATCTGCCCGTCTTTCGTCAGTCCTGTCAGGCACTTTATACGCAAACCTCAGCGCTCCCATCAACCGGTCACCGTCTTATAAATCGGAACATCCGTATTCCGGAACACATCATATCCGCCGATTTCTCCGATTTTTTCCAGCCCGTATTCCGACGGCTCCCCTTCCACAGGCTTTGCCTTATTCAGAATCAGGTATTGAACTCCATAATCATCCAGCAGCTGGGCAATCAGATCGATATGAATGGTTTCCGCCTCCATCAGCGCGTAAATGGGATGCTCCGTATGATCCCAGCTCGCCACCAGCATGTCGCGCCCATAAGGCATCTGAATTTCCGAGGTGTACTGTCTGATATACTGAACCAGCTCGGAGGGAAACACGGCCCAGACCCGTTCTTCATCCTCCGCCGGCATGATCAGGTCACAGATTGCCGGCACCTCCGCGGGAAGATGATAGCGGTTTTCCGCCTTCGATACATTCACATTCCCATACACATAGCTTCCGCCGAGAATACATACGGCAGCCAGCGCCACAAGGCCGATCCGCGTATGCTTCCCAATCAGCTTCACCCCGGCGTATGCAATCACCACCGTCATGGGCAGAAGCCACAGGATACGATAATAGGTTCCCGCTTCTTCCACTCTGTCCATCACCATTTTAAACAGCGGGAAGAAAAACAGAACCAGTATCACCACGGAAGTTTCTGCCAGAATCAGACGCACTCTCTTGTCTTTTTCCGTCACCAGAAGATAGACCAGAGCCGCGAGAAACAGAAAAGGATAGATGCCGTTTCCGCAGTAGTCCATAAATATTGTCAGGATCTCTCTCATGAACACTCCATTTCCGCACGGTTTCGCCGTGCTGCAGTTTTTCGCAGTCCACCGTGTTCTACGTCTTCGAAACGTCCGCCGGGGATGCCGGCATTACAGAAACGCCACCGCCGCATAAATGCCAAGATAAACCAGTCCCGGCAGGCAGGTTGCAGCAAGAGGAATCAGGCAGCCGGGACGTTTCTGTCTGATTGCCAGAACCAGTCCGGCAATGGCAATGAAAAGGCCCAGCAGGAAGGCTCCCATCGTGGTCGCCATGGCGGCTGTCACGTTATTCGCCGCCATCAAAAGCCACCAGCCCGCCTGTTTTTTCCCTTTCTGCTCTCCGTCGGCTCCTGTCTCCCACAGCCGCAGAAGGGCCCATACGGCGGTGAGAAGCACCAGATTGCAGAGAATGGATTTTCCCTGCCAGGTCCGCATCAGGAAGAAGGTTGCATTCGTATAGATCGAGGTGTTGCCGAAAATCTGAAGCAGGCTCACCAGGATCAGAAACACCGCCGTTTTCCGAAACGCTCCTTTAAAAAGCCGCATGCCGATCCGGTAATAAACCAGATAAGTGAGGGGAATCAGAAGTAACGGCAGCACGCTGTGCGCAATGATGGCTGGATGGATTCCCGTAATCCTTGCCAGATAGGCTTCCCAGATGGGAAGGGCCGCCAGCGCATGGCGGTAATCCAGCGCGGTGCTCAGTCCCGTATAAGGCAGGATCCGGTAAAGCACATCCGTCTGTTCTGCGATGACGGACTGCGCCACATAATAGGCATCATCCCCATCAAAAAACTCGTGGGTATAGGCCATATACATTTGAAACAGGATCAGGCCGACAGCAATCACCCAGTAAAGCGCCGTTTCCACAGACGGCCTTTTCTTTTTTGCAATCAGTGCGTACGCATCCGCAGTCATTCCCCGCAGCACGGGGAAACCGAATATCAGTCCCGCAGCGGATAAAACTGCAAGCAGAATGGAATAGATGGTTACAATTCTGGGGAATCCCCAGGTTTCAAGAAGGATGACCGGCACAGCCACGATCTGGAACACTGCCAGCATGGTCACAAAACCGGCCGCGTAAACGGCTGCCGGACAGACGCTCACGGGAGTCCGTTTCCAGAGAAGCCTTCGGATTCCTGCCGTCCTTCCCTTTTCCTCCGCTCTTCTATTTTCTCCGGTCCGCTCTTTATGCCAGGCTGTTTTCTCTCCCGGCATCGCCAGGGCCGGAAGCAGTCCGATACAGAAGGGAGCCGCAATCAAAACAGCAAATGCAGCCAACAGTTCAGCCATCTGTTTTTCCTCCATACTCAGGAAAACCGGCCGTAAGCCGTTTTCCTTTATGTCAATTATTCATACCAGTTGTCGTAAATCGCTTCGTAGTCATAGGTGGAGGCCAGATCTGCCAGATCATCAAAAACCTCCTCATAATTTTCCATCGTCAGCTCACATTCCCCGCTCGCAAAGCATTCCACGATAAAGCGGCAGACATCCGCGTGATAATGGGTATAGTCCGCATAATTGTTCAGGTCACAGACAATGTCCCTCTGATTCTGAAAGCAGAACATGCGGACGTTATCATAGGAAAGAAGCCGTTCGGTCACATATTTCAGTTCCGCGATTTCCGCATCCAGCTGCTTCTGGCGCGTCACATCGTTCCAGTAAAGGATGCTGTAGGGCGGATAGAAAAAAACGAACTCCGTTTCCGGATGGGCCTCGATATAGGAGCAGATATTCTGATCCAGGTTTGCCTCCGCGCCGGAAAGGAAGATATCCTCCGGCATTTCCTCGTCTGTCTCCTCCGCGGGAGTATAGTACATCAGCACGTTCGCCTTGGTATAATACTGGTCCGTCCACCAAGGCTTGTAAAGCTGGGTCCAGTCCGTCCGTTCGGTGGGATCCACCAGCGGCTTCAGGATATAATTGAGCAGGACGTCCTTATTGAAAACGTACTGGATATTGTTAAAGGGATTTTGGTCGTACAGGTATTCCGGAATGGGAAATTTGACTTCCTCCGTTCCTGCGGACAGGGTGTTCTGGTCCAGAGCCATGAAGACAGTTTTCACGGTGTCCTGTTTCGCGTCGAAAATAATGTCCATGATGTTGGCTTCGTCCTTTGGGAGGGCGCCGTTGTAGCTGAGCTTTACGGTGTTGAGGTCCAGGACCTCCCCGAACCAGTCGGTGTCAAAGCTGGCCGTCATGGAGGAACCAAGGAGGACGCTGTCGTAATCCAGGTGTCTGGCCATTCCCGGGTTCTGGGAAAGCTGGTTGTCCACCTTGTAGGGGTAGCCCGGAAGGGGGGCGTGGTATTGGAAGAATGGGTCTACGGTGAGGACCAGGATGGTTATGGCAAGCAGGGCTGTTGTGAGGGCTGCGAGGAAAAAGAGCAGCCATTTCTTGTATTGGTTCATGTTGTTCTCCTGAATGAAAGGGCGGGGGGAAGGGATGTTCCTTTCACCGATGCGTTGTGGGGGGCGGGATCGGCTTCGCCTGCCCGCCCGGTGGGGAAAGGGTATTCCTCTCGCCGATACACTGTGGGGGCGGGATGCGGCTTCGCCTGTCCCGCGGGTAGGGGAAGGACATCCTCTACCCCGCCGGGCACGCTCGACTGCGCTTCGCTTCGTCTCGCTTTGCGGCTGTCGCCGCATAGCCGGAAGTCAGGCAGCGCCGGCCGGTAAGCCGCCTGCGGCGGTTTCCCGCCGGGCTGTCTGTCTTCCGGCTGCCCGGCTCGTAGCTTTTAAAAGTTGAAGTACAAAAAGCTGCTCACCCCAGACAGTGACAGAACACACCACAGAAAGAGGAACGCTGTCAGGAGAGCGTTGCTGATGCGGGGGCGGAAGCGTTCGGCGCATTGTCCGGCGTTGGGCGCGAGGAAGATGACGAGCAGGGTTGTCAGGGTGATGATGGCCGGAAGGTAGAGTTCGCTGTAGGGAAGGGTGTCCAGGTGGAGGAGTTTGATGACGTACCAGAACTCGTCCAGATTGAAGCCTTCCAGAAAGGAAGCGGAAGGAATGGCAACGCCTCCGGTAAACAGTCTGCGGAATACGGCAAAGGCCTGGGTCATGGTCTCGGAGCGGAAGAAGACGCAGGCGAAGCTGTAATAGCAGAAGGTGAACAGGGTTCCCGCCGCCATGACCAGGCGGTGCGGAAAGGGCGAGGCCGTAGCCGTACCGGGCTTCAGATGGTCTTTCCGGTAGAGCTGCCAGGCGCGGGTGATGATGTAAAGGACGCCCTGGGCCGCTCCCCAGGTCACAAAGGTCCAGCCTGCGCCATGCCAGATGCCGCTCAGCAGGAAGATGAGGATGAGGTTCGCATACATGCGGGGCCTTCCCTTCCGGTTTCCGCCGAGCGGGATGTATACATACTGCCGAAAAAAGCGGCTCAGGGTGATGTGCCACCTTCTCCAGAAATCGATGATGTTAACCGCCTTATAAGGGGAATTGAAATTCACGGGAATCTCCATGCCGAACAGCCACGCCAGGCCGCGGGCCATGTCGCAGTAGCCGCTGAAATCGAAATAAAGCTGAATGGAGTAAAAGAAAACGAGCAGCAGGCTGTCCACAGAGGACAGGGCCGGGATATTGGAATATCCCCAGTCCACCGCAAGGCCGAAGGTATCCGCCACAAGGACTTTTTTCACCATACCCAGAGTAAATAGATAGATTCCTGCGGTGAATTTTTCCAGTTCCAGCTTCTTTTTTCCAATCTGCGCAAACTGGGGCAGCATCTCCGCCTGGCTCACGATGGGTCCGGCGATCAGCTGGGGGAAAAAGGAAACGAAGAGCGCATAGTCCAGGAAGGAACAGTTCTTCACCTCTCCCCGGTAGGCGTCCACCACGAAGCCGATCTGCTGGAAGGTGAAAAAGCTGATTCCCAGAGGGAGCAGAATGCCCTTCAGCACAAAGGAGGTGCCAAAAGCCGCGTTCACGTTTTCTACAAAGAAATCATAATATTTAAAATAGAACAGCACGGCCAGATTGGCCGCCACTCCGAAAATCATCACGGGCCTGCGCCATTTTGGAGCTTTTTTCCCCGCCAGCTCCATCCTTGCGAAAATCACGTAGTTAAACAGAATACTGCATATCATGATCAGCAGATAGCTGGGATTAAAGTATCCGTAAAACCACAGCGAAAAGCCTGTCAGCCACAGTCTGGCAGGCACGCTTTTTCCCCAGTGTGCAAACAGATAAAAACCTCCGAGGCAGAGGGGAAGAAACAGAAAGATAAATATATAGGAATTAAACAGCATGGGTCCGCTCCAAATATGATTTTCTAAAAAGTGCCGCGCAATACGGCCTTTTTCAGTTTAGACCATCTGCCTTCTTTTGACAAGCAGGAAATTGTAAAGCAGCAGGATCAGGCTGATATAAAACAGAGGCATGTTATAAATGGTATATCTGGTCTGGCAGAAAATCACCAGGGAAACCAGCCCCACGTTGCACAGGATGGACAGAAGCGTAAGTCCCGCCACTTCGGAAATCCGCCCTGATGTGCAGCCCCCGCTCTCCTTCCCGCTTTTCCCATTCCCCGCATCCGGATGCCTCTTTTCATGGATGAGGGTCCACGCAAGCAGCGCCAGGTAGAGCAGATAGACCGCCAGGCTGTACCAGTTCAGGATCCGGTTTCGCTGGGCCACGGTGGTGATCAGGCCGGAGAGGAAATTATCCAGGAAGGAACCCAGGATTTTCCCAAGATTATGGGGAATGACGGACCGGTTGATCACGCCCATGACCTGATCCGCATGCTCGCTTAAGAATACCGTCCCGTCTCCGTAATTTTCCTGCACAAAAGTATTCACCGCGGGCCACATGGTATCGATCTGGATGCAGTCATAGGAATCCCCGAAATGGCTCACCCGGTTCAGCCAGCCCTCTCCCGCGCTGTGTTTCAGATACCCTGCCCCGTCACAGATGTCATAGATTTCCAGAAACAGTTCCCGGATCTTTTCATCTTCAATGTACTGCGCATCACTGCGCTCCGCCGTATAAAAGGCCATCGTGGTCAGGAAGCGTCCGTCGCTGGAGTGAGTGACCGCTTCTCCCCGCACCACGTAGTTGTAGCCCAGATCCAGCAGCGTGCTGGCTCCCATGACCAGAAGCGCACAGCCGAACAGCAGTCCCGCCCCCCGCAGCGGTTTTTTCTTTCGGATAAAAACGACCAGGATGCACAGCGCCAGCATGGCGAGGGAAATCAGCATCTGCTTTCTGGCGGAAATCATCAGAAACGAGAGCGCGCAGCACAGCGCCAGGCTCTTTTTCGACTCCGTCCAAAAATATTCCAGCAGGAAGCGGAAAAACAACAGGTACAGAGGGATCGCGATGCCCTCCGTCAGAATGCTGTTGGAGTACATGGAGCCCCGTTTCGCCGCAAAACGGCACAGCAGGGAAACCGCAAGCGGCATGCCAAGCAGGGCCAGCGCCACAACCTTCGGAAAGCCGATCTTTTTCCACAGGTAATTTACCAGGCTCCAGGCCGAAAACGCCGCAAGAAGGCTCTGCAGGAAGGCCGCCGCCGTCAGATAAAAATCCTCCGGCAGAATCCCCTCTGGAAAGAGGGAAAAAAATGCCCGCAGTCCCGCCAGGAACATGCAGTACAGCGGCTCCCTGGAAATATCCATATTGATATAGCTGGGGGAGTCTACGCAGATCACCGCGCCGTCATAGAAGGCAAAAAACAGATAAAACAGGAGGCACAGGCCCAGCATGAGCGCCGAAAAGGCCGTCCGGCTGTCTTTCCGGAACCAAAGGGTTGGCTGTTTCATGATTTTGAAATCTTCCTTTCTTTTCTTCTCCCTCTATTTTCCCCCCATAAAAAGCTTATCTGACGGCCTGCCTGATCCGGTACAGCTCCGCCAGCTCTCCCGGATTCTGCGACTGAAAACGGATGGTGAGCTCCGCCTTCCCGGAAACGCCGTTCAGCATTCCCCGGATCCGGGTCAGTCCGCCCTTCTGCATCTGATCTTCCTGCGTCGGCGCAAAGGCGATCTCCGCCTTTTTTTCTCCATTCACAAGAATGACCGCCGTGCCATCCTGAAGTGCGCGGATTTCCAGCTCGATTTCCCGGTGCTGCGCCTCTGTGCCATAGTCAAAATACCGATAGGAAACGCTGCACCCCGAGGTGATGTTCACCATGGGAAAGCCGCCCTCTTTTTCCGTAAAATACGCGCCGCCGAGCACCTGGCAGCCATAGGCCGCATCCAGCTGCTCTCCGGGATCCAGCGCATCCGCGAAACCAGTGGAGGTCATCTGCGCCTGCGCGATCACCGCATTTTTTTCATCCACACAGATCCGCTCCACCCGGGCCCGCCTGTTGTATTTCCGGTTGCCTGAGGAGCCGTGGTAGAACACATACCACTGGTCTTTGATCCTGATGATGGAACCGTGGTTGTTCCACGTGCTGGGATCCACGCCCGTATTGTCAATGATGGTTCCTCTGTATTCATAGGGCCCGTATACGTTTTTGCTCACCGCATAATCCAGCTTCGTGGGCGCGCCGCCCCGGTTCGGATATTCCTTCATGTATTCGCTGGCATAGACCAGGCAGTAGGTGTCCCCGATTTTTCGTAAGGAGGACCCCTCATGGAAGCCCTGACAGCCGTCTTCATGGGAAATCAGCGCCTCCGCGTAGGTGGTTTCATCCAGGGTATACATATCGTCCTTCAGCTTCGCCATATGGCAGTTTCCCTGGCCCCAGGTATAATAATAGTCCTCCCCGTCCTTCAGGACGGAAGGATCGATTCCGGAAATGGGTTCCCCGTTCATGAGGATCTGCCTGGCGTCCGTGAAGGGGCCGTAGGGCTTCCGGCTTTTCGCCACTCCCTCCGTACCGTCCGAAAGGCAGAAATACAGGTAATACCAGCCGTCCCGTTCCACCACGTCAGGCGCCCACAGCAGGCCGTCCGACCAGGGCACCCCGTCCATGATCCCTTCGTCTGCGTACTCATCCGTAGAAGCCAGCGCCGGCCCATGGTCCGTCCAGTGCTGCAGATCCCTGGCATCCGCAGAATATACATGATACTTGTGACAGCAGTATTCCCCTCCGAACACATCCTTTGAGCCATACAGGTACACCCTTCCGTCGAACACCTTCGGCTCCCCGTCCGGAATATAGATATCCAGCGGCAGAAAGGGATTGTGAAATCCTGTCGCATATATTTTTTCCATAAAAACCTCCTGTGATCACACTCTCTCCTATTAGAAATAACATTATAATTGATTCGTGTCAATTACGAATGTATAATAGAATCTGGATGTCCGCTCCATACGCGGACGAACGGCAATACAAAGGATGCCGCCTCTTTCTTCCCATCCGGCGGCGCAAAGGAGAAATGCAATGAAATACGACTTTACTTCCATCATCGACAGAACCGGAAAGGACGCCATCGCGGTGGATCTCATCCCGTTTCCGGACGCCTCCGTTCAGGAGGGCTTTTCCAAAATTCCCATGTGGGTTGCCGACATGAACTTCGCCACGGCTCCCACCATCCAGGAGGCCGTCATCGAGCGGACAAAGCATCCGGCCTTCGGCTACTTTGATCCTACCGACGAGTATTATGACAGCATCATTTCCTGGCAGAAAACGAGAAACGGCGTGGAAGGCCTGACAAAAACGGAGATCGGCTATGAAAACGGCGTTCTCGGCTGCGTGGCCTCCGCCCTGCAGGCCTTCACGGCTCCCGGAGAAGCTGTACTCCTGCACTCTCCCACCTACATCGGCTTCACCGGAACGCTGGAAAACAACGGCAGAAAGATCGTCCTGAGCGATCTGAAGCAGGATGAAAACGGCGTATGGCGGATGGATTATGAGGATATGGATCAGAAAATCAAAGAAAACCACATCCATTTCGCTATTCTTTGTTCCCCGCACAATCCCACCGGCCGTGTATGGGAACGGGAAGAGATCGAGGCAGCCATGGAGGTTTACCGGAAAAACGACTGCGTGGTGATCTCCGACGAGATCTGGTCCGACCTGACGCTTACAGGGCATAAGCACACCCCTACCCAGTCCGTGAGTGAGGATGCGAAAAACAGGACCATCGCCATCTACGCGCCCTCCAAGACCTTCAACCTGGCCGGACTGATCGGTTCCTACCATATTATCTACAATCCGTATCTGAGAGACCGGGTTGTAAAACAGTCCAGCCTCAGCCACTACAACAGCATGAACGTGCTGTCCATGCATGCGCTCATCGGAGCTTACCGTCCGGAGGGGCAGGAATGGCTGGACGAGCTGCGGGAAGTGCTGACGGAAAATGTGGACTACGCATACAATTATATCCTTGAAAACTTCAAAGGGGTAAAGCTTGCGAAGCCGGAGGGCACCTACATGCTCTATCTGGACTGCGAAGAGTGGTGCGCCCGCCGCGGAGTGAGCATGGACGAGCTGATCCGCGCCGGCATTTCCGTCGGCGTCATCTGGCAGGACGGCCGCCCGTTCAACCGCCCTTGCGCCATCCGGATGAATCTGGCCGTGCCGCTTTCTCTGGTAAAGGAAGCCATGAGAAGGCTGGATGAATATGTGTTCAACAAATCCGGCATATAAAATGGATCACAGACTGTTTTCCCGCTGCCGCTCCAACAGCGGAAGCGCATTGTCCCGACACAGAGAAACCGCCCGTTCCCTTTCGGGAAACGGGCGGTTTCTCTGCCGGTCATTCGACGGCTCCGCTCTTCTCAACCGGTCTTCTTTTTTGTATGTTACGCACAGGATCCTTTTCTCTTTGGAAGGATGCCCTGAAACCGTTCCAGAAGCCGCAGCCTTCCGGAGAAGATTCGGGTGAAATTCTCGCAGTTATACAGCCTCTCCGTCTTCACCCACTCGGGATAAAATTGTTCTTCCTGCTCATTTCCCAGATTTTCAGAAATATTAAGACCAAACGCGATCATATACAACCCTCCCTTTTTGGCCGACATCCGTTCACACAATTCCGGACGGATGCTCTTTCTTTTCTTTTTTCTGATTTTATTATAAACTTTTATGGACTTTCCGCCAATCATCTGATAATCTGAAAATAGAAAGTTTTTTTGTGCTGATAATACAAATTTTCAGAAAATATTACTCCAGATTTCTTCATTTGAAAAATCTGTGCAGACCGGAGGGAATCTTTCATGGCAATTCGATTCTGGGAAATATTTGAAGAGACCAGAGGACAGTATCAGCTTCGCCTTCTTGCCGGGAAAAATGGCATGGACAGCGTGGTGAGCTGGGTGCATATGGTGGAGGACGAGACCATCATCAGCCGCTTCGGAGGAACGGAGCTCGCCGTCACCACCGGAATGAAGGCCGGGACAGAAGGATGGCTTCTGCGGCTCGTCACCGCCATGAAAAAAGCGGGATGCACCGGAATCATCGTCAATACCGGCCGCTATCTTGCCGCCGTACCGCGGCAGGTCGTCGCCTGGTGTGAGCAGCACGACTTCCCCCTTCTGGAAATGCCCTGGGAAATCTCCGTCACCCGGCTCATTCAGGACTACTGCATGCGCATCATGCAGCAGACCCATCGTGAAGAACAGACCGGCGCGCTGTTCGCACGCCTGCTTCTCGGGAAAGAGGTTCCGGAAGATTTTTTCGAAGAAATCGGAAGCCGTTTTCACCTGGAAGGAACCTTCCGCGTCTTCTGCATGAAGCCCGTTCTCACGCCTGAGGAAAGTGTTCTGTTCCGGCAGGCTGTTCTGAGACTGGAAAACGTATTCGGCCTTTGGAAAAACGGTTCCAAAATCCGTTTTCCCTATTTTCTCCTGGAATTAAATGAAGTATGGATCCTTTCCGTCAACGATCTTCCGGAACAGGATGTAGCGGAACTGACCCGACAGATCGAGAGTCTGTTTGACGACTTTTTTGCGGATGGCCGTCTGCACCTCGGGATCGGCCCCGCCTGTCAGGATATCCGGAACCTGAAGCTGGCCTTAAGCCGCGCCCGCACCGCTCTGAAGATGGCCTGCCACATGGACCGGAAAATCGTGGATTTCAATCAGATGGGATTCTTCGGTATCCTCTTTTCCTCCTCAGACCCGGAACTCTTAAAAAGCTACGCTGACAGCCTTCTTGCACCGCTTGACGCATACGACAGCCGTCATGGGGCCTCCGCACAGCCAGATTCGGCAGAATCCGCTGAGGACCTCTCCACTTCCTCCCTTCGCTGCGGCAGCGGCTATGCCGCCACCCTCCGCGCCTACATAGAAAATGACCGCAGCCTGGTCAAAACGGCCGCGGCCACTTTCACCCACCGAAATACCGTCAACTACCGCATCCAGAACATGAAGCGGCTGCTTGGAAGCGAACTGCGCACACCTGCGGAGCTGTTTCCCTATCAGATTGCATTCCGGATACGGGATATGGGGCTGTGAACTCTTCCGAGAGGACGCAGCCCGCACGTACCCCAGGCCGCGCCGCGTCCATTTTATTCCGGCAGCAATTCCACCCACTCCACCTCCATGCCGGGCATTTTGGTGTTCTGCAGCGTCAGCTCGTATACGCCGGGTTCCAGAAGCACGGCGCCCATGTCGCGGACCACGCTTTTTCCGTCCGTACCGCTGACCTGAGGCGTGGCAAACCGGATACCGTTTAAAAGCAGGTTGCAGGCCGACTGAGCCCTGGTATCTTTGTTGTCGAATTTCATGCATACGCGTACCGTCCAGAGGCGTGGCTGTCCGAGAAGCGGTGAAACGCTGTCTTCTTTTCCAGCCGGCACACGAAAGCGTATGCCCGTCTCAGAGGGCCACACCAGACGGAAGGAACCGTCTGCAGCTGGCAGTGCCATACCGTGCGGCGCATTGGACCTTTCGCAGTCTCCGACGGCCATTTCTCCGTCAACGGCCAGGGCAGGTATCCGGTCCGGCTCCCCGGCCTCTTTGCTCACAAACCGATCCATCACCGGCGCATTCATCAGAAAACGGCAGATGTTCATCGCGCACCTCTGCAGCTCGCCCAGGGTCAGCCTGCCGCTTTCCAGCGCCTCCAGCGTATTGTCCTGCATGGGATTTCTTTCCGCCGCCAGATTGTCCACCACCATATAAAGATCGTTCTGCGCCCGGACCATGGCGGCTGTGTTGGAGGGACTTTCCTTTCCTCCATCCACGCAGTCATTCATGGTGGACCACCAGTCCGTCATCACGATTCCCTTAAATCCCCATTCTCCGCGCAGAATCGTGGTGTTCAGGTCATAGTTGGAAGCGCACCAGTGCCCGTTAATGGGATTATAGGCGGTCATGACGCTGTCCGCCCCTCCTTCCTTCACGGCGATTTCAAAGCCTCTCAGATACAGTTCCCTCAACGCACGCTCCGAAACCAGGGCATTCACCTTATTCCGCTCCGTTTCCTGACTGTTACAGGCAAAATGCTTGATGGTGGCATGGGAGCCCCCTCGTTTGATTCCACGCACATTGGCCGCCGCTATTTTTCCGGTCAGAAGAGGGTCCTCGGAAAAATACTCAAAGTTCCTTCCGTTTAAAGGATTGCGGTGGAGATTCAGTCCGGGACCAAGCAGCGTATCAATCTCGTTGCGCACCAGTTCCCGTCCCTCCATCACATACAGTTCCTCCACCAGCTTTTCATCAAAGGTACAGGCAAGAAGCGTCCCGATGGGAACCTGCGTGGCCTGCGCGCCGACGTCCATGCGGATGCCGGAAGGGCCGTCGGAAGCAGCGGCCACCGGAATGCCGTAATCCTTCTGCAGGGATTCGGTCAGGCCGCCGAAGCAGGAAGCCACGCCGGGCGTCACTCTGGGAGAGCACATTCCTTCGCCCCTCACCATGACAGAAAGCTCCTCTGCGGAAAGCTGGGCCACAAAGTTCTCCAGGGAAGCGCTGCCTTCCCGCACATCCTGCAGCAGGATTCCCTGATTTCCGGTCTGCGTCAGAGCCCCGGGCAGCCGGTCTCTGATCCGTTCCCTTAAGGATACGGCTGCTTCGGGAACCCTTTGTCCTGCCTTCTCATATGTGCCGTCCGCTTTTCTGTTTCCCGGCACAAGGCGGATAAATCCTTTCTGCGGCGCACAGGCTTCCTCCAGCTGCTTCACCACACGGAGCACGGGAATCCGAAGGCCATCCTCCGTTCTTTCGTTCTCCGGCACGCCGCCTTCTTCCGTAACCGGCACGCGTACCAGATCCCTGCTGCTGTTTCCCACAAAGATTTCATACGTTCCTTCCTCCAGCACATAGCAGGAGCGGTTTCCCGTATAGCCTCCGTCATCATAGGCCGCCATCGCAACGACGGGAAAAGAAAGGGTCAGCGCTTCCTCCTCTCCCGGATTCAGAAGCCCGGTCTTTACGAAGGCGGCAAGCTCTCTTGCCGGCCGTCCCAGTTTTCCCTGGGGTGCACTGTAATAAACCTGAACCACTTCCTTTCCCGCATAACGGCTTCCCGTATTGCGGACGCGGACCGGGAGCTCAATCCGGTCATTTCTGACCCGTGCGCAGCCGGGCTCTATGGAGAATGTGGTATAGGACAGGCCGAAGCCAAAGGGGAACCGCACCTTTTCGGGCGCAAAGGTCTCAAAATAGCGGTAGCCCACATAAATGTCTTCCTGGTAGACATTCTCCCTCAAACCGCCATGATTTGCGGTGGACGGGTAATCTTCGATACCTCCTGCAATCGTATCTGCCAGCTTGCCGCAGGGCGTCATGTGTCCGCTGATCACATCCTCTGCCGCACGGCCTCCCTCCTGTCCGCCGTGCCACACATAGAGCACCGCTGTAATCGGATTCTCCAGAGGCAGATCCAGAAACCCCATATCAATGATACAGGAAACATTCAGAATTACCGCCGTCTTCCGGAAATATTTTGTCACCGTCCGAAGGAGACGCTCCTCCTCTTCACTCAGCCGGAATCCCCCCGGAAGATCCGCGTAATCCTTCGCCTCTCCGGCCGTGCGTCCGATCACGACAAGCGCCTTGTCCGCCCGTCCGGCCGCTGCGGCCGCCAGCTCATCAGACACCTCCATCTCCTTCTGGCTCCAGGGTTCTCCGGCCCAGACTCCCCCGCCATCGTCAAACGGATTCTCCCGGATCCATTCCTCATACACCGCCGCGAGCGCCTCGTCCACCTGCAGATTATCGCACTCCCGCAGGCTGTCCAGCAGGTTGGTCGTATAGGGTGCGTTCACCGCGCCGCCCGACCCGGTCCCGCTCCGATAGTAATCCTTCTGAATCCGCCCGAACACGGCAACCCGCTCTCCGTTCGTCACCGGAAGCGTTTCCTCCTCGTTTTTCAACAGCACTGCTCCCTGCGCCGCTGCACTGCGGCACAGTTCCGCAAATCCCTCCAGTGGTATTCCGATCTTTTTTCTGCCCATAATTCCCTCCTGTTTCCCTTTCCGTGATAAAAATAACCGCCAAACGACACTTTTCAGAAAATGTGTTTGATTTCCTCTTTTTTTAGGCCGTACTTCCTGCAAAAAAACGCAAGATCCTCTTCTCCCGCAATCAGCATGATCTCCTGAAACTTCCCTCCGGCGTCCAGGAAGCCCGCAACCGTTTCCCCTGTACAGATACTGCTTTTCATGGCAGGCTGCTGCCCGTCCCAGGCGTGATCCTCCTGCTCATTTTTCCTTCGAAACAGCTTCATTTTTTCCTCCATGCCGAAGCGATACGCTGAGGCCGCGAGGAGAAATCACGCAGGTGATTTCTCCTCTGCGATCACAGCAGTTTTGTGCTTCGGAGCAAAACTGCCGATTGAACAATAAGCCATCGGGCTTATTGTTCAATCTTCCTCCTTCGACAGTATTTTTTCCATTATATAATATTTCTCGCGGAAACGGAACCTTCACCGGAAAATCGGAGCTGCAAATCGTAACCTCAGACAAAAAGAGCGTTTACACGCCCTTTTATCTCCATAACCATATATGTGTTTTTTCATCGAAAGCGATAGCCGAGAAAACCGCAGCCCCGCGCGTTATTTTCCCCAACGCCCGTTCCCAGCGCCATATAAAGCAGTTCCTGCGCCATATCGTTGCAGGCCGCTGTCAGATTCACCTTATCTCCGAGCAGAGCAATATCGTTCTGCAGTACCCGCACCGGTTTTCTGTTGATAAATTCAATGTTTCGGAACAGGGAAAAATTATCGGACAGATTTGCCTGATGAAAAAAGTTGTATTTTCTGATCAGATTTGTTTTCAGCCGTTCTTCATATTCATCCACCTGCATCTGATTGCGCCAGTACCCATGCCGTGTCTTCACCACCACCGGTGTCAATGTATGCACGCGCTCCAGAAAGCATCTGGGAATCAGCCGCAGTTCTCCTCCGAGTATCTGGAGACAGTCGCTTCCGCAAAACGGGAGAACGCTGCTGAAAAATTCGGCCAGTTCCTGACTGATGGTTCTGATGCGGACCGTATAGATTTTTCCGACACAGTAAATATGTTCCGCCTCCAGCGGGTATGGCTGATCAAAGGTATACGGACGAAATGGATACCGCCAGGACATCTCTTTCCAAAAGGATTCCGTCCTCTGCAGCGCGGCGTCCAGCAGACGCGCAATTCTCTCCGAAACATTTTCCGAAGGCATTGGAATCAGAAAGCAGATCTGTAACGGAAGTTCAAAAACCAACATGACAAAAGCCCTCCCTCATTCTCTCACAAAAGCAGAGGGCCTCCCCTCGTACCGTAAGATTTCTGTATTGATATCGGACACTCTGTGTTGTGGTTTATTTACGTTCACTTCGTCAATAAGAAAAAAGAAGATCTTATCCCAAAAGCAAAACAGATACACTGTAACCAGATGTAATAGAAATGGAATATGGATATGAACACGATTTATTTTAATACGTGAATCCGTGTCTGTCCACTCTAAAAAATAATTTCGTCCACATGTCTCAGAAAGAATATGGGATGTTTTTTCTCTATTTTTGCCTTTTTCGTTATTTTTACCAAAATCAGAAAATCTTCTGTCAATTTCCCATTGCCTGATGCCCGGAATCAGTTTAAAATAGATTCCGGTAGATCATAATTGTATCGGTATTTGTAAATGAACGCCGCTTTCCAGGCGGCCGCACGAACCGGACGTTCGTGCTGAAAGGAGGTACCTATGGAAATTGAGGAAAGACTGCCGCTTACGGACGAATATCTGAAAAAGATGGACGCCTACTGGCGGGCCGCCAACTATCTTGGTGCGGCGCAGCTTTATCTGCTGGATAACCCGCTTCTGCGCGAGCCCCTCAAACTGGAACATGTAAAGAAGAAAATTGTAGGACACTGGGGAACCGTTCCCGGTCAGAATTTCATCTATGTCCATTTAAACCGCGTGATCAAAAAATATGACCAGGACATGATCCTGATCTCCGGTCCCGGCCACGGCGGCAATTTCTTCGTGGCAAATACATATCTGGAGGGCACCTACAGCGAGGTGTATCCCAACATCGGAGAGGACATGGACGGCTTGAAGAAGCTGTGCAAGCAGTTCTCCTTCCCGGGCGGCATCTCCAGCCACGTGGCTCCCGAAACCCCCGGCTCCATCAATGAGGGCGGCGAGCTCGGCTATTCCCTGGCCCACTCCTTTGGCGCGGTGTTCGACAATCCCGATCTGGTGGCCGCCTGCATCGTGGGCGACGGCGAGGCGGAAACCGGGCCTTTAGCCACTTCCTGGCAGTGCAACAAATTCCTGAATCCGGAAACGGACGGCGCCGTTCTGCCCATCCTGCACTTAAACGGCTATAAGATCAGCAATCCGACGGTGCTGGCCCGCATCTCCCATGAAGAACTGGAGCATTTCTTCGACGGCTGCGGCTGGAAGCCTTATTTTGTGGAAGGCGATGTTCCCATGGAAATGCACCGCAAAATGGCGGAAGCCCTGGACGCCGCCATGGACGATATCAAGGCCATTCAGAAAAACGCCAGGGAAAACCATGATTCCACCAGACCCAAGTGGCCCATGATCGTGCTGCGCACGCCCAAGGGCTGGACGGGACCGAAAATGGTGGACGGCAAGCAGATCGAAGGCTCCTTCCGCGCCCATCAGGTGCCGATCATGATGGATCAGCCGGAGCATCTGGACATGCTGAGAGACTGGCTGATGAGCTACCATCCGGAAGAGCTTTTTGACGAGAACGGAAAGCTGATCCCTGAGCTGAAAGCTCTGGCTCCTGAGGGAGACAGAAAGATAGGTTCCAACCCCCACGCCAACGGCGGAAAGCTGCTGCGCGACCTGCGCATGCCCGACTTCCGCGATTACGGCATCGATGTGCCCGCTCCCGGCGCGGTGGAAGCCCAGGATATGGTCGAGCTGGGCGGCTTTGTCCGGGATATTTTCAAGCTCAACGAGGACGCCCACAACTTCCGCATCTTCGGGCCGGACGAGACCATGTCCAACCGCCTTGGAAAGGTGTTTGAGGAGACAAACCGCGACTGGAACAACGAGCTTCTGGACACGGATGAATTTCTGGCCCATGACGGCCGCGTGATGGACTCCTTCCTCAGCGAGCATATGTGCGAGGGCTGGCTGGAGGGCTATCTTCTCACGGGACGCCACGGCTTCTTCGCCAGCTATGAGGCGTTCATCCGCGTGGTGGATTCCATGTGCGCCCAGCATGCGAAATGGCTCAAGGTCTGCAACCAGCTTCCCTGGAGACAGTCCATCGCCTCCCTGAACCTGATCCTCTCTTCCAACGTGTGGCAGCAGGATCACAACGGCTTCACCCATCAGGATCCCGGCTTCCTGGATCATATTTCCAATAAGAAAGCGGACGTGGTGCGCCTGTACCTTCCGCCGGACACCAACTGCCTGCTTTCCTGCTTCGATCACTGCATCCGCAGCCGGAACTACGTGAACGTGCTGGTGACCAGCAAGCATCCCAGACCTCAGTGGCTGACCATGGAACAGGCCGTCAAGCACTGCACCCAGGGCATCGGCATCTGGGAGTGGGCGAGCAATGACGCCGGGGAGGAACCGGACATCGTGATGGCCTGCTGCGGCGATACGCCCACCCTGGAAACCCTGGCGGCTGTCACCATCCTGCGGGAAGCTCTGCCGGAGCTGAAGATCCGCGTCATCAACGTGGTGGACCTGATGAAGCTTCAGCCCTCCACCATGCATCCGCACGGCCTGACCGACGCGGAATACAACGCGCTGTTCACGAAGGACAAGCCCATCATCTTCGCCTTCCACGGCTATCATACGCTCATTCATGAGCTGACCTACCGCAGGGAGAACCGCAACATCCACGTGTTCGGCTACAAGGAAGAGGGCACCATCACCACGCCTTTCGATATGCGCGTGCAGAATGAGATCGACCGCTTCAGCCTGGTGAAAAATGCGATTCAGAACCTGCCGCAGCTCGGAAACCGCGGCTCCTACCTGATCCAGAAGATGAACGACAAACTGGTGGAACACAAGCAGTATATCCACGAGTACGGCATCGATCTGCCCGAAGTGCGCGACTGGAAATGGCACGTGCCGGAGGCAAAATAAAATCTCCCGCCGCAGGCGGCAAAAAGGCAGATCCGGAAGATCTGCATCAATTCATACATTTTTATCCGGAAAGGCGCAGTCATGCAGTACGGCCGCGCCTTTCCGACTGCTTTTTTTGAGGACATCTGTTTTTTGAGGTATCCATGGAACGAATCTTAGTGGTAGAAGACGATCTCGCGCTGAGCGCGGGACTTTTGTTTGAACTGGACAGCGCGGGATACGTCTCCGTTCCCGCCTATAACTGCGCCAAGGCAAGGGCTCTGCTTGCGGACGGCGCATTTTCTCTGATCCTTCTGGACGTGAACCTTCCGGACGGAAACGGTTTTGACCTGTGCCGGGAAATCAAGGCGCAGAATGCAATGCAGCCGGTGATCTTTCTGACCGCAAACGATCTGGAGGAGGATGTGTTAAACGGCTTTGACCTGGGGGCGGAGGACTATGTGACCAAGCCCTTCCGCATGCAGATCCTTCTGAAACGGGTGGAGGTCGCCCTGCGCCGAAGCGGCGGCTCAAACGGGAATCCGAGCGCGGCCTCCGATGCGTCGCAGGACGGAAAGGCGGACCGCTGGAGCGACGGCTTTCTTTCCCTGGACTTTTCCTCCCTCACCGCAACCCGCGGAAACGGCTCCCGTTCTCCGGAAACGCTTTCCATCACGCCCAACGAGTATAAGCTGCTTCGGGTGCTGACCGAAAACGCGGGGAACATTCTGACCAGGCAGCTTCTGCTGGAACGGCTCTGGGACAGCGGCGGAAATTTCGTGGACGATCACACCCTCACCGTGACCATGAACCGGCTTCGCGCCAAAATTGAAGACGAAAATCACGCCTATATCCGCACGGTGCGGGGCATGGGCTATATCTGGACGGGAGGCCAGAAATGAACGAAACGAACGAACAGCCGAAGAAATGCCCATCGGCCGGTTTCCGGAAGGGCCGCGGCCTTGTCCGCAGCTTCCTTCATAACTCCTCCCTCATTCCCGCTCTTTTTCTTCTGGCCGCAGTCTGTCTCGCGGCCGTTCTTTTGTGGCTTCTGTGGACTTTTGTCCCCAGAGCCCCTGTGCGCTGGGGGATCCTTTCGGCCTGTACCGGCCTCTGCGCCCTTGCCGGGCTGTGGGTTTACAGACAGCGCTGCCAGACCGACCGGTTCGCCGATGAACTGTGCGAAACCCTGGACGCCCTCCTGTCCGACCAAAGGCCCAGGCTCTCCCATCCCTACGATGATTCCCTGGCCTCCCGGGTGCAGGGAAAACTGATGCAGTATTATGAATTCGCCAATGAAGGCAGGCTTCAGAGCCGCAGGGACAAGGAAACCATCCAGGGGCTGGTCAGCGACATTTCCCATCAGGTCAAAACGCCCATCGCAAACATCCGGATGTTTGCGGAAATCCTGCAGAAGCACAACCTCTCCTACGAACAGAGGAACACCTTTCTTGCCACCATGACGGAGCAGATCGACAAGCTGGATTTCCTCCTGCAGTCCCTCATCAAAATGTCCCGTCTGGAAACGGGAACCTTCGTTCTTCACATGGCGGAAGGACGGCTGAACGAAACCATCGCCCGCGCCATGAGCACGGTGTGGACGAAGGCCGAACAGAAAGGCATCTGCCTGTCGGCGGACTGCGCAGATGATGTCAGCGTACAGCACGATCCCAGATGGACCGCAGAAGCCCTGGGAAACATTCTGGACAACGCGGTCAAATACACGCCGGAGGGCGGAAGCGTCTCCGTCTCGGTGCGTCCCTGGCAGTTTTATACCCGCATCGACATCACGGACACCGGAATCGGCATTCCGGAAGAACACTACCACGATGTGTTCCGGCGCTTCTACCGCGGCGAGGAAGCCGCCGCCATGGAAGGCGTTGGTCTTGGCCTGTATCTGGCGAACGGCATCATCACCCGCCAGAAGGGCTATATCAGCGTGGCTTCAAAGGTTGGAAAGGGAACCACCTTTTCCATTTATCTGCTCAGCTGAAAGGAGAAGGCAGCCATGAACATCGTAACCATTCAAAATCTGAAAAAATATTACGGAAAAGGGGAAGGTCAGGTCAAAGCCCTGGACGGCATCGACCTTTCCATTGAAAAGGGGAAATTCACCGCCATCATCGGCGCCTCCGGTTCGGGAAAAACCACCCTGTTAAACATGATCGGCGCGCTGGACAGGCCCGACGAGGGGGAGGTTATCGTGGACGGCGTCCGGCTTTCCGGCCTGAAGGAAAAGGAACTGGCGGTGTTCCGCCGCAGCAAGGTGGGCTTCGTCTACCAGAATTTCAATCTGGTTCCCACGCTGACGGTGCGGGAAAACATCCTCTTCCCCTTAAGCCTGTCCGGCAATACGCCGGATATGGCTTTCTTTCAGGAAATCACGCAGACTCTCGGCCTTTCGGAACGGCTGGACGCTTTTCCGGAGCAGCTTTCCGGCGGCGGGCAGCAGCGGGCGGCCATCGCCAGGGCGCTCATCATGCGGCCTGCGCTGATCCTCGCCGACGAGCCCACAGGAAATCTGGATTCCAGAAACGGTCAGAACGTGCTCGGCCTTCTGAAGCTTTCCGTGGAAACCTGGCACCAGACGCTCATCATGATCACGCACAATCTGGAGCTGGCGCAGATGGCCGACCGGGTGGTCCGGATCGAGGACGGGCGCATTCTGGGATAATGGCATTTGCCTCTCGCCG
>NBJMC04202__coassemble_1650_pt1 | contig 22147 bp, 21 predicted proteins | sample NBJMC04202__metabat2_high_PE_053 | metagenome-assembled genome bin NBJMC04202
GGACATCGAATTGGCTCAGGATAATCTGGATATTCTGTATGAAGTATTAGACAATATCGATCAGCAGACGGATTATGAAAATAATCTTGATAAAACGGAAAAAGCAATGAAGAATCTGATAAAAATAAGAGAAGCCTGCGCTGCCATGGCATATCAGCTTTATCGATATGAAGAGAGGAATTATATTCCACATTCTTCTGCGGTATCGAACTGGAAAGATATTTGTAAAGGCGGAAAATCATTAAAAGAATTTGTTGAAGTAAAAAGGCATTGGTTTGAGTGAAGAGATACTCTTAAAAAGGCCATTCAGCCTACCATTCCAGCCAGACACGGAAGGAAGCCGTTCTGTATTGTACTCAGCGCCGCCCGCACCGGAAATGAGCAGGGAGACAGGCAAGTATAAAATTTGTACGAAAAACAGACACTCCAAAATGAGTTTTCCATTCGTTTTCACTTGACACTTTTGGCGAACAGAAGTAGGATAAGGAAGGGTGCACAACCGGCCCGTTTTCAAATCATGTGACCGGCTGTCAGATCATACGGGAGGGCGGCAGACTGCCGCATTTTCCGTTTTCCTGTCAGGCCGAAGCCCGCAGGAAATGGCCCAATTTTTACAAAAAGGAAAGCGGGGAGAACCATATGGAAATCATTTTGTTTCTGATTCTGTTTCCATTCCTGGCCGCGCTCGTGATGTCCTGCATGAAGCAGCACGGACTGCTCAGAAGGACGGTTCAGTTCACCTTCTGCGGCGTCATCGTTGCGGCGGTTATCGTGTTCGCGGTTACGAATCTGATCGGGGGAAAGACGGTCGCCTATCTGCCGCATACGCATGTCATTGATATGGGGATGCTGCTGGTGGAGTGGGGCCTGGTAGCGCTGGTCTTTTACTACAGCTTTAAATTCCGGAAGTACTATTGCGCGCTTCTTTCCATCCTGCAGACCGGAGCGATGACCTGGCTGGAATTGAGCGGCCGGACGGACATTGAGGCGAATCACATTCTGGCGGACAAGCTGACGGTAGCCATGGCGCTGATTGTCGGAATCGTCGGCTGCCTGATCTGCGTTTACGCGATCGGCTATATGAAAGATTATAACAGGCACCATCTGGACTATAAGGACAGGAGGTCTTTTTTCTTTGCAATGCTGTTCCTGTTTCTGGGAGCCATGATGGGGCTGATTTTCTCCAGCAATCTGATCTGGATCTATTTTTTCTGGGAGATCACAAGCATCTGCTCCTTCCTTCTCATCGGTTACAATCAGACGGACGAGGCCATGGACAATTCCTTCCGCGCCCTGTGGATGAACCTGCTGGGCGGTCTGGGTTTTGCCGTGGCGATCATTTATTCCGTGACACAGCTTCAGATCATCAACATTCAGGATCTGGTGAATTTTGCGGTGAGCGGGGATGAGAGGGCTTCCCTGGCGTTGATTCCGGTGGTGTTCCTTGCTTTTGCCGGGTTGACCAAGAGCGCCCAGCTTCCGTTTTCGGGATGGCTCCTGGGAGCCATGGTGGCTCCGACACCCACCAGCGCGCTGCTGCATTCCGCCACGATGGTGAAGGCAGGTGTATATCTGCTGGTCCGTCTGGCACCTGCCCTTCAGGGCAATACGGCGGGCCTGATGGTGACCACCATCGGCGGCTTTACCTTCCTGATGACTTCTGTGCTTGCCATTTCTCAGGACGATGGGAAAAAAGTGCTTGCTTACTCGACCATCTCCAATCTGGGCCTGATTACGGCCTGCGCGGGTGTGGGCATGCATGAAGCGGTATGGGCGGGTATTCTGCTGATGATGTTCCATGCGGTGTCCAAGTCTCTGATGTTCCTTTCCGTGGGCGCGGTGGAAAACTGCACCGGCAGCAGGAACGTGGAGGATATGCACGGACTGATCGTGAAGCTTCCAGGGCTCGCCTATGTAATGATCATCGGTATCGCGGGCATGTTCCTCGCCCCCTTCGGCATGCTGATTTCCAAGTGGGCGGCACTGAAGGCGTATGTGGATTCCGGAAGCATCCTTCTGGTGATTTTCCTGGTATTCGGAAGCGCGACCACCCTCTTTTACTGGACCAAATGGCTGGGAACGCTGGTGGCGGTGCATCATCATTCCGAACGGGTAAAAAATGTGACGAAAAAGAGTGAGTGGACGGCGCTCCTGACACTGAGCATCCTCATGGTGCTGCTGTGTCTGACCTTCCCGGTGGTTTCCTCCGGACTGATCGAGCCCTTCCTGATGGATATGTATCACACCTATGTGCCGAATCTGATCGGAACCGGAAACCTGTACATCATGATCATGATGCTGTGCCTGATCCTGGTGCTTCCGGTGGCTGTGCGGCTTCTGACCTTCGGAAAAAAGAATAAGCTCGTCATGTCCTATATGGGCGGCGCAAACGCGGGGGATGACCGGAATTTTACGGATTCCTTCGGGGAGGAAAAGCGCATGTATCTGGCGAACTGGTATCTGCCGGATTATTTCAGTGAAAATAAGGTGCTTATGCCCTCCATGGTTTTTGCGGCGGGGGCGCTGATTATCCTGCTGATTCTGACAATAGGAGGTGTGGCGGTATGACTTCCTTTATCATTGCAATTGTATATCTGATCGGGGCGCCGTTCGCCGGCGCTCTGTTGGAAGGGCTGGACCGGAAGGTGGCGGCCCGCATGCAGGGCAGGAAGGGGCCTTCTCTGTTTCAGCCTCTCTATGACATTCATAAGCTGTTCTGCAAACAGTCCGTTGTGGTAAACAGCGTACAGGACTTTCTGGTCTGCGGCTTTCTGGTATTCGTGGTGTTTACAGGCGCGCTGTTTTTCTGGGGCGGAGATATTCTGCTCGTGTTCTTTGCGCTGACCCTGGCGGGAATCTTTTTCATCATGTCTGCCTGCTCCGCAAATGCTCCTTACAGCTCCATGGGAGCGCAGAGAGAGCTGATGCAGATGATGGCCTATGAGCCCATGGTGCTTTTGACCGCCATCGGCTTCTACATTGCCACGGGAAGTTTTTCCGTCCGTCAGATCGCCCAGGCGCCGGTTTCCGCCATCTGCTATCTGCCCGGATTTTTTGTCGGCTTTCTGTTCATCCTGACGATCAAGTTCCGGAAATCGCCCTTTGATATCAGCACTTCCCATCATGCGCATCAGGAGATGGTAAGGGGAATTACCACGGAGCTGTCCGGAAACATTCTGGCTCTGGTAACGCTGTCTCACTGGTATGAAAATGTGTTCCTGCTCGGAGTGGTGGGGCTGTTCATCATCAATTCCAGCTGGGTGAGCATTCCGGCTGCCATTCTGGTCTGCCTGGCGGCTTTTCTGTTTGAAACGCTGGTTGATAACGTTTTCCCCAGAGTGAAGTGGCAGGAAATGCTGAAGTGGACCTGGATCGTTACGCTGGCGGCGGGCGGCATCAACCTGATGATCGTCATGCTGATCTGACAGACGGACCCGCGTGGATGCGGATCCCGGCAGTAGGAAGGAAGGAAATGGATCAAGATGAAAGTATCGAATTCACCGTGGCTTTTGCATTATGACGGTTCGAGCTGCAACGGCTGCGATATAGAGGTTCTGGCCTGCCTGACTCCCGTCTATGACGTGGAGCGGTTCGGGGTCATCAATACGGGAAATCCGAAGCATGCGGATATTTTCCTGATTACGGGAGGCATCAACCAGCAGAATAAGCCGGTGGTGCAGCAGCTGTATTCGCAGATGCCTTCTCCCAAGGTGGTCGTTGCGGTGGGAATCTGCGCCTGCAACGGCGGAATTTTCAAGGAATGCTACAACATCATCGGCGGCGTGGACACCATCATTCCGGTGGACATCTACGTGCCGGGCTGCGCGGCGAGGCCGGAAGCCATCATCGACGGAGTGGTGAAGGCGGTCGCGCTGCTGGATGAGAAGAAAAAGAAAATGGCGGAAGAAAAGAAACTGGAAAAGGCCGGAAGGGAGGGCGCAAAATGATAGACGGAGAAATCATGCAGGTGGATCCCGAAAGCCTGATCACGGAGGTGCTGAAATTAAAGCACAGGGATTACAGACTCATTCAGATCTGTGCCGCAAACGCGGGCGATGGGGTTGACGTGACCTATTCCTTTGGAAAAGAATACAAGATGGTGGGCCTGCGGCTTTCCATTATGCCGGATGACGAGATCGTCAGCATCAGCGACATTTACGCGCCGGCCTATCTGTATGAAAATGAAATGCATGATCTGTTCGGCATCACTGTGAAGATGATGTCCATGGATTACCACGGAAATCTTTACCGCATCAAAAACAGGGCGCCCTACAGAAAAGAGCCGGCCGCTTCGCAGCCGGAAAAGGCAGCCGCGCAGCAGTCGGAAAGACAGGAGGGAAAGTAATGTCTACAAGAAGTATTGTCCCGTTCGGGCCGCAGCATCCGGTGCTGCCGGAGCCGATCCATCTGGATCTGGTTCTGGAGGATGAAAAGGTGGTGGAAGCGGTTCCCTCCATCGGCTTCGTCCACAGAGGTCTGGAAAAGCTGGTTGAAAAAAAAGAATTTACCGAATATGTATACGTGGCGGAACGCATCTGCGGCATCTGCAGCTTCATGCACGGCATGGGCTACTGCGAGGCGGTGGAGCACATCATGAACATCGAGATCCCGCCCAGGGCCAGATACCTGCGCACCATCTGGTGCGAGATGAGCCGTATCCACAGCCATCTGCTCTGGCTGGGACTTCTGGCCGATGCGTTCGGCTTTGAGAGCCTGTTCATGCAGTCCTGGAGAATCCGGGAAAAGGTGCTGGATATGTTTGAAGCCTCCACCGGAGGGAGGGTGATTTTTTCCGTGAACAAAATCGGCGGCCAGAGAAAGGACATGGATGCTTCCATGCTCCGTCAGTTTGTGGCCAATTTTCAGGACATGGAAAAGGAATTAAAGGAGCTGACAAAGACCTTCCTGAACGATTCTGCGGTAAACAGCAGACTCAGGGATGTGGGCTTTTTGACGAAGCAGCAGGCCCATGATCTGGGCGCTGTGGGTCCCTTCATGCGGGCCAGCGGCATCGCGCTGGATAACCGGAAGCTTGGCTATGCGGCCTATTCCGATCTGAACTTTGAGCCGGTGACCAGCGATGTGGGAGACTGCTACGCCAGATGCGACGTGCGTATCCGGGAAATTTTTCAGTCCATCGACCTGATCCGTCAGGCGGCCTCCAAAATCCCCGGCGGCGAGGTTGCCGTTCCCTTCAAGGGCTTCCCGGAAGGGGAATATTTCATGCGGGAGGAGCAGCCGAGAGGCGAGGCGATCTACTATGTGAAGGCGAACGGAACCAAGTTCATTGACCGCTTCCGCGTCCGCACCCCCACCTTTGCCAACCTTCCGGCCCTGATTCAGACGCTGAAGGGCTGCCAGCTGGCCGATGTGCCGATCATGATCCTGACCATCGATCCCTGCATCAGCTGTACGGAGAGATAAAAGGAGGGAGATTGCCATGAAAAACATGCGGACCATGAGATTTACCCGGACGGCGCTGAAGAATCTGTTCAGCCCGCCCGTTACCAGACCCTATCCGGAACAGCCCAGGGAATACCCGGAGCGGACGAGGGGCCATGTGGAAATCGATATTGACACCTGCATTCTCTGCGGGCTCTGCTCCAGAAAATGTCCCACCGGCGCGATTACCGTAAACCGGGCGGAGAAAACCTGGAAGATCGAGCGCTTCGGCTGTATCCAGTGCGGCTGCTGCGTGGAAACCTGCCCGAAGAAGTGCCTGACCATGAAAAATACCTATACCCGGCCCGGGGCGGAGAAGACAGAGGATTCCTTCCTGAAAACCAATATGCCCGCTCCGGCCGCGAAGCCTGCGGCCCCTGCAGCAAAACCGCAGGGGGAAGCGGCGGCGAAAGCGGAGGGATCCGGTGCGGTCACAAAAGCGCAGGCTCCTGTCGGAAAGACGGAAGCATGAGGGCGCAGATCACCGTCCTCGGCGTGGTGCAGGGCGTGGGCTTCCGCCCCTTTGTGGCGGAGTGTGCCCGCACGCTTTCTCTTCGGGGAAGCGTGTGCAACAGCGGCGGCGTGGTGAGAATCGAAGCATATGGAACGAAAGAGGCGATGGAGGAGCTGGTCCATCGCCTTCGTTCGTGTGCGCCGCCAGCCGCCCGGGTGGACCGGGTGATTGTGGAAAAGGAAAAAGAGGCAGGTGCAGAACCGGAGGAGTTTCTGATCATGGAGAGCGAGGCGGAAAACGGAGCGGATCTCCCGCTGATTCCGCCCGACCTTCCCATCTGCGCAGACTGTCTGGCGGAGTTGGGAAATCCCGAAAACCGGCGTTTTCGGTATCCCTTCATCAGCTGCACGGCCTGTGGGCCCCGTTACAGCATCCTGGAAGCCATTCCCTATGACAGGGAGCACATTTCCATGCGGGAATATGCCATGTGCCCGGAATGCGGCCGGGAATATCGGCAGCCGGGCGGAAGGAGGCAGCATGCCCAGACCATTTCCTGCAGAGACTGCGGCCCGCAGCTGATTTTGAGCGGGAGGGAGGATTTTTCTTCCAAAGGCGGTGGGATGGCTTCGGGCCTGACCTCAGACGCCGCCCTGTCGGAAGCGGTCCGCATTCTGAAGGAAGGAGGGATTCTGGCGGTAAAAGGGATCGGCGGATATCAGTTCGCCTGCAGGCCCGACCGGGAGGAAACGGTCTGCCGGCTCCGTCTGTTAAAGGGGCGGGAGAAAAAGCCCTTTGCGGTGATGTTCCCGTCTCTGGATGGCGCCCATGGCATCCGGGCCTTCTGCAGGGTATCCCGGCAGGAGGAAGCGCTGCTGGTTTCTGCCGCCAGACCGATCGTCCTTCTGGAAAGAAGCGGGCAGGACGCATTCTGTCCGTCCCTGTGCGCGGAAAGCAGATATCTGGGGGCGTTCCTTCCGTATACGGGCCTGCACCAGCTTCTCACCGAAGAAGCGGGACCGCTGGTGATGACCAGCGCAAATGCCACGGACGATCCCATTTTCACGAAGGAGGAGGAACTGGCAGAGCTGTGGGAACGTTTTCCCCATGCACTGGACGGCGCTGCCTGGAACACAAGGCGCATCGTTACGCCGCTGGATGATTCCCTGATGCGGATTACGGCGGGACATGTGCAGATGCTCAGAAGAAGCCGGGGCTTCGTACCCTCCCCGGTTTATTTGCATGAAAGGGAATGCGGGCCGGTTTTTTCTGCAAAAAAGGAGCATAAGGAGGTTCTGGCCTTCGGCGGCGACCTGAAATCGGCGTTTTGTCTGGCTGCGGGAGAGCGGGCCTACCTGAGCCAGTATCTGGGAGACATGGAAAATTTCCGTGTATATCAGAATTTCCGCAGAGAACTGGAACGGATGAAAACGCTGTTCGGCGTCCGCCCGCAAAAGCTGGTCTGCGACCTGCATCCGGGTTATCAGACGACCCGGATGGCGGAGGAGATGGCTGCCCGAAGCGGACTTTCTCTGCTTCAGGTACAGCACCATCACGCCCATGCGGCTTCCGTGATGGCGGAGCACGGGCTGGAACGCTGCATCGCCGTGGTTTTTGACGGAACCGGATACGGAACGGACGGCCACATCTGGGGCGGGGAATTTCTGGTCTGTGAAGGCGCTTCCTTTCAACGCTGCGGCCATCTGGAGGAGATACCGCTGACGGGCGGGGATGCTTCCTCCAAAGATGCGTCCCTGACCGCCGCCTGCCATCTCGCCTTCCTTTCGGAAGGGAAAGACGCTTCCTTTTCCAGAACGGTCGCCCCCAAAGTGGAGATGGTCAGAAAAGCGCTGAAGCTCGGGATCAACGTACAGCAAAGCTCCAGTATGGGACGGCTTTTTGACGCGGTGAGCGCTCTGCTTGGCATCCGGGATTTTAACAGCTATGAAGGGGAATGCGCCATTGCGCTGGAAAATGCGGCCTGGAAGGAAAGAAAACGGCGGGAAGAGAGGCCGGAGAACGGGGGCCGGGAAAGGGAACTTCCCTTCCCGATACGGGAAGAAGGAAAGATGCTGATTGCGGACCGCAGAACGCTTCTGGAAGCGCTGCTTCGGGAGCTTTCTGAAGAAGGAGAATGCGGAATAAAGCCGGAGCGGGCGCAGGCGCTTGCGCTGGCCTTTCATGAGGCGCTGGCCCGGATGGTGCTTGCCATGTGCAGGCGGCTGCGGGAGAGAACGGGAATCCGCCAGACTGCCTTAAGCGGCGGCGTGTTCGCCAATGTACTGCTGCAGGAACGCTGCAGGGCGCTGCTGGAGGCGGACGGTTTTTCGGTGTACGTCAATGAGCAGGTGCCGGGCAACGACGGAGGCATCTGTCTGGGACAGGCCTGGATCGCCCTGCAGGATTGAGCGCAGGGCGGCGCCGGTCAGAGCAGACGTTCTGCGAAATCGCAAAGATTCCGGGTGGAATTCGGATTGACGTATGTCCGCTGGGCCTGGAGCATTTCCTCCTTCAGACCGTGTACATTCTGCATGGAGGTGAGGGCGGAAAGCAGATCCGTCTGCGGATGCTCCGCAGTGAGGGCCATTCGGTGGGAGGAAAACCAGGCGGCGTTGTGCGTCTCACAGCCCGGAATGGGGGAGAGCAGGATCAGCGGCACGCCGGAAACAGCGGCTTCCGTGGAGGAAAGGCCGCCCGGTTTGGTGAGAAAAATATCGCAGGCGCGCATATACTCCGCCATGCGCGGCGTGCTTTCCAGGACCAGAACCCGGCTGTCAGCCTGATACTTTTTGCAGAGCCTTTCGTACAGTCCCCGTCTTTTTCCGCAGAGAATGACGAGCGTGCCGTTTTCTTCGCCCGCCAGAAAAGTGCGCAGAATATCGGCCGCCTGTGGAATGCTTCCGGCGCCGATGCTGCCGCCGGCGAGCAGACAGCAGAGGCCCTTTTCCGGAAGCCCCAGCCTTTTTCTGGCTTCCTGCTGAGAGAAGGAGAGGGTGAATTTCCGGTTCACCGGTATGCCGAAGGGCAGAAGCTTTTCGGCAGGAATGCCCCGGCTGGTAAATTCTTCCGAAAGCTCCGCGGAAGGGATGACGTAATAATCGCAGATGCCTTCCTCCAGGAAAGGAATGCAGGTATAGTCCGTGGCAATCTGAATGGTAGCTGGAAGGGCGGTTCCCTTCTTTCGCAGAGCCGTCAGGACATGCGCTGGATACATATGGGTCATGAAAATCACATCGAAGTGATTCTCTTCCAGATAACGCTTCAAATGCCCGGCAAGCAGGCTGTTCACCTGATAGACCGGCGAAGTGACGGGGAGCCTGCGGTAATGCTCGCCCAGGGAATAGGCAAAACCGAACAGTCTGGGGGAATTCTGCACCACACGGATGTAGCTGTTGCCCACCAGCGCGGCGGTTTTTCTGCCGGCAAGGGTAAAGGGGTCAAGAAAAACAGCGGTATGTCCCCGCCGTTTCAGTTCATCGGCCACCGCCCGCGCGGCGGAATGATGGCCGCCGCCTGTGCCGCAGGAAAGAATCAGTGCTTCCATAATGCTTTTACCTCACATCTTTCTCGAATTTCGGAGCCGGAAAGGAGCTTTGCAGCCACCGCCGCCGTGATGATCCAGAAACCCGCAGAAACAGGAGTTTCGGGGAAAAACACCACCATGAGGACAGCGGAGACCAGATAGGTAAAAAGCGTCCGGTGGCAGTTGGGCGTAATTTTTACGACCAGAGAGAAAAAAAAGGAACACACAGGCCAGAATCACCACCGGACCGGCCTGAGGAAGCAGGCCGAGGAGCACGCCAAAGGTCACGGTGATGCCCTTCCCTCCGCGGAATCTGTGCCAGAGCGGAAAAATATGCCCCAGCACGGGCGCAGCGAGAACCAGAGCCAGCCCGCCTCCGGAAACGACGGGTATGGCAGGACCATTTCCGGCGGGGAAAAGAGGCAGATCAGGTGCTCGGGAATAAAGATAAACGGGAAAAAATCCTTTTAACAAATCACAGCACAGCGTCAGGATGCCGCAGAATTTCCCGCCATAGAGAAAAGCATTGTAGACGCCGGGATTTTTGTCCGGGCTTTCCGCAGTAACGTCCTCCCCGTCGAGAAGACGGTTGAAAAATTTCGCAAAAAGAAGGCTGCCGGACAGGTAGCCAAGGATTGTGTAAAGCAACGTTCTGTACAAATGTCTCACCCTCTTAAAAGTATATGCTGCCGATATTTGTATGGTCTCTGGAAAGAAAAACAGCCCACTGTATGATTATACATGGATGTGCCGTTTTCGTCACGAATTTTTTCCGCAGGATCAGATGCATGACTAAGAAAAACCGGGGGAAAAATAGACCGGCCAGGCGCTGCCCGGGCCGGGAAACGTCGCTGAAAGGGCTGGAAAATCGGCTGGAAACGAGTATAATAGAAAATGATTTGGCGGCAATGGAAACGGCCTGAAACCTGCTTCAACTGCCGTAAGAAGAGCAGACTTTCGGATGTCGGAGGCTGCAGAAAGGAAAGACTGTCCGACGGGCGGCTGCCCGTACGGTGTGCGGTCAATGGAAAAATATGTGTGTTGCTTTGCCCGGAAGGGTGTTGTCGATAAAGGAAAATAAGGCTGTGGTGGATTTTCAGGGAAACCAGGTCACCGCAGAAGCAGGCCTTGTAAAAGTGAAGCCCGGAGACCGGGTGCTGGTGCATGCGGGCTGTATTCTGCAGGTGCTTTCCGAAGAAGAGGGAGACCGGATGCAGGAATTGTTTGACGAGCTGGAGGAGGTCATGGCGGATGAAAATCCTTGAGTTTCTGCAAAGCTATGACGGAAAGCCGCTCCGCTTCATGGAGGTGTGCGGCACTCATACGGCGGAAATTCACAGAAATGGGATTCCCGCCATGCTGCCGCCCTCCATCGAGCTGGTATCCGGCCCCGGCTGCCCGGTCTGCGTGACGGTGAGCGCTTATATTGACCGTCTGATCGAGCTGGGAATGGATCCGAAGAACTGCATCGTGACCTTCGGCGATATGCTCCGCGTCCCCGGAAGCGCTATCAGCCTGGGTGAGGCGCGCGCTCAGGGATGCAGCGTGCGGATGGTCTATTCCCCTATGGACGCGCTGAGGCTGGCAAAAGCGGACCCGGATCATGGATACATTTTTGCGGCGGTGGGCTTTGAGACCACAACGCCTGTTTATGCCCTTCTGGTGCAGGAAGCGCTGGAGCGGGGCGTTAAGAATCTGCGCCTTCTCACCTCTTTGAAGGTGATGCCCCCTGCAATCGACTGGATCTGCGCCCATAATTCTGCCGATGTTTACACCACCGGGGAAATACAGGAATCTATTCGGATACAGCCCGCCGGGGAAATATCTGCTCCCGCCAGGGAGCAGATATTTCGAGAAAACCGTGAATCCCAAAGGATTCACGGCTTTCTCGCCCCTGGACATGTGAGCGTAATCACAGGCAGCCGTATCTTCGAGCCTCTGGCGCGAAAGTATGGCCTCCCCTTTGTGGTGGCGGGCTTTGAAGGAGAGGAAATCCTGGCTGCCATCGCCGCCCTGGTGAAGCTTCAGGGGCAGGGACGGGTGCTGAATATGTATCCTTCGGCGGTAACGGAAGAAGGGAATACGGAGGCGCGGGAGCGGGTGGACCGCTTTTTCGAGCCCTGTGACGCAGCCTGGCGGGGGATCGGTGTGATCGCGGGTTCCGGAAGGAAGCTGAGGAAGGAATATGAAGCCTTCGATGCGGGAAGCGCGGAACTGATGGAGGATGCGGGAGGAAATCCTGCCTGCCGCTGTGCGCAGGTATTGATGGGAAGGATCCGGCCGCAGGAATGCCCGCTGTTCGGCAGGGTATGCACGCCCCAGACGCCCCAGGGCGCCTGCATGGTTTCCACGGAAGGAAGCTGCTTTTCCTGCTGGCAGTCCGGGGGATGGTAGGGCAGGAAAAAATGGGAAAGGATGGTGAGATTGAAAAATAAGCCTGATGACTTATTTTTCAATCGGCAGTTTTGCGCTGAAGCACAAAACTGCTGTGATCGTAGAGGAGAAATCACCTGCGTGATTTCTCCTCACGGCCTCAGCGTAAAACGCTTCGGCAAGGAGGTAACGATGAAAATCACAATGGCTCACGGAAGCGGCGGCAGGGAGACCGGGCAGCTGATCCGGGAGATTTTTGAAGCAAATTTTCATAACGAGGTGCTGGATAAAATGGAAGATTCCGCCGTGGTGGAGGGAAGCGGAAGGCTTGCCATGACCACGGACAGCTTTGTGGTGGACCCGCTCTTTTTCCCCGGAGGAGATATCGGCAGGCTGTGCGTGTGCGGAACGGTAAACGACCTGCTGATGAGCGGCGCCGTGCCGAAGTATCTGACCTGCGGCTTCATCATTGAAGAAGGGGCGGATGGAGAAGCGCTCGCGAGAATCGCTGCGTCCATGGCGGAAACCGCAGCGGAGGCGGGAGTTCTGATTGTGGCGGGAGACACCAAGGTGGTGGAGGGAAAGGGCGGCGTGTTCATCAACACGGCGGGCGTGGGCTTCCTTCCGGAAGGCGTCTGCGTGAGCGCATCCGCCTGCCGGGAAGGGGACGCGGTTCTGGTATCCGGCTTTCTGGGAGAGCATCACGCGGCGATTTTAAGCTCCCGGATGGGAATTGAGAATGAGATCAGAAGCGACTGCGCTCCGCTGGGAGAGATGGTGTCCGCCATGCGGCAGGCGGGGGTGCGCGTTCACGCCATGCGGGATGTGACCAGAGGCGGCCTTGCCACGGTGCTTTCCGAGTTCGCCCGCTCTTCCGGCTGCTGCGTGGAACTTTCCCAGGAGGCCCTGCCGGTATCCGTTCCCGTGAAGGGCTTCTGCGGTCTGCTGGGCCTGGATCCTCTGTATATGGGAAACGAGGGAAAAATGACGGCGGTGGTGGATGCGGCGGACGCGGAATTGGCCCTTGCCTGCATGAAAAAAAGCCGCTACGGCGAAAATGCCGCCCTGATTGGGAGCATTTCCCACAGAGAGGACGGAAAGGTGCTTCTGCACACCTCCCTGGGCGGGCTGCGGGTGGTGCCGGAGCTGATCGGGGAAGGGCTGCCCAGAATCTGTTGAAAGAAAGCGGAACGGAAAACCCAAAAAGGCGTGGCCGCCGCAGAGCAGACCGGTGGATGGAAACAGAATCCGGAAATGTTCTGCGGCGGCTGTTTATAAAGGAGGATTTTATGCGGATTCGTCATGCAGAGAAACAGGATCTGGAGGCGCTGAACAGAATCGGAGAAGAGTGTTACTCTCCGGAAGAGAGGATTTCGGCGGAAGAATATGAAAAGAGGCTGAATGTCTATCCGGAACATTTCTGGATTCTCGAGGAGGAAGGAGAAATTGCGGCGTTTATCAACGGACCGGTAATCAATCAGCCGAAGATTGAGGACGACATGTTTCATAACACGGCCTGGCACGATGAAAAAGGAACCTGGCAGGCGATTCTGGGGGTGAATACTTCGCCGCGCTGTCAGAACAGGGGATATGCATCCCGGATTATGGAGCAGCTGATCATGGATGCCAGACAACAGGGACGCAAAGGCTGCGCAGGATGTAAAAACGGGCGCATGGGAATTACATGGGGGAATAAAAAAATTACACCTTGAAAACGTCCTTCTTTTTGATATAATAGGCAAAAAGGCTGATGTAAGGCCTTACATTTAGCCGCTGCGCGGTCATTTCCAGGCCGCAGCGCCAAAAAATTACGGAGGGAAAAGAGGACATGAAACTGATCCTGGCGCCTTCGGCGCAGACAGACACAAGCATCGCGGTGGTATGGGACAAACCGGAGGATGCGCAGAGCATTGAGGAGTACGTGCTGTACTTAAACGGCAGAGAGGCCGCAAGGGTGAAGGAAACGGATTATACCTTTGAAAATCTCACGCCGGATACGGAGTACACCATCCGTCTTGGCGCGGTGATGAGAGAGGGCTTTCTACCCCTGAGCAACCTGGTGACGGCGAGAACCAGGAAAAAGCCGCAGGTGTTTGACGTGACCGCATTCGGGGCTGTGGGAGACGGAGGCACCATGAACACACAGGCCATTCAGAACGCCATCGACGCCTGTGCGCCCGGGGGAATGGTTTATGTGCCGGAGGGCGTCTTTTTAACCGGCGCGCTTTTCTTAAAAAGCGATATGACCCTTTATGTGGAAATAGGGGGAAAGCTTCTGGGCAGCGACAGGCCGGAGGACTATCCGCTGATGACCTATCTGTATGAGGGCAGGCAGCAGCTCTGTCATGCCAGCCTGATCAACACGAAGGAAGAGGAAGGCCGGGTACATGACATCACCATCGCCGGAGGCGGAACCATCGACGGAAACGGAAACGCGCTGCTGAAGGCGGAACTGGACGGCGGACAGGGCAGGCGGGGAAATCTGATCTGTTTCAGAAATGTGGACGGGGTCTATATGAAGGACATCACGGCCCGTCAGTCGCCTTTCTGGTGCGTCCACATGGTCTACTGCAATCATATCAGCATGAACCAGGTCACCATCAACAGCAAGTATGACGAAAACGGGACCCGCTATGGCAATATTTTCAATGGAGACGGCTTCGACCCGGATTCCTGCCGGGATGTCTGTGTGTTCCATTCCGATATCACCAGCCAGGACGACTGTATCGCGGTCAAATCCGGCCGAGATGAGGAAGGCCGCGCGGTGGGAATCCCGTCTGAGGATATCCGGATTACCAACTGCAGCTTCCACTCCGGCTTCGGCGTGGCCATGGGAAGCGAGATGGCGGGCGGCATCCGTAACGTGCTGGTGCAGGACTGCACCTTTGAAGATTCCTTTTCCATCGCCAGCGTGAAGGCGCCCAGGGGCAGAGGGGCATTCATCGAGAACGTGCTTTATGACAACTGCCGTCTGGTCAACCGGGATGAGAGCATCAAGAGCACCAAATGGTTCAAGGGAGCGCTTTATCTGGACTATTTTTACGGGGAAGACAGCTATGACCCGGCAAAAGCCTTGCCTGTGGGAGAGGGGACGAGCATCATTCAGGATATCGTTTTTCGAAACATCGATCTGGAAACGGTCGAGGGCAACGCGGTTTATATCGTGGGACTTCCGGAAAGCCCGGCGCGGCGCATCCGCCTGGAACATGTGACGGCGAAGGGAAAATGGGGAATGTATGCGGAAAACGTGGAAGGACTTTTCCTGAAAAATGTGTCCGTGGAAGCCGAAGAGGGAGACGACGTGCGCATGAAACGGGTAAAAGGCGTTGTGATCCGGTAAGGGAGAAAACACATGAGAACAATATTAAGTCTGAATCAGAACTGGCAGTTCGCGCTGCAGAGACCGGGAATGGAAAAAGAGGGACTTTTGTTTACGCAGGTGACGCTGCCCCATGACTGGATGATTTCCAGTCCCTTTGACCGGAACATGAAGCAGGGAGAAGCTCAGGGCTTTTTTGACCGCTGGGGGACGGGCTGGTATCGGCGCGCGCTGCATCTGGAAAAGAAGCCGGAAACGGTTTACCGCCTGTGTTTTGACGGGGTGTATGAAAACAGCCGGGTGACGGTAAACGGAACTTACGTGGGAGGCAGAAAATACGGCTACAGCACGTTCACCCTGGACGTGACGGAAGCGCTTGCGGACGGAGAAAATGAAATTCTGGTGGAGGTGGACAACACCACGGCTCCGGTGGACCGGTGGTATACGGGAGCGGGCATCTACAGGAGCGTGTATCTGGAATGTCTGCCGGAAAGGCATCTGGAGCAGGAGGAGGTTCGCGTGGAAACCCGCTTGGAAACGGGACTGAAAAACGGAGCGGAAGAAAAGGCTGCCAGGCAGGCCGCCTTGCTTACTGTGAATCCGGGCTGTGAAGGCCGGGTGCGCGCCCTGCTGCGGGAGACTCGCGGGAATGCCGGAGCAGAGGATGCAGGGGAGAAAACAGAAAGAACGCCCGGCGCGGCCGCCTTGCCTCCCGTTCTTGCGCAGGCCGAAGGAGAAGGCGTTCTCACCCTGTGTGTGCCGGATGTTCAGGCCTGGAGCGACCGGAACCCGAAGCTGTATGAACTCACCCTGCAGCTTCTGGCGGAAGATGCAGCCGGAGAGAAGGATGGCTCTGACGCGCCTGACATCACGGACGAGGTGACCATTCCGGTGGGTTTTCGCAGCGTGGAGGTGACTGCGGACAGGGGACTTTTTATCAACGGAGAGTCCGTGAAGCTGAAGGGCGTCTGCGTCCATCAGGATATCAGCTGCTTCGGCATCGCTGTCACGAAGGAGCTGTGGCGGGAGCGCCTGCTTTCCCTGAAGGAGATCGGCTGCAACGCCATCCGTCTGGCCCATCACCTGTATCTGCCGGAAATGCTGGAGCTGTGCGACGAGCTGGGCTTCTATGTCTATGAGGAGGCCTTTGACAAATGGACGGGCGGCGCCTACGGACGATTCTATGAAACGGAGTGGGAGAAGGACCTTTCCTGCATGGTGAAGCGGGACAGAAACCACCCCTGCATTCTGTTCTGGGGGGTGGGAAACGAGGTGGAAAACCAGTCGTACCCCTCCATGCTCAAGCGGCTGGAAAAGCATGTGCAGACGGTGAAGGCGCTGGATTCCACAAGACCGGTGAGCCTTGCCATGAATCCCCATTTTGCCTACCCCACAGAGGAAGTGGATATGTCCCGGGTGGAGGATATCCAGCAGTTCGTGGATGAGATGAAAACAGGTGAAATCTTCGACGTGGACGACCGCATCCGGCAGATTCAGAAAATTGCGGAGAAGGTGGATTTCCTAAGCTGCAATTACCAGGAGCAGTGGTATGAGAGAATCCATGAACTGATTCCCGAAAAGGCCATTCTGGGAACGGAAACCTATCTGTTTTTCCGGGGAGAGGGGCCGCGTTTCCAGAATTTTTCTGAGGAATGTCCCTGGATGGATGTGGTGGAAAAGGATTACTGCATCGGCGGCTTCATCTGGACGGGTATCGACTACTGGGGAGAGTCCATGGGCTGGCCCGCAAAGGGCTGGTCGGGCGCGCTGTTTGCCGCCGACATGGAAAAGCGCCCTGCGGCCTGGCAGTATCAGAGCTACTGGACGGAGAAACCCATGGTGCATTTCGCCGTGCTGGACGGCTCTCTGCCCGACGAAGGCGTGAAGGAGCACTGGGACAGCCCGGCCTATGTGACCCACTGGGAGTTTCCCTGGCTGCAGCGGGCGGTGCTTCCGTACCGGATCGCCACCAACTGTGAGCGGGTCCGGATCATTCTGAACGAGGGCCGTTTCGCGGAGGATGGAAAAACCTCTCTGGAAAAGGAATATTCCCTGCGTCCGGTGAAGGAATATCCGAACGGTCTGGTGAAGGGGTATCTCCCCTGGATGCCGGGAACGGTGACGGTAATCGGCATGAACGGCGGAAAAGAGGTCTGCCGCCAGGTCGTGGAGACGCCGGGAATCGCCGTCCGCCTCGCTTTTGAACAGGAGGAACAGGAGATCACGCTTCCCAGAGCAGATACGGACAGGGAAGAAAATCAGCCCCAGCCTTACCAGATGCTGTGCAAGGTGCGTGCTCTTGACGCGGAAGGCTGTCCTGTGTTCCGGGAGAGTGCGAAGGTGACCTTTGTGGTGGAAGGGCCTGCCCGCCTGATCGGCGTGGATAACGGGGATATCAAGGGCGCGGAAGCGCTGGACGGCGATTCCATCCACCTTTACCGGGGAAGAGCGGACGCCGGGCTTCTCATCACAGGCTGCGGACGTGTGAAGCTGACCGCTTATGCGGCTGGAATGCAGCCCGCCCAGTGCATGATCGCCGTTTTGTGAGAGCGCCTGGCCTCGGTCCGGGATTCGGACAGTGGCTCCGGCAGTGTCAGATGCCGCTGCCCGCTGGCCTGCCGGTGAACAGTTATGTTTCAGGCCGGATCGACAGGCCGGCAGAACCGGTATTTCTTGCCGGAACCGGATTCCTGTGATATGATGGAGCAGATCAATGATCCGCTGCAGAGATGAGACCTGAAGAGGGATCGTTTCCGCAGCGGATTTTCATTCAATAGGAATTTCATTTTCCATACGGGAAACGGAGAGGAGTACAGATGACGGAGGAAATTCGGGAAAAAATCGCGGATGCGCAGATGGTCCTTGTGGGGATCGGAAAGGAGCTGGAGGAGAGGTTTCACGGGATGGAGCAGGACGCAGGATACGTGCGGCTCCGGGCTCAGGCGCATGAGGGAGAACAGAGGGATGTTCTGGAGCAGTATCTCCGGCTCGCCTGGCTGAAGGATCATCCGGATGAACGGAAAAAAGAAGCCTATGAAGCGCTGGCAGTTCTGCTTTCCGGGAAAAACTGTTTTGTCGTTACGCTCTGTACGGATGACGCCGTATTTGGAGCAGGACTGGACGAAGGAAGGATTGTGGCTCCCTGCGGCGGTTTCCGGAAACTTCAGTGCGCGAATCCTCAGTGTCCTTCGCTTCAGGAAATTTCCGCCGGACAGGAAGCGGAGATTTTCTTCGATTCTTCCCTCTGGGAAAAGCCGCTGGAACAGCTGAGGCAGGGAGGGGCGCTTTCAGAAATTGAATTTCCCCGTTGTCCTGTATGCGGCCATTTGCTTGCCTTCAATCAGATCACCACGCCCGGTTATCTGGAGGAGGGGTACCTTCCGCAGTGGGAAAAATACCAGAAATGGCTGCAGGGAACGCTGAATCATAAGCTCTGTATCCTGGAGCTGGGAGCCGGGATGGAATATCCTTCCGTGATCCGTTTTCCTTTTGAACGGGTGGCTTTTTTCAATCAGAAATCGGAATTGATCCGGGTACACGGCAGGCTGTATCAGATGACGGCTGAGCTGAAGGACAGAGGCACGCCCATTCAGGCGGATCCGGTGGAGTTTCTGCTGGAGTAAAAACTGCCGGAGGAATGCGGAGCTTGCGTTCTGGCTGTAGATGTGCTATACTGCGTTAACGAGATAAAGTAGAAAAGAGAAAGGAATACACGGATGGTAGCAATCATTGACTATGATGCCGGAAATATCAGGAGCGTGGAGAAGGCGGTCCGCTATCTGGGAAAAGAAGTCACTGTGACTTCCGAGCCGGAAGAAATCCTTGCTGCAGACCGGGTGATCCTGCCGGGGGTGGGAGCCTTCGGGGACGCGATGAAGCGGCTCCATGCCATGGGGCTTGTGGAGGTGATCCGTCAGGCGGCGGGTCGGGGCACTCCGTTTCTTGGCATCTGCCTGGGACTGCAGCTTTTGTTTGAAAAAAGTGAAGAGAGTCCGGGAGTGCCCGGTCTGGGTCTTCTGCAGGGAGAAATCCTCCGGCTGCCGGAGCTTCCCGGCCTGAAGGTCCCTCATATTGGCTGGAACTCTCTGAAATATCCCAATCCGGGACGGTTGTTTCGCGGTATACCGGAGGATTCATATGTATATTTCGTTCACTCCTATTATCTGAAGGCGCAGGATGAAGGAATTGTGACGGCCACGACGGAGTACGGTACGCTGGTGCATGCCTCCGTGGAGAGTGGAAACCTGTTTGCCTGTCAGTTCCATCCGGAGAAGAGCTCTGAAACGGGGCTGACGATTCTTGAAAATTTTCTTTCCATATAAAAGAAGCTGGCCTTCGGGCAGCGGGAGCAAAGGTATGTATACGAAACGAATCATTCCCTGTCTGGACGTGAATAACGGACGTGTGGTAAAAGGCGTTAATTTTGTCAATCTGCAGGACGCGGGCGATCCCGTGGAGATTGCCGCGGCCTATGATAAGGCGGGAGCGGACGAACTGGTATTTCTGGATATCACCGCATCCTCGGACGGCAGGAAAACGGTGGCGGATATGGTGCGCCGTGTGGCGGAGCGGGTTTTCATTCCCTTCACGGTGGGCGGCGGCATCCGCACGGTGGAGGACTTCCGGGCGCTTCTGCGGGAAGGCGCGGACAAAATATCCGTCAATTCTGCGGCCATCGACCGACCGGAGCTGATCCGCGAAGCGGCGGACAAGTTCGGAAGCCAGTGCGTGGTGGTAGCCATCGACGCAAAGCGCCGCGCGGACGGAAGCGGCTGGAACATCTATAAGCACGGCGGAAGGATCGATACCGGAATCGACGCGCTTTCCTGGGTGGAAAAGGTGTATCAGCTGGGAGCGGGAGAGATTCTTTTAACCAGTATGGACTGCGACGGTACGAAGGCCGGTTACGATATTGAACTGACAAAACGGGTGTCCGGCCTGGTCCCCATCCCGGTGATCGCCTCCGGCGGAGCGGGATCGCCGGAGCATTTCTACGATGCGCTCACGGAGGGCGGGGCGGAAGCGGCCCTCGCGGCTTCTCTGTTCCATTATAAGGAACTTACCATCCGGGAAGTGAAGGAATATCTGAGAGGACGGGGAGTATCCGTGCGGCTGTAAAAAACCAAAGAAAAAGGAATTCAGAAAAATGGCAATGATACAGAACGACTGGCTTACGGAGATCAGCGGGGAGTTCCGCAAGCCTTACTATGCACAGCTTTTTCATTTCATCAAACAGGAGTATTCCGCCCATGTGGTGTTTCCGCCGGCGGATGAGATTTTCAACGCTTTTCATTTCACCCCCTTAAGCCAGGTGAAGGTGGTGATCCTGGGGCAGGACCCTTACCACAACGTGAATCAGGCACATGGACTGAGCTTTTCCGTAAAGCCGGAGCAGAAAAACATTCCCCCGTCTCTGCAGAATATCTATCAGGAGCTTCACGATGACCTGGGCTGTTACATTCCCAACAACGGTTATCTCAAAAAGTGGGCGGACCAGGGCGTGCTGCTTTTAAACACCGTGCTCACGGTACGCGCCCATCAGGCAAATTCCCATCAGGGAAAGGGCTGGGAGCAGTTCACGGACGCGGTGATCGCCGCAGTCAACCGGCAGGACCGCCCCATTGTGTACATGCTCTGGGGACGCCCGGCACAGAGCAAGGTTCCCATGCTCACCAATCCTAAGCATCTGATCCTGACGGCCCCTCATCCGAGCCCCTTCTCCGCTTCCCGCGGCTTCTTCGGCTGCAGGCATTTCAGCAAGGCGAACGATTTCCTGAAGGCCAATGGGGTGGAGCCAATCGACTGGCAGATTGAAAATATTGAGTAGTAAATGGGAGGGAAAAACGTGGCGGCATCAGTTTCTCTCCGAGATGAAATACTGGAATATGCCTTCCGCCAGTACGGCGTGAAGCCGGAATACCTGTGGCGGACCTCTCCCGGCAACGCCGTTCTGCGACGCCCGGACAACCGGAAATGGTTCGCCGTGTTGCTCCGGGTGCCGCGAAACAGGCTCGGCCTTTCCGGAGAAGAGGAGACGGACATTCTCGATGTGAAATGTGATCCGGCGCTTGCCGGAGCCCTGTGCGCGGAGGGAAAAGCGGGTGGAATTCTGCCGGGGTATCATATGAACAAGAATCACTGGATTACCATCCTGCTGGATGGAACGGTAAAAAAGGAACGGATTTTTCCACTGCTTGAGATGAGCCGGGAGCTGGCCGGAAGCGGAGCGGCAGCCCTCCCTGCTGACGCCCCCTGATTGCTGATACACCGACTTTACAAATCAACCTTTTCAAAACGTTTTGCGGAAATCCGATATGCCAGGGGAAGGAATGCGCCATAGCAGACAATCCCGGCTATTAAAATCGGCAGCTGCATCAGCAGATGCTTTGGCTTGTAACTGTCCATCCAGGCGAGTGACGGAATGTGAGCAGTGGCTTCTGTTGCTGCCATGAGAAGAACCATGGGAATTGCCGCGAGGATCAACGATTTTCCAACCTTGTAACCGTCTTTATAATATGTGGTGAGGAATACCAGATCGAATATCGCATACAAGATAAATCCCAAACCATACCATGCGGCGGTCGCGTCTAAACCTACGGGGTTGTTCGCTATATTCAAAGTATTTCGTAAAAGTGTAAACGGGATAGAGAAAAACAGCTGAAACATCTGGATGAAAACCACAAACAGGCATTTCCCCAGAACGCTTTCCCGCTTTGTTACCGGTAAAACGGCCGTGTACCAGACGTCATTTGTTTCCCGCGCGTTCAAAAACGTGAGGTAAGGTGCGAAACAGCCAAACATAAAAATAACGCTGTAAGGGTAGGCAGGTACCAGAACAAGACAGCCTAAGAAGGCAAAAACAATCGAGGTTGGATGGGCCGCAAGCCTTATTTCCTTATACAGTAACGTCTTCATCCCATTCGCTCCTTTCAGTACGTAGCATAATTTCTTCCAGAGTGAGCGGCCCCGTATCAAACGGGGTTTTCAAATGCTCAAAGGAACGAAGAAATGTATCCTTATCTGTGCTCAGCAATACCCG
>NBJMC04202__coassemble_1699_pt1 | contig 21381 bp, 17 predicted proteins | sample NBJMC04202__metabat2_high_PE_053 | metagenome-assembled genome bin NBJMC04202
TGCAAAGGCGGAATATGTCTCCCATAAGGAGACCGGCAGACCACCCTTGGCTTTTTTTATCTCCAGGCGATTATCTTCCCGATATAAACTGAAGTTTGAAAGATCAAAAATCATCAATATTCACCTTCCTATAATTGCACCCTGCCATTATCTTGCTGCCGCCCAACTTCTAAACATCTGATTATCATCCCGATTATACCAGACCACATAGAAAAAGTACAGAACAAAATCGAATGTTTGTTCTGTACCCTTTCTCATTCTGCAATCCCAATATTTATCCATCAGCCATAGGCTATTCCGTCAGCTTCCCTACGCCGCAGTCTCCTCCGTCTCCTCCTGCCCGTCAGCCGCTCCCAGCTTTTCATTCATCACCTCAATAGCCTTCTGAAGCTGGTTATCCACGTCGTCGTTGTAATAGGCGTCGCCGTCAAAGGCGATCTCCACGTCGGGCTCGATGCCCACCTCATGGATGTTGTTTCCGTTCGGGGTGTAATAATGGCTGACGGTCAGCTTTACGGCGGAGCCGTCCGTGAGGGAAATGATCCGCTGCACGATGCCCTTGCCGAAGGTGGTGGTGCCCACCAGCGTCCCGATGCCATAATCCTTGATGGCCCCGGCGAGGATTTCAGATGCGCTGGCGCTGTTGCCGTCCACCAGGACAACAAGCTCCTCCGTCATCTCATGCTCGCCGTCGCAGCTGTATTCCGTGCGCTTTCCATTTTTGTCTTCGGTATAGACAATCAGTCCCTCGGGGAGAATCTGTCTTGCGATTTCGCAGACCGTGGAAAGATTGCCGCCCGGATTGCCGCGCAGGTCAAGAATCAGTCCTTCCATTCCTTTGCCCCGGCAGACCGCCAGCGCTTCCGTAAACTGATCCAGGGTAACCGTATCAAATTCCGTGATCTGAATATAGCCGATGCGGTCATCCAGCATTTCCTGGTTCACCGTAGGACTTTCCACCTGCCGGCGGACCACATCGATTTCCAGATAGTCCGATTCCCCTTCGCGGATGATGGTCAGATGAACCGTGGTTCCCTCTTCGCCCTTTACCAGGCTGGTCACCTGTTCCAGTTCCAGGCCCTGCACATCGGTTCCGTCCACCTGATAAATCAGATCTCCGGCTCTCAGCCCGCTTTCCTGCGCCGGAGTTCCATCGATGATCCCCGTCAGTCTGGGAAGGGAGGTTTCCGTATCGATTCCGATATACGCTCCAATGCCATAGTAGATTCCTTCCGTCTTTTCCTGAATCTGCTCCAGCTCATCCGGCGCGTAGTAAGTAGAATAGGGATCTCCGAGAGACTCCACCATTCCCTTGTAGATGCCATCCTCAAGGGTCTGCTCATCCACATCTTCCAGGTAGTATTTTTCAATGGTCTCCTCGATCACATCCAGTTTGTTCAGCGTATTCTGCGTCGCCACGCTGTTCGCGCTCACGCCTTCCGCATTTTCCTGTACGGATACATTCTGCGCTCTGGAATACTGGAAAAACATCCACGCCGAATATCCAAGATAGATGCCGCCTGCCACCAGCGCCACCGCAAGCACTCCTGTTAAAACTCCCCCCCAGAAGCTTTTTCGGTTTTTCATCTCATTTTCTCCTCCATCCAGAAGGGCTTCCGCCTTTCCACATTCCTTCCGTTCAAAGCCGAACGCCGCAGTCAGGCCTTCTTTCAAGACCTCCCCCGGCGTTCTTTCCTCTCAGTAACCATTATATATTAGATCAGCTCAAATAATTCCAGGGATTCACATACTCCCCGTTAAGACGGACGCTGAAATGCAGGTGCGGTCCCGTTGAACGCCCTGTCGAGCCGACCGCCGCGATCGTTTCTCCTTTTGACACGGTCTGTCCGCTGGATACATACAGTTCAGAAGCGTGCATATAAATCGTATACAATCCGTCCCCGTGGTTGATCATCACGTAATTTCCCATGGAGCTGTTGTATCCGGCTCCCACCACAGTGCCTCCGTATGCCGCCATGATCGGCGTGCCGGAATTGGCGGCGAAGTCCACACCGTTATGGAACTTGTTCACGCCAAGCGTGGGATGAATACGGTAGCCATACTCCGAGGACACGCGCTTGTAGGAAGCGAGGGGCATCTGGAACATGCCGCCGTCATATGTAACCTGCGGCTGATTCAGCTCCTCCAGCTGTTTTTTCTCCGCCTCGGCGGCCGCTTCCAGTGCGGCGATCGTGGAATTCTGCTCGGCGATATCCGCTTCATACTCCGCGATGGCCTCCTCCTTATTATTGATATCGGTCTGATAGGAGGTGATCTGCGCTTCCTTCTCCGCAATCAGCGTTTCCAGTCCTGCCTCCTCTTCCTCCACTTCTGCCTTCGCTTCCTCCAGAACCTCCTGTTCTTCTTCAAGAGCTGTCTTGCAGGCTTCCACCAGCTCTTTATTTTTGATATAAATGGCAAGCTGCTCCTGGTCATAGGTATTCATCTGTTCAATATAACCCACCCGGTTCAGAAGCTCTCCGAAGCTGTCCGAGGCAAGGAGCATTTCCAGGTAACTTCCCACTCCCTGTTCATAAGAATACTGGATTCTTACCTTCATGGCCGCATACTGCGCTTCCTCCTGGGCCACCGCCTCTTCCAGCTCCTGCTGCGTTTCCTCAATTTCCGCTTCCTTCTCTTCAATCAGCGTCTTCAGCTCACTGATCCGGGACTGAATCTCCGCCAGATTTCCATCCAGCTGTTCCACATAGGCCTGCAGATCATCCTTTGTGCTTTCCAGCTCGTCCACCATTGCCTGAATATTGGAAATATTCGCCTGAATCTGCTCCTTCTGCTCCTGGGCCTGGCTGATGGCCTCTTCCTTCTCCTTAATGCTCTGCTCCAGCTCATCCGCCGTTGCCGCCTGGATTTCGATTCTCCAGGCAGGCCAGCCGGCCAGAAGCAGAGAACACAGCAGAAGCGGAAGAAACGCCCTGACTCTTTCTCTGTATTTTTCCATAGGCTTCTCTCCGTTCGCTCTTTTCCGGTCAGACGCGCAGATGCTTACGAACCGTAAAGAAGCTTCCCAGAAAACCGATTCCCACGCCGATCAGGACCACCACCGGCACCATCGTGCGATAAACCTCGTTCACCGGAAGGAACTGAAGCAGTCCCGACAGAATGGAAAAGCGGTTGTTAATAAATTCCAGAACGTTATTGTACATCACATAAATTCCGGCGAGAGGCAGGATGGATCCGAAAATGCCGATCAGAATACCCTCGATGACAAAGGGAGCACGCACAAAGAAATCCGTCGCCCCGATGTACTTCATGATATTGATTTCTTCCTTCCGGACAGAAATACCGATCGTCACCGTATTGTTGATCAGGAACATGGATACCAGAATCAGAATGATGATGATCCCGGCCGAAACATATGCAACCAGAGCGTTTACGCCGGTCAGCGTGCTTGCCGCAAGCGCCGACTGATTCACCTCCCGTATTTCAGGAATGGACTCCAGATAGGCCACCAGCTCCGACTGCTGGGAAATATCCTCCATAAAAATCTCATAGCTGGCTGCATTTTCAAGCGGATTGTCCCCTTCCGGGAAACCGTCCGAATATTCCTCCGGGATGAAATTCTCCTTATAAAATTCCCATGCCTCGTCCGCTGAGGTGAATTCCACCCGCGTCACATCATCCCGCGCTTCAATCTGCGCCCCGATTTCCTGCATCCGTTCCTCCGTCGTCCCCTCCTGGAAGAAAATGGTAACAGAAACCCCTTCCTCCGCAGTATGGACGATATTCTGGAAGTTCAGAATCACAGCGTAAAAAAGGCCCAAAATGAAAAGGCTTGCGCTGATCGTCGCGATGGATGCCAGTGAAAACCATTTATTCCGAAAAATATTGATAATTCCCTGTTTTAATGTATAAAAAAATGTACTAATTCTCATCGATATAACCGCCCTGTTCTTCGTCGCTCACGATCACGCCCTTTTTCATCGTGATCACCCTTTTCTTCATCTCATTGACGATTTCCCGGTTGTGCGTCACCACCAGAATCGTGGTTCCGCCCTCATTGATCTTCTCCAGAAGCTTCATGATCTCCCAGGAATTCTTAGGGTCCAGATTTCCGGTCGGTTCGTCCGCGAGCAGAATCGGCGGCTTGTTGATCAGCGCCCTTGCGAGCGCCACCCTCTGCTGCTCTCCTCCGGAAAGCTGCTTGGGCTTCGCCTTATATTTTCCCGCAAGTCCTACGGTCGCCAGAATGGCGGGAACATTTTTTTTAATCTCTCTGGTTGGAACCTGTATGACGCGCTGCGCGAAGGCCACGTTTTCATAAACGTTCCTGTCCTTGAGCAGACGGAAATCCTGAAACACGATACCCAGCTTTCTGCGGTATTTGGGGATCTGACGCTGCTTTAAGTGCGCCACATTCTGCCCGTTTACCAGAATGGTCCCGGACGTAGGGGTAAGTTCCCTCAAAAGCAGCTTGATCAGGGTGGACTTTCCCGACCCGCTGTCCCCCACGATAAATACAAATTCCCCCTTCTTCACGCGCAGATTCACGCCGTTTAAGGCAGGCGCTCCGGTCTCATAGCTCTTGCTCACCTTGTCCAGCACGATGAGCGAGCCATCGTCCCTGATTCTCCGTCTTGTCCTTTTCGCACCAAAAAGTCCCAACTTATGTACCTCACTTTTTCAGCCGTCTTCCCGGCGGCGTTTCATCCTTCCCTCACAGGTGTGCCCCGGTACGTTTTCGCATCGGGGCATTCCCGCTGGAAGAATGCGGTTTAGTATTCAAATGTTTCCATGTACTTCATATACTTTACCACCATCAGAGCAATTTTGAAAGTGATTGCATCCTCAAACACTCTCAGATCCAGCCCTGTGCTCTTCTGCAGCTTGTCCAGACGGTACACCAGAGTATTTCGATGTATGAACAGCTGCCGGCTGGTTTCCGATACGTTCAGGCTGTTTTCAAAAAACTTGTTGATCGTGGTAAGCGTCTCCTCATCAAAGTCGTCCGGACTCTTGCCTCCGAATATCTCCTTGATGAACATCTTGCAGAGCGGAATGGGAAGCTGATAGATCAGCCTTCCGATACCTAATTCATTGTATGCGATAATATCCCTTTCGTCAAAGAAAATTTTTCCCACATCCAGGGCCATCTTCGCTTCCTTATAGGAACGGCTGACCTCCTTGATCTCCTTCACCGTGGTTCCATAGGCGATCCGCGCACCGGATATTCCCTCTTTTTTCAGGAATTCACCGACCGCCTCCGCCATCCGGTCAATCTCTCCGGAGCCCTCGCCCTCCGTCAGCTCCTTCACAATAATCACATTGTTCTCATCCACCGCAGTGATGAAATCCCTGCTGTTATTTCCGAAGCCCTCCCTCACAAGCTCGAGCACATTTCCGTCTCTGTTATCGTCCGCTTCAATGAGCAGCACCGTCCGCTCCACGTCCACAGGAATGCGGAGCTTCTTCGCACGGCTGTAGATGTCCACCAGCAGGAGATTGTCCAGAAGCAGGTTCTTAATGAAATTGTCCTTATCGAACCTCTCCTTGTAGGCCACCAGAAGCGTCTGGATCTGAAAGGCCGCCATCTTGCCAATGGTATAGATATCCTCTCCGGCTCCCCCAGCCACGAGGATATACTCCAGCTGTCCTTCATCGAACACCTTGAAAAACTGGTATCCCTGCACTTCCTGGCTGTCGGCAGGGGAATCGGCAAAGTCTCTCGCCGCCTCCGTGCAGCTCTCCAGCTCCTCCGAGGTTGTCGCCGCCATCTTGCCGTCCACATCCACCACGCACAGTTCCACTCTTGCAATGCTGCGCAGGCCATCGATTGTGCTCTGCAGTATCTGATTTGAAATCATTTTTTACCCCTCTCCTTCTCCTGTACAATTTTCACAAAAAATTCACATTTACAAAAACCTTTTATGTAACACCCTTTTTTCATTTTAAAGGAAAACAACAAAAAAATCTATAGGAATCTCAAAAAATTTATGCACTTTTCTTTCTTTTTTTCATTCGGTCTGCGGCATAAATGCCGCACAAAAAAAGACGAACGCATTATCGCCCGATTATTTTGCGTCCGTCTCCCTGTTATTGTATTCCTGTACCCGTTTTTCGAAGAGTCTGTAATGAAATTTTCTTTTCAGCCGCGCCCAGAAGGAAGGATTCTGCATCCAGGATACCGCTCCGTACGGAAGCGATACCCAGAGACGGGCATTCACATACTGGCCGTACTCCTTCATCAGGACGATATCCTGCGGCCACGGCATTCTGGACAGCACCGCATCCGGCGCCACATCGTTCAGCTCATTCACCAGCCGTTCCGGCTGTCTGTCAAACATCTCACAGGTTCCCCGCCCCTGAATGTACAGATTTCCCTGGTATTCCTGAATCAGATCCTCCAACATTTCCAGCTCCTGCTGCGTATCCGCCAGAAGATAGACGCTGTTGCGGTTTCTGTAAAGCTTGCGCAGAAGCTCTCTGAGGTAAACCTTCTCATCAATTTCCCGGATCCTGCTTCTCGCCGCGATCCCGGCCGCCTCCAGAAGATCCGGCTCCGTACAGAGCGTCATATCCAGCTGCTCCACGCTTTCCTTCAGTTCCACATCCCTGGAAGCCTGCGCGATCTGGGCGCTGGAAATATAGGCGACTGTATTCAGTCCCCCGCTTCCCAGAAAACGGTCCGTATTGCGGAGCGCCTCCCGCGCGCCGTAGTCATACAGGGTAATCCCCAGAATCGTAAACTTCTGCATACCTTCACCAATTTTACAAAAGCGCCAGCAGAATCATATAGGCAAGGCAGAGCACTATACCCACAATCAACGGGGCGCCCACAACCCTTCCCTTTTTTCCGCCGTCTTTTCCTTCCTGCCAGAGCCATCGGATGTATTCCTGCCGTCTCTCGTTCCTGCACAGCCAGACCAGCACGCAGCCCGCAAGGGCAGTGCAGATAAGCGCGAGCACCAGATAGACGCAGATCGTTGGAAGGAGCTCCTCCGGTCCCATGATCTGCTGCGCCTGCTCCTCCAGAAGCCACGGGAAAAAGCGGTCATAGACATACATCAGAACAACTGACTGCGCGTTAAAAACCATGTGCATCAGCACGGGAGCCAGCAGGCTTCCCGTCGCCTCCATCAAAAGCGCCATGGAAACGCCCAGCGCAAATGCATAGGGTGCCTGATTGAAATTCATGTGAATCAGTCCAAACAGAAGAGAAGACAGTAACACCGCCTTCAGCGCGTTTCCGCTCTTTAAGTATCCCCGGTAAAGAATTCCCCGGAAAACAAGTTCCTCACACACCGGCCCGAAAACGGCCATCATGAAAAGCATGACCGGAAACGGATATTCCAGCACCTGGCCGCTCATATCCGTCACGGCGTTATCCACGAAAAGCATGCTGATCGCGTTCAGAAGCGTGGTAAGCGGCCCCATCAGGAAGGTGAACACCACAACCATCAGAACCGATGAAAACTTCAGACCATGAAAGCACAGCACCCGGTTCGGCTTTTCCCTGGAAAACAGAAGGGCCGCAAAAGCCGGAATCACAAGCATCATCTCGCTCAGGAACAGATTTGTCATCATCCCCATGGAGGTAACTCTTCCGATCAGCAGCGCGATGATTACCGCAAAATGCGTAAGAACCATACCCAGGAAACCCCAGTTTGCTTTTCTGTAATTCATCCGTAATCCCTTCCTTCCATGCGCTGTTTTTTTCGAATGCCACTTTCAGCTTCCCTCAGCCGGCTCCCTGTTTTTTCCGGATTCCGTTTTCCGTGATCTCCACCTTTCCCTCTTTTAAAAGATGGCCCACGGCCCGTTTGAACTCGTTCTTGCTCATCTGCATTTTGGCCCGGATCAGTTCCGGAGCAGCCTTATCGTTGAAAGGAAGCGCTCCTCCGGACCGCTCGATCGCTTCCATCACCCGTTCGGCATCCTTTCCGATCATCAGGTAGGCCTTGTCGCGCACGCTCAGAACCAGCTTGCCGTCCTCATGAACCGCCGCAACCCTGGCCTCAATCCGGCTGCCCGCCTGCAGCTGTCCGTACATCTCTCTGGGCGGAATCAGCGCGGAGAACTTATCGTCCACAGCCACGAATGCGCCGAACTGCCTGCTGATCTCATAAAGATATCCCGTGACCTTATCGTCCTTCTGATAGGGGCTGTCCGTCCGGAGGTAATGATAGATCTTCATCGTCGCGCACAGCCGTCCGCTCTTGTCCACATACAGGGCAACCGGAAAGCTGTCGCCCGCCTTCACCTGCCTGGTCTGTTCCCGGAAAGGGAGAAAAAGATCCTTTTCCAGCCCCCAGGAGAGAAAAGCGCCCACCTTTCCCGTCTGTGCCACCGTGAGCTGCGCCACCTCTCCCACGCATAAAGCCGGCTGCGCCGTGGTGGAAATCAGCCTGTCCTTTGAATCCCGGTAAACGAACACCTCCAGCTCGTCTCCCACCGAACAAACTGCAGGCACCTGCTTCGCCGGAAGCAGCACCTTCTCCCCGTCTTCCGCCCCTGGAGCGAGATAAACGCCGAAGTCCACCTTTTTTATGACCTTAAGCTTCTGTCTTTTTCCAACCTCTATCTGCATGCCTAACCTCTTGTTTTTCGTCTGAATTCCACAATTGCGTAGGGTTCCCCCGTCTCGCTGCACAAAGACACACCCACCCGATCCTCTTCTGCGAAGGCCTCCGGCACAAGCACATCGTTCAGGAGCGCCGACTTCTTGTATTCCGCGCGCATCTGCCCGATCTCAAAGCCCTCCGGCAGATAGTCCTGCGCCATATGGATGTACTGCCCGTTATTCACATGGTGATTGCTGTCCAGATGCTGCTTTCCCACATAAAAAGCGGGATGCTTCTCCCCTTCACGGTCAAAGCGGATCTTGCGGGGCTCATATTCCATATCCAGCTTTTCTTCCAGCCGATAGGCTTCCAGCATTTCCCGCGTCGGCTTTGCCGGCCTGCCCGCCCTGATATCCATCAGCGTCCAGAGGGAATTGGCCCGCACAATTTTCTTTCCCGTTTCATCCGCGATAAAAAAGTTCCGGCTTCCCAGGAAGCCCCTGAACTCGTAGGGAAATGTACCGATTGTTATCTTCTCACACAGTCCCGGATATCTGTCGATCACGATCTGCCAGTAGGACATCACCCAGAGCATGCCCACACGGTCCAGGTAATCGATTCCCACCCCAAGTGACTCTGAATGAAAGGTGGAGCAGTCCTGAAAATAGTCCACGATGGAGGCGATGGAAAGCTTCCTGTCCGAATCCAGCTCGCTGTATCTGACCTGTGACTGAAATGTATACATGTCGTTCTTCCTTCTCTCATTCCGCCGCAGGAATTCTCCCGCTTTTCCGGCTCATCCCCTCTATTATACGCAATATGGCTCAAATGCACAAGTTTTAAGTTTGTTTCCGGTTTCAGACAGGCTAAAACGAAGAAACCACTTCCCTCACCTCCTGCGTGATCTGAGCGCCGCCCTGCTCCAGCCATTCCTCCACAAATATGTCGAAATAGTCCAGCTCCTCCTCTCCGGAAATGATGCGCAGATATGCTTCCTTTTCCATCTCCTGAAGCCCGGACCACTTCTCCGCCATGGTCTCCGTCTCACCGGAAAAGATGGGGCTGATCACGGAAAGTCTCTCCTCCTCCAGAAGGGCGCAGGCCTCGATCCGGGACATATAGGCGGCCCATTCCTCCGCGTCCGCCGTGTCAGGATGTTCCAGATAGGCGGCGCATTTTTCGTAATAGGAATGCTCCAGGATCTGCAGTTCCTCCGGTTTCAGGCTGCCGTTTAGCGCCGCGCCGAGCTGCTCATAGCAGCGGTAGAGCGCGTCGCTGTAATCGATATTGATGGAAAGGGGACGGGCCGTGGAATCCACATTGGTCTGAAAATATTCCGCCAGCCCTTCATTTGACGTATCTTCATACCGCATTTTGTCAAACATGACGCTCGCCATCTTGAACACGATTTCCGGATGTTCAAAATCCGCGCTCACCACCACATATTTGTAGCTGGCCTCCTGATCATAATACCGGATCTTCCCATCCTCCGTGGTGGAAAGCAGATAGGGCTTCCACTCCGCGTCCGGGTTCTCCCGTCTGGCATCCATCAGCGGATTGTTTGGCGCCCACCAGGGGCCAAAAAAGGAGCCGCACTGACCGGAAATTACAAGCTCGGCGATATTGCTCATATTGCGGAGCATGAAATTTTCATCCAGCACGCCTTCCGCATAGAGCTGTCTCAGATATTCCAACGCCTCCTTCGTCTCCGGCTGTATGGAGCCATAGGCCACATTTCCCTCCGCATCGCGCACCCACTGCTTGGGGAACGCATCAAAAGAGGAGAAAACCGGATCCAGCTGAAACTCGTAATTGTATCCGCTCTCTCCCGTCAGATCTCCGTGACAGACCAGACCGATGGTGTTCCCTTCCCCGTTTCCGCCCGGATCCTTTTCCACAAAGGCGCGGATAATTTCTATGGCGTCCTCCACCGTTTCCGGTTCCTCAAGTCCCAACTCGTCCATCCAGTCCTTCCGGAGCCACAGCAGGTTCGGCCCGTCCACGAAGCTCGGCTCCGGAAGGGCCATCAGCTTTCCGTCCACCATTGCCGAATCCAGCGCGGACACCTCATAGCTGTCATACATCTCGATCAGCCTGTCGCTGGCGCAGTCCTCAAACGCCTGAGAGAGATCCGCGATCATGCCGCGTCGGGCCAGCTGAACCAGCGTCTGCCGGTCCTCCACCACCATCACGTCGGGCAGCTCCCTGGAAGCGATTGCCATCCTCACATTGGAAGTATACTGCTCCTCACTCTCCTCGAACACATCCTCATTCTGGATGTTCAGCGCCTCCCGGAGATAGCGGGTATAGACGTTGTCCTCATAGGTATCTCCCTCCGGCATGTTGGAGTTGTTTTCCCCGGTCATCTTTCCCAGCGTATAGGTCACCAGCGAGGGATATTTTCCATATGGCGTCGATGCCGCCTCTTCCCAGGACAGATTATCCTCAGAGAGGCCGTCCCGGGATAAATCTTCTCCGGCTGACTGCTCTTCCGGCAGCCCGCTCCCGGCCTGTTCCTCCTCAACCGCCGTTTCTGCCTCAGCGCCGTTGTTTTCCTTTCCGGCCTGCGCGCACCCGGCCAGCATGCACAAAACCATAATCAAACAGAGACCTTTTCGTTTCATCCGCTTTTCCTCCCGGTCATTTCAGAATACAGACCGACTGTCCGGGCATGCAGATCACATCCTGCGTCCGCCCGATTTCTTCTCCGTTCAGCGTCAGGCTTCCCCGGATCTCCATTTCTTCCAGCCCGCCTTCCTTCAGGTCGATTTCCGCTTCCTCATCAGAAATATTATATACGATCGCAATGCTGCTGTCTTCCCATGTTTTCAGAACGGCCGCATACTGCTCCTTGCAGAGGGCTTCCACCTTCTCTGCCGTTCCCCTTGCGATCTCCGGATTTTCATTGCGGAGCAACAAAGCCCGCCGGTAATAGTTCAGAATCGACATCTCATCCGAAAGCTGTTCCTCCACGCTTCCGAATGCGGAGCCGATCCCCTCATCCGCCCCGGCCGGATCAAGTGTCCGCCCCGTTTCATCGGTGTCCGACCAGTACATGGAAAGCCTTTTGTTTTCATCCTTCGTTCCTCTGCTCCGCATGCCGATTTCTTCTCCGTAATATACGAAGGGGCTTCCTCCCATCGTCAGGAGCAGCCCGCCAGCCATCTTGACGTCATTCTCATCCGAGATCAGCGCGTTCGCCGTCCGACCCATATCATGGTTGGTGAGAAAGGGCGCATCGATCCATTCCGGATTCCGGGCGGAAAAATCCTCCTGATACGAGATCATGGCGTCCACCAGGCTTTCCGCGCTGTATTTCCCTCTTGCGGCCTTAATCAGCTTTCCTTCCGCATCTGCCAAGTCAAAATTGAACAGGGACGGCGTGCCGCTTCCGTAATATTCCGCGATGGTCTTTTCTCCCGCCCAGACCTCCGACACCATGTAAAAGTCGGGATTCTGCTGCAGGCAGTAATCGTACATCCAGCGCAGCACCTCCGTGTTAAAGGCCGTATCGTTTTCCTCATAATGCAGGGCCGCATCCATCCGGAAGCCGTCCGCCCCCAGCTCGATCCAGAAGGACGCCGCCTTCTCCAGCTCCCTGCGCACCGCTTCCTTTTCCAGATTCAGATCCGGCATGCCAGACCAGAAAACGCCTTCATAGTACCACTCCGTTCCCGGCACCGGATGGTAGTTTTCATTCTCCTGTTCTCTGGAAAAATGATAATACCCGGCATACGGACAGGCTTCCTCGTCAATCTCCTCCCCCGTCTCCAGCCCTGCCAGATATTCGCAGGCGGCCTGAAACCAGGGATGCTCCGAGGAGGTATGATTTATCGGCATATCGATGATCAGGCGGATGTTCCTCTCCCGGCAATCCTCCGCCAGCCGCCTGAAATCCTCCGTCGTGCCGTACTCCTCGTCCACGCCGCAGTAATCCGTCACGTCATACTTGTGGTAGGTCGGGGATGGCATCACCGGCATGAGCCAGATTCCCGTAAATCCCATGTCCTGTATGTAATCCAGCTTCTGCGCCACGCCGTTCAGATCCCCGGTTTTGTCCCCGTCCGAATCGTAGAAGGAGGCGACAAAGATCTCATAATAATTCCGGTAATTGTCATCCGGTATGACGATCTCCCGTTCCGTCCGCTCCGTTTCATCCTCTCCCCGGGACAGGGTTTCTTCCGTCTGTTCCGCCGTGTCCGCAGTCCCGTATCCGCAGCCGGCAAGCAGCAGGATGATACAGAAAACCGGCAGCAGGCGCGCAGGCCCGCTGCCGATCCTTCTGCCGGATTCCGGTTTCTTCATTCCAGGGCGGAGAACCTGTTTTTTCATTCCGCTCTTCTCCATATCCGCTATCCTTTCACTGCGCCGCCCGTCACGCCTTCCACATAATACTTCTGGAGGCACAGGAACAATATCGTCACCGGGATGGCCACCAGCACGCCGCCTGCGCAGAACCGGGTGAAATATCCCTGATAGTCATTGGTCCATACCCAGCGCTGCAGCGCCACCGCCACGTTATAGCTGTCGCTGTATCCGAACGCCACGTAAGAAGCGAACACATAGTCGCACCAGGGCGCCATGAACGCCACCAGAGCCGTATAGATGATGATCGGCTTTGCCAGCGGCAGGATGATCGTGACCGCGATCCTGGCGTTGGTTGCTCCGTCAATGCGCGCCGATTCGTCCAGCGCCCGCGGGATCGTGTCCAGATAGCCCTTGCACACATAATAGCCCATGCCGGAGCTGGCCACGGTCACAAGGATCAGACCGGGAATGGCTCCTTCCTGCGTCAGCCCGAACTGCTTGAGCAGGAAATACAGGCAGATCATGGTCAGAAATCCCGGGAACATGCCGAGGATGAGCCAGAACTGCATCAGAGCCTCTCTGCCCTTAAAACGCATCCGGGACAGGGCATAGGAGACGCACAGAACCATGAAGGTATTCAGCACCGCCACGAAGCAGGCGATCACCAGAGTATTCAGATACCATCTCACGAAGGAGCATTCGTCGCTGAACAGATAGGTATAATTATCCAGCGAAAATGCCTTGGGGATGATATAGCTCACCATTCCGCCATATTCCGTCGCATAGGAGCGGAAGCTCTGGAACACCAGTCCCACGAACGGGAAGAGCCAGACGACGCTGATGAGGATCAGCACCGCGTAAGTGATTCCATTGCTGATTTTCCGGCGCCGGCTCCTGGACTGCAGTTTCTTTCCATTTGTCTTTGCCATTATTGAAATCCCTCCTCATCTCTGACCGACGGCAGGAGCCGGTATACCACCAGCGAGATCACCGCCGTAACCGCGAATACCATGATTCCCAGAACGGCCGCCATGCGGTAGTTCGTATCGTTGACGGTCAGCTTATACAGCCAGGTGATCAGAAGGTCCGTATAGCCCGCACCGCCCGTAAGCTCCATGGAGGTGGGCTTTCCCTGCGTCAGAAGGTAGATCACGTTGAAGTTGTTCAGGTTGTTCGTAAAGGAGGTGAGCAGATACGGCCCCGTCACGAACAGCATGTAAGGCAGGGTGATCTTGCGGAACATCTGGAAGCCGTTGGCCCCGTCGATTCTCGCGCTCTCATACAGATCCTCCGGAATGTTCATGAGGATTCCTGTCGCCATCAGCATCATGTATGGAATACCGATCCATACGTTGATGACGATGATCAGGATCCGCGCATAGGTTGCGTTGGACCAGAAGGGGATATAATTTTCAATCACGCCCCACTTGATCAGGTAGTTGTTGACAAGTCCGTCATCCGCGAACATTTTGTACACATACAGCAGGGACACAAACTGGGGAACCGCAATGGTCATGACCAGAATGGTTCTCCACAGCTTTTTGAATTTAATTCCCTTTTTATTGATCAGGATCGCAACGCCCATTCCCAGGAAATAGTTCAGGAAGGTTGCAAAAAACGCCCACACGAGGGTCCATCCCAGCACGGTGAAAAAGGTGGATCCAAAGCCCGCGGAACCGACCGAAAACAGATTCCGGAAGTTCGTCAGGCCAACCCAGGTAAACAGGTTGCTGGGCGGCTGATGATCCGCGTCATAATTGGTGAATGCGATGCAGATCATGAAAATGATCGGCACAATCACGAACACGAATACGCCGATGTTGGGCAGAGCCAGCAGGGTCTTGTCAAAATTTTTGTTAAACAGGGACTTCAGATCCTGCATGGAGGCCGGAAGGGGCTTTCCTTCCTTCTGAAGCTCCTGGATCTGCCTGTTCTGACGGATATTCACCCGCCACAGATAAACAAATGCAATCACCACAAAAACGGAAAGGATTCCGTACAGCAGGATCAGAAAGCTGTTGTCCCCGTATACGGTGACCGGAACCACTCCCGTCTTATCCGTGTGCGTCGCAACGGTACCCAGGGTAGGAAGCTTGATCACATACTGCGCCCCGAAGGTAACCATAAAATAAATAAACAGAATCTCTGTTGCCAGAAACAGAACGCCGCGCAGCACCTGTCTGTGTACGAGCTGGCCAAAGCCCATGATGAGGAAGGATATTCTTGTGCTCCAGCTTCCTTCCGCGAAAGTCCTTCCGATGTCTGCGATATTTCTGCCCAGCCCCGCGGCCGCGTTCCTGACGCTTTCCAAACGTTTCTTTTCTTTCGCCATACCTGCCTCCAGAATCGTTGCGGTTCAGGCAGGCCTGAACCGTTATCCAGCATCTTCTTCTACGGACGGCTTACGCCGCAGTCCGGCAGCTGTCGGCCTGCGGCGTCACCTTTTTCCTTATTCCGTCGCTGCTGCTCCCGTCGCATAGGATTCGCAGGTGGTCTGGAAGTTTTCAAGAACGCTCATCAGATCCTCATCAGAACTGTTGTTGTAATTTCCTGCAATGATATCGTCACCCAGGGAAGTGGCAAGATCCCAGTATTCATTCGGATACTGTCCCTGAGGGATCGTGTAGGTAAGCTGTTCTGCCAGTGCCGTCAGCGCTTCGTCCGCCTGTACGGCTTCATCTGCCTGTGCTTCCAGGTTGGAAGGACCCCAACCCACTTCCTGATAACGGGCAAGCTGTACTTCTGCGCTGGACAGGTATTTTGCCAGTTCCATGCATACGATCGCCTTATTGGTATCGGTCTGAGGCTTCACGCCAAGCAGCTTGAATCCGCCGAAGCCGCTCATCTGATACTCCTGTCCGTCTACCTCAAAGCTGGGAAGCTTTGCGCAGGCATAATTGTCGCCGAACAGCTCCTTCGCAGCGCCGGAGTCCCAGGTTCCGTCCACGATCGCTGCCGCATTGGTCGCGTTGCTCACGGAAGAACCGTTATAGAAAGCGGAAGAGGAAGCCAGATTGATCAGGGCCTTCAGTGCGGTAAGACCTTCCTCAGAAGCATAGGTCACATTTGACGAAGTGAAGTTTCCTGCGGAATCCGCTTCATAGGTGAGCTCACAGCCGGTTGCGAAGAAGAACGCGGTCTGATACCAGCCGGAGTTAATTTCCATATAGAAGCCCTTTCCTGCCTCTTCACAGTCTGCGACGATCGCCTCCAGAGAGGTGGGGTCCGTCACAACGCTGCTGTCATAATACAGGAAGTAGCCGTTGTCAGAGGTCACAGGGAACGCATAGATGGAATCGCCCATGGTTGCCGCGCTGACCGCACCGGAGTCGTTGCTGGTGGAAACGAAATCGGCATAATCTCCAATCACTTCCATTACCGCGCCTGCCGATACCAGTCTGGCAAGCTGATCCTGTGCAAAACCGTAGATATCTGCGCCGCCTTCCACGTCCGTGATCATGTTGCTCGCCGCATCGCCTTCGCCCACCGCTTCAACCGTTACGGTGTAGCCGGAGTATGCCGGATTATCCTGCAGGAACTGTTCCGCCTGCGTCTGTGTGAAGGCCGTCACTTCCTCCGCCACCCAGATCGTGATATTTCCTGATCCGTAATCCACATCCTCTGCAGCGGCATCCGCTGCGCTGCTCTCTGCCGCAGTGCTTTCCGCTGCATCACTTCCCGCCGCGGTGCTCTCCGCAGGCGCCGCGCTTTCCGCGGTGCTTCCCGTCGATGAGCTCGATCCACAGGCTGCCAGACCAAGGGTCAGTACGCCCGCCATAAAAATTGCCAAAGCTTTCTTTTTCATATTTGCCCTCCTTTTGGTTTTTTCAGGTATGTCTTGATTATAAGTGACCCCAAAAAGAGCGTAAATATCAACTATTTTAGATAGATATCAGATTTTTGTGAATATGTTTGTATTTTTATTCGTCAGGCAAAAAAAGCCCTTCCGAAGTCATCGTTTTCCTCAGCGCGCAGGAAAATGCAGACGCATGATGGTTCCCTTTCCCACCTCGCTCTCCACCGTGATCCCGTACTCCTCCCCATAGCACAGACGGATCCTCTCATTCACATTGCGCACGCCGTAGCCCCTGGATTCCATGCTCAGTATCTTCTGCGCCGTATCCGCATCCATGCCAAGCCCGTTATCCTCCACGGAAAACCAGACGCAGCCCTCTTCCATCCAGCCGCGCACCACAATCCGTCCCCGCTCCCCGGTTTTCGGCTCGATCCCGTGGGTAATGGCGTTTTCCACCAGAGGCTGCAGAATCAGGTTCAGGGATTCACAGGACAAAATCTCCGGCTCCGTGATGATCTCATAATCAAAATCATGGTCATGCATCATGCTCTGGATTTCCAGATAGGCCCTTGTATTTTTCAGTTCATCCTCCACGCGCAGCGTATTTCTGCCCCGGTTAAGCGCCGTCCGGTAAAACGTGGACATGGCCAGGGTCATGCGGCTGATGTCATCCTCTCCCGCCTCAATCGCCTTCCAGTTGATCAGAGACAGGGTGTTATACAGGAAATGGGGATTGATCTGTGCCTGCAGCGCCCGCATTTCCGCCTCCTTCTGGGTGATTTTCCCCACATAGACCTCGTCAATCAGCGTCCGGATGCGTCTGAGCATCTTTCCAAAGCCCCGATAGAGAAGCCCGATCTCATCTTTCGCCTCGCTCTCCACCGTCACCTCCAGATTTCCCTGCTCCACCTCCCGCATCCGTTCCGTCAGCTTCTCGATCCTGCCGCTGACCAGGGAGGAGGTCACAAAATAGGCGATCACCGCCACAACCACGCACAGCAGCGCCGTCAGCACGATCATGACGCTCACCGGACGCATCGCTTCCCCCGCGATGCCCTTCGGCTGATACAGCCAGATTTCCCAGCCTGCGGCCGAGGAGGTTTCCGATATCATCGAGTAGGCGGAAGCCTTCCCCTTTTCCTGCTCCCGGATGAAATCCTGATAACTCAGACGGTATCCGTTGTTTTCTTCCGAAAAACGGTCTCCCCGGTAAATGACATTTCCATCCCCGTCCGTGATGAAAATGCCGTATTCCGTCGTCAGCGTCTGTTCATAAGGCGCGAACAGATCCTCATAATCCACCTCAATGCGCAGCACGTCCCCTCTGCTCTCCCCGGAATCCGTCGGCATGCGTCTGGCTGAAAAAATACGTCTCTCTTCCTCTTCCACATACCATTCAGCCCTGGTGGTTTCCTGCGCCCTCTGATACCATTCCTGATCCGCCACCTCGGAAACGGTGCTAACTGTCGTATCATGCTTGACCATACCGTTATCCGTGTAAATCGTGATGGTTTTGATCTTATCATGAAAATATTTCAATGACTGAAGCACCGGATCAACCACTTCCGTCACCTGTTCGTACTGTTCGTACGCATTCTCATAGGTTCTGGAAAAAACGTCTGCCAGATCCTGGTCAAAAGCGATATAGTCGGACAGATTATCATATACCTCCAGCTTCCCGTCCATTGTCGCCACCGACTGGTAGAGATAGGACTGCAGGTTCAGCGTTTCTCTCTCATTTATAATCCGGCGCATCTGCACAAAACTGAACAAAAACAGAATCATGACGGGCAGAAAACAGAATCCCACATAGAACAGCGCCAGCTTATAGCGCAGCTTCACCGAATTAAGCCTTTGTCTGATTCGTTTCATACGCATCCGCACCTTCTCCCTGATCCCGGTATTTCTGCGGGCTTACCCCGTAATACTCCCGAAAGCTCTGACAGAAATAGGATACATTGGGATACCCCACCTTTTCGCTGATCCCGCCGATTTTCTCATAGGTATTTTCCAGCATTTCCCTGGCCTTCTCCATCCGGCACGTCTTGATGAACTTGCTCAGGTTCTGTCCCGTTTCCTTCTTGAAAAGCGTGCTCAGATAGCTGGGCGCCAGATAAACCTTCTCCGCAAGCTGTTCGATGCTCAGCTCCTCCCCGTAATGGCTGAAAATGTATCTCTTTACCGTCTCCACCTCCCGGTGCACGCTGCCCGCGTCCTTCTTCAGCTTCGCCTCCAGAAGAGCGACGTTCTTTTCCGTGATTTCGCGCACCTGGTCCATATCTTCTGCCCGATATAGCCGGTCCATCTCTTCGTCAAGCTCCCGCTCCGTCTTTTCCGGAATCGCCTCATACAGAAGCTTCAGGAGGCTCGCAAAGACGAATTTAACATAAATCTGGGAAAAGCCCGCATTTTTCCCATAGTTGAGAAACAGACGCTTACAATGCTCCTTCAGGCTCAGAATATCCTTCGCGCGGATATCCTGGCGGATCTGCTTCATCAGCGTATCGTCATCCAGACGCACGTCCTCCGCGCTTTCCGCCTCATTCTTCGCCATATAGACCCGGCCTTCCAGATCATAAAAACGATTTTCCATCAGAAGCTCCAGCTCCTGATAGCGGTCCGCGATCTGTGACCTGTCCTTCAGGCCGGAGGAAACCGAAATATAGCTCTTCTGCTCCGGGCCGCACTGCTGCGTCAGGACAGCGTTCAGCCTGCCCGCCAGCTCCTTCCAGTCCGCCGCTTCATCCAGAAAGAACAGGACGCACTCCTGAGGATTCAGGTTCAGGCAGTCAAATCTCGCTCCCTGCGCTTCCCTTTCTAACGCTTCCAGAAACTCCCCGTCCCCGCTTCCGAAGAAGTTCCCGCCGGTCTCCAACAGCATCATTCTCCGGTACTCATCCAGGAAGTCCAGGGAAAATCCTGCGGTCCGCAGCTTCAGCCCTTCCATATCCGTGCCGTTTATGACCGCGTTCAGCACATACTTCCGAAAGAAGTTTCCCTCCGCCGCCTTCCGCTCCTCTGCCTCCCGTTCCCGGTCCAGGGCATCGAACAGCTTGTCCATGGCCTTCCGGAATTCCTCCGGATCCACAGGCTTCAGGATATATTCCTCCACCCCGTAGCGCATGGCCTGCTGGGCGTATTCAAACTCCCCATAGCCGGAAAAAATCAGCTTCTTCATCTCCGGATGCAGGCCGGAGACCTGCTCCAGAAGCTCAATTCCGTTCATCAGCGGCATTTTCACATCCGTGAGCAAAATATCCGCCCGGTTCTCCGACAGCCATTCCAGCGCTTCCCTGCCATTGACCGCCTCGGCGATATCCAGCGCCCTCCCCTGCCGTCCCAGCAGTAGACGGATTCCGTTCCTCTCAATCTTCTCATCGTCCACAATTAATATCCGATACATACTCCCCTCATCCCCGCAGGCAGATCTTTCGTATCCGCTTTCCAATCTCAAACCAGTCCGCGCCTTCCGTCCGGTAGTCCGCGGCCGCCGCCTTCTCCGCCGCCTTCCCGTCTTCCGCCGGGCTCAGGTTGGAGTGGATATACAGTGTTTTCATCCCCGCATTTCTTCCGCCTGCAATGTCCGTCTGCAGATCGTTTCCGATCATCAGCGCCTCCTCCGGCCGGATGCCCTGCTCTGTGAGCAGCGCGTCAAAGAACCGCCGGTCCGGCTTGCGGTACCCGTAATCTGAAGAAATATAGCTGCCGTCAAAACACTCCGTAAGCCCCAGCGCCTCCATCTCATACGCGGTAAACACCCGCTGGGCGTTGCTCAGCAGCCACAGCCTGTGGCCTTCTTCCCGAAACGCCTGCAGCGTCTCCTTCACCCCCGGATACAGCCGGATATAATCGATGGAAAGAATGCGGAAAAGCTGGGCCGCATTCCACGCGAGCCTCTCCCGGTCCGCGCTCACGCCCTTTTCTTCAAAAAGCTTCTCAAAAATCCGCTCGATCTGAAGCTCCGGGAAGCACTCATAATCCTGTCCGGCGGCGCCTTCCTCCGCCGCGGTCAGCGCAAGATAGGCCTTCCGGAAGGACTGCGGGGTATAATGCGCGCCATAGAAGCCATAGTAGAGCGCCGTTTTCTCCCACATGATATCCAGATCCGTCTCCGTGCGGATATCAACCAGGGTTCCATACAGATCAAAAACCAAATTTTCGTATTTCATCTTTCCCTCTGTTTCTGCCGCAGGCGGCATGTTCTCCTCAGGCCGTGGCTTGCCGGTACCATCCCCGCGAAGCGGGGCGGCCCGATTGTATCGGGCCGGATTGCGCAGTCCGCACTATGCAATCATTGTACCATCAGGCACCGGGAATGGCAAATCAATCGGGAATGCCTCAGAGCTTCCGGAATTTACACAGAAAAACACCCCGGCAGTTCCTCACTGCCGGGGTTCATGGAGCAGGGCTACAAGGATTCGAACCTTGAAATGACGGAGTCTTAAGTCCGTTGTTCCAGACTCAATTTCCCTTGAATTTACAGCATTTTCATACACCCAGTGTTTGAAATTGACCTATGGATTGACCTATTGTATTTTACCTGGAATTTCAGGCAACTTCTTCTCCCGTGTGAAGAATTCACATCGGGTTCCTTTACAGCAGCAATCCTTCACATAGCATTCATTCAGACTTGTTTTTGAATATCTTGCAGGTGTGTTTTGCGTAATTTGCGACAAAAGAGCTGTATAATACCGCTCCGGGCTGGCATATCCGGTGCCAATCATTTCCTCCGGATCCCGGATACTTTGCTGTACTTCT
>NBJMC04202__coassemble_1748_pt1 | contig 20461 bp, 19 predicted proteins | sample NBJMC04202__metabat2_high_PE_053 | metagenome-assembled genome bin NBJMC04202
TCCTCGAAAAAGCTGGAGCGGTTATACAGGCTGTCCCGTTTCAGGTTCAGCTTTTGGGCAATCACGTTCAGCGCCGTGGTTTTTCCGGAGCCGTTTCCGCCATACAGAATCGTGACCGGTTCAAAGTCCAGCATCCTCAGACGATGCCTGGATAGGATCTGAAATGGGTAATAAGTATCGTAGCAGGTTCTTTTCTGACGCAGAATGAAATCATATTCCTGTTCCTGGTCCGGAAACTGAAAATGGGACAGATAAATCATGGTCACCTCCGTGCCGAAGCGTTTTTTTGCAGAGACTGCCCTGAAAGGGAGGAGAACCCGCTACTCCTGCAGGCTCATGCTCTCCACACTGTAAAGAAACAGCGGATCCGTGATCCCGTCCGCATAGGCGTTGGAAACCAGATGAAAACGGTATACGCAGATATCGGAGGAATCCGTCACGTCATAGAGCCTTGCCGTCATGTCATACCCGCCGTCTTCGGTGGGAGAAGCGGTCAGCAGCTCGGCGGCGGACAGCCCTCTGTCCCCGGGAGACAGGAAATAGGCGTCCCAGCCCTCGTCATACCGGATCATGGAGGAGAGGGATTCCGGAAGCGCGGGCAGGTCGGAGTAAGCGGCAAAGAGCCCGGTGGCAAATTCCTGGGCGGTCTGCCTTGGAACCTTTATTTCGCCGCTTTCTTCCGTGGTGATCAGAGAAGAAGCGCCAGCGTAAAGACCAAGCTCCCGGTACAGCGCTCCCCAGAAAAATTCCGGACTGGAAGGATCATAATCCTGCCCCTGCTCCACGGCAGTCATCATCAGGGCGTCCATGGGCATCAGCATATGGAGAAGGGTCTCGTCCCAGCCGCTGTTCAGGCCGGTTGTTCCGGCGGAAGTGTTCGTTTCAGAGGGACTTTCCGTTCCGGCGGCGTTTCCTGCTCCGGCGGTGCTTTCCGTTTCAGCTTCATTTCCTGCTTCCGTATTGCTTCCCGTTTCCGAAGAAGCTGAGGCATCTGTTGACTCCACTTCTCCGGTTTCCTTTTCCGCAGTTTCAGCGGCAGAAGTATCCGTTGATGGCGCGGCTTCTTCGGTTTCACCGGCCGCGGCATCCGTGGACGCATCCATTTCTGTGGCCCCCGCAGAGAGCGCTTCGGCAGATACGGAGACGGTTTCCAGTTCCTTCGTGCCGCCGGATGAGCAGGCGGAGAGGACGAGGCCGCAGGTCAGAAGGTATGCGGCGGCAGCAGGTAACAGCTTCTTTTTTCTCATCATGTTTCTCCTCGTTGAATTTTGTTTTATCTGATTAAAAGTTGAAAAAGTCGGTTTTTCGTGGGATTTTGCCCCATGGGGCGTGCGCCTCTTTGATTTCCATGAAAAATTTCCGTCTGTATACGGTTGAAAAACAAAAAAGACAGATCTCAACCGTACCAAACAGCCGATTTATACGGTTCCAATTACGGAAAACACCATTTGGATCCGTATATTTTATGACGCAATACGGCTAAAATTGGGGGAAATGGGTTTTCAACCGTACCGGGCAGCCGATTTGTACGGTTCCAGATACGAAAATCCTGCTCTTAACCGTACCGACGGCATAAATAGTACGGTTACGCGAGCCGGCTTTCCATTTTGAACCGTAACGGGAGCATTCCGCCGCCGAGGAGCGTCCTTTTCTGCAGAAACCTCCGTTTTCTGACAACCTCAGCCTTCCGGTAGCCTCGACCTCCCCGCAGTCTCGGCCTTCCGGCAGCCTCAGTCCCCCGGCAATCCCGGTTCTCCCATCCCGCCTCAATCCTCCGGCAGCGCCTTCTGGAAGTGCTGGTAATCCTTCATGGTCCTCCAGTGGCCGCCCCAGGTGAAGCCACGTTCCGCAAAAAGCTGATAGCACAGATCGTCCTCGTCGATCTTGTTGGGGAAGTCCAGGCTTCTGTCCGCGAAGGGCGTCGCGGCGGCGGGAGAGACCCGCTGCTTTCCGCCCGGCCAGGTCACATAGGGATTGTACAGGGGATTGATGTCGATGGCAAGGCCGTAGGCATGTCTGGAAAGACTGCTGGTGCCGTCCACCACCCGGAAGTTAAAGCAGGAGGTATTGTTGTGCTCCATGGAAAGGGTGTCGTCCCCGCCATATTCATCCACCAGCCGGACGCTTTCCAGCGGGTAGCCGGCCAGATACAGCTCATAAAAGATCTCCACAAGATCCTGCGCGATGGCCTGATTGCAGATGATTTCGCCCACCTGGGTCTCTCTGTGAAAATCGACGTAAAGGATGTTCAGATAGCGCAGATCCTCATAGGGCACGATGCAGCCCTCCCCGTAAGAGATGCCGGTAATCCGCGCCTTTACCTCTTCGCTCAGCGGCTCATAAAAGAAGCCCTCCTGCCAGGTGACGCGGCCATCGGCATCTGCGTCCGCTGCGGCAGGAGCCGGCAGACCGTCTGCCGCGAGTACGGGCGCAGACGGAGCGGACAGGGAGAGAAGGGGAGTAAGGCACAGAAGCAGGCAGACGCCTGCGGCAGCCTTCCGGTGAAAAAATGAATTTCTGTTATGCGGCATCAGTGAGGTCTCCTTTCTGTTTTCAGCAGGCTCATTTTCATATCCCTGCTTTATGATATGATTATATGCCACCGCAGGGACAGCGTAAAGAAAAAAGAGAGTGCCTTTTTCGCGGGACCGGGGTATAATGATTGCACAGGTGGCAGAATGGTTTTAACCCGTCCGGACAAGTTGGAAACTGCCGGGCGGAGAAAAAAGAGACATGCGATATACCCGGGCAGACGGGTATGGAAAGGAGAAGGGGAAAATGAGGGAAACAGACGCGCTTTTGCTGGAGCGGCTGAAGCGGCCGGAGGGGAAGATCGATGTGGCGCTGGATACGGACACGTATAACGAGATCGACGATCAGTTCGCGCTGGCGTATCTTTTGAGTTCCCCGGAAAAAATGAATGTGAAGGCGATCTATGCCGCGCCGTTTCACAATGAAAAGTCAGACGGGCCTGCGGACGGCATGGAAAAAAGCTTTCAGGAGATCCACAGGATCCTCGGACTGGTGGGAAGGGAAGAGCTGAAGGAGCGGGTTTTCAGGGGGTCCCGTTCTTATCTGGCCGACGAGACGCAGCCGGTCATCTCTCCGGCGGCGGAGCATCTGGCCGGACTCGCCATGCGGTATACGCCCCAGAAGCCTCTGTATGTGGCGGCTCTGGGAGCGATCACAAACGTGGCCTCCGCAATGCTTCTTCAGCCGGAGATCCGGGACAGGATCGTGCTGGTCTGGCTGGGAGGAAACGCGCACTGGTGGCCGGATAACCGGGAATTTAACCTGATGCAGGATGTGGCCGCGGCGCGGGTGGTATTCGGAAGCGGAGCCGCGCTGGTGCAGCTGCCCTGTATGGGCGTGGTATCCGGGTTCGCCGTCTCCGGGGCGGAGCTGGAACGGTTCCTTCGCGGAAAAAACGCGGTCTGCGATTATCTGACGGAGCTTGCCGTGCGGGAGGGAGAGGCCGGCAGCCCTTACCGGTGCTGGACCAGGACGATCTGGGACGTGACGGTGATCGGCTGGCTGGCAAACGGCGGCTTCATGAGAGATGTGCTGACGGCCGCGCCGATTCCTCAGTACGATCATCATTACAGCTTCAATCCGGAAAATCACCTGATCCGTTATGTCTATCACATCGAGAGAGACCGGCTTTTTGAGGATCTGTTCCGGAAGCTGTCCGGCTGCTGAACGGGGCATGGAGGTAAATATGGCAGGAAGGATATTAAATTTCGGTTCCTTAAACATTGACCGGGTCTACCGGGTGGAGCATTTTGTGAGACCGGGCGAAACCGTCGCGTCGAAGGGGTATCAGTGCTTTCCGGGCGGAAAGGGGCTGAACCAGTCCATCGCCGCGGCGCGCGCCGGAGCCCGCGTTTTTCACGCCGGAACGGTGGGAGCGGACGGAGATTTTCTCATAAAGCTCCTTTCAGAGAGCGGGGCGGACGTGCGTTATGTGAGAAAAACGGACGGGATCACGGGCCACGCGCTGATTCAGGTAAGTGACGCGGGAGAAAACTGCATCATCCTTTATCCGGGCGCCAATTTTGACAACGACACCGCGTACATGGAGCAGGTGCTTTCCGGCTTTTCGGCAGGGGATATCCTCATGCTGCAGAACGAGATCAGCAATCTTTCCTGGCTGCTGGAAAGAGGAAAAAAGAAGGGAATGCGGATTATGCTGAACCCCTCGCCCATGGACGGCGCGCTGGCTGAAATGGACCTTACGGGGATTTCCTGGTTCATGCTGAATGAAACGGAGGGCGGCGCGCTTACGGGAGAGGGCGAACCGGAAGCGATCCTGCGGACGCTTCTTTCCCGCCTGCCCGGAACGCAGGTGATCCTCACGCTGGGAAAGGACGGAGCGATGCTTGGAGACGGCAAAAGAGTTCTGCGCCAGCCCTGCTTTCCGGTAAAAACCGTGGATACTACGGCGGCAGGAGATACCTTCACCGGATATTTCGCGGCGGCCGTACTGGAAAACACGGATCCCGCGGACGCGCTCCGGCTTGCCTCGGCGGCCGCGGCGGTTTCCATCCCTGTAAGGGAACGGGTGGAGGCGTTTCTGAAGGCAGGTCCGCACGGCTGACGCATGGAACCGGCTTGTCTTACGGCCTGCCGGTGAGCAGCGGCCGGATTTGGCGGAACGCAGGCAGTGCCGTTACAATTCTGCAGAAGGCTGAATTGTAACGGCACTGCCTGAAAAAAGCACGCCGCGCTATTGACAGCGGGCCATTTTCTGCTATGATAAGAAGGTAACAAAAAACTGCGGCAGACGCCGCGTCAGCAACTACATAAAAGGTAACGTTCTTCAGGGTTGGGTGTAATTCCCTACCGGCGGTGATACCGTGACGGCATATGCCTTTACGGATGAGTCCGCGACCCGCCATCGGCGGCTGATCCGGTTGGAATCCGGAACCGACAGTACAGTCTGGATGGAAGAAGAATGACGCGGATGCTTTTTCAGAACCGTTCCGGAAGGACCGGAAGGAAGAAGTCCCGCTGAAGCTCGAAACAGACCCGGAGAATGCGTTCTCCGGGTTTTTATATGCGGAAAACGCTTCCCGGCATATAAAGCGAATTGAAGAACCTGCCTTTCATGCGGCAGAGGGCGATCCGCTACCGGGACGTCCCTGCCTGCGGCCCGACAGGCCGCGGAAAGGAAAATCATTATGAACAGTCTTGCAGCAACGGTAATGGAAAACATTGTTTTTGTCCTGGAATTTCTGGGACTGGTGGTGGCGATGGTGCTGATCGCCTATTTCACGGAACGGTTTGAAAGAAAAAGAAACGGGATTACGGAACGGACCCTCACCACCCGGAAAATCGCCATGATCGGCGTTTTTTCCGCCATCGCGGCCGTCCTTCACATGCTGGATTTTCCGATTCCCTTCGCTCCGTCCTTTTACAAGATGGATTTCAGCGAAATCCCGGCCCTGATCGGCGCGTTTGCCTTCGGTCCGGTGGCGGCGGTGATGATCGAGTTCTGTAAGATCGTCCTGAAGCTGCTGTTTAAGGGAACCTCCACCGCGTTTGTGGGAGATCTGGCGAACTTCATCATCGGCTGCAGTCTCCTGCTTCCCGCGTCCATCATTTATCTTTTCCGCAAAACGAAGAAAAACGCGGTGATCGGATGCGTGGTGGGAACGCTCATCATGACCGTGTTCGGCTCCGCTTTTAACGCCGTTTACCTGATCCCCAAATTCGCGCAGCTTTACGGGCTTCCGCTGGATTCCATCATCGAGATGGGCCATGCGATCAATCCCGCCATCAACAGCGTGACCACCCTCGCCCTGTTCGCCGTGGTTCCCATGAATCTGCTGAAGGGAGCGGCGGTGTCCGTCGTGACCGTTCTGGTATATAAGAAGTTAAGCCCGATCCTGCACAGGGCCTGACGGAGGACGGCTGCTCAGGCAGGGCCGGAGGGGATTCCTCCGTCCGCCTGTACGCAGTCTGTAATCAGGCATTTCCGCCTGGCGCGTACGCAGTCCGTGGTCGGGCATTTTCTCCGGAAAGTTGAAAAGGAAAAGAGCAAAAAGGGTTCCCGGCCGAAGCGGTATGTTTCGCCGGGAGCCTTTTTTATTACGATGGAAAATTTCATTACGACAGGAAATTTCATTCTGTCAGAAAAAAATTTCAGGATGCTGAACTTTTTTGCCTGTTCCCGGGTTATTTATAACAGGAGCGGACGAGAGGAGGAAGAGGATGACGGACAGAGAGCTGATCCGAAGGATACAGAACGGGGACAGAGAGGCGCTTGGCAGTCTCATCGAGAGGTATTATGACGATGTATACCGGTTCTGCCTGTACCTCACCGCGAATGAAGCGGATTCCTGCGACATTTCTCAGGAGGTGTTTTTCCGGTTTATCAGGCGCGCGGACCGCTATCAATATAAAAATCTGAAGGGCTATCTGCTGATCACGGCGAGAAATCTCTGCCGGGATTATCTTCGGAAAAGGGAGCGGGAGAAGCGGATGGAGCTGCCGGATGATATTGTCTGTGAAAAGAAAACGCTGAATGAGCTGGAAACAAAGCTTTTTATCAATGAAATTTTACAGCGGGTCCCGCTGGAGCAGAGGGAGGTGGTTCTTTTGAGAATCCGGGAGGAAATGAAATTTCAGGAAATCGCAGATATACAGGGGTGCAGCCTGTCCACGGTAAAGTCCCGCTACCGGCTGGGAATCGAGAGGCTGAGAAAGGAGATGAGAGACGATGAAAAGAAAAGATGACGATCTGAGAGCGCTGTTTGAAAGAATGGACAGGCAGATACCCATAGATCAGGAGCGGAAGGCCCGGACTCTGACAAGGCTGTCTGAAATAATGGAGCAAAAACACGCTCCCCATACCGCGTCATGGTTTTCCATCCTCAAAAGCCAGCTGCGCTATATGGAAAGGAAGGTCTGGCTTCTGGGACTTCTGGCAAATCTGGGATTTGCGGGTCTGATGCCGGTTTTGCATTTTCTGGGAGCGGATACGGGCGATATGACCGCCTGCTCCATGCTGGCTTCCTCGATGTTGGGGGTGTGCTCCATCTGGATTCTGTCGGAGCTTTTTACCGGAGGAATGACCGAGCTGGCGGATACCTGCTATTTTAACGTGAGGCAGCTGGCCGCGCTGGAAATGCTCGTCCTTGGAACCGTAAATCTGATGGTGCTGGCCGGAGCGGCCTGCTACGCGGGTATCCGCTGGAAAATGTGGGTGATCCGGGCCGGACTCTATATGGGGGTTCCGTTTCTCTTTACCGTATCCATGTGTCTGGGATGCCTGATGATGGAAAGGGGAAGAAGAAAAAGGTATCCGCTCGCGGCTGCGGGAATCGCTTCGGTGGTTCTGACCTGGTTTCTGACATTGCTGCCGGGGCTGTATCTTTTGTCGGCGGCGGCCGTCTGGTGCGCCGGTCTGGCTGCCGGGCTGACCGTTCTGTTTCTGCAGGTGGGACGGCTGTTTCTGGCTATTGAGAAAGGAGAGCTGCTATGCACAGATTAGAGCTGAACGGCATTGAGAAGCGTTTTGGGGACAGGATCGCGGTGCAAAGCACGGAGCTTTGCCTGGAAAACGGCGTTTACGGTCTGCTGGGTGAAAACGGAGCGGGAAAAACGACGCTGATGCGGATGATCTGCGGGATTCTGAAGCCGGACAGGGGAAGCGTATGCTGCGACGGTATGGACATCAGGCGGATGGGAAAGGAGTACCGCGGCCTGCTGGGATATCTGCCGCAGGATTTTGGATATTATGGCGATTTTTCCGTATGGAGGTTCCTGCATTACATGGCCGCCCTGAAGGCTCTTCCTGAGCCCTGGGCAAAACAGCGCATCGAGGAGCTGCTGGAGCTGGTGGATCTGAAGGACTGCCGGAAGCAGAGGCTGAGAACCTGTTCGGGAGGGATGCTGAAGCGTGTGGGAATCGCGCAGGCTCTGTTGAACGAGCCGGAGATCCTGGTCCTGGATGAACCGACGGCCGGGCTGGATCCGAAGGAAAGGGTCCGCTTTAGGAATATCATCAGTTCGTTTGGAAAGAACCGGATCGTGCTCCTGTCCACCCATATCGTTTCGGATGTGGATTATATTGCGGATCAGATTCTGATTATGCAGAAGGGGGCAATCATACGAAAGGGAACGCAGCGGCAGCTTGCAGAGGAAGCGGGGCAGATCGTCTGGAAATGCCGTGTGCCGGAAGAGCAGGTGGAAACATACAGAGAGACATTTCTTGTCAGCAATCTTCGAAACGGCAGGGAGGGCGTAGAGCTGCGCATCGTTTCGGAGCAGAAACCGTTCCCGGATGCGGTTGAAGAAGAGGCTTCTCTGGAGGATTTGTATCTGTATTTTACCTGTCCGGGAGCGGAGGCGGCTTCGGTAAGGAGGAAAGCATGAGACTGTTTTGGATGGAGCTTTATAAGCTTTTGCGCCGGAAAGCTTTTCTGGCGGGGCTGTTTGGAGCACTGGCAATTCTTCTGCTTTATTTTTGCGTTGGAATTGTGGGAGAGGAAAGAAGCACAATAAACGGGAAGCTGTATACCGGCTGGGAAGCTGTCCGGATGGACAGAGCCGTCACGGAGGAATTTCGGGGAACTCTGTCGGATGAGACAGCCGGACGGATTATTGAAAAATATGGGTTTCCCTCACAGGTGGAGGAAGGATATGGCGGTTTCCGGGATGAAAATTACTGTAACGGCTTTATTACGGAATATCTGGGAAACGGCTGGTTTCGGGACTGGGATGATTACCGGATTTCCACTTCTCTTAAGCCGATTGACGAAAGCGAGCTGGGGCAGACCGCAGAAAAGAAGGGGGAAGGGTTCTTTTTCGCCTATGTCAGGGGATGGGCTGTCCTTCTGGATACGCTTCAGCTGGGAATGATTCTTGGCAGCGTTCTTCTGATTGTGGGACTTTCACCCATCTATGCAGAGGAGCATCAGACCGGGATGGCGGCGCTGCTGTTCACCTGCAGGGATGGAAGGGAGAAGGATATTGCGATAAAAACGGCTGCTGCGTTTACGCTGGCAGCGCTTGTATACGGGATGATCGTATCCGCCGCTTTTCTGGCCGTCGGCCTGGTATATGGCTTTGACGGAGCAAAATGTATGAGTGGGATGGTGACCGCGCAGCATGCGGTAAATCCGTTTTATGCAATATCCATGGAGCCGGTCTCCCGTTTTGTCTCCCTTGTGCTGACACTTGATCTGCTGGCGATTTTTGTGCTCTGTGCCGTCATTCTGTGCGTATCCGCTCATGCTGCCCAGTCCTTTCATGCGGTGATAATGAGCGGTATCCTCTGGATTGCGCCGCTGCTGATCCGGATGCTGTTTGGCGGGCCGGGATATCTTTTGGCGGCCGGTACGCCGCTGTTTCTGATCATGTACGGTATTCTTGAGGATTGGTACAATATGCTTTTTCTACCGGTTTCCATCGCCCTGGGGACAGGAATCGGCTGCGTGGTCAACGGATTTTGCACGGTCAGGACATCAGAACCGGGAAAGCCTTTTCCGGCAGGGAAGAAGCTGCCGGATCGGATAGGGTAAGTTCCTTCCCCTATCCGATCTGCGCGATATCGTACAGCTCACGGCAAAACCGTTCGCTGTACCGGGCACCTCGCAGCAAAGCTGCTCGCTGTCCGTTGCCCGGAGGATGTCCGCATGGCTGTGCAAACGGGTTTGCCCATCCCTGCGGCCGCCCTCCGGGCTTATCGCGCAAAAAAACGGATAACCGTCAGGCGGTCATCCGTTATCAACGAGGGAGGGCCGGCATCTTTGCGGGATGCCGGCAAGTTATGAAAAAGAAATCTATCTGAAAAAGTCTTGTTGGCTTTGTTTGATTATACGATATCATCCATGTATGGAAGAATCGTGTTCTGTTTTTTAAGAAATTGTGAAGCTTTTGCAACCAAATGGTGAATCGCTTCTTTCTTCTGATATTTTCAGTATATCCTTTTTTTCAGATCTCATGCATGAAATACAGAAAAAATTCTCATGTCGAATGGCGCGGCCTCTCCAAATTGACTTTTAGAAAATTTTAAGGAAAATTTAAAGGAAGCAGAAGGTATTTTTAAAGGCGTCCATAGTATGATTGGTATTGCGGGCCGGGCGGGAGGACGATGTTCTTATGTTCTTACAAAAAGGCTTGACAAAGCATATAAAATAAATTATTGTATTAAAGAAATAAGACAATAGTACAATGATACAGATAGAAAGAAGGGGCTTATGAGTGCGCTGGTTGAAGTGAAGGATATGTGCAAAATATATAATCCGGGAGAGAATGAGGTGCGTGCGCTGGATCATGTCAGCGTATCCATTGAAGAAAATGAGTTTGTGGCAATCATCGGCCACTCCGGTTCCGGAAAATCCACCCTGATGAATATGCTGGGCTGCCTGGATGTGCCGACCAGCGGAACCTATCTGCTGCATGACCAGGATGTGTCCGGTATGAGCGACGATGAACTGTCCGACATCAGAAACCGGGAGATCGGTTTCATTTTTCAGGGCTTTAATCTGATCCCCAATCTGACCGCGCTGGAAAATGTGGAGCTTCCGCTGATCTACAGAGGCGTGGGAAAAAGGGAGCGTACCGAACTTTCCAGGAAGGCGCTGATCAAGGTGGGACTGGAAAAACGCATGACGCATAAGCCTTCCGAGATGTCCGGAGGGCAGCAGCAGAGAGTGGCGATTGCCAGGGCAATTGCGCAGGCGCCGCCTGTGATTCTGGCAGATGAACCGACCGGAAATCTGGATTCCGGATCTACCGTGGAGATCATGGGGATTCTGAAAGCGCTTCATAAGGAAGGCAGAACGGTGATCATCATTACTCATGATAATGATATTGCGGCGCAGGCGGAACGGGTAATACGTATTAAGGATGGACATATCGTAGAGGATTATCAGCAGAATCTGGCATAAACGTCAGGAAACAAAGGATCACATCATATGGAGGAAGCAGCATGAGCGAGATGGAAAAGAAGAAAAACAAAGCGGCGGGCGGCAGGAAAAGAAAAAAGAAGATTCCGCTGATTGTCGCGGCGGCCCTTGTGGTCGTTTTTGGGGGATATTCGGTTGTAAACAGCGTGATCGCAAAAAATACGCCGACACAGGTGAATACGATTACAGCCGCAAAGGGCAGTGTGGAGGAAACCATTTCCACCAGCGGCAAGGTGAACAGCGAGCAGAGCAGAACCTATTATGCGCCGGTGGGCGCCGTTATTACGGAGATGAACGTTTCCCTGGGAGATGTGGTGGAGGAAGGACAACAGCTTGTCACCTTCGATACTTCTGATCTGGAAGCTCAGAAGACGAAGGCGGCGCTGGATGCATCCGCTTCCGCAAACGGCTATCGGAGCACTCAGTATCAGAGTGATAAAAAACAGTCGGAGTATAATGAGGCGGTAATCGGCCTGGATGAGCTGAAGGTGCTTGCCGCGGGACAGGAACAGTATGTACAGGGACTGAAATACAATCTGGAGGATGATATCCAGAACAAGAAGGAAGATCTGCAGGAATGGCTGAACAAGCTGAATCTGGAGCTGGAGATTCAGAACAATAAGCTGTCAGAGCCCAGAAGTGAAGAAAGCAGAGAGCGGATTCAGGAGACCATCCAGAACCTGAATGAGAGCATCCGCCGTACGTCAAATGAGATCAATGATCTGAACATGTCCGATGAGATGAAGGAGAAGCAGCGTATTATCGACGCGGAGCAGAAAAAGCTGGACGATATGAAAGAGGAGATCAGCCGGAGGGAAGGAAAGGAATCCTCCTCTGAGGCGGGAATTGTGGATCCTTACGCGAAGCAGCAGCAGGCCGACAACATGCAGAGCGCGCAGATCACCGCTGAGGAGGCGGCGGAGAAGCTGGCAAAAGGACAGGAAGGAGTCAAAGCGGAATTTGGCGGAATTGTGACCAAGATTGCCACAATGTCTTCTTCTGCAAACGCCTCCGCAGGAGGAGGACTTCTGGAAGGCGCCACGGTTTCTGAAGGAACCGAGCTGTTCACCATAGAAAGCAATCAGCAGGTAAAGGTGGATATTTCCATCACAAAGTATGACCTGGCAAAGATTGCGGTGGGCCAGAAGGCGGATATTACGATTGCGGACCAGAAATATGAAGGGGAAGTAACCAAGATCAATAAGGTTGCTGCTAATAACGCTCAGGGAAGTCCTGTGGTTGGCGTGGAGGTACATATTAACAATCCGGATTCCGGCATTTATCTCGGCGTGGAGGCACAGGTGGTGATTCATACCAATTCCGCGCAGGATGTGATTACCCTGCCGGTGGAAATTGTAAACACGGACAGAAACGGGGACTTCTGCTACGTGGTTGAAAACGGTGTTGTAACCATGAGAAGAATTACCACCGGAATTTCTTCCGACACGGATGTGGAAGTGACGGATGGGCTGAAAGAAGGCGACCTGGTAGTGTATGATATGACAGGTTCAGTAACGGAAGGGATGAGTGTGGTTGCCGTTCCGGCAGCACAGGAATCGGATCAGACTCCGGCTGCATCTGAGACCGAAGCATCCGGAGAAACGGCTGTTCCCGAAACGGAAGCATCGACCGAAACGGAATCCGTGCAGGCCGGTAAATAAAGCTGCCTGCAGCAGCCAGACAGGAGGACAACAAGTTGGCACAGGCGTGGGAATATATCAAGATTGCGCTGATGAATATCCGGAGCAACAAAGGCCGTTCCGTTCTCACTATGCTGGGAATTATCATCGGAATCACATCGGTGATCATGATCATGTCCATTGGCGACGGAGTGAAGGGACAGGTAAGCGACGAACTGAACGCAATGGCCGGAGGATTGATCGGCATTTATGTAAATAACGAGCAGAGCAAGGAAAAGATTTACTTTGACGAAGACGATTTTGATGCGATTCGTGAAAAAATCGACGGTGTAAAGGGCGTTACTCCGGTTTATACGCTGTATGGAAGCGTAGTCGGAAAAAAGGGAGAATTTACGGCTTACACGTCAGGCGGCTCGGAAAGTATGGAGTTTTATCAGACAGAGCCCATTGTGGACGGAAGATATTTTACGGCTGCCGATTATTATGCCGGGAACCGGGTCTGCGTTATTACGCAGCAGGCAGCCAAAAAACTGTTTGGAACAACGGATGTGATAGGAATGAGCATTGAGGTTACACTGTCCGGAACCACACAGGACCTGACGATTGTGGGAATCCGGCAGGACAGCGCCTCTGCCATGTTCAGCATGTATGGAAACATGATCAATATTGAAGTGCCGCTGAATCTTCTGAGCATGTCGTTTGGCCTGTATTTCGACGGCTTTACGGATTTCTATGTGATATCCGAGCTGCCCTCCATGAATACGCAGATCACGCAAAGTGTCGTAAGACTTATGGAAAGCAGGCACAATGTAAGGAATCAGGGCGTGATCATGGTTCAGAATATGCAGGATCAGATTTCTCAGATCAACTCGGTAATGGGGAGTATCTCCATCTTCGTTGTGATCGTGGCGGCCATTTCCCTTCTGGTGGGAGGCATCGGTGTGATGAACATCATGCTGGTGTCAGTAACGGAGCGGACCCGGGAGATCGGTATCCGCAAATCGCTTGGAGCGAGAACCGGCTCCATTCTTCTGCAGTTTTTGTCGGAATCGGCGATTATTACCCTGCTGGGAGGACTGATCGGCATTGTCCTCGGAGTGGCGGGGGCGCAGGCCATCGGAGGAGCGATAGGCTTTTCTGCCAGAATCAGCGCGGTCACTGTACTTGGGGCTTCCGCTTTTTCGGCGGCTGTTGGAATTTTCTTCGGTATCTATCCGGCGAGGAAGGCAGCGAAGATGAGCCCGATCGAGGCTTTGCGGCATGAGTGACCGTAAGCTGACAAGCGGACTGCGGGAATAAAAGCCTTGCGCTGAGGAGCGTTTTCGGTATAATATAAGATAAAGTTAGAGAAAGCACCTGCAATGTAGGTGCTTTTTCGGATGCTGTCGCTGAGGGATTTTATGCAGGTGGAATTTGATGTGAAGATAGACGCGGGTACGCTCTATGATTATATGATAAACCGGACCTATTCCCATGCCATGGGAGTGATGGAGGCGGCCGTGGGCGCAGTCCTGCTCATCCTTTTTGGGAGGACAGGAAATTTTGTGTGCCTTGCGGCCGGACTGATCGTACTGACAGCCCTTCCCGTGGTTCTGTATCTGAAAGCGAAACGGCAGGAGCAGGAACCGGATTATGGCCGGCCGCTTCATTACAGTCTGACGGAGGACGGCGTGGAGGTCATCCGGGCAAACGGAAGGGAATTCTGGAAGTGGGACGAGATGGAAAAGGCCGTTTCTACCACAAAATGCGTGATTCTTTATACCTCCGGCTCCGGGGTGTGTATTTTTCCACGCAGGGAACTGAAGGACAGCCTGATTCCGGCGGTGGAAATGATTTCCACCCATATGCCGTCGAAAAAGGTGAATATCAGAATGTAGCGGAATCGCAAAACGATTCTTCTCACGGAATAAACGCGGCCGTTCGGCCGCAGAAATAGAGGAAGTATGGAGATAACGGAAGAAAGAGACAGCTATTGCGCAGAGGATACCTTTGCGCTTGGAAAGCAGATGGGAAAAGAGGCAAAACCGGGACAGCTTTTTACACTGATCGGAGATCTGGGCGTGGGAAAAACCGTGTTCACCCAGGGCTTTGCGGCCGGACTCGGCATTACGGAGCCGGTGAACAGCCCCACCTTCACCATTCTTCAAAGCTATGAGGGAGGCAGGCTTCCCTTCTATCATTTTGACGTGTACCGCATCGGTGACGTGGAAGAGATGGAGGAGATCGGCTACGAGGACTGTTTTTACGGCGACGGCGTCTGCCTGGTGGAATGGGCCGATCTGATCGAGGAAATTCTGCCGGAGCGTTATACGGAAGTCTGCATCGAGAAGGATTTAAGCCGCGGCTTTGACTACCGGCGGATCACTCTGACCCGGAAGGGAATGGACGTCGGTTCGGCGGAAGGATGAAAAGGACGCGGCCTCAGCACAGTGCTTCGAAATGGAGGTAAGATTGAAAAATGCGCTCGATAACGCATTTTCAATCAGGATTTGCGCCGAAGCGTCGCAAATCCAGTTATCGCAGCACCGAACTGGAGGTTCGGCGCGCGTGCCTCAGCGCAGTAAAACTGCGTTTTACAACGCTTCGGCATGGAGGTAAATATGAAAATACTTGCGATCGACAGCTCCGGACTGGTGGCGGGCGTAGCCGTGGCGGAGGGAGATACGCTTCTTGCGGAATATACCACAAATTATAAGAAAACCCATTCGCAGACCCTGCTTCCCATGCTGGACGAGGTGAAGCGCATGATCGAGCTGGATCTGTCCAGCATTGACGCCATCGCGGTGGCGGCAGGCCCCGGCTCCTTTACGGGACTGCGCATCGGGTCTGCCACTGCAAAGGGGCTGGGACTGGCGCTGGATAAGCCCCTGATCGGCGTGCCCACAGTGGACGCGCTTGCCATGAACCTGTACGGGGCAGGCGGCTATATCTGTCCCATCATGGACGCCAGAAGAAATCAGGTTTATACGGGAATTTATGCCTTTGTCCCTGAAAAGGGGGAAGCGGATGCGGGAATGGAGCAGACCTACCGGCTTCAGATCGTCAGGCCCCAGTATGTGGCGCCCATTGAAGAGGTGGCTGAAACCCTGAACCATCTGCCGGAGAAAAAGGATGTGATCTTTCTTGGAGATGGCGTTCCGGTTTTCCACGACAGGCTGAAGGAACTGATGAAACGTCCCTTCGTCTGCGCTCCGGCCTCTTGCAACCGGCAGCGTGCGGCGGCCGTTGCCGTTCTGGCGCAGCGTTACGCGCAGGAAGGACGGATGGAAAATGCCAGGGACCATGCGCCGGAATATCTGCGTCCTTCTCAGGCGGAAAGAACGCGCAGGGAGAAAGCGGCTGCTGCCGGAGGGCAGAAACAGAACGTGCAGAAACAGAACGGACAGGAGCCGGGCAGTCATGTGGATCAGTGAGCTTTCTGAAGAAGACCTGGATCAGGCTGCCGCGCTGGAGCAGGACTGCTTCGGTTCCCAGGCCTGGTCGAGACAGGCGCTTGCCGATGCGGTTATCAATGAGAACGCGTTGTATCTCGTCATGAAGGAAGAAGCGGCCTATGCGCCTTTTCAGGCGGCGGGGCAGGTGCTCGTCGGATACTGCGGCGTATGGCTTTCCTTTGAGGAAGGGGAAATCATGAACGTGGCGGTCCGGAAGGAGTTCCGCCAGAGAGGCTGCGCCGGAAGGCTGATGCAGGAGCTCCTTTCCCGGGCGAAGGAACGGGGCGCATCCCGGTTCATTCTGGAGGTGCGGGAGGGAAATTTCCCTGCCATCCGTCTCTATGAATCTCTGGGCTTTGAACGGGCGGGGATCCGGAAAAATTTTTACTCCGATCCAAAGGAAAACGCCCTGATTTTGTTGAAAGAAATTTGATTCGGCATGGAGGTGAGATTGGAAAATGCGCTTGATAGCGCATTTTCCAATCCGGATTTGTGCCGAAGCGTCACAAATCCTGTGATCGCAGCGCCGAATTGGAGATTCGGCGCGCGTTCCTCAGCGTGGAAACGCTTCGGAATGGAGGATAAATATGCTGGATGTATGTTTATTGGGAACGGGCGGGATGATGCCGCTTCCTCAGAGGTGGCTGACCTCGCTTATGGCCCGTTACAATGGAAAAAGTATTCTGATCGACTGCGGGGAAGGCACGCAGATCGCCATGAAGGAAAAGGGCTGGAGCCCCAAGCCGATTGATATCATCTGCTTTACCCATTATCACGCAGATCATATCAGCGGCCTGCCCGGTATGCTCCTGACCATGGGAAATGCGGAGCGGACGGAGCCTTTGCTTCTGATCGGGCCGAAAGGGCTCACCCGGGTGGTGAATGCGCTGCGTGTGATCGCCCCGGAGCTGCCTTTTCCTATTATATATAATGAAATTACGGAACCGGAGCAGTCCTTTGTCTTCGATGGCTTCCGCATCGAAGCGTTCCGGGTGAACCATAACGTGACCTGCTATGGCTACAGCATCGTGGTGGAACGCGCAGGGCGCTTCCAGCTGGAAAAGGCGCAGGAGCTTCAGATTCCCAAGCCCTACTGGAGCAGGCTGCAGAAGGGGGAAACCATCGAAACCCCGGAAACGGTTTACACGCCCGATATGGTTCTCGGTCCTCCCCGAAAGGGAATCAAGCTGACCTACTGCACGGATACCAGACCGACAGAAGGAATCGTGAAAAATGCGGCGGAAGCCGATCTGTTCATCTGTGAGGGAATGTACGGAGAGCCGGAAAAGAAGGACAAGGCGAAAGAGTACAAGCATATGACCTTTCTTGAGGCGGCCGACATGGCAAAACGTGCCCGCGTGAAGCAGATGTGGCTGACCCACTACAGTCCTTCCCTCATCCGTCCCGAGGATTACATGGATGGCGTGCGGAAAATTTTTCCTGCCGCCGTAGCGGGAAAGGACGGCAAGAGCATCGATCTTTTATTTGAAGAAGACGGAAATTGATGAAGCTGGAATCGCTCACGCGATTCTTCTTACATGAATTGATGCGGCCATTCGGCCGCGAGGATAAAAAACATGGAAAAAGAAAATGTCACGATCCTGGCGGTGGAAACCTCCTGTGACGAAACCGCGGCGGCCGTGGTTCGAAACGGCAGGGAGGTTCTTTCCAACGTCATATATTCTCAGATCGACCTTCACACCGTCTATGGAGGGGTGGTGCCGGAGATCGCATCCAGAAAGCATATTGAAAAAATCAATCAGGTGATTGAAAAGGCCCTTTCCGACGCGGGGGTATCCCTGCCCGAAATCACTGCGGTGGCCGTCACCTATGGCCCCGGGCTGGTGGGAGCGCTTCTTGTGGGAGTTTCTGCGGCGAAGGCCATTGCGTTTGCGGCGGACAAGCCGCTGGTCGGCGTACACCACATCGAAGGCCATATCAGCGCGAATTATATTGAAAACCCGGATCTGGAGCCGCCTTTCCTCTGTCTTGTGGTATCCGGAGGCCACTCCCACCTGGTGGTGGTGAAGGATTACGGGGAATATGAGATCATCGGAAGAACCAGGGACGACGCGGCGGGAGAGGCCTTTGACAAGGTGGCGAGAGCCATCGGACTCGGCTATCCTGGCGGTCCGAAGATCGATAAAATTTCAAGAGAGGGGAATCCGGACGCCATCGCCTTCCCACGGGCAAAAGTGGGAGGAGAGGGAAACGAGTATGATTTCAGTTTCAGCGGACTGAAGTCGGCGGTCCTGAATTATCTGAACTCCTGTGAAATGAAGGGCATTGAAGTCAACCATGCGGATGTGGCGGCGTCCTTTCAGAAAGCGGTGACGGACGTGCTGGTGGAGCATTCCATGGAAGCGGCGGAGCGCTTTGGCATCAAAAAGTTTGCCATCGCCGGAGGTGTCGCATCCAATTCCTCGCTTCGCGCGGCATTCGAAAAGGCCTGTGGCGAAAGGGGAATCTCCTTTTACCATCCGTCTCCCATTTTCTGTACGGACAACGCTGCCATGATCGGCTCTGCGGGGTACTATGAATATATCCGGGGAACCAGGCACGGCTGGGACTTAAACGCCATCCCCTCCCTGAAGCTGGGCGAACGGTGAAGCAGGAAGCATCGGCTTTGGAAGATCTGGAAAGGAAACAGGCAGGATGAAAAAAGAAAAAACAGCGGCTGTCGTTCTTGCAGCCGGGCGGGGAACGCGTATGCACAGCGACGTTCCCAAACAGTATATGCTTCTGGAAGGACGGCCGCTGATCTGCTATGCGCTGAAAGTTTTTCAGGACAGCTTTATCGATGAAATTGTTCTGGTAACCGAGGCGGGAGAGGAAGCGCGCTGCAGGCAGGAGATCGTGGAGGCGTTCGGCTTTACCAAGGTCACCGCTGTCATTGCAGGGGGCAGGGAACGATACCATTCCGTGGCAAACGGTCTGAAGGCGGTGTCTGCGGATTGCGATTATATTTTCATTCACGACGGCGCAAGACCCTTCGTGACTCAGGATATTCTGGAACGCGCGCTGGAAACGGTGCGTGAATATCAGGCCTGCGTTGCAGCCATGCCGGTGAAGGATACCATCCGTATTGCGGATGAGAACGCTTTTTCCGTGTCCACACCCAGGCGCGATCGTGTCTGGCTGATGCAGACGCCCCAGGTTTTTGAGGCATCCCTGATCCGGACAGCTTATGGGCGGCTCCAGCAGGAGGCGGACCGGCTCGCCGCAGAAGGAATTCCGGTCACAGATGATGCCATGGCGGTTGAAACCCTGTTGCATCACCCGATTAAACTGTTTTCCGCTTCCTATGAAAACATCAAGATCACCACGCCGGAGGATTTGATCACGGCAGAGGGCTTTCTGGAAAAAAATAATCCCTTTTCCGAAAAAGCGCCTCTGTGACATGGCCGCAGATGCCCTGTATATGCGGTATCTGCGGGAAATATTCGTCCTTTCAAAACTTTTTTCAAATTTATAAAAAAATGTGTTGACACAATATACCTTTTTCGCTATAATAACTTTTGCACTGCTGAGGAACACAAAGTTCGAACAGAACAGATGCTTCCAAAGGTAATGTCACAGCGGTTCCTGAAACGGGAATCCTTCCCGACGGGAAACAGAAGAGAATTGATCTCTTCCGAAAAATAAACCGCTGTTTTTCTTTTGCAAAAACACCTGGAGAGGTATCGAAGTGGTCATAACGAGGCGGTCTTGAAAACCGTTTGTCCGCAAGGGCGCGTGGGTTCGAATCCCACCCTCTCCGCTGGCGATGCCTCGCCGAGGAAAACGGCTGGACCGTATTCCGTTAACAAAAATAGATGTGGTTGATAATTCAGCCCGCTTGGAGAAGTACCCAAGAGGCCGAAGGGACACCCCTGGAAAGGGTGCAGGTCGTTAATAGCGGCGCGAGGGTTCAAATCCCTCCTTCTCCGTTCGGTTCCAATAAGGAATCGCAGGCACCTTGACAAATAAACAGTAATGCAACCCTGAAAATTCCAAAAAGAATTATTCAGAGGAACGGTTTCTGAAATCCGAAAGGATGAAGGAAACGAACCCAAAAGACAGTAAAAACGGGAAAGATTGACCAGAGTTGATCGGAACCAAAGATTAAACAAGAGAGTTTGATCCTGGCTCAGGATGAACGCTGGCGGCGTGCCTAACACATGCAAGTCGAACGGAGTTATTTGAGGAAGTTTTCGGATGGAATCAAATGACTTAGTGGCGGACGGGTGAGTAACGCGTGGGAAACCTGCCCTGTACCGGGGGATAACACTTAGAAATAGGTGCTAATACCGCATAAGCGCACGGGACCGCATGGTCCAGTGTGAAAAACTCCGGTGGTACAGGATGGTCCCGCGTCTGATTAGCCAGTTGGCGGGGTAACGGCCCACCAAAGCGACGATCAGTAGCCGGCCTGAGAGGGTGGACGGCCACATTGGGACTGAGACACGGCCCAGACTCCTACGGGAGGCAG
>NBJMC04202__coassemble_1752_pt1 | contig 20386 bp, 15 predicted proteins | sample NBJMC04202__metabat2_high_PE_053 | metagenome-assembled genome bin NBJMC04202
TCCTTGTTTTTCCTTATGGGATATTCCATAATATAGGTAGAAAGGGTAATTTCATTTTATTTTTTATAGAGGGGAGGAGTTTTGTATGACCAACAGGAAATGTCAACGCTTCACAGCCTTCCTGCCGTTTCTGGCAGCTCTGGCCACACTTGTTCTTTTTGCGGGCAGCACCCGGGTGTCTGCATCGGCTCCTTCTGTGCCGCCTGCCGGGGAAAACGGCACGTCCCCTGCGGCCTCCGATCCTGCTCAGGATTCCACTTCTTCACCTGAAGACACCGGTACGCCTGAAATATTTGAATTTTCGCAGGGTACCATCACCGGATTCAGTGAGGCTTATCTGGAAAGCATCACACAGTCCGGAGGCCGCATAACCCTCACCATTCCTGATAAAATCAACGGCGTTTCCGTCACGGCGATTGGAGAACGGGCCTTCTATGGCTGTCAAAGTCTCGCCGGTGTGCTGCAGCTGCCGCATTCCATTACCCAAATCGGAGCGAAAGCCTTTTATGGAACGGGGTTAACTACCGTCTACCTGCCAGCTTCCCTTTCCGCATGCGGCGCTTCTGCCTTTGACGCAGGTCCGGTTCTGGTGTTTCACAATCAGCAGTGTTTTGAGAAGTTTGCCTCATCCGGCATGACAACGGACTGGAATCGTGCCGGCTATGCGCTCAAGCTGACGCTTCAGAACGTAGACGGAACAAAGACGCAGCGTCAGGTTCTGTACAACCTTCCGCTGTCCTATACCCAAAACGCCAGGGGCGAATGGAAAAAGGACAGCTCCTGGGAGCTTCCTGCCATTCCCGACGAAGAGGGCTATTCATCCGGCAGATGGGTTTTCGATCCTTCCGCTTCTGATGCGACGGGTGTTACCGAAAACACGCCCGTCACAGGAAACACTCTCTACGCCGTAAGAAACATTGTCCCTCCCGAAATCACCTTCAGCGAAAATATTGACTGCGAATATGATGGAAAAGAGCATGCTCTGTCCGTCCGCGCATCCCATCCGCTCTACAGCTCCCCGGATACGGCAGAAGAAGGCGACGTCCTGTTTTTCTATACCTGGAGCTGGGAAGAAAATGGGCAGAAACAGAAAAAAAAGGGCTATGATCTGTCCTCCCTGTCCTTTACCCAGGCCTGCGACCTCTCCGTTGCCGTAAATGTGGAGGCGCAGGTAAAGTCGGCTGAAGGCGGGATTGATTCCGTTCTTGCTAAAAAGTCCCATACCTGGACGATACGGATTACGGAACCGGAGCCGGAACCTTCTGAAGTGCCGGAATCCTCTGAAACGCCGGAATCTCCTGAAGAGCCTGAATCCTCTGATTCGCCAGATTCTCCCGATTCGCCGGAGGCCGACGGGTCACAGGGCGCATCCGGCTCCACGGGATCCCAGAATCCGGCAGGTTCCGGAAAGGGGGAGTCCCCTTCGGCATCCTCGGACCCTGAAAATACCTCCGGCTCCGGAAATCCTTCCGTTTTTCCCTGTCAGATTGAAATTCAGTGCAGTTCCGGCGGCAGCGTGAATCCGGAGGAAACGATTTCCATTCAGGAAGGTTCCAAAATCACCTTTACCTTCACGCCTGATCCGGGCTTCTGCATCCGGACAGTTATGCTGGACGGAGAAAATGTCACCGCACAGGTAAAAGATAACAGCTACACGCTGGAACCCCAAAATCTTTCCGCAGACCATGACCCGCATAAGCTTTCCGTATCCTTCCGCGGATTAAAGGAAACAGAGATGAATGAACTGTTCAAAGCTCTGCCGTCTCTGGATGGAACCGCGGACTACAGCGAAGAAACCATAGACGCTTATCTGGATGCCTGGATTCAGTATCAGGCGCTTCAGAAGAACAGCGGTATGCGGCTGGGCAGCGAAGTCCTGCAGACCTATTATAAAAACCTGTCCTGTCTTCCCTGCTTCGATCTGAAGGTAAACGTGGATGAGAGGGTGAAGGATCTGGTCTCCGTTCCGGATGTCTCCCCTCTGCTTTCCTCCCTCACACAGGAGGAGGCGCAGGGACTTCTGGACAGGGATATCACAAAGATTTCCTTCCTGCTGAAAATCACGCCTGACAGCCTCAGTGAAACGCAGGAGCAGGCGGTCCTTTCTCTGCTTGACAGTCCGGTTCTCATGGAAAGCTTTCAGGCTTCTCTGGCAAAAATCGTGGAGAGACCGGGCGCTTCCAACACCTGGACCAGCTTCCCGTCAGGCCCGTCGCTGACGCTCCGCTGCTCCTTTGCGGGAGCAAAGCCGCACGAAAAGGGATATGAGCGCACCTTCTATATCGCGATGCAGAAAAAGGCCTCCGGAGAAACTGACGATGCCGCTCTGGCGAAAACAAAGACAGCCAAAAAAAGAGTCCTCACCACCGAGGCCTCTTCCTTCCCCGCCGTTTTTACCCTGCTGTATCAGGACAGGAAAGCCGGCGGAGAAACCGGTACGACGGAAACGCCTTCCGAATCCGAATCTCCGTCCTCCTCCCAGTCCGAAGATGTCTCGGGAAATGATGTTTCCGGAAATAATCCCTCCGGCGGCGGTTCCTCTGGCAGCGGCTCCTCCGGAAACCAGAATTCCGGAAATGATGATTCCAGGAATGATAATTCCAGGAATCATCATTCCGACACATATGTCCCGGATTATGAAAAGGAATTCTGGGAGGATGTACGCTCCCTCATTCAAAAGGCAAAGGCCGGGGAAACGGTAAACGTGAATGCGGTTACCTGGGACAAAATGCCCGAAAACGTCATGGATGCCCTGCGGAAAAACCCGTACGTGGCTCTGATCGTCCGCTGGGACGGCGGCGATCCGGTTATCATTCCAGCGCTGACCGCGCTGGCAAAGGAGGAGGGGCGCGTTTACTATCCGCTCTCTTATCTGAGCAGCCTGTACAAAACCATCAACGCCGCCCTTACCCAGCCGGTTCCACAACCGTCCACGACGCCTCAGCTCACCGCCCCGGTCCAGTCTTCCTCCAGCTATACGCCGACTCCCGAGTCGATGGGGGTAAAGCGGCCGCAGGGTACGCAGTCGGGCAGCCAGACGCAGGCTTCCGAAGAATCAACGGAACCGGAAACCGCAGCGGAACCGGAGGGAAGTCTCCCTGACCCTTCTTCAGAAAATCATTCTGTGGAACCGCTGAACACCGTCCAGGTTTCACAGGCGCAGAAGAGCACGGTAACCATCATTGTTCTCGTCGCCTCCGCCGCGCTGTTAATTCTGGTGCTCATTCTCATCGCCGTTCTTCTGACCCTGAAAAAGAAGCAGTGAACGGCTGATTGTCGTTTCCAATAAGATTTATATCAAAAACGTTCTTCTATTTCGTTTGTCCGCCCTCTGCCCGCAGAAGGCGGACAAATGTCTTTAATACCTCATTCCCCCGCAGGCTGCGGTAATAAATGCCAAAGGATATGGGATCCATTCCCTCCATTGGAATCCGAAGCAGCGGCGCGTTCAACGGGACAAACAGCTCCGGCATCATACAGATACCAAAGCCCGCCTGCACCAGAATGGCTGCCGCTTCCACCGATTCGCAGAAATACAACTCCGGAAGGGGTCTTCCTTCCACCAGCCTGCCCTGCATCTGCCCCATGGAGGCAGGAAGCAGGGTAGGCGTGAACAGAACCAGCCTTTCTCCCTTCAGATCCTGCGCCGAAACAGATTCTCTGCCCGCAAACCGATGCCCCTTTTCACAGATACAGACGATCCGGATCTTCTTCATTTCCTGATAGACCGCCGGAACTTTGATGGTTTCAGCCTCCCGAAAACCGATGACCGCATCCATATCCCCTTCCTCCAGCTGCCGGTAAAGATGTCTGGCTGGGGTCATCTGAAGCCTGGGATGCAGATCCGGGTAAAGCTCCGAAAGCTTCTTCAGGATATCTGAAAGCTGAAACAGCCCGGCAAAGCTGTAGCACCCCAGCGTCAGGGGCCGTATTTTCCGGCTGTCCGGATTCTCAAAGCGTTTTCTGGCCCGCTCAGAAACCTCCACCACCTGTTTTGCATCCTGCAGAAAAATCTTCCCCTCCTCCGTCAGCTTCACACTCCTTGTGGAACGGTTCAGCAGCCTGACATTCAGTTCTTTCTCCAGAGCATGAATCTGCTGGGTGACCGCGGGCTGGGTAACATGAAGCTGCTCCGCCGCCCGCGCAAAGCTCAGATTTTCCGCCACCGCCACAAAACATTCCATCTGAAATATGGTCATTTTTACCTCCATGCCGAAGCGTTGCAAATCCGGATTGAAAAATAAGCCATCGGGCTTATTTTTCAATCTTTACTCCTTTTTAATAAGCTTTTCTTATTAATTATAATATTTTCTAAATTCACATTCAAGTGCGCCTTCCTATAATAGTTCGTAGAGTAAACCAATTCCGAATGATTTGAATGCCGCCTGTCGGCGGCAAAAAGGAGGCCGGCACGAACCGCTGGTTCGTGCCAAAGAACAGCTGACGCTGTTCTTTTCAGGACGAAAAGCCGCCGGCAAGCGGCGGCAAAAAGGAGGTAGTTATGTTAAAAACACTTTTGAGGCAGATCGGGAAATACCGACGCGATACCCTGCTCGCCCCGTTTTTCACCGCGCTTGAGGTGGTGATGGAGGTTCTGATCCCGTTCATCACAGCCTCTCTCATCGATTATGGCATAGAAGCCAGAGATTTTCAGAAGGTGCTACAATACGGCGGCCTCATGCTTCTCATGGCTTTCTGCAGCCTGGCCTTCGGCATTCTGGCAGGAACCTGCGCCGCGAAGGCGTCCTGCGGCTTCGCCTGCAACCTGAGGGACAGCATCTATGAAAAGATACAGGAATTTTCTTTTTCCAACATCGACAAATACAGCACCGCAGGGCTGGTGACCCGGATGACCACGGATGTGACCAACATCCAGAACGCCTGGCAGATGATCCTGCGCATCGCAGTCCGTGCTCCGCTCATGCTGGTCTGCAGCATGGTGATGTGCTTCTTCATCAGCCCCCGCCTGTCCGCCATTTTTCTGATCGCCATTCTTTTTCTGGGCGCCATTCTGATTTTTATCATGCTGAAAACCACGAAGATTTTTGATGAGGTCTTCCGCAGATATGACGACCTGAACGCCAGCGTACAGGAAAATGTCTCCGCCATCCGCGTGGTAAAAGCCTTCGTCCGGGAAGGCTTTGAAAATGAAAAATTCCGGAACGCAGCTGACCGGCTTTACCGGCTTTTCGTCAAAGCCGAAGGGATTCTGGCGCTGAATAACCCGGTGATGATGCTGGTGGTGTACGGCTGCATCATCGCTCTGTCCTGGTTCGGCGCGCAGTTCATCGTGGCGGGGAATCTCACCACCGGCAATCTGACCTCCCTGTTCAGCTATGTGATGAGCGTTCTGATGTCCCTGATGATGCTCTCCATGATCTTCGTCATGATTACCATGAGCGCCGCCAGCGCGGAACGTATCGCGGAGGTGCTGAATGAGGTTCCCGATCTGGCAAGCCCTGAGGAACCGGAGACCGCGCTTGCAGACGGAAGCATCGATTTCAACCATGTGAGCTTCTCCTATCAGCACGGAAGCGGGGAAGAAACCCTGCACGACATCGACCTGCACATCCGCTCGGGAGAGACCATCGGCATCATCGGCAGGACGGGATGCGGCAAATCCAGCCTGGTCAGCCTGATCAGCCGCCTGTACGACGTGAGCACAGGCAGCGTCTACGTGGGCGGAAAGGACGTCCGCTCCTATGATCTGGAGGCCCTTCGGAATCAGGTGGCCGTAGTTCTGCAGAAAAATGTCCTCTTCTCCGGCACCATCCTGGATAACCTGCGCTGGGGAAAGGAAGACGCCACCCTGAAGGAATGTAAGGAAGCCTGCCGCCAGGCCTGTGCGTATGAGTTCATCGACCGTTTTCCGGATGGATATGACACTTGGATCGAGCAGGGCGGAACCAATGTATCCGGCGGCCAGAAGCAGCGTCTGTGCATCGCCCGCGCTCTTTTGAAAAAGCCGAAAATTCTGATCCTGGACGACTCCACCAGCGCCGTTGACACGGCTACGGACGCAAGGATCAGAGGATTTTTCTCCCAGAAAATCCCCGGAACCACCAAACTGATCATCGCACAGCGGATTTCCAGCGTGCAGGACGCCGACCGGATCCTGGTGCTGGAAAACGGCTCAGTCAATGGTTTCGATACCCATGAGAAGCTTCTGGAAAACAACCGGATCTATCAGGAAATCTATGAGGCCCAGACAAAGGGAGGCGGGGACTTTGACCAGCCCGCTCCCGCAGAAGAAGGAAAGGAAGGTGAAATTGCATGACGCAGGCAAAAACCATTTCACAGGCTCCCGCCGGCCGGAAAACCGATTACAGACAGCTGGGCAAAACCATGGGCCGGGTGCTCGGATACATGCTGCAAAACTATAAATTTTCTTTTTTCCTGGTCGTCCTCTGCATTATCGGCTCCGCCCTGGCGACGCTTCAGGGCACGCTTTTCATGCAGAGCCTGATCGACGACTACATTGTTCCGTTGACACAAATGGAACAGCCTGACTTCTCTCCCCTGGCCGGAGCGCTTTTTCGGGTGGGCTGCGTCTACGCCATCGGCATCCTGTGCGCCTACACCTACAACCGGATCATGGTCAACGTGAGCCAGGGAACCATGCGCTCTTTGCGCGTCGAACTGTTTGAACACATGGAATCTCTTCCCATCCGGTATTTTGACACCCATGCCCATGGCGATATCATGTCCGTCTACACCAATGACGTGGACACCCTGCGCCAGCTCATAAGCCAGAGCATTCCGCAGCTCGTCAACTCCGCCGTGACCATTGTGACCACCTTTATCAGCATGTTCCTTCTGGATCTTCCCCTTACCCTGATCACCCTGGCCATGGTCTGCCTCATGCTCCTGGTCACCTCCCGCATCGCGGGAAAATCGGCCGTGTATTTCGCCAGACAGCAGAGGGATCTGGGCGCGGTCAACGGCTACATCGAGGAAATGATGAACGGACAGAAGGTGGTCAAGGTGTTCTGCCACGAACAGAAGAGCCTGGAGCAGTTCCGCGTGCTGAATGAACAGCTTCGGGACAGTGCGGAAAAGGCCAACATTTTCTCCAACATCACCATGCCGGTCAACGGCAACCTGGGCAATATCAGCTATGTGCTCTGCGCCGTAGTGGGAGCCCTTCTCGCTCTGAACGGCTATCTGGGCCTGACCCTGGGCACCCTGGTTTCCTTCCTGACCCTGAATAAAAACTCCACCCAGCCCGTCAGCCAGATCAGCCAGCAGACCAACAGCATCGTCATGGCAATGGCCGGCGCGCAGCGGATCTTCGACCTGCTGGACGAAACGCCGGAGGAAGACAACGGCTATGTGGAGCTGGTCAACGCAAAAGAAAATCCGGACGGAAGCCTGACGGAAACCCCAGAGCGCACCGGCCTGTGGGCCTGGCGGCATCCCCATAAGGCGGAGGGCACCGTCACCTACACGAAGCTGGCCGGAGACGTGACCTTCAACGATGTGGATTTTGGCTATGATCCGGACAAAATCGTTCTGCACAACATCAGGCTGTACGCCACGCCGGGCCAGAAGATCGCCTTTGTGGGAAGTACCGGAGCCGGAAAAACCACCATCACCAATCTGATCAACCGTTTCTATGACATCGCAGACGGAAAGATCCGCTATGACGGCATCAACATCAACAAAATCAAAAAGCCCGACCTGCGGCACTCCTTGGGCATGGTGCTTCAGGATACCCACCTGTTCACCGGAACCGTCATGGACAACATCCGCTACGGCCGCCTGGACGCCACCGATGAGGAATGCATCGCTGCCGCAAAACTGGCAAACGCGGACGGCTTCATCCGCAGGCTTCCGGAAGGGTATCAGACCGTTCTCACCGGAGACGGCTCCAACTTAAGCCAGGGCCAGAGGCAGCTTCTTTCCATTGCAAGGGCCGCCGTAGCCGATCCCCCGGTGCTGATTCTGGACGAGGCCACCTCCTCCATCGACACCCGCACCGAGACGCTGGTTCAGGAGGGCATGGACCGACTGATGAAGGGCCGCACCACCTTCGTGATCGCCCACCGTCTTTCCACCGTCAAAAATGCGGACTGCATCATGGTTCTGGAACAGGGACGGATCATCGAGCGCGGCACCCACGACCAGCTTCTGGATGAAAAGGGTCGGTATTACCAGCTTTACACCGGAAAGCGGGCATAAACCGGGAGCCTCCTGCACAGTTCAGGACTTCCTGCGCGCATGCAGGGCCAGTTCCACCGCTGTTCCGATCCCAATATAGACAATCCAGAACAGTGCAAAACCCACGAAGCCCGAAACGGGTCCGGTCAAAATGGGGTAGGGAGCCGTTCCAATGCCGCCAAATAAAATGTTATAGACCATGGAAAGCGGGATAAAGGGAAGGATCCAGATGTTTACCGACCAGAAGGTTTTCTTCGCCCTTCCCTTTGCCTCGCCGTTGGCCTTGAGGATTCCGATTCCATAAACCACACAGCCTGCCACCATCAGAATCAGCCCCGCTGCCGTGGCGGCTGCGGTCTGCCTCTCATACCAGATCATCGCGGCCGCAATCAGGCCGATCAGATTGAGGGCGCTTCCCGCTATGGTGAAAATCTGAGCGCCCGGTGCAGACTGAACCGGTGCGGTTTGATCCGGCCCGGTTTGCGCAGGCTCAATTTGAGCCTGCACGGTTTGGGCCTGCGCAGGTGATACTCCCTTAAGAAGATAATCTGTGGTCACCTCAAAATAATCGCTTAAGAGAACGATTTTTTCCAGATCGGGCGAGGTCTGTCCGCTTTCCCATTTGGAAACGGCCTGCCGGGAAACCCCGATCCTGTCTGCCAGCTCCTCCTGAGAAATTCCCTTCCTTTTTCTTAACTGCTGAATTCTGTCTGCGAGATTCATTGTTACCTCCAAGCCAAAGCGTTGCAAATCCTGATCTTCTGTTTTCAGTCTGATTATAACAGACGGGACATACCGGAGCCACCAGCACACGCTGGAAATCTGTCAACCTGCGGGTGCAGTTTGTCAACAGGAGCGTTTTTTCTTCTTTTCCGGATTTCCTTATAAATTCCTTAGAGTCTCCTTTTATCATTAAAGCATCAATGATCACGGCCTGTTACAGGGCCGGAGTACAAGGAGGTTTCTGATGAATCACCAAATAATTTCTGCCGCCAGCGTTCCTTCGAGGGCCGGATCGAGAACCGGACAGCGCGGTATCACCGAAACAGGGTTGAAATGGATTGCTCTTGCATCCATGCTGATGGACCACATCTATTATTTCTTCGGATATACGAATCTGATCCCCTGGTGGTTTGGGCTGTCCGGCCGCCTGGCGGCGCCGCTGTTTCTCTTCTGCCTGTTGGAAGGCTTTTTCCATACCGGAAGCCGGAAAAGGTATTTTTTCAAAATACTCTGTATTGCCGCTCCCATGGGGCTGCTGCACTTTTTTATGCGTTTTGGGAACGTTTTCGTCCGGCCGGACGGGTTCTATCCGCAAAATGCCATGCTGTCCTCTTTTCTCATCCTGCTCATATGCTTTCAGGCTTTTGAGTGGATTGCGAGCCGAAGGCTCAAGAAGGTCGCGGCAGGATGCGGCGTTCTCCTCGCGCTTCTGGCCTGGCCCTTCCTTGCCGGAATATTAAGCGGCACCACCCCCATCGTCGCCACAGCCGTCGGGATTCTCGGCTATACCCTTCTGCCTGTAATCAATATTTCCGGGGACGTGACCATCCCTGTCCTGATGACGGGCATCGTGCTGTATTTGACGCACCGGAACCGAAAAATACAGGCGGCCGCTCTGGCTGCCGTCAACTTCGCATGGCATTTTATACTGGTATATCTTCAGGTCAGGACCTGGCCCGGTTTTACACTGTCCCAGATGTTTACTGTCTACTATGAATGGATGGGGGCCGTTTTTGCAGTGCCGTTTCTCCTGTGCTATAATGGCAGACGGGGAGCCGGACATGGAAAATTCTTTTATGTATTTTATCCGGCTCATATCTACATCCTTTATGCGTTATCCTGGCTTCTTATGGCGGCAGCCTGAAAAATAGGAGACTACCATGGCGAATATTACAGCAGTTGATGATGACGCTGATGTACGCAGTCTTTTAACGACAGCCCTGCAGCGTGACGGCCATATCGTGAAAACATTCCCGGCAGGCAGCGGTCTGACGGCAGAAAACTGCAGATGGGCGGACTGTATTTTACTGGATGTGATGATGCCGGGCGAGGACGGATTTGCCGCCTGCCAGCGCATCCGGGCCATTGCTGACTGTCCGATTTTATTCCTCACTGCCAGAACCGAAGAAGCCGATATCATCCGGGGACTCGGTCTGGGAGGAGACGATTATCTGATGAAGCCTTTTCGCGTCACAGAGCTCAGGGCCAGAGTCAACGCCCACCTCAGGCGGGAAAGGCGTACGCCCCACAGCCGGATCAGAAAAGGGGAACTGGATTTTGATCTGAAGGAACGCCTGGTTTATCATAATGAGCTTCCCATCCGGCTGACCCGCAGCGAATATTTGATCTGTGAGCATCTGGCAGTCCACGCCGGGCAGACCTTCTCCAAGGAACAGATCTATGAGGCGGTGTTCGGCTTTGACGGCACTGCGGACGACTCCGCCATCACAGAGCACATCAAAAATATCCGGGCGAAGCTGCGCGCGGCCGGGTGCGAGCCGATCGAAACGGTATGGGGGGTAGGATATAAATGGAAAAGAGAGCAGCAGTAAAAAACAGACGCCGGGGGCTCGGTTTAAATGCCCTTTTCTGGCGCTACCTGATTACCTCCGGCAGCCTTGCAGCAACGCTGTGCGTCCTGTGGCTGATTCTGTTTAACATCCTTGTCAATATGGGGTTCGTCATGTCCGCATATACCGCTGTCAGAGGCCTGACGGAAACAGAACGTTTGCTGCAGGAGCAGACAGTATTCGATCCGGAAGCCATTCCCCATTTCTACGAATGGGCATTGGTGGAGGACGGTGAGATTACTGACAGCAATATGAATCAGAAACAGCTGGAATATGCCCGCAGGGAACTGTCCGGTTATTCCGCTCCTCACGGATGGTTCTATTCCCAGTATTTCCACCTCGTACCCCTGCAAAACGGACAAACCGTTATGCTGGAATACGACTACTCCGTCTGTTATGCCGATCCGGTTTTGAATGACATCCTGCCGGATTTTCAGACGGTTTATATCGGGCTGCTGCTGGCGCTTCTCCTGACGTTAATCGGACTGTGCACCGGACACTATACCAGAATTCTCCGAAAGGATACGCAGACCATTGCGGACGCCTGTGAAATGGTGCGCAGCCGCAGTCTGGATATGCCCCTGGACGGACAGGCCCGTGTAAAGGAGCTGCAGGCAGCTCTCGCCACGATTGAAACCCTGCGCGGGGAGCTATCCCATTCCCTGAAAGAACAGTGGACTGCAGAACAGCGCAAAAATGAAGCGCTCGCCGCCCTGACACATGATCTCAAAACACCGCTTACCGTTATCGGCGGAAATGCGGAGCTGCTGGCTGAGGATGATCTGACACCGCAGCAGAAAGAACTGGCCCTGGCAATTCTGCGAGGTGTCGGCCATGCCGAAGAATATGTGAAACATCTGCGTGAGGTAACGACGGGAGCTCTTTTTTCCTCAAACCGGGAAGAAATCCCTGTCCGTGAACTGTTGTCCGCCTTTATTCAGCAGGGCCATGATTTATCTGTGCAAAAAGGCCAGGCATTTGCTGTAGATCGTTCTGTCACAGTATTTTCAGCTGAAACTGTGGAAATTGAAAAAAATGAAGTGCTGCGGGCCATGGAGAATCTGCTCAGCAATGCGTTCCGCTTTACACCACCCGGGGGAACTGTCCTCCTGGGTGTGGAGTTACAGTCCGGGCGGGTGGGATTCTGGATTCAGGACAGCGGCCCGGGATTTTCCCCTGAAGCGCTGACAAAGGCCGGAAAAACCTTTTATACGGAAGATGGCAGCCGCCCTCAGGGCGGACATATGGGCATGGGCCTTTACTTCGCATCGCAGATTGCGCAGAAACACGGAGGCTGCCTGTCTCTTGAGAATACCTCCACGGGCGGAAAGGCCTGCCTGTGGCTGAAGCTGAAACGGGAGATTGGGTGAAAGGGTGAGACCGCCTTCCGGTTTTTCAGCCGGGGCGGTTTAAGCCGGGGGCGATTTTACAAATTCATGCTTGACTGAAGCAAGGTCTGACCATACAATAAAAATAACGGATTCATCTCTTAATTTTTTTATCTTTGACTGCCTGGCAGTCCAATCCGAAAATCTTTTTCCGAAATCATTGTTCTCTATTGTTCCTGATTAAACTATTCTACCAAACTTTTGAAACATGCTATTCCCGCATCAAATAACCTTTTCCATTAAAGATTGAGGTAAACCATGGACATAACAGATTTAATTGGCGAAACAACTGAATATGACAAAAAACTGCTTCTGGAAGAAAAACGGCCCCGAAGCTGGCTGAAAAGTGTAAGCGCTTTTGCAAACGGCTCCGGCGGCATGCTGATTTTCGGAGTTTCAAACGACAATATTCTGGCCGGCCTTGAAAATGCCGAAATTGTCTCAGAAAAAATCAGTGAAATTATGAAAGTCAAAATGGATCCTGTTCCGGATTTTCAACTTGAAATACACAGACAATCCGGAAAGGAATTTATCATTCTGCGGGTTGCCAGCGGTCAGGAAACGCCGTATTATTATGTAGGTGACGGGAACCATATCGCATATGTACGCATCGGTAATGAGAGTGTTCCCGCTGACAGTATCACGCTGAAACGGCTTGTTCTTCACGGCAGCAATACCACCTTTGACAGTCTGGTCTCTCCATATCCCTTCCGGAATTATTCTTTTACCAGACTTCGCTCCGCATATCTGAAGCGTACAGGTACTGAATTATCGGATTCCGATTTTATTTCTTTCGATCTCGCTGATGAAAGCGGAATGCTGACCTATGCCGGAGCTCTGCTGGCTGATGAATCGCCAGTCCGGTATTCCCGGCTGTTCTGTACCCGCTGGTACGGGCTGGATAAAGCTTCCGGTGTCATGGAGGCACTGGATGACAAGGAATACAGCGGCTCACTGATCTCGTTGCTGCAGGATGGAAATCTATTCGCCCGGCGGAATGTTCGCCGGCTCTCTGGTGCAGAACCTGGATACGGACAAGGTAGCCTCCAGGCGCCGCAATCCCATAATAGCCGACATTTTCAGCCGCATGCACTATATGGAGCGCAGAGGAAGCGGTTTCCGGAAAATCAAAACGGATTATCATAATGCAATCAATTTTGTTCCGGAGCTGGAACCCGGATTCAGTTCCACTCCGACATCCTTTTTCGTGACACTTTATAATCTGAATTATTGTGTGCCGGTGAAAAGTGTGGAAAAAGCAGAACTTTCAGCGAAAAATCAGGACTTTGGGGCTGAAAAAACAGAACTTTCAAATGAATATCAGGACTTTGAAGTAATACTTCGGAACATGAAAGCAAATAAAGTTACCAAACAGAATATTCTGAAACTATACAGGTACCTTGGCAGTGATTCTATCTGGGGACGAAAGGATGTTATGGACATAATTGGAATTACTGCCACACCAGCAAGTGAATTTATCAGGAAATTATATGATGCAGGATTCACAGAAGCAGTCAGCGGGAAAGGAAAAGGGAAATATCACTTCAAATTCTTCAACCACTGACTTACACACCGGGAGGCTATAACCATGCCAAAAGGAATCATTCTATTGGGCCCCTCCGGGTCCGGAAAAACCACGCTGGGAAAGCTTGTCGCCGGAAGGCTTGGAGCCGCTTTTCTGGACATCGACGATTATATCTGGAGGAAGGATACGGCAATTCCGTACACCGTCATGTACTCCAGGGCAGAGAAAATCAAACGGCTCATGGACGCGGTGGAAAAATCGGGAGAATTTGTCATGGCCGGTTCCATGAACAGCTTTCACGAACACTTTGATCCCTTTTTTCTGCTTGCAGTTTATCTGACTGCCGAGGAAAATCTCCGCGTCAGCCGGGTCCATGATCGTGAACTGGCAGAATTCGGGAACCGGATTCTGCCGGGCGGCGATATGTTTGAAGCACATCAGGCATTTTTGAGAGATTCCGCAGGCTATGACCACGGCGCGGCCTCCTGCAGCAGCGAGCAGCATGAGCTATGGCTCAGCCAGCTTACATGCCCGATTCTCCGGCTGGATGGGGGAGAGGATCTGGAAAAAAATGCAGAAAGAATCATTGCGGCATATAAAAATATGCCGCAATAAAAGTCCGTTTCATATACATTTTCTGAACGTTATTCCAGATCCGCCTGGTACTTTTCTTTGAGAAGCTCAATCCCATATTCTCTTGGGGTTCCTTCCAGGCGCTTCATGTAATCCTTTAACTGTCCCCGGCAGTGCTCCGGGCCGCCTTCCCTCATCACAGTCCACATGGGGTCCACATCGTAACGGGATGTTTTCATCATGGCGTCATTCCAGTCCAGAATCATTTTCGCGCCCTGCGCACACAAATCCGGCCTTTCCTCCGCCAGATTATGCTGTTCATGAGGATCCTCCTTGATCTGGAAGAGCATTTCCTCCGGAAAGAGATGATATCCCCCGTGCACCGTGCGAATATAGATATAGTCGCCAAATCTCACGCTTCTCTGACATACATGTGCGCACTGTGTCAGAACCACGCAGGGTTTGGAACAGTCCTTTCCATTTCTGAGGGTTTCCGCAAAGGATACGCCGTCATAATGATACCTTTTTGAAACATTGGACGTTTGCAGCAGTTCCTGGACGGTAGGCAGCAAATCCACATTATCATGAAAACCTTCCGCCACTGCTCCCTTGCGCATACCGGGCCACCGGATGATCATGGGGATCCGGCACACCGGTTCATCGGCGACTCCATGCTCCGCATAAACTCCCAGTTCTCCCAGGTCCTCTCCGTGATCCGCCGTGATTATGATGGCGAGATCATCGTCATAAACTCCTTTCTTTTCCAGTGCCTTCAGAATCATGCCAATCTGATCGTCTGTATAGCGGACACCATCGTCATACAGATTGATGAAATGATCTGCTTCCGCTTTTGTCCGGATGCTTCCAGGATGTTTGGGGTATTCCGGATTGGGAACATCCGTCCACATACCGATTTCATTCGCCCCATGGGGTCCGATATGAAGCAGATGTTCCTGAAATACCTCCTCTGTAATCCAGTCGTCACAAAGCGGCGTTCCATCGAAGGAATTTTCATAATTTTCCGGAGTCCGGTAAGGCGTATGCGGATCCCAGTAATGAACATGCAGCATCCAGTTATCCTTTTCGCCGTTTCTCTCGATCCAGTCCAAAACATGCGGAGTGATCATTTCCGCAGACTCTACCCCTCTGCCTCCCACATTGATACATTCGTTGAATCCGGAATTAAACCACCATGCCGAGTGTCTTTCTGCAAAGGTGGAAAAAGAGACCGTGTGGAACCCGGCCCGCCTGAACTGCATAAACAGGCCGTTTTCCGACATATCATCGGTAAATCCTCTCGTCGCGCCCTGCAGGCGCATATCCGCAGCTGTTCCCCCATGTCCTACGACGCCGTTATGGATTCCATACTGACCGCTGACCAGCGACGCCCTTGACGGCAGGCACGGCGCATTCGGGCAATAATAGCGGTCAAAACGAACTCCCTCTTCCGCCACCCTGTCCATATTCGGTGTGGTGTTACGGCCATATCCATAGCATCCCATATGATCCGCCCGCAGCGTATCAATGTCAAACATTAAAACTCTCATAATTCCCCTCCTTTAGCATCATCAGATAATCCCGGGTCCATAGTCCGTCAGCGCTGTGGTGATATAGGTATCTCCAAGCATATCCTGATTCTCATACGCGAACTGCCACAGCTTTTTATAATACATTTTCTTAACCGAATCGTATTCCTCTTTTTCGGCCAGATTATGGCATTCGCCCGGATCACTGGTTAAATCGTAGAGCTCGTCGAAATCAAAGCCGTTATAAACGAATTTATATTTGTCATCAAATACAGCCCTCTGTATCCCATACAGCTCGTTTCCATTGCTCTGTGTAAAAAGTTCTGTTCTCCAGCCTTCCGGATTCTCTCCCTTCAGAAACGGAACCAACGACCTGCCGGCAAATCTTCTGCTGACGGATATTCCAGCCAATTCCAGAAATGTGGGCGCATAGTCTGCCAGTGAAACGAACGCTTCCACGGCTTTTCTCTTCGCCTGAATTCCACCATAGCCCACCACCGAGCAGATATGATATGCTTCCTCAAAGCAGGGCAGACCTTTCGTCCACAATCCGTGTGCAGCCGCATAGTCTCCATGATCCGACAGATATATCACAATCGTGCGATCCAGCAGCTTTCTGTCCTCCAGCTCTTTCAGAATTTCTCCAAAAAGAGCATCCTCATAGCTGCAGAATGCGAGATAATGCTGCAGGCACCGTTTCTGTTCCTCCCGTGTCAGCTGGCGGAACCTTTTCTGTGTCCTCCGGTACAGATTGGGCTTATCCATAAGGTCATCCTCAAAGCTTTCCGGAAGTTCGATTTCCTCCAGCGGATACAGCTCCAGATATTTTTCAGGCACGATGTATGGGTCATGCGGTCCCAGCGTTCCCACATACATACAGAAGGGCTCATTTTCAGGAAGTTCTCTTATTTTCTCCCTGGCTGCCCGGACCACGTCCTCATCTCCAAAGGGATTTTCCGTTTCTCCATACTGACGGTATTCAGGGAAACCGATACGCACAATTTCCCCATCCCCTCTGAGCGCTCCTTCCTTAAGATAATCCCTTTTCTCAAACCAGCTCCAGTCCCGCATATCCGGAACCCGTTCCTGTTTTTGAGGTTCTCCGGTCTGTCCATTTTTCCTGTTAAGCTGTTCAAATCCCCTGTTCTGAGGGCCTTCCAACGCGCTGATATGCCATTTTCCGCTGTGATACAGATGATATCCATTTTCCTTCAGGTCCTCAGAAAACAGCCTTACATTATCATACAGTCCCTTTGACAGCGCGTCCGCCAGATTCACATTGTTCCACACCCCGTGCTGGGACGGATACAGCCCGGAGAAAAAAGTCGCTCTGCTTGGACAGCAGTGGGGCGACGGACAGTACGCCCTTCGAAACACCACTCCATTTTCCGCCAGCCTTTCCAGATTAGGCATTTTGGCTTTACCGAATGTGGGCTGCATATCTCCCCTCTGCTGATCCGTCATGAAAATCAGGAAATTCGGTTGCATAAGATTCCCCCTTATCCCACTATCTTCCCACAAAATAACCGTTATTCACGATCCTTCCGTTACAGTCGAAAACAGCCGTAGGAATTGATAAAGACCAATTCTCATATCCTTACATACCTCTGATTCCTGCTGTTAGGCTTATCTGGAATTGTCATGCGGATAAGATTCCTGTCTCTTGCCGGCTGCAAATAATTTCTGCGGAAACCTTCCTTTGATTTCAGCCCCAGTTTTTCCATCAGCGCCCTGCCTGTATAAGGAATATCATATTCCATTACATCAAGCAGTTTCCTGACGTATTCCGAAAGCTGTTCATTATCCTCACCGATCTGAACGGAAATATCATCCAGAATCTTATCAATCTGTGACAGCATAAATTCAATAAAAATTGTAGATGCGCCATCTGCATGGCATTTGGCAATCGCATCATAATATTCGCTTTGAAACTTCTCAATCTGACTCTCAATTGGAATGTATTCAAAGATCGGCTTCCATCTGGAAAGGATAGCTGTATGCCATAATCTTGCCATTCTGCCATTACCGTCAGAGAACGGATGGATAAAAACAAATTCATAATGAAATACGCTGCTTAAAATCAGAGGATGAACGCTGTTTTGCGCTTCTTTCATCCAGTCAAAAAGGTCATCCATTAACTGCGGAACGAGTCGTGCAGGCGGCGCCATAAAAATACATTGATCGCCATTAAAGACGCCTTCTTCACCTCGACGGAAGTCACCGGATTCTTCCACAACATATCTGGTCATGATGCCATGGAATTTTTTCAAGTCACTTATGCTGTATGGATTTATCTCGGAAAATTTCTCATAAACGGCATAAGCATTTTTTACTTCCTGAATTTCCTTCCGTTCGCCGAGAACAGTCTTTCCATTGATTACATCTCTGACCTGTCCCAAAGAAAGGGAATTGGCTTCAATCTTCAATGAAGCATGAATGGACCTGATACGGTTGTTTCTTCTCAGATGTGGTTTTGATTCCAGACTGCTGGTCGCCGTAATTCGTCCAATCTTTTCTGAAACAGAGGACACATACGATAATATCTCATTTGTTATTGTAAAAGGTGGTTTATAATCTCCCATGACGACGCCTCCATTTACTTACGTATTATCTTGCGTACTTTCTTCCTGTATACAGCAGATTGAAACTCTTATCATTTCCTCGCTGCAGCGTCATTCCCTCTTCCTTTGTCCACCTGCATCGTCCGCTCCTGCCGGACGTCTTCGCTATCCCGGCCATCAGCCTTCCTTACCGCACATCTCCCCCGTCAAAGGGATCTCCGCACTGGGGACAGAATTTCGGCGGGTGAGCAGGATCCTCCGGCTCCCATCCGCATTTATCACAACGGTAAAGGGGCGCTCCGGCAGGTCTGGGCTTTCCGCATTCCGTACAGAATTTTCCCTGGTTCACGGTTCCGCAGGAACAGGTCCAGCCTGCTGCGGGACGGGGCTTTCCGCATTCCGCACAGAATTTTCCGGTGTTCACCGCGCCGCAGCTGCAGGTCCAGCTTCCGGCGGACTGAGCGGCTCCGGGCGCGCCGGATGCCGGAGCATTCCCCATCTGAGCTCCCTGGGCATTTCCGCTCTGCGCATTCTGCATGCCGCCCATCTGATAGAGCTGCGCCGCATTAAAGCCGCCCGCCTGTCCGGCCATGTTCATCCCGGCAAAAGCCATCATGGGGCCGGTGGCAGTGTTCCCGGCGGCTACGCGCATGGCATCCGCCTGCGCGCCCACCAGTGTGGCCGCTGCCATGTTGGGATTTCTCAGGACGGCGGATTTCTGCATGTCGCGGATCATCTTTTCATCCTCTTCCGAAGCGGTCACGCTGCTGACGCCAAAGGAAGCGACGGCAATTCCGCGCAGATGGAGCCATTTTTCGCTCAGCACCTGATTCAGCGCATCAGAAATTTCTGCTGTGTGACCGGGCAGGGCGCTGTAACGGATTCCCATTTCAGAAATCTTTGCAAAGGCGGGCTGCAGCGCGGTCATCAGCTCACTTTTCAGCATGCTGTCCAGGTTATCTCTGGTATAGGCGCGCTCCACGTTGCCGCATACATTCGCGTAAAAGCAGAGAGGGTCCACAATGCGATAGGAATATTCCCCATGGCACCGGATCGAAATATCCACATCCAGACCGATGTTTGTATCTACCACGCGGAAAGGCACCGGATTGGCCGTGCCGTATTTATTTCCCACGATTTCCTTCGTATTAAAATAATACACCCGCTGATCCCTGGGCGCTTCCCCGCCAAAGGCGAAGCGGATGCCGAACAGTTCAAAGGATTTCCGGATATTTTCTCCCAGGTCTCCATAGAAAATGGAAGGCTCCGACGACATATCATAAACATACTCGCCCGGTTCGGCGCAGACCTCCATCACCTTCCCCTGATCCACGATCATCATACACTGGCCTTCATTGACCGCAATGACGGAGCCATTGGAAATGATGTTTTCCGATCCTTTCCGGTTGGAGCCTCTTCTGGACGTCCGTTTCTGGCCCTTCACTGCCAGAACCTCCTGAGACAGGCTGTCGCAGTAAAAATATTCCTCCCACTGATCTCCGAGTACCGATGACGCCGCACCAAGAGCCGCTTTGATCAATCCCATAGTTTTCCTTCCTTTCTTTTTTCCCTGAAAAATTTTTCGAATTTCCGAACCTGTCTGAGGATGCGCTTCCCTTCCTGAAAAACGGGCTCAGACAGCTTCCTCCTTCTCCCCCTGCAGTTATCCCCATTATAAGGGACAGACGGTGGTTTTGCAAATATGTCAGCTTTTTCTGGACTGCCCGCCTGAAATATAGTAGACTGAGAAAAAAGGGGGGATTCCTATGCTGTTTTCAAAAAAATGGGAAGAAGTTTACTGTACATCAGATCAGGAAGCCTTTTTTCGGGCAAAATATATCCTGGACGAACAGGGAATTCCTTTCAAAACGGAACTGATGAACAATCAGCTGCGCCTTTCCTTCAATAATGCGGATGGCTCCCGCGCGGCCCTGAGCAGGGATGGTTCAGTCCGGGACTTTTATAAAATTCTTGTGAAGGAAGAGGATAAAGAACGGGCAGGGCGCATTCTGGCGGAACAGATGGAGGGGAAGATTGAAAAATAAGCCCGATGGCTTATTTTTCAATCAGCAGTTTTGCG
>NBJMC04202__coassemble_1767_pt1 | contig 20120 bp, 17 predicted proteins | sample NBJMC04202__metabat2_high_PE_053 | metagenome-assembled genome bin NBJMC04202
GAGATTTCTCTTTCTCTTCGTGGATTTCTTCGTTAAGATATGGCTCTTATAAGCTTTCGCTCTCTTTAACTTGCCCGTTCCGGTAACCTTGAAACGTTTTGCTGCTGATCTGCTTGTCTTGATTTTCGGCATAACAAAATCCTCCTGTATTCATTCCAAAAATCTATTTTAACTGCACGTGTTAACGCTTTTCAGTTAAAAACATGGTCATGGTACGGCCTTCCACCTTGGGAGCCTTCTCAACCACCGCAACGTCGGAAAGCATCTGGGCAAAATCATCCAGAATATGCTTGGTGGTCTGCATATGAGCCATCTCACGGCCGCGGAAACGCAGGGTCACCTTCACCTTGTTTCCCTTCGTCAGGAACTTTCTCGCCGCGCTCACCTTCGTGTTCAGATCGTTGGTATCGATGTTCGGAGACATGCGGATTTCCTTGATCTCGATGGTTCTCTGCTTCTTCTTCGCTTCCTTTTCCTTACGGGCAAGCTCATATCTGTACTTGCCGTAGTCCACAATCTTACAGACCGGAGGCTTCGCCGTAGGGGCGATCTTCACCAGATCCAGTCCGGCCTCTTCTGCAATCTTCAGGGCTTCCCTGGAGGACATGATGCCGAGCTGTGCGCCGTCCTCTCCAATCAAACGTACTTCCCTGTCTCTGATCTGTTCGTTGATAAATAACTCGCTAATTGTCTTACCCTCCTAAGAAATCTGGAACCCGGCTTATCGCCGGCGCCGGATACCGGCTTCTGCCGTCTATCCGAAACAGTAACTCCCGATTCGCCGTGCAAACTCCAATCCGAAAGCCGTCATTCAAGCCTTTCAGCCAACAAAAAAACGGACAGCATTGCTATCCGCCAGTTAACATCTCACAACCGAAATCTCCCGTCCGGTCTATCAAACATGAACGCCTATAAGCCCAATCGCCATAGGGTGAGAGCGGATACTCTGCTTTTTGTCGAATATGGGAATGATGCAACAGAAACATCATTCGTTGTTCTGCACTTGCGTACTTATGTACTTTATCACAGTCCTACCGCCGTGTCAACCCTTTCCCGGCCTTTTTTCACATTTCTTTCAGGCACAGGAGAGAGGTCTCTGCCTCTCTCCCGCGGTCCCGCGCTTCTACCTTTCCCTGAATGTCGCGCAGTTTGTTTCTCCACAGTCACATGCTCCGCAGCCTCTGATATCCACATGCTCTGCCGAGCACTTGCAGTCCGTATTATAGACGCACTTCACCGCCTGACAGTCAATGGAAATCGTTTTTGCCGGATTCATGGAATTGGATGTCGTATTTCCTTTCCTCTGCCGGAAGCTTTCACAGCAGGTTTCGTCCCCCTTCCGGGCGTTTTTGCCGCCCACAAGGATATCCCCTTTACAACACAGCCTGCCGCTGTTGTAGGTACAGTTGTCCACCGCACATTTCAATTCCGCCATAATTCCTTCTGCCTCCTGATTTTTCTTTTTGTCCCTCCGCCTTTGACAGCGGTCCGGGTACAGAATTATTCTTTCTTTTTCGGAGACAGATTATGCATCCTGTTTTTCATCAAATTTACAAATTAATAGTTGCGGCTGACGAAATCCTTTTCTTCCACTCTGGCGCTGCGGTTCAGCTTCAGAGCGAGACCGAAAAAGTAACCTGACATCAGGTTGCAGAAATCAACCAGCTCTTCCGGCGTCTCATGTCCCTGATGGATATGACGGTACAGAAGCCGCACCAGTTCCTTGCTTTTTACGCGGAGCACATGGGCGAGAGCCGCCGTCTCACAGCCCTGCGGAAGCACAAAACGGTTCACCGTTCCGGCGGATTCCCGCATCAAAAGCTTCGTCCGCTCCCGCAGAGCCTTTACCTCCTCCGGCTTCACGCTGAACGAGGTCCGCAGCGTCGGATTGGCATGATAAATCATCTCATCCAGCCAGAGAAGCTCCTCTTTCAGGGCAGGCTCCTCCACCTTTGCCGCCAGCAGCCCGGTCAGGCTTGCCAGCTCATCCGTTAAAAGTTCAAAATCACAGCGCAGATCCTGCGGCTCATCCGCAAGGAACGGATATGCCTCGTCAGGACTGCGATATATGTTCTCCATTCAGGATCTCCTCCATTTTTCCGGCGGATTCCTTCATCCAGGCCGCCACATCCATTTCATAGGTTTCTTCCAGAAGCTCCGGGGTAATGACAGAGGCATCTCCCCAGGCCAGGACGCGTCCGTCCTTCAGGAAACAGAACACGTCGGCGAGACGGAGCGCCAGGCTGATGTCATGCAGCACGCCTACGACCGCATGCCCGGCCTCTTCTCCCCATTTTTTCAGATAATCCACAAGCTCTGTCTGATATTTCAGATCCATGTGGCTTGTGGGCTCGTCCAGAAGCATGACAGACGGCTCCTGTGCCAGCGCCCTGGCGAGAAATACCCGCTGGAGCTGGCCGCCGGAAAGCTCCGTCACGGGCCTGTCCTTCTTCTCCTCCAGTCCCGCCGCGCGCAGGCAGGCAGCCACCGCTTCCTCTTCCCTCCCGTCGGATCCGGAAAGCATTCCGGAAAGAAAGTCGGAAGACTGGTGGACATATCTTCCCATTCTGACGGTTTCCTCCACCGTATAGGGAAGGGAGGCTCCCGCGAACTGGCTCATCATTGCCACCCTTCTGGCAAGCTCCTCCCGCTTCAGGCTGCGCACATTTTCACCGCAGAGGCGCACCGTCCCGCTGCATGGAAGCAGACCCGCAATCACACGCAGCAGGGTGGTCTTGCCGCTTCCGTTTCGGCCCAGAACCGCCAGCCGCTGTCCTACTTTCACGGAGAGGGAAACGTCTTTCAGCACGGGTTCGCGTCCATAGCCCGCAGTTATATGGATCAGCTCCAGCGCTGTTTTGCTGTCTGTCTTTCCGTCTTCTTTCATTTCCACCTCAAATTTGAAATCCCCGCGGCCCCTGTAAAAAAGTGTACGCCAAGGATTATGCCTTCTCTTTAAAATAAACCCAGGCAAAAAAGGGCGCGCCGATGAGCGCTGTCACCGCGCCTACAGGAAGCTCCGTCGGAGCCATCACTGTCCTTGCCGCCAGATCTGCAAGCACCATGAAGGCGCCGCCGAACAGAACGGAAACCGGAAGCGCATATTTGTGCGCCGGGCCGAAAACTTTTCTCGCCACATGGGGAGCGATCAGATCGATGAATCCGATGGTTCCCGTAAAGCAGACCGCCGTTCCCGTCAGCAGGGAAGCCGCCACGATCAGTTTCAGTTTGACCCGCTTCGTATCCACGCCCATGGTCTGTGCCGCTTCCTCTCCGAAGGTCATCATGTCCATCTGTCTGGAAAACCGGCACAGGTACAGCGTGCCGGGTATCAGGACCGCGACAAGAATCCCCGCCTGCTCCCAGCTGCGGCCGGAAAAGCTTCCCATCTGCCACAGAAGAAGCTGCTGCATGTAATTCTGTTCCAGCACGCTGACCAGAGTGATCAGGGCATTCACGAACAGGGAAAAAACCATACCGGTCAGAATGATGGTCTGATTCTGAAGTCCCCTGTCCATCCGCGATGCGAATGCGATTACAGCGAACACCGTTCCCAGACCGAATACAAAACCCGCCAGGGGCAGGGTCAGAAAGCCCGCCACAGGAAGCAGGAATCCGCTCACAATCACCAGCGCAGCACCGAAGGAAGCGCCGGATGATACGCCGAGCGTATAGCTGCTTGCCAGAGGGTTGCGCAGAACCGACTGCATCACCGTTCCGCTGGCTGCCAGCGCGCCTCCCACCAGGAAGGCGCACAGGCAGCGCGGAAGCCGCAGCGTCCACAGGATGGATACCTGATTCTGCGAGATCCTCTCAGGAAGCGGACAGGAAAAAAGCTGATGCCCCAGAATCGCAAGAATGTCTCCGGGAGACATCTGCACGCTTCCCACTCCCGCCCCCGCCGTCAGCGCGGCAAGGCAGATGAAAATAAGTATGATAAGTCGTCTTTTTTTAGTCCAGCTCCGCATATGCATCCGGATAAACCGCCTTTGCCATTTCAACTAACGCATCCACAATATGATGGTTAGGCAGGCTGCTCGCCGCATTGTCGATGTAGGCAACCTGGCCTTCCGCCACCGCCGTCACGTTCTGCCATCCTTCCCGGCCCAGGATCTCGGCCACCGGATCCTCATTGGAGAAATTGTCGCTGGTCAGAATCACATCGGGATTGGCCGCAACAGCGCTCTCCTCCGTCACAGAAAGCCAGCCCTCCTGATCAGCCAGCACATTTTTTGCGCCGATCAGCTCGATCATTTCATTCAGATATACGCCCGTGCCGAAGCTGTACAGATAAGGAACGGGAGAGATCTCAAACAATACGGTTTTCGGCTCCGTGATGGTCTCGCCGATGGCGCTCACCTGTCCGATCACCGCTTCCATGCCCGCAACCAGCTCGCTTCCTTCCGCAGACATTCCCACACAGTCCGCCACAAACTGCACATCCTTCTCCACATCCGCAATGGAATTGGAGGTGGGAATTTCCGCAACGCAGACGCCCGCATCCCGCACGGATTTGAAAATATCCTCTCCGCCCTGGCTGCTCATATTGCTGACGAACACAATATCCGCCTCCGCATTCATGATCTGCTCCAGATCCGGCTCCATCATGTTGAACTGAAGCACGTCCTCGCTCAGCCCTTCCGCATACATCGGAGAGTTGCTGTCCACAGCGACGATTTTATCGGCAAGTCCCAGGTCGCACAGAATCTGCGTGGTGGCAGGCGCCAGAGAAATGATGCTGTTCACCTCTTCAGGAACCGTGATGGGATTTCCCGCCCGGTCCTCTGTGGGCACAGCGGCCTGCGCGTCTTCCGTTCCGGTCTCTGTCTCTGCGGTTTCAAAAGAAGCTTCCTGCGTATCCGACGCGCTTTCTTCTGCCGCAGGCGTTGTGGTCTCAACCGCCGCACTCTCTTCCGAAGCGGATGCCGCAGTTTCCGCCGCCGTGCTCCCGGCGCCGCTCTGTCCGCCGGAGCAGGCTGTCATGGTAAATGCCAGCAGAAATGCCGCACATAAAGTCAATACTTTTTTCTTTTTCATAATTCTCCTCCTTGTTATTCCGATATATTTTCGTACTGCTTCATTCCAGAGTTAACCGGTACAAATTGAACCAGTAACGTTCCAGCAGAAGGCTGTCCACCGTCTCCACAGGGACGATGTCCAGTTCCGCCCATTCTGCCAGCACGGACTCCCGTGCCAGATTGCTGCCCACAAACCAGACGGTCCTGCCTTCCTCCAGAAGGCCCTTCACCCACTGGGCGTCTCCTCCTGCCTCCGCATCCGGAAACATTTCCGTAATCAGCATTTCCGGCTCGTCGCCGTACAGCCAGGTTTCCCGGTCCAGATAATAGCCCGCAACCGCCTGCACCTGGTCAAAATTAAACAGCATGACGCTGTCCTCTCCCAGCCCTTCAAAAGCCTGCAGCGTCCGCTCCATCTGCTCCCTCTTCGTCTGCTCTCCCTGCGCGAAGGAATGGTAATCCACCAGTCCCACGCCAATCAGAAGCACCAGCGGAAGGATCCTCCAGGACAATTTCCGTCCTCCGTTCAGAACCGGCGTTTTTTTCGTGACAAAATATGCGAAGCAGTACCAGAAGCCTCCCAGTGCGGGCAGCATATACCGGTAGACAAAAACAGGACGCATCAGGAAGGATACCGCAATTCCAAACAAAGCCGTTCCCGCAAGCACCCAGATTCCACAGGAAGCGTATACCGCTTCTTCCCATGCCCGTTCCTCCTTTTTCCGGTTCAGGAAAGCCCTGACCAGAAGCAGAAACAGGCAGGCAAACAGCAGAACCGCCAGTACATAATCCGGGATCTGATAGCCGGTGGAGGGCTTCAGGACGAACTTCACACAGCCGCCGAAGCAGCTTAAAGTAAGCGGCAGGATCCAGTAGTCCTCCCTTACCGAGGCCACCTGGCTGACGGCGCTCGGAAGCCAGGGCAGGTAGACGAGAACGGAAAGCGCTGCGCACAGAAACCATGGAGCCAGCGTTTGCAGCCGGGAAGACCTTTTTCTCCACAAAAGCAGAACCGCCAGCGCGACATACATACAGAAGGCTGAGACAGCCGCGAAGTAGTGGCAGTAGGCCGCACAGACCGCATAGATAAAAAATGCCGCCCAGTGCTTCCTTTTCCCGGTAAGAAGAATCTCCCGCACGTGCCAGAAAGCCGCTGTCAGAAAGAACAGCGCCCAGCCGTACATTCTGATTTCCGTGGTATAATTGGACATCTGCGGCATGGCCAGAAGGCAGAAAGCCGTCAGACCGGCGCACAGCCAGCCGTCCCTTTTCCTCACCAGCACCGCCGCATAGCCCAGCAGTCCGAAATAGGGAAGAACGGATACCGCCTTCGCAATCATCACAGAATTCACACCCGGCGCGAAGAAATGCACCGCTTCCACAACGGCCTTCACAATCAGATAGTACAGGGGCGGATGCACATCTTTCGCCGCAAGCTCAAGAAGTCTCCCAACCGGCTGTTCGATGAAACCCATGGTAAAAAGCTCATCATACCAGATATCGGTGGAAGCACACAGACTCAGGCTGCAGACGGCCATAACCACTGCAAGAAGGAAAAGCACCATCCCCATCAGATCCGCTGATGAGCGACGGCCGCTCTGCGGCCCTCCCTGCTCCAGTATCCGTTCTGTCCAGCGTTCCGCCCTGAAATTCTCCTTTTTCACATCCGTTTCCTTTCCCGGCGTCTTTCCTGTCCGGCAGTTCTCCCTCTTCCGTCAAAAAGCGCCGCTACTGCCCAGCGCTTTTTAGCAGTATTCTAAAATATTTCTCTTCCAATGTAAAGCCCCTTTCTGACATGCCGAAACTTTCCGGTTACTATTCAGCCAGGTCCGCGCATTTACTGCGCAGACCGTACGACAACATATAGCGAGGAAGCATCCACTTCTCCAAGAATAAACCGCCGCAGAAATCAGACGGATTCCTGCGACGGCCGTTTATTCAGCGGAACCTCTCACATGGAGCGACATCCGCTGTCACAATTATATCCTGTTGTATCGCGCATCAGCAATGCATCAACGATGCAATGCATCAACGATGCATGGAGAAAGAATCCAGATCATAGTTGCTCAGATTCTCATGCACGCCTCTGTTATCAGCTTCCGCAATCAGCTTATCCCGATCCTTCTTGGCAGCCTGAGCAGACTTGTGATGGCTGGGGCCGCCTACACAGCCGCCTTCACAGATCATTCCTTCGATGAAGTCCTCAGGCAGCCTGCCGATCTTCAGCAGAGTAAGAGCCTTCTTGCACTCCGCAATGCCGCTGCATCTGGCAACCTTGATATCGGTGTTCTCTCCGGTCTCCTTGAGGCACTGCAGAACAGCCTCCGTCACGCCGCCGCCGTTTCCGAAACGTTTTCCAAACACGCTGGCTTCCTGACTGGTGTTCTCTTCCGGCTCCAGCTCAACGCCCTTTGCGCGCATGATGGCGCGGATCTCTCCGAAGGTCAGCACATAATCGGCGTTTCCTTCAATTCCATGTTCGTGAGCTTCCGACTTCTTGGCGATACAGGGGCCGACGAATACGGTAACCGTCTCGGGATCCTTCGCCTTCAGCAGCCTGGATACCGCACACATGGGAGATACCGTCGTAGAAATGTTTCCAGCCACCTCAGGGAAATGCTTCCGGATGTAGTTTACAAACGCAGGGCAGCAGGAAGTGGTCATCTTCTTTCCTTCCTTAAAGCCTTCCGCCCATTCCTCGGCTTCAAAAGCTGCAGTCAGATCGCCGCCGAGCCCCACCTCAACGAAATCGGTAAAGCCCACCTTCTTCATGGCCGTTCTCCAGCTCGCCATGGTGATGTTGTTGCCGAACTGGCCTTCTCCCGCAGGCGCCAGCATGGCGATCACCTTTTTACCGTCACGGATGGCATTAACCACATCCACCACATCCGCCTTGGAAGCCACGGCTCCAAACGGACACGCATGAATACACTGGCCGCAGCGGATGCACTTTTCATCATCGATCTGGCATACGCCGTTCTCATCCATTTCCATGGCTCCCACAGGACAGCTCTTCATGCAGGGTCTCTGGATCTTCACGATTGCGGAATACGCGCAGGCCTCCGCGCACTTTCCGCAGGACTTACACTTGGCCGGATCGATATAGGAACGGCCGTTTCCAACGGTAATCGCCCCGAAATTACATGCCTGCTTACAGGACTTCGCCAGGCATCCCTGACACAGGTCCGTTACCACATAGCCGGAGGAAATCGGACATTCCTCACAGGCCGAGTTAATCACCTGAACAACGTTATCGCTTTCCTTATTGCCCGGGCATTTTCCCTCTGCCAGTCTTACTCTCTGTCTGATAATCTCGCGCTCTTTGTAAATACAGCAGCGGAAGCGTGCAGTGGGTCCAGGAATCATATCAAAAGGAATGTTCTCCTTTTTCTCTTCCAGTTCACCGGCAAAAGCCAGCTTCGCCACTTCCGTAAGCACCTCGTGCTTGATTTTCAAAATGGTAGCATCATCAGATACTCTAGACATATTTTTGTGTTTATCCTCTTTCCTGTTTGGTAGATTGATGTTTACAGGGTACCTATTTCCGTACCGGCACTACAGGGAAAAATCCCCATTCACAAAATAAAAGAAAGCCGGCCTTGCATTCTCTCGCAGCCAGCTTTCAGTCACACGCGAACAGAATCATCCGCGCTAAACACGGCGCCAGCCGCAAAACCGGAGCGCCCGAAAAGGGGCGCCCGGCCTTACCCGGCGTAGTTCAATTAGTTATCGCCGTACAGAACCTGCAGCTTCTGCAGATAATCATATCTTTCCTTCGCATTCTCTTCCGCCTGAGCCTGCAGTCTTGCAGCCTTATCCTTATCCTTCAGGGCAAGGGATGCATATCTTACTTCTCCGCCGATGAATTCCTTGAAGTCCTTCGTAGGAGCCTTGCTGTCCACAACGAACTTCTTCTCAGCGGCAGGATTGAAGCGGAACATATGCCAGTATCCGGATTCAACCGCCAGTTTCTCTTCGGTCTGAGCTTTGCTCATGCCCTTCTTGATACCATGGTTGATACAAGGAGCGTAAGCGATGATCAGGGAAGGTCCCGGATATGCCTCAGCCTCTGCGATGGCCTTCACGGTCTGATTGTAGTCAGCGCCCATTGCGATCTGAGCTACGTATACATAACCATAGCTCATGGCGATGCTTGCCAGATCCTTCTGCTTGGTCTCTTTACCGCCGGCAGCGAACTGTGCAACTGCGCCGGTAGGAGTAGCCTTGGAAGCCTGTCCGCCGGTATTGGAATAAACCTCGGTATTGAATACCATTACATTGATATCCTGTCCGCTTGCGAGAACATGGTCCACGCCGCCGAATCCGATATCATATGCCCATCCGTCTCCACCGAAGATCCACTGAGACTTCTTGGACAGGAAATCTTTGTTCTTCACGATATCCCTGCATACATCGTCATCCTGGCCTTCCAGAACTGCAACCAGCTTGTCGGTAGCGGTTCCGTTGGTCACGCCGCTGTTGAAGGTATCCAGATATTCCTGACATGCAGCCTTAACCGCATCGTCAGAGGTGTTTGAAAGAACGCTTTCCACCTTCTCCTTCAGTCCGCCTCTCAGAGCGTTCTGCGCGAGCAGCATACCCATACCGAACTCAGCGTTGTCCTCAAACAGGGAGTTATCCCATGCAGGACCTCTGCCGGCCTTGTTCACGGTATAAGGAGTGCTCGGTGAGGAGTTGCCCCAGATGGAGGAGCATCCGGTCGCGTTCGCGATATACATTCTGTCACCGAACAGCTGAGTGATCAGCTTCGCATAAGGAGTCTCGCCGCAGCCTGCGCACGCTCCGGAGAACTCAAGCAGAGGCTGTTTGAACTGAGATCCCTTAACGGTGGTCTCTTTGAATTTCTCAAGCACTTCAGGCTTCTCAGGAAGGGAACGTCCATAGGTGAACAGCGCTTCCTTATCAAGCTGAGTCTCAAGAGGCTTCATGGTAAGAGCCTTTTCTCCCTTCATGCCAGGGCATACGTTAGCGCAGGAGCCGCATCCGGTACAGTCAAGCACGGAAACGGAAACCGCAAACTTCATGCCGGGCATTCCGGTCATATTCAGAGCAGTGGTTCCTTCCGGAGCCTTCACAGCCTCTTCCTCGGTCATTACCACAGGGCGGATAACCGCATGAGGACATACATAGGAACAGAAGTTACACTGGATACACTTCGTGGAATCCCAGGAAGGTACGTTTACTGCAATGCCTCTCTTTTCGTAAGCAGAACTTCCGGAAGGAGTGGAGCCGTCCACATAATCCTTAAATGCGGATACAGGCAGGGTATTTCCTTCCTGTGCACTTACCTTGGTCTGGATGTTGTTGACGAAGTCCACAACGTCCTTTCTTCCCTCGGTAACAACCGCATAATCCAGGCCCTCGTCTTCACAGTTCTTCCAGCTCTCAGGAACCTCAACCTTTACGATTCCCTTTGCGCCTGCGTCGATGGCTGCCCAGTTCTTCTCAACCACATCCTGGCCCTTGCGTCCGTAGGTAGCCTGTGCGGCAGCCTTCATCAGCTCGTTTGCCTTCTCAGCGGGGATGATTCCCGTCAGAGTGAAGAATGCGGACTGAAGGATGGTGTTGATACGGGTCGGTCCCATACCGGTCTCAATACCGATCTTCACACCGTCGATGGTGTAGAAATTGATATTGTGATCCGCGATGTACTTCTTCATCTGCCCCGGCAGGTGCTTGTCCAGTTCCTCATGCGTCCACGCACAGTTCAGAAGGAAGGTTCCTCCGTCAACCAGCTCCTGTACCATATTGTACTTACGTACATAAGCAGGATTGTGGCACGCTACGAAGTTCGCCTGACGGATCAGGTATGTGGATTTAATCTTCTTATGTCCGAAACGCAGGTGGGACATGGTCACACCGCCGGACTTCTTGGAATCATAATCAAAGTATGCCTGTGCATACATGTCGGTATTGTCGCCGATGATCTTGATGGAGTTCTTGTTCGCTCCAACCGTACCGTCAGCGCCAAGTCCCCAGAACTTGCAGTTCGTGGTTCCTTCGGGAGTGGTTACCAGTTCCGGTCCCAGCTTCAGGGACAGATTGGTAACGTCGTCTTCGATACCGATGGTGAATTTCTGCTTTTCATCGTTGTTGTAAACGGCAACGATCTGAGCGGGAGTGGTATCCTTGGAGCCCAGTCCGTAACGTCCGGTGAAAATCGGAACCGCATCGAACTTGCTGCCCTTCAGAGCTGCAACCACATCCAGGTACAGAGGCTCGCCCTGTGCTCCGGGCTCTTTCGTTCTGTCAAGAACGGTGATCTTCTTCACGGTCTCAGGGATCGCGTCGATCAGGGCCTGTGCGCAGAAAGGTCTGTACAGACGAACCTTTACAACACCGACCTTCGCGTTTTCGGTCTTAACCAGATAGTCGATGGTCTCTTCGATGGTGTCATTTACGGAGCCCATTGCCACGATGACATGCTCCGCATCGGCTGCGCCATAATAGTTGAACAGCTTGTAATCCGTGCCGATCTTCTCGTTTACCTTGTCCATGTACATCTGAACGATTCCGGGAAGGGCATCATAGTAAGGGTTGCTCGCTTCTCTTGCCTGGAAGAAGATATCCGGGTTCTGAGCGCTCCCTCTCTGGCAGGGATGATTGGGATTCAGCGCGTGCTTACGGAATGCGTCGATCGCATCCATATCCGCCATATCCTTCAGATCCTCGTAATCCCAGGTCTCGATCTTCTGGATCTCATGGGAGGTACGGAATCCATCGAAGAAATTGATGAAGGGAAGGCTTCCCTTGATCGCAGCGAGATGTGCCACGGGGGTCAGGTCCATAACCTCCTGCACGCTGCTTTCGCAGAGCATGGCGCATCCGGTCTGACGGCAGGCATATACGTCGGAATGATCTCCGAAAATGCTCAGCGCGTGGGAAGCGATCGCTCTCGCGGAAACGTTGAACACACCGGGAAGCTGCTCACCGGCGATCTTGTAGAGGTTGGGAATCATCAGAAGCAGACCCTGAGATGCCGTATAGGTGGTCGTCAGAGCACCTGCTGCCAGGGAACCGTGAACGGCACCAGCCGCACCGGCCTCGGACTGCATCTCCGTAATCTTTACGGTCTGTCCGAACATGTTCTTTCTGTCTGCTGTCGCCCATTCATCGGTAGCTTCTGCCATCGGGGATGAAGGGGTGATCGGATAGATAGCCGCTACATCGGTAAACGCGTAGGACGCATGAGCCGCTGCATGGTTACCATCCATGGTTTTCATTTTCCTAGCCATAAAAACCTTCCTTTCTTATCCTTAAAGATACTCAATTTTTTCAGCCCTTCAGGTACCCCTTAAGAGCTGCAAAAAATTTATCTTATTGATACTCAATATTATACATCCTGCGCCGTTTTTATGGGTATACCTTTTTTATATATTTTTCATATATTTTTTGATATTACTACTTGCATTTTCCGGCCGGAAAAGCTATGCTGAAAGCGGGTTTTGCGTGATTGTTCAAAACCCGATACATTTTGTATACAATGTACAAAATGAAATACATCTGAGAATCGAAAGACGGAGGAAAACATGAACCTGAACGTGCTTCGCTATGCCATAGAGGTGGAAAAAAACCGCTCCATCACAGGAGCGGCAAAGCAGCTTTTCATCAGTCAGCCCAATCTGAGCCGGGATATCCGTGAATTGGAGGATGAGATCGGTTTTTCCATCTTTACCCGAAGTTCCAGAGGGGTTGTCCCCACGGATAAGGGACGGGAATTTTTGCAGCTCGCCAAAAAGGCCGTGCGGCAGTATCAGGCACTGGAGCATTTCTGCGCAAAAGAGGAGCATGGAAGCCTTTCCCTGCAGGTCTGTGTGCCGAAGGCCGGCTATATCCATGCGGCCTTTTCCTCCTTTCTCACAAAACACGCAAAAGGACGGACGCTGTCCGTGGACTATCGGGAGACCGGGACAATGGACGCCATCCGGGACGTCTGCCTGCGCAGCGCTTCCCTCGCCATCATCCGGTTTTCTGACCGCTATGAGCGTTCCCTGTTTTCCCTTCTGAAAAGAAAGGAGCTTGCCGGTGAAGTTATCTGCCGCTTCGAGCCACTCGCTGTCATGTCGGAACGCCACCCCCTCGCCGGAACCTCCGTACTCACCGCCAATATGCTGGAACAGTCGGTGGAGGTGCTCTGCGAGGACACCTCTCTGGCCGACTATTTGAACGAACCGGCAGAGTCAGAACATTTTCCCAGCGTCATCCGGCTGCATGAGGGCAGCGGGCTCCTCGGACTCCTCTCCCATCTCACCACCGCCTTTGCCTTCGCCCCTCCGCTTCCGGAATCCGTGCTGAAGGACTATCACCTGGTTCAGAAAAAATGTCAGGGAGCCCATGGCGGGCAGAATTCTCACGGCGGACAGAGCGCGCACAGCGGGCAAAACGCCCATAGCACGGCCTGTCTACCGGGGAAAATGACCGACCTGCTCATCTATCCGGAGGACGCAAGGCTGACCCGTGCGGAAAACGCCTTTCTGGAGGCCGTCAGGCAGGCTGCGCCCGCCATGCAGGGCGACCGAAGCAGCCGCCCCGGAGATTGAGAGCTTCTACAGCTTCACACCGCAGGGGCCGGCGGGCGCTGCGTCAAAGGCCCGGTCAGACATCACGTATTCATAGAACCGGTAGCCTCCCGCCAGATTTTTGCAGGAAAAGCCGTTCTGAGAAAGGATTCTGCAGGCCAGATAGCTTCTCAGACCGCTCTGGCAGTTGACATACAGCTTTTTTCCCCGGTCCAGCTCCGAAAGCCGCTCTCTCAGTTCGTCCAGCGGAATGTTGACGGTGCCGGGAATATGTCCGTTCTGATATTCCCCTTCTGTCCGAACGTCCAGAAGAAGCGCATCCTTCCTTTCCAAAAGGCCGTCCGCTTCGTCCCAGTGATACTGCTCCACCAGACCGCTCATCACGTTTCCGATCACATAACCTGCCATGTTCACCGGGTCCTTGGCGGAGGAATAGGGCGGCGCATAGGCCAGATCCATGTCCTGCAACTCCTCTCCCCGCATTCCTGCGCGCATGGCACAGGCAAGCACGTCGATCCGTTTGTCCACGCCGTCAAAGCCCACAATCTGCGCGCCGAGCAGCTTTCCCGTGGAACGGTCAAACAGGGTTTTGATCGTCAGATTCTCCGCCCCCGGATAATAGGTGGCATGGTTTGCGGAAAAGGTGATCACCTTATCATAGTCCAGTTCCAGCGCCTTCGCCTGCTTTTCATTGATTCCTGTGGAAGCGGCGGTCATATCAAACAGCTTGATGATGGAAGAACCCTGTGCGCCCTCATAGACGCTGCCCAGGCCGCAGATGTTGTCCGCCGCAATGCGCCCCTGCCGGTTGGCCGGTCCCGCCAGCGCCACAAGCGCCTTCTTGCCGGTGATGAAATCCCGGATCTCCACCGCGTCTCCCACCGCATAGATGTCCGCATCCGAGGTCTGCATGTGTTCGTTGACGACGATGGCGCCTTTCTGCCCCAATGTAAGACCGGCTTCCCTGGCAAGCCCCGTTTCAGGAAGGACGCCCGCCGCCATCAGAACGAAATCGGCCCGGATGCTTTCTTCCTGCCCGGATGCCTCCGCCGTTCCAGCCGTCCTCTTCATCTGTACCCGAAGGCCGCCCTCATCCGGAGCAAAGCCCGTCACGGTCCGGTTCAGCCGCAGATCCAGGCCCTTTCCCCTCAGATATGCGTGTACCTGGCAGGCCATATCATAATCCAGCGGCGGCAGCACCTGATCCTCCATCTGAATCAGAGAAACCTCCAGTCCCTCTTCCATCAGATTCTCTGCGGCTTCCAGCCCGATGAAGCCGCCGCCCACAACGACCGCACGCTTCGGCTTCTTTTCTTCCAGATACTCCCGGATCGCAAGCGTATCCTCCACCGTCCGCAGGGTCATGATACGCGCATCTTCGATGCCGAGCAGTGCCGGACGGATCGCTTTTGCGCCGGGGGAAAGAAGCAGCTTATCATAGGTTTCCGTATATTCTTCCCCTGTTTCCAGATTCCGGACCCGCACGGACTTCTCCTTCGGATCGATGGAAACCGCTTCATTTCTCACCCGCACATCGATGCGGAAACGGCCGCCGAAGCTTTCCGGCGTCTGCACAGAAAGCGCGCCCTTTTCCCTGATCACGCCGCCGATATAGTAGGGCAGGCCGCAGTTGGCATAGGAAATATAGCCGCTCCTTTCCAGCATGATGATTTCCGCTTTTTCGTCCAGACGGCGCAGCCGGGCCGCCGCGGAGGCGCCTCCCGCCACTCCGCCGATGATGATAACTTTCACACTCCTCATCCGATCATTCCCTCCAGCGCTTTTTGGGGCTTCACGCCCACAGAAGTTGCGGTCACTTTTCCATCCCGGAAAACCAGCAGCGTGGGGATTCCCATCACCCGGTATTTTTCCGCGAGCTGCGGGTTTTCATCCACGTTGATCTTTCCCACCGTGACCTCCGGATGTTTCGCGGCAAACTGTTCGATGATGGGAGAAAACATTCTGCAGGGTCCGCACCAGTCCGCCCAGAAGTCCACCACCGCAGTTCCCTGCGCTTTTAAAATTTTTTCTTCAAAATTATTTCCATCGATTTTTAAAACTGCCATATTTACCCCTTTTCCTGCGGCCCCATGGCCGCATTTTTCATCAGCAGGAAAACGGACCACCGTTTTCCGCGCCTCCATGTTACGATCTGTTTTCGGTTGATGGGGAAAGTATAGCAGGAACCATCCAGCTTTTCCGTGACATTGTCACATAAGGCTTCCCTGTGCCAGACGGGTCAGCCCTTCCTCGTCGGAGAGCGTGATGCTGCCCCGCCCCAGCTGCACCAGCCCTTCCTTCTGAAAATGCTTCAGCATGCGGCTGACCACCTCGCGGGCGCTTCCCAGATGGCCGCCGATCTGCTCATGGGTCAGCTCCAGCCGATCCGTCCCCGTGCGCCCGGCTTCCTCCAGCAGAAAAGCGGCGAGCCGGCTGTCCAGCTTTTTGTTCATCACCTGATCCATCAGCCACATCACATCCGAAAAGCGGCTGGCCATCAGGCGGCTGGTATATTCCATGACCGGAAGGGAGGTTTCCATCAGCCGCCGGTAGATCTCGGCCGGGATGTGATATACGGTCGTATCCTCCGCCGCGGAAACCATCACATCGAAGCGGATGTCCTGAAAAATGCAGGAGGCGGAAAACAGGCAGACATCCCGCTCCAGCAGGCGGTACATGGTCATCTCCTTCCCCTCCTCCGACACCGTATAGACCCGAAGCAGCCCTTCCGCCACGGCGATCAGGCCCACACAGTCCTCCTCTCCCGCGTGCAGAAGAGTCCCTTTTTCAAAGGTTCTCTTCACCGCGCTCTCTTCCATCGTATTCTGCTGTTCCTTCGTCAGCGCCTTCCAAAATGGAAAGCAGTCTCTGAGCTGTACCATTTTTCCCTCATTTCCGCGCTTTTTTAACGCAGGCTTTCCTTTTCCACGCAAAAAGCGCCGTCAAAAGCCCGGCCTTCCGCCGGGGCTTTCGGCAGCGCCCCATGAATGTCTGTCTGATTTTCTGATTCAGTTTTCTTCGGAAAAAATATCCGGCAGAAGCTGCGTCTCCACAATCCGCGCAGCGGTTCTGACGATCCCGCTGCAGGGCCTTGACGCATAATATTCCGGTGTCCGTTCCTGGGGCCTGGCGCTGTCTTCGCGCTCCACGCCCTCCGGCAGTCCAAGGAGCTCCCGGCACAGGATGGAACCGTGTTCCGTCTTCAGCGCATCGCTCATGCGGCGCACCAGCGCATAGGCCTCCGCCTTTCCTTCCAGATCCTCCGGATCGGTGAAACCTTTTTTCAGGCCGGAAAGCATCGCCATCGCGGAAACGGTCCCGCAGACCTCTCGCATTCTTCCCACTCCTGCGCTTAAGGGGCCCGAAAGCTTCAGCGCCGTTTCCCTGTCCATTCCGAACAGATCCGCATAAGTGGTAAAAACGGACTGCGCGCAGGCGTAACCGGACTCAAACATGTTGACCGCATCCTGAACTCTGCTCTTCATCTTCCTATTTGTTCCTGCCGCAGCACTTCTTATATTTCTTGCCGCTTCCGCAGGGGCAGGGATCGTTGGGGTAAATCTTCTTTTCCTTCACGATCGTCGTGGAAGATTTCTGCTCCTTGTACAGAGCCTTTCTCGTCTCCTCATCGAAGATATCGTTCCACTCTTCCAGGTTGTACAGCCAGTCCGCTCCGGCCGCAACCATGTTCTTATACAGGCGCGCCTTATCGAAGCCCAGGTTTACCTCGGTATCCTCTTCCATCTCTTCGATGGGATTGGCCTCAACCAGGCTCTCGTCGATGCCGTCCAGAAAGCCCGTCATCGTCATGATATCAACGCCATATTTTTCAGCCAGTTCCTTCACGGTGCCACGGACCACCTCGTCCGGGTTCTTGAGAAGCTGCGCGTAAATCTCCTTTTCCTTTTGAAAATAGGAAGCCCACAGTCTCTGAAGATCGCCCTTATTGGCTTTCTCCGAATAAGCCATCGCTCTCCACTGTTCCAGTAATGCCATAGTATCACCTCATCTGCAGCCTGTATACAGGCCGTATTTTTTTCAGAAATTAGTATATAACAAAATCCCGGTAAAGTCCATAAAAGTTTCGTGCGTATGTATAAAAGCCCAAAAAGAGGGAATTCTGTTATTATCATCAAAAACCCCCTCCTTTGATGATAAATGTATATGCCGGGATACCCTTGCAGATGTTCCGGCGAAAATCCCCCCTAAATCAGAATCCCGTCTGCAGCAGGAGTGCTGTCGGCGGGATTTTGATTTCATTTCCCGAAGCGGTCTAACTATCCCTCGATCTCTGCGTCTTCGCAGTTTTCCAGAATCTGCTTTTTCTGAATCACACCGCTCAGAGAATCATCCACACGCAGGCGGCCGGAAACGGTCAGTCCGTTCACGCTCCTGGCATACACACAGGGAATTTCATGCGCATAGACATCCCTCTCTGACGGCTGTTCGTCGAACACACCGGGCAGATGGGGGCTCTGCTGTATCCACAGGATATCCATATTTTCCAGGTGGATATCCTCAATGGGAGCATAGTCCTCTCCGCCAAGGAAGATGCAGGATTCCGATCTGAGGTGAATGTGGTCCATGACCACGCCGCTGATTTTTCCGGGAATCCGGTCGCTTCCGCGCCTTTTGGTGGAAGAAAGGAAAACCGGCTCACCCTTGCCCCACCATCTGGGCGCGCCCTGGCCGGGAATCACACCGTCCGCATAGCGTCTGGTGTTTCCCGTCACATGATGGATGGTGATGTCCGAAATGGTTCCTCCGTCCCTGGACCAGATACTCACGCCGCGGGAACAGTCCCACACCACGCAGTCGCTCAGGATGATATTGCGGATATTTCCCCAGGTTTCCGTTCCGATTTTTAAGGCAGAATCCCTGGAATGCATGGTGCAGCCCTGAATGACGATGTTCTCGCAGTCTCCGTATTTTTCATGCATGGGGCCTGTGGCCTTGACCACGATGGCGTCGTCGCCCGCCTCGATGATGCAGCCGCGGATCACCACATTTTTACAGCAGTCCGGATCGATGCCGTCATTATTAGGCCCGCGGTCGTCGTTCAGGATGCGGATGCCGTCCACCATCACGTTCCTGCAGCCTGCCATGTGCAGGGTCCAGAAAGCGGCGTCATAAAAGGTGATATCCCGCACGGTCAGATTTTCCACATCCTCCAGGTAAGTGGTACGGGGCCGGAAGCCCTTCACGAACAGAGGGCACTCATGAAAACCGTTATCCACGTCGCCATCGTAGAATACCTCCCGTCCTCTGCCGTCAATCTTTCCATATCCGGAAATGATGATGTTCTTTTCATGGCGGGCAAACAGGAAGCATCCGCCGTCCATACCGTCCATGCCCTCGCCTTCAAATTCGCTGGCGAAGTCGATCATATCCTCCTTCTCCAGCGTGGAAATGAGCTCCGCTCCGTTTTCCAGATGAAGCTCCACATCGGAACGCAGGCGGATGCCGCCGGACAGATATTTTCCTACCGGAACGACTACCCTTCCGCCCGTTTTGCTGCAGGCATCCACCGCTGCCTGAATCGCCTCCGTACATTTCTTTACGCCGTCTCCCACAGCGCCATAATCCAGAATGTTGTAATCCATGTTCTGTCTTTCCTTTCTGTCTCCTGTCTGTTTTCTTTTACAGGCGCACCGTCTGTCCCGCGCCGACCTCCACCATTTTTTTCTCACCGTTCTCTTCCACGCTGACCCAGACGGAAAGCGCGCCGGGATTATAGACCAGATCGCCGTCCACGGTGAACTTCAGGTTCCGTGCGGCCTTCATATAATCCACAATCTCAATGTTGGCAGCGTACCAGATGTCATCTCTTCCGCCGATGAAGCGGCAGAACTCCTCAATCAGCTCCCAGTTGTCGTCTGCGGTAAATTCATAGCTGTGTCCCCAGACGTACATCATATAGAGGTATTGCGTCTTGTGCAGATCGGCAAACTCCTTCGCACGTTCCATCAGCCCGCGCTTATGGTGGCAGGTAGCCTTCCAGGTCAGAAAATCCTCCGGCATGCCAAAGCCGCCCGTTTCCTCTACGGTTCTGGCGTACTCGATGCCAAGTCCGGGAAGAAGCTGTACGATTTCTCTGCTGTAGGAGCCGTTTGGATAGGAAAGGCCGCGCACCGGATATCCGGCGATCCTCTCCAGTTCTCTTCTGTCCTCCAGAACCTGCAGCGCCACCTGCTCCAGCGGACAACGGCTGATGGTGGGATGCAGTACCGTATGGCAGGAAATCTCATGCCCCCGATACAGCTCCTTCCACTCCTCTGCCGGAATCCGGTCCGGCCAGTCCTTCAGTCCGGAATTCAGGTGAAAAGTTCCCCGAATGCCGTTTTCGTTCATGATCTTCACCAGACGGCGGTCTTCCAGACGGCCATCGTCGTAGCTCAATGTGAGTACCTTATGCCTTCCTCCGGGAAAGCAGATGTAATGAATTTTGCGATTTCCCATTTTTCCCTCCATGTCAGAGCGTATTACGCCACAGTCCAAAAAAGGAATGCAGATTCCCGGCTGTCAAACGGGATCCGCACTCCTTTCCGTGCTATTTCTCCGT
>NBJMC04202__coassemble_1772_pt1 | contig 20042 bp, 17 predicted proteins | sample NBJMC04202__metabat2_high_PE_053 | metagenome-assembled genome bin NBJMC04202
AAAAAAGAAACAGATTAGAAAAATCAGTTTTTCTTTTTACACCTGATTCCGGATGTGGTAAAAATAAAGCTATAAATTACAGATACGAAGAGGTATCGGATCTACGGATCCGGCGCCTCTTCTTTTTTTGCTGAAAAATCATTCTGTTTTCTGGAGGAAAGGTGAGATGAAGGTTGGATTATTCAATACGGTTCGCGGTGGAAAAGCCAGGTTCGCGCCCTATGCGGACCGGTATGAGGAACTTGAGCTGGTAGAGTTTGACTGCCCGCCCGCGATGGAGAATCTGGAGAAGCTTGCGGAGGAAGGCTGCGAAGCGATGATTTATACGGCGGATCGTAAAGAGCCGGAGGCGTTTTTCAAAAAGCTTTCCGAGTGCGGCATCCGTTATATCTGCTGCTGCTGCGCGGGCTACGATCATTTTGATCTGGAGGCGATGAAAAAATACGGAATCCGCGGTGCGAACGTTCCGGTGTATTCCCCGAATGCCATTTCAGAGCACACTGTGCTGCTGGTTCTCGCGGCGCTCCGGAATTTCCGGAAGCAGCTTCTGCAGGTGGAAAAATGCCGTTACGGGCTGAACGGCCTGATGGGAAGGGAGCTGCGCAACATGAACGTGGGCGTGGTGGGAGCGGGGCGGATCGGATTTACGACCATCCGCTGTCTGAGCGGCTTTGGGCCGAAGAAGATTTATGCCTATGATCCCTTTCCCAACCCAAAAGTGGAGGAATACGCCTCGTTCGTATCCCTCGGGGAGCTGTACGCGCAGTGCGATGTGATCATCTACCACGCTATTTACAATGAGAGCAGCCATCACATGGTCAACCGGGAATCGATCCGGACGATGAAGGACGGCGTGGTGCTGGTGAATACCTCCAGAGGCGGGCTGTTCGACGCGGAAGCGGTGCTGGAGGGGATTGAGAGCGGAAAGCTGGGCGGCGTGTGTCTGGATGTGATCGAGGGAGAGGGGCAGCTGCGGAAAAAGCCGGAATATGATTCCTGTCCGATTCCGGTGCTGGGAAAGCTTCTGGAGCATGACAACGTGATTTTCACTTCCCATTCCGCCTTCTATACGGACGAGGCGGACCGCAACCTGTCGGAGGGAACGGTGGAAAACCTGCTGTCCTATGCGCGTACCGGAAGCTGTGACCGGGAGCTGGTCCGGGATCAGGAGTGAGGTGGCGTCAGTGTTTTCAGAACTTTACCGGCTCATGGGGATGATGGTGCTTCTGATGGGAGCGGGATTTCTCATGAGAAAAACAGGAATCATTACCCTGGAAGGGAAAAAATGTCTCACGGACATCATCCTGTATGCCATCCTTCCCTGCAACATCATCAAGGCATTTTCCAGGGAAATGGAGGCGGGGTTCTGGAGTACCTTCTTCATGGTGCTTCTGATGGCGGTTCTGGCTCAGGTGGTATCTTTCCTGCTTTCCCGGCTTCTGTACAGGCGCTTTGATGACGGAGAAAAATGCGTATATCAGTACGCCACGGTCTGCTCCAACTCCGGCTTCATGGGAAATCCCCTGGCGGAGGGCGTGTTCGGGGAAACGGGACTGCTGTATGCCTCGATCTTTCTGATCCCGCAGCGGATCGTCATGTGGACGGCGGGCGTTTCCAGTTTTCAGAAAACGGAGAGCGGAAAGACCGCATACCGGAAGATACTCACCCATCCCTGCATGGTTGCCACCTACATCGGCATGGTGATCATGGTCTTCCAGATCCCCCTTCCGGGTGTCCTGGGGGATACCATCCTGGCATTCAGCAACTGCTGTACGGCGATGACGATGGTCTACATCGGCACGATCCTGACGGATGTGGATTTCCGGGAGCTTTTCGGAAAGCATCAGATTTTTTTTGCGGCCATCCGTCTTGCGCTGATTCCGGCGCTGGTTTACGGCATCTGCCGTCTGACCGGCATGGATGCGCTGATCACGGGCGTGAGCACCCTGCTTTCCGCAACGCCGGCGGGAAGCACCACATCCCTGCTTGCTGCGAAATACGGCGCCGATGAAAAAGCCGCCGCCCGCTGCGTGGTCTTCACTACGGCCCTGTCCGCGGTTACCATTCCGGTCTGGAGCATGCTCCTGCTTCGTCTGTAGGAAGAAAAAGCGCTGCGCAAAAATCTTATGATACGAGGAGGAAAAATTATGGAAAAAGCATTATCGAACAGAAAAGAAACCCATAAAAGGCCGTCCGCGCCTGTGGCTGTTCTGTCCCTTGCGGTGATCGTCGCATCCATCGTGGTCAGCCTGCGGCTGAACTTCGGCACCCAGATGGCCGTGTTCACAGGGGCCACCGTGGCTGTTGCAGTGGCGTTACTGCTGCGGACGGACTGGGAGGAGATACAGAAGCAGTCCATGGAAAACCTGGCAAACTGCGGGATTCCTCTGGTGATCCTCATTCTTGTGGGAATCATGGTCGGCGTCTGGATGATCGGCGGGACCCTTCCCAGCCTGATTTATTATGGTCTTGAATTCATCTCTCCCTCAGCGATTGTTCCGCTGACCTTTCTGCTGTGTGCGGTGACCTCCGTATTTACGGGAACCTCCTTCGGAAGCATTGCGACGATGGGGCTTGCCATGTATGGAATCGGCATCAACATGGGAATTCCGGGTGTTGTGATTGCGGGAGCGGTGGTTTCCGGATCCTACTTCGGAGACAAGATGTCCCCCATGTCCGACACCACCAACGTGGCGCCTGCCATGGCCGGTACGGACCTGTATTCTCATATATCCTCCATGATGTATACCACAGTTCCAGCCACTCTTGTAACACTGATTCTGTACATTCTGATCGGTCTGCGGTACTCAGGCGGTGGTTATGATGCCACAAGTATAACGCTGATGCAGGAAACCCTGGCCGCGAACTTCAACATCAGCATTGTCTGCTTTATTCCGCTCGCCATGGTGCTTATTCTCTCGGCCCTGAAGGTTCCATCCATCCTTGCCATGGGTTCGTCCGCCATCGCCAGCGTGATCGTGGCTGTAGTGACTCAGGGTGTTCCGGTTGACAGCGTGATGGGGGCTGCTCTGTCTGGCTACACCTCTCAGACCGGCGTGGCAATGGTGGATACGATTCTGAGCAGAGGAGGAATCACCTCCATGGCCGGAACGGTCGCCATCATCTTCTTCTCCAGCATCATGGCGGGCGCGCTGAAATCCTCAGGCGTTCTGGATCTGTTTGTGGAGCTGCTTCTGAGAATCGCAAAGAGCACGAGAAGCCTTGTGGTGACCACGCTGATCTTCGCATGGGGCATCGTCATGCTGACCGGTAACCAGATGCTGGGAATCATCATCCCCGGAAAAACCATGGGAGATATGTATGACAGGCTGGATATGGACCGCAAGGTGCTCTCCAGAAGCCTGGAGGACGCCGCCACAATCGGTTCGGCAATCATCCCCTGGTCCTCGGCCGCAGCCTATATCACCGGGGTACTCGGAATCGGTCTCGGATATATTCCGTTCGCACTGCTGTGCTATATCGTTCCGGTCTTTTCCATTCTGTGCGCCATGACCGGGTTCGGTATGTGGAATGCAAAAGGAAAAGCCATGTGGAAAAAGGGAAAGGAGACGAGTGAAAAATGGAATACCGCTTTCCAGAAAAAGTGATGGGTAAAAGAGACAGTCTGATCCGTGAAATCGCGGAAAAGGGAAGGACAATACCGGGATTTCTTTCCTTCGCCATGGGAAATCCGGCTCCGGAGAGCATCCCGGTGGAATGCCTGCAGCAATGCGCTGCCGAGGTGTTTTCAGAGGATCCCATGGCCGTCCTGCAGTACGGCCCGATGGAAGGGGACGGGAAACTGGCGGCATGGATCAGAAACAGGCTGACCGGGGCGAAAGGCCTTCCGGAGGACGGTCAAAGGCTTCTGCTTCTGACCGGCTCCGGAAAAGCCCTGGGTCTGGTTCCCAGAACGCTGTGCGCGGAAGGTGACAGAGCCTTCTGCGATGCGTTTACCTTTCCAAACGCCTTTAACAGCGTGAAAAATGTGGGAGGTATCCCTGTGGGAATCCCCATGGATGAAAAGGGAATGATTCCGGAGGCGCTGGAGAAGGAAGCGGCAAAGGGCGGCGGAAAATATGTGTATCTGATCCCAAATTTCCAGAATCCGACGGGAATGACCATGCCTTTTGAACGGAGAAGAGAGCTGTACGAGGTTGCCCGGAAATATGATCTGATCATCTACGAGGACGATCCTTACGGTGAGATCCGTTTCTCCGGGGAAGCGGTTCCAGCCATAAAGAGCCTGGATGAGGACGGGCGGGTGCTTTATGTAGGCTCCTTTTCCAAAACCCTTTCCGCCGGACTCAGGGTAGGATTTCTGTATGGTGCAGGGGAGCTGGTGGGAAAGATCGCTTCCGTCAAGGGCGCCGATGGACAGGATCCCTTATTTAATCAGAAAATCATAGAAAAATGCCTGGAGAAAATGGACTATGAAGCCCATCTGAAGGAGATTAGCGCCATATACGGGAAAAAATGCATGGCGATGGCGGAAGGCCTGAAGAAAGCCTGTGCGCCCTCTCTGGGCATCCATGTGCCGGAAGGCGGCATGTTCCTGTGGGTGACGGTTCCGGAAACCGTCGATGTGGATGCGATGAGTGATGCCGCCCTGAAGGCGGGCGTGGGCGTGGTAAAGAGCGCGGCCTTTGCCGTCGATCCCGGACGGCCCGGGCATGCCTTCCGGCTGAACTTTTCCGCTCCCGCTCTGGAACAGATCGAAGAAGGCGTGAAGCGGTTTGGCGAAGTGACAAAAGAATTCTGCTGATTATGAATCAATAAAAACCTCCGGTGGATCGCACTGCGGCGGAAAGGAAGATGTCGCTTACGCGACCCGCCGCAGGCGGAGAATCCCGCAAGCGGGATTCTTTTTTTGTTTTTGAATAAAGTTTATTCGGAAAAGGATTTTATTCTTCCTTCATCTTCGCGTCAAACCGTTTCCGCACCTCGATATAGCTCCTGATGGCTTCCACTGTTCCATCGAAGCCCAGCTTAGAGCTGTCCAGGGAAAGGTCGTAGTTCAGAGCGTTCTTCCACTCCTGGCCGGTATAATACTTATAATATCTGGCCCGATAGTCATCAGTTTTTACGATGAGCTTTTTCACTTCGTTTTCCGGGAGGCTGTTCACCTTCATGGCCTCCTGCAGGCAGAAATCCTCCGGCGCGTGGACAAATACTCTCACAACGCCGGGCACATCCTTCAGGATGTGGTCCGCGCAGCGGCCGATGATCACACAGGAGCCTTCCTCTGCCAGAGAACGGATGATCTTGGCCTGATAATTAAACAGGTTGTCATCGCTGGTGAAGCCGGCGCTTTCCGGAGAAAGCAGGCGGCTGCCCTTATATCCGCCGGAGAGCAGGGCGCGCAGGCCGTGGTGCTTGAATTCATCCTGAAAGAGGGTGGGGTTCACGCCGCTTTCCTCCGCAGCCATGGAGATGATTTCCCGGTCATAATAGGGGATGTCCAGCTCCTTTGCCAGCATTTTTCCTACGGTTTTTCCCCCGCTGCCATACTGACGCGCGATGGTAATAATCACATTTGACATGCTTTTCCTTTCCTGCTGCCCGAAGGGCAGCATTTTTTTATTCGCCCAGATAGGCCTTCTTGATATCCTCGTTGTTCAGAAGCGCCTGTGCGCTGTCCTCCATCACGATGCTGCCGGTTTCCAGCACGTAGCCCCGGTCCGCGATGGAAAGAGCCTTTTTCGCGTTCTGCTCCACCAGAAGAATGGTGACGCCCTGTTTGCTGATGCTCTCGATGATGTCGAAGATCTCCGATACCAGAAGAGGGGACAGGCCCATGGAGGGCTCATCCAGAAGCAGAAGCCGGGGATTGGACATCAGCGCGCGGCCCATGGCCAGCATCTGCTGCTCGCCGCCGGAAAGGGTCCCGGCCAGCTGTCTGGTGCGTTCCTTCAGGCGGGGAAAGCGTTCATAAACCCGGGCCAGGGATTCCTCGATTTCCTTTTTATCCTTTCGGGTATAGGCTCCCATCCGCAGGTTTTCGTAAACGGTCAGATTGGCGAACATGCGCCGGCCTTCCGGCACATGGGAGATGCCGAGCTGAACGATGCGGTGGGAGGGCATCTTCGTGATATCCTGATTTTCAAAATGTACGGAGCCGGATTTTGCCTGCAGCATGCCGCTGACAGTCTGCAGGGTAGTGGTTTTTCCGGCGCCGTTGGCGCCTATGAGGGCTACGATCTCGCCCTCGTCCACATGAAAGGACACGTCCTTCAGCGCGTGGATCATGCCATAGTATACGTTCAGATTTTCTACAGTGAGCATTGCCATGAGATTCTCCTTTTCAGCTGCCGCAGGGACAGTGCCGCATGCGGCGTGGAATTCGGCACAAACCGGGGCCCGTGCCGCCGGTTTCAGTCGCCCAGATAGGCCGTGATGACCTCCGGATTGTTCAGCACGTCCTTCGGTTCCCCTTCTGTAAGAAGCTTCCCGAAGTTGAGAACGTACAGATATTCACAGATTCCCTGTACCAGCTTCATGTCATGCTCGATCAGAAGGATGGTCACGCCGTATTCCTTCCGGACCAGGCTGATGGTTTCCATCAGTTCACGGGTTTCATTGGGATTCATGCCTGCGGCGGGTTCATCCAGCAGAAGAAGCTTGGGATCCGTGGCAAGGGCGCGGGCGATCTCCAGCTTGCGCTGCTTGCCGTAGGGAAGGTTGGAGGCCAGATTTCCTGCAGAAGCCTCCAGCCCGAAAAGGCTTAAAATACGCATGGCTTCCTCATCCATTTCCTTTTCCTTCCGGCGGTAGCTGCCAAGGTGCAGCATGCTTTCCGCGAGGGAATAGGTGATCCGGTTGTGAAGAGCGGCCTTTACATTGTCCAGAACGCTCTGGGCGGTAAAAAGCCGGATATTCTGAAAGGTTCTCGCCACGCCGAGACGGCAGATTTCATGGGGCTTCTTTCCCACCAGATTCTGACCGTCCAGACGGATGCCGCCGTCAGTGGGGCGGTATACACCTGTCAGCATGTTGAAAACGGTGGTTTTTCCGGCACCGTTGGGTCCGATGAGGCCGACCAGGCCTCCCTGTTCGATTTTCATGGACAGCTCATCGACCGCGCGCAGACCGCCGAAGGAGATGCCCAGACTGGTGACTTCCAGCATTGCCATGTTATGCCGCCTCCTTTCCGTGTTTCGCTTCCGCCTTTTCGGCACGGGCCGCGGCGCGTTTTTCCAGCAGCCGTTTTTTCAGGCCTGAATTGTTGAAAATCATCATGGCGATCAGCAGGATCGCATAGATGAGCATCCGGTAATCGTTCATGGAACGCAGAAGCTCCGGAAGGACGGTGAGCAGGGCTGCCGCAATGATGGAGCCCCAGATATTGCCGAGACCGCCAAGCACCACAAACACCAGAATCAGGATGGAGGTGTTGAAATCGAATTTGGTTGCCGTGACGGTGGAAAAGTTCATGGCGTACAGCGTGCCCGCGGCTCCCGCCAGGGCGGCGGAAATGACGAAGGCCAGCAGACGGTAGCGGGTGACGGGAATGCCGATGCTTTCTGCGGCAATCCGGTTGTCACGCACCGCCATGACGGCGCGTCCCGTCCGGCTGTGGATGAGGTTGAGCACCAGAAACAGTGTGATCAGGATGAGAACGAAGCCGGCGGTGAAGGAAGAAAGCTTGGTGACACCGCTGACGCCCATGGGCCCGTTAATGATCATTTTTCCGTTTTCCGAAAGCTCAAAGCTCTGATTCAGCAGGCTGAAATGAAGTCCCTTTTCATCCAGGCCGATGTAAAGCACATTGATGATGTTCTTGATGATTTCACCGAAGGCCAGCGTTACGATGGCCAGATAATCACCCTTCAGACGAAGCACCGGAATGCCTACAATCACACCCGCGAGGGCGGCGCAGACAGCTCCGATCACCATGGCAATGGCCAGGCGCAGGGGACCGAAGGGAATGGCGTCAGCCAGACTGGTGGTGACCACGATGCCGGCGAAGGCGCCCACGGACATGAAGCCCGCATGCCCCAGGGAAAGCTCGCCCAGGATACCAACGGTAAGGTTCAGGGAAATGGCCATCACCACATAGGCGCAGATGGGAACGAGCTGGCCGTTTAAGGACGATGAAATGTTGTCTGTCAGGATCATGCCCTGCACGATGAGAAAGGCGATGATCACGATGCCGAAGGCGGTAACGCTGTCACGCCTTGCGGTCAGAAGCTGCTTAAACTGTTTCATAAAAAACTCCATTCCGGAGCGTAAGCGACGGGGCGAAGAGAAATTGCGAATGCAATTTCTCTTCTGCCATCAGGGCTATTTGTGACGCTCCGGCACAAATAGCCGTGTGAAAAACAAGCCGGCAGGCTTATTTTCCACACTAATCACCTAAACTTTCTCACTTACATGTTTGCCAAGCAGTCCGTCAGGCTTCACGAGAAGGACGATGATCAGGACGGCGAACACAATGGCGTCAGACAGCTGGGTAGAGATATAGGCCTTTGAGAAAATCTCGATTACGCCGAGCAGGATGCCGCCGATCATGGCTCCCGGAATGGAGCCGATGCCGCCGAATACGGCGGCCGTAAACGCCTTGATGCCGGGCATGGAGCCGGTGGTGGGCATCAGGGTCGGATAAGCGGAGCAGAGCAGTACGCCCGCGATGGCAGCAAGGCCGGAACCGATGGCGAAGGTGACGGAAATGGTGGTGTTTACATTAATGCCCATGAGTCCGGCAGCGCCCTTGTCCTCGGATACGGCACGCATGGCGGTTCCCATTCTGGTTTTGGTGGTAAACAGGGTCAGGACCACCATGATGAGGATGCAGGCCGCAACGGTCACGATGGTCACGCCGGAAATGATGAGCCTGCCGTCAAAGAGCTGAATGGACCAGTTTCCCACGATGGAGGAAAAGGTCTTGGGGCTGGAACCCCAGATCAGAAGGGCCGCATTCTGCAGAAAATAGGATACGCCGATGGCCGTGATCAGAACGGCCAGGGAGGGAGCCTGACGAAGGGGCTTATAGGCAAGCCTCTCTATGGCGATACCCAGAACGGTGCAGACGATCACCGCGAAAATCACGGATATGAGTGGAGACAGCCCCAGATAGCTGGTGGTGCAGAAGGATATGTACGCGCCGACCATGATGACGTCTCCGTGGGCAAAATTGAGCATCTTGGCAATGCCGTACACCATCGTATAGCCCAGTGCGATGATGGCATACACGCTGCCGAGACTGATGCCGTTGATCAGATGGGATAAAAAGGTCATAGGAATCTCCTTTCCGCCTGCGATGCCAGGCAGCAGCTCGCCCGCTGCCCGTACCCGCCGCGCTGCGCCGCGCGCCGGAATGGCGCGCCGGAATGTCACGCAGAAACCGCATCGAGCCGTTGCCTCGCATCATAGGCTGGGGGTCAACAGTTTGTATGAAAAACAGCCTGTGTAAAAGCCGGCTTTTCCTGAAAAAGCGGCAGGCGGCAGGCATGCCGAACGCAGCCCGCCGCCTGTGCAGTTTGGGATCAGTCCATTCCGACGTAAGCGCCGTTTTCGATGACCATGCCCTTCGGGCTCTTGGAAACCGCACCCGTGGAATCCCAGGTCATGCCTTCGCCGGTCAGACCGTCAAAGGTGATGGTGGGGAAGGTGGCAACCATCAGCTCGCACAGCTCCTGCGCGCTCATGTCGGAGGTTGCACCTGCAGTCTCCAGCGCTTCCTTATAAGCGTATACGCAGTCATATGCGTCAGCCGCGAACTGGTTCGGAACCTCTCCGTAAAGATCCTGGTACTTGGTTACGAAGTTCACGGTCTTTTCATCCGTTGCGTCAGCGTTGAAGGGGGTCAGAAGCATAACGCCTTCTGCCAGGGAGGTATCGAAGCCTTCCAGAGTCAGAATTCCGTCCATGCCGTCAACACCGAAGAACTTGGGCGTATAGCCCATGTCGCTGGCCTGCTTGAGGATCAGGGAAGCAGGCTGATAATAAATCGGAAGGAATATCAGATCAGCACCGGCGTCTCTTGCCTCGGTCAGCTGTACGGAAAAGTCGTTGGAGCTGGCGTCGGTAAAGGTGGTGGCTGATACGATCTCCAGTCCCTTTGCATCTGCCTCTTCCTGGAACTTCTCATAAATGCCGCTGGAGTACACATCGTCGTTTCTGTAGATCACGGCGATCTTGGTGCCCAGCTGCTGGTCTGCAATGTAATCAGCGGAAGCGACACCCTGGTTGGGATCCGCGAAGCAGATCTGGAAGAAGTTGTCCTTGCCTTCCGTCACTGCGGTGGAGGAAGCGGAAGGGGTCAGGCCAAAGATCCGGTCCGCATAATGCTCTGTCGCAACCGCCTCACAGGGCTTTGTGGTAACTGCGCCCAGGGAGAGCTGCATACCCCAGTCCTTCAGGGCGTTGTAAGCGGAAACCGCCTTCTCGGGATCGTTTTCATCGTCTTCATATTTTAACTCAAACTGAATGGAGCCGCCTTCCGCATTGATCTCGTCAACAGCGATCTGTGCGCCGTTCATAACGGCGTTTCCGTAAATCGCGGCGGATCCGGTCAGGGGAGCGGTGCCGCCCAGCTTGAATACGGATACGCTGCCATCGGAAGCAGCGGTGGTCTCTGCAGGAGCCTCTGCGTCGGTTTCTGCAGCAGCTTCGGTGGAAGCGGGTGCAGCGGCGCTTTCGGATGCTGTGGAAGCTCCGTTATCTGCTGTCGTGCTGCCGCAGCCTGCGAGAAGGCCTGCGCACATCACGGCGGTCAGAACAAAACTGATTGCCTTTTTCATAACATTTCCTCCTTTTTTACCGCTCAGAGCGGCATTTTAATAAAGCACGGACTCAGTTCACAGACAACGTTCGTGCACGTCTTACGGATTCCCGTTGTCCATGGCGGGAATACATTTGTCCATAATAGACGTGCTTGTATTATACACCAGATTTGAAAAAATGGAGAGAAAAATTTATGGAAATTTAAGAATTTGGCAGAATTGTCCTGTTTGTGAGGGAGGGAAGGGAAAGTTTTGGGCATGCTGATGACAAAGAAATCCGGAATTATGGTATACTGTCAGGGAAACGCCGGATGCTTTACAGAATATGGAGGGACAGAATGGACTGGAAGAACAATGAGAGACCAAAAAAGGGGCCTGCGGTTTTCGAACCGATGGGAGAAATCGCGGGATATCCGGTGCGGCCGGGATTATTTCATCTGAACGGAGCGATGGCCCTGCCGGAGGGTGTGAATTTCACCGTGCATACCCATGAGGGGACGGGCTGCGAGCTTCTGCTTTTTCACAGGGGCGAGGAAGAACCCTATGCGGTGCTGCCTTTTCCGGAGGAGTACCGGGTGGGAGATGTATACGCCATGATCGTTTTCGGCCTGGATATCGGGGAATTTGAATACGCCTACCGCATCGACGGACCGTGGGAGCCGCAAAAGGGGCTGCGCTTTGATAAAAACGCCATCCTTCTGGACCCCTATGCCAGGGCGGTGACGGGCCAGAGCATCTGGGGAAAGCATCAGGAAAAGCATTACCATGCCAGGGTGGTGCGGGATGTGTTTGACTGGGGGAGCATGCCGCAGTCCAGGCGGCAGCTGAGCGACCTGGTCATCTACGAGCTGCATGTGCGGGGCTTTACCCGCCATGTGTCCTCCGGCGTGGCAGGCAAGGGAACCTTCGCCGGGCTGAAGGAAAAGATTCCCTATCTGAAGGAGCTTGGAATCAACGCGGTGGAGCTGATGCCGGTTTTTGAATTTGACGAAACCATGAACTCCAGAGAAGTGGATGGGAGGAGGCTGCTGGATTACTGGGGCTACAATACGGTCAGCTTTTTTTCGCCGAACACCAGCTATACGGCGGCGAATGAGTTCAACCGGGAAGGGACGGAGCTGAAGGAGCTGATCCGGGCGCTTCATGAGAACGGGATCGAGGTCATTCTGGACGTGGTGTTCAATCATACGGCGGAGGGCAATGAACAGGGTCCCTGCTTCTGTTTCAAGGGCTTTGACAACAGGATCTATTACATGCTCACGCCGGATGGCTGGTATTATAATTTCAGCGGCTGCGGCAATACGCTGAACTGCAATCATCCGATGGTGCGGCAGATGATTCTGGAATGTCTCCGCTACTGGACGGTGTACTACCGGGTGGACGGCTTCCGCTTCGACCTCGCCAGCATTCTGGGAAGAAACGAGGACGGTTCGCCCATGAACCGGCCCCCTCTGCTTGAGAGTCTGGCCTGCGACCCGCTTCTGGACAATGTAAAGCTGATCGCGGAGGCCTGGGATGCGGGCGGCGTCTATCAGGTGGGAAGCTTTCCGGCGGCGGGCCGCTGGGCGGAGTGGAACGGAAAGTATCGGGATGCCCTGCGTTCCTATTTAAAGGGGGATCTCTGGGAGTCGGAAAACGCTGCCATGCGGATCGCCGGTTCCTTCGACCTGTACGGAACAGGAGGAAAGGAAGAGGAGGAAAATGGAGAAAACGGCGGACGGATCCGGAACTATGCGGGGTATAATTCCTGCGTGAATTTCCTCACCTGTCACGATGGCTTTACCCTGTTTGATCTGTATTCCTACAATGAAAAGCATAATGAGGCCAACGGCTGGAACAATACCGACGGAGCGGATGACAACCGGAGCTGGAACTGCGGGGCGGAGGGGGAGACGCAGGAAAAAGAGGTGCTTTCCCTGCGCTTCCGCCTGATCCGAAACGCCTGCGCCGTACTTTTGTGCAGCAGGGGCACGCCCATGTTCCTGGCCGGGGACGAATTTGGCAACACCCAGTATGGAAACAACAACCCCTACTGCCAGGACAATGAGATTTCCTGGCTGGACTGGCGGCTGCTGGAAAAGAACCGGGAGTTGTTTGCATTTTTCCGGTTCATGATCCGTTACCGTCTGACCCATCCGGCCATCCGGGAAGAGCTTCCCCGTGCGGTCTGCGGCCTGGAATCCGTCCGGGTATACGGAGCGGACGCGGCGGAGGGAGAGCGCCCGGCTCCGAATGCGGGAACCATCGGGATCTGCTTCGCCGGCTATGACAGCAAAAAGGGGCGGGACGACCTGGTTTACCTGGCGCTCAACGTCTACTGGGAGGATGTGCGGATCACCCTTCCTGACCTGAAGCAGACGGGAGACTGGCATGTGGCCGTCAATACCTTTGGAAACGGAGAGGGAAAATACTGCTATGAAGGAGAGGAACAGGTGCGCATCGACGGGGAATTCATTATGCGCCCCAGATCTGTGGCCGTGTTCACGGGCAGGTATGGACAGACCGGGAAGAATCTGTTACCATCGTAGGAAGGAAAATGCAGAATAAAATGCCGCCCGAACGGGCGGCAGAAAGTGAGGCGGATGAAATCCTGCGGATTTCATCCTGGAAATTGGCCTGTCGGCCAATTTCACCGGAATGGAGAGCCGCCGAAGGCGGCAGAGAGTGAGGTAGATATGGAGAAACAGTTAAAACCCCTTATTTTTCAGTCGGATTTTGGACGGGCGGACGGCGCGGTGAGCGCGATGTACGGCGTGGCCTATTCGGTATGCAGCGAACTGAAGATTTCAGACCTGACCCATGAGATTCCACAGTACGATATCTGGGAAGCGTCCTACCGGCTGATCCAGACCGTGAGCTACTGGCCGGAGGGAACGGTGTTCGTTTCCGTGGTGGACCCGGGCGTGGGCTCCACCAGAAGAAGCATTGTGGTAAAGACCTGCGGCGGCCAGTATGTGGTGACGCCGGACAACGGTACGCTGACCCATGTGAAGCATCTGTGCGGCATTCAGGCGGCCAGGGTGATCGACGAATCCATCAACCGGCTTCCCGGTTCCGGAGAGAGCTACACCTTCCACGGCCGTGACATTTATGCGTACACGGGAGCAAGGCTTGCCGCGGGCATCATCGACTTTGAGGGCGTGGGTCCCGAGGTGCCGGTGGACAGCGTGGTGGAGATCGCCTATGAGCCCGCCGTTTTGTCCGGCGATGAGATCACGGGCACCGTGGACGTGCTGGATGTACGTTTCGGAAGCCTGTGGACCAACATCCCGAGGGAGATGTTCTTAAAGCTGGGCGTTTCCTATGGAGACCGGGTGGAGGTCATCATTGAAAAGAGAGGCCGTACCGTTTACCGGACTTCTCTGATCTATGCGCATTCCTTTGCGGAGGCCTATATCGGAGAGGCGCTTGTGTATGTGAACAGTCTGGACTTCATGGCGGTGGCCATCAATCAGGGTAACTTCGCGAGGGCCTACAACGTGGGAACCGGCCTGTCCTGGAAGATCATCATGAGAAAATCCACCCTTCACAGGTAAGGCGTACGGCGCGGTGGGCAGCCGGACGGCGGCCCGCTGTGCAAATGTGTGAAAGAAAGAGAAGAAGCGGGAAAGCCATAGCGAAAGACCAGGACGAACAAAAAGAAAGGCGGAAAGATCATGGAACAGACAGACAGAATGGACTGCCGGGGGACCGGCTCGGATAAGGAAGCCTCCTGGGAGAGCGGTGTCCGTCGGGTGGTACCCTATACGCCGGGCGAGCAGCCGCGCCGGGCGGGAATCATCAAGCTGAATACCAACGAGTGCCCGTATCCCCCATCTCCGCAGGTGAAGCGCCTTGCGGCGGAGCTTGAAACGGATGTCCTGCGGCTCTATCCGGATCCGGAGGCGTCTCTTCTGGTAAAAAGCATAGCGGCGCACTTTGGCGTGGGAGAGGATCAGGTTTTCGTGGGAGTGGGCTCCGACGATGTGCTGGCCATGGCCTTCCTGACCTTTTTTAATACGGATAAGCCCATTCTGTTTCCGGATATCACCTATTCCTTTTATGATGTATGGGCGAATCTGTTCGGAATCCCCTTCTTCCGCCCGGCCCTGGATGAGAATTTCCGGCTGGTGAAGGAGGATTATCTGGTTCCGAACGGCGGAATCGTGATCGCAAATCCCAACGCGCCCACCGGAATCTGCGAGCCCCTTTCGATGATTGAAGAGATCGTTGCGAAAAATCCCGGCTCCCTGGTGATTATTGACGAGGCCTATGTGGATTTCGGAGGAGAAAGTGCCATGCCCCTTGTGGAAAAGTACGAAAATCTGCTGGTGGTGCAGACCTTTTCCAAGTCCCGCGCCATGGCCGGCATGCGCATCGGCTTCGCGGTGGGAAGCCAGAAGGCCATCCGGTATCTGCGGGATGTGAAGTTTTCCTTCAACTCCTACACCATGGATGCGCCCACCATCGCCTGGGGCGCCGCCAGCATGGCGGACGACGCTTATTTCCGGGAGACGGTGGAGAAGGTGACGGATACCAGAGAGTATCTGAAAAAGGAGCTGGCTTCCCTGGGATTTTCCTTCCCGGATTCCCGGACCAACTTTGTATTCGCCTCCCATGAGCGTGTTCCGGCGGCGGAGCTGTTTGCGGCGCTGAAGGAGGCGGGCATCTACGTCCGCTATTTCCCCGGAGAGCGCACCGGAAATCATCTGCGGATCACTGTCGGCACCCGGGAGCAGACGGAGGCGCTGCTGGCATTCTTAAGAAAATATCTGAAATGAACGGCGGTTGCAAAAGAGAGGGACAGGCAGTCTTTGACTGCCGAATCCGTTTTTTCTTTTGCAGCGGAGACAAAACGGAGGCTTTCGGTGGAAGCATATACGGATTTTGCACAGGTCTATGATACGTTCATGGACAACGCCCCCTATGAAAACTGGGCGGATTTTCTGGCGGGACGTCTGAGAGAGGACGGCATCCGGGACGGGCTGGTGCTGGACCTCGGCTGCGGCACGGGAACGGTGACCCGGCTCCTTGCCGAAAAAGGGTATGATATGATCGGCGTGGACAATTCGGAGGCCATGCTGAACATCGCCCTGGAAAAAGAGGCCGAAAAGCCTCAGAACATCCTTTATCTGGAACAGGATATGCGGGAATTCGAGCTGTACGGCACGGTCTGCGCCGTGGTCTGCATCTGCGACAGCCTGAATTATCTGCTGGAGGAAGAGGACCTGCTTGAAACCTTCCGCCTGGTGAACAATTATCTGGACCCGGGCGGTCTGTTTCTGTTCGATTTCAACACGGTCTATAAATATGAAACGGTCATCGGGGACGCAACCATCGCGGAGAACCGGGAGGACTGCAGCTTCATCTGGGAGAATTTTTACGATCCAAAGGAACGGATCAACGAATATGACGTGACCGTGTTTGTACGGGAACAGGAAGGGCTGGACGGCGGATTGTTCCGGAGGTTTACGGAAACCCATTATCAGCGGGGCTATACCCTTTCGGACATCCGGAGGCTGGTGGAAATGAGCGGCCTTCTTTTCGTGGAAGCGCTGGACGCGGACACGCTGGGAGAGGTTACGGCACAGAGCGAAAGAATTTACTGCATAGCGAGGGAACAGGGAAAATGAGCGATTATCTGGTGAGAGCGACGGCGGCGGACGCGCAGGTGCGCGCGTTTGCGGTAACAGCAAGAGATACGGTGGAGACGGCGCGCGCAGCGCATGATACCAGTCCGGTGATGACGGCGGCGCTGGGAAGGCTCCTGTGCGCGGGAGCGATGATGGGAAGCATGATGAAGGGAGAGGCGGATATCCTCACCCTGCAGGTTCAGGGTGACGGTCCGGCGGGCGGCCTTACCGTGACCGCGGACAGCAGGGGCAGAGTGAAGGGCTACGCGGTCAATCCCCAGGTCATCCTTCCGGCCAACAGCCAGGGAAAGCTGGACGTTGGCGGCGCGGTTGGGGCGGGCTCTCTGCGCGTAATCAAGGATCTGGGGCTGAAGGAGCCCTATGTGGGCCAGACCCAGCTTCAGACGGGAGAGATCGCCGAGGATCTGACCTATTATTTCGCGGCTTCCGAGCAGGTGCCCTCCTCGGTGGGACTGGGCGTCCTGATGGAGAAAAACAATACGGTAAAGCAGGCCGGCGGCTTCATCGTCCAGCTCATGCCCTTTGCGGAAGGAAATGTCATCGAGAAGCTGGAGGCGAACCTGAGCCGCATTCATTCCGTGACAAAGCTTCTGGAGGACGGAAACAGCCCGGAGCAGATTCTCGGCATCCTTCTGGAAGGAATGGACATGGAGATTTTATCCGACATGCCAGTAGAGTTCTATTGCAACTGCAGCAGGGAGCGGGTGGCGAAGGCCCTTTACAGCATCGGGAAAAAGGAAATGGATGAGATGATCCGGGACGGGGAACCCATCGAGGTGAAATGCCATTTCTGTAATACGGCATATCAGTTCAGCGTGGAGGATCTGGTTCAGATCAGACAGCTGCAGGAATGAAGAGAGGGAATTATGAAAGATGGTTTTATCAGGGCGGCGGCTCTGACGCCGGAAATCAGGGTCGCAGATACCGCATACAACGCGGAACAGATTGAAAAGGGGATCGATGAAGCACTGGAAAACGGGGCGCGTATCCTGGTCTTTCCGGAGCTGTGCATCACCGGATATACCTGTCAGGATCTGTTCCTGCAGGAGACGCTGCTTTCAGGAGCGAAGGAGGCGCTTAAGCAGATCGCGGCGCATACGGAAGGGCTGGACGCCCTGGTCTTCGTTGGGCTTCCTCTGGAGAAGGACGGGAAGCTGTATAACGTGGCGGCTGCCCTTCAGGACGGACGGGTGCTCGCCTTCATTCCCAAAACGGCTCTGCCGGGTTACGCGGAGTTTTATGAAACCCGTCATTTCATGCCTGCTCCGGATCAGGTGGATTTCCTTACCTTTGAGGGGGATACGATTCCCTTCGGGCGGGAGATCCTCTTTGCCTGTGACGGCGTAGAGGGGCTGCTGGTGGGCTGTGAGATCTGCGAGGACCTGTGGGCGGCGCAGACCCCTTCCACCGCACACTGCCTGGCCGGGGCCACGGTGATCGTCAATCTGTCCGCCTCCAATGAGACGGTGGGAAAGGACGCCTACCGCAGACAGCTGGTGGAGGCCACCAGCGCAAGGCTTGTGACAGGATATGTATATGCCAGCGCGGGAGACGGGGAATCCACCCAGGATCTGGTCTTCGGCGGGCATAACCTGATCGCGGAAAACGGCGTGCTGCTTTCGGAGGCAAAACGGTTTGAAAACCAGGCCATTTATGCGGATCTGGACATCCACAGGCTGCGCCATGAAAGACGCCGGATGAACACCTTCCCCGCGCCGGAAAAGGAGGGCTATCTGATCATCCCGGTGCATATGAAAAAAGAGGAGCTTTCCCTGCAGAGATTTTTCCCCACACAGCCCTTCGTCCCTTCGGATGAGGGAATGAAGAACCGCCGCTGCGAGGAAATCCTTTCCATCCAGTCCCACGGCCTGAAAAAGAGGCTGGAGCATACGAAAAGCCGCTGCGCGGTGATCGGGATTTCCGGTGGCCTGGATTCCACGCTTGCCCTTCTTGTGACGGCCCGCGCCTTCGATCTGCTGGGCATTCCCCGGGAAAACATCCGGTGCGTAACCATGCCCTGCTTCGGCACCACGGACCGGACCTATGAGAACGCCTGCAGGCTGACGCGCACGCTGGGCGCTTCCCTGACGGAGGTCAACATTCAGGAGGCGGTGCGGCTGCATTTCAGGGACATCGGCCATGATGAGACGGTTCATGACGTCACCTATGAAAACAGCCAGGCCAGAGAACGGACCCAGGTGCTGATGGATATCGCCAATGCGGAAAACGGACTGGTGATCGGCACGGGAGACATGTCCGAGCTGGCGCTGGGCTGGGCCACCTACAACGGGGACCACATGTCCATGTACGGGGTGAACGCAGGCGTGCCCAAGACGCTGGTGCGTCATCTGGTGCGCTACTATGCGGACACCTGCGGCGATGCGGAGCTTTCCGCAGTCCTTCTTGATGTGCTGGATACGCCGGTCAGCCCGGAGCTTCTGCCTCCGGTGGACGGAAAAATCAGCCAGAAAACGGAGGATCTGGTGGGGCCTTATGAGTTGCATGACTTTTTCCTGTATTACATGCTGCGCTGCGGCTTTCCTCCTGCCAAAATCTACCGCATTGCGAAGGAAGCCTTTGCGGGAAAATATGAAGAGGATGTGATCCGGGGATGGCTGAAAAATTTCTGCCGCCGGTTTTTCACCCAGCAGTTCAAGCGCTCCTGCCTGCCGGACGGCCCCAAGGTGGGAAGCGTGGCAGTCTCCCCGAGAGGGGATCTGCGGATGCCGTCCGACGCCTGCAGCGCGCTGTGGCTTGCGGAGGCGGAAGCGCTGTAATTACAGGCCTGCGTCGGAGGTTTCTGCACCGGAAGTTTCTGCACCGGAAGTTTCTGCACCGGAAGTTCCTGTGCCGGAGGCTTCCGGTGCGGCGCTTTCCGTTTCAACTCCGGCAGCGCCGCCTGAGAAAGAGGAATCACCTCTGGAGGAATTCCCTTCGGAGGAGCCGTCTCTGGAACGGGGCGCTTCCAGGGAGCTTCCGGGCGTGGCTTCCGCCTTTTCCAGCGAGGAGGAGATCGCTTCCAGCAGAACCTGTGAGGTATACTTGTTGTCCTCGGAGTAGCTGATGTCTTCCAGCGACTGCTTTTCACAGATCTGCACGGCCAGATCGTTGAGCGCGGGCTCCATCAGCGGATACATGGTGGTGACCGCTTCATCCAGATTCACAAGCCGGATGGAGTTGATGTTGTTGGCATCCACAACTACCTCCACGTCTATGGAGGAATTTCCCAGAATCACCGAAGTGGTGTATTTTCCCGGAACAAAGCGGTCGCTTTCCTCCCCTCCGCCCTCCGGAGTCTGACTCTTTCCAGGCAGGAACATGATGATGAGAAGCAGGAGGAAGAGGATTCCCAGTACCGCAAAGATTCCGGTATATATCAATTCTTTCAGATGCAGTACCACAATTCTGGTCTTTGAACTCATATCCATATCCCCGATTCATGTTGTTTATACAGTTTACTCCGGTGGTCATTTTTTTATGACCGCATTTCGCAGGGCCGGTCATTCGTTCGTGCAGACTGGATGTCATCCGGGACCGGCGGACGGATAAATTGTGGCATTTATATAAAAAGTGACAATTAAAAGAATTATTGTCACTATGCCTTCTCCTCCCGTTCGATTATAATATAGACAGAACACCGGACAATTTTGTCTGAATGAAAAGCTGCCCGTAGGGCGGCGGAAAG
>NBJMC04202__coassemble_1775_pt1 | contig 19970 bp, 14 predicted proteins | sample NBJMC04202__metabat2_high_PE_053 | metagenome-assembled genome bin NBJMC04202
GAAAGGAGATTCCATGAAGCTTTCAAAACTGGTTGGCGACCGTTTCAAGGAAACGCCGTCGGACTGCGTGGTGGCAAGCCACGCGCTCATGCTGCGGGGAGGCTACATGAAATATGTGGCAAACGGCATTTATTCCTCTCTCCCGCCGCTGAAGAGAATCACAAAGAAAATCGAAGAAATCATCCGGGAGGAAATGGACGCTCTGGACGGGCAGGAGGTTTCCTTCCCCGTGGCGCTGCCCGCTTCCCTCTGGGAGGAATCCGGCAGGTACACCTCCGTCGGCAGCGAGCTTCTTCGGTTTACGGACCGAAACGGCGCGAAAATGGTGCTGGGAATGACCCACGAAGAGGCCGCTGTCCAGCTGGTGCGGGAATACGCCTCCACCTACAGCCGCTATCCTTTTATGATTTATCAGATTCAGACCAAATTCCGGGACGAAGCCCGTCCCCGCGCGGGACTGATCCGCGTCCGGGAATTCACCATGAAGGACGCCTATTCCTTCCACACCTCCCAGGAGGATCTGGAAAGCTACTACGCACGCTGTCTGCGGGCCTATCAGCGCATCTTTGCCCGGGCCGGTATCCCGGAGGTGGCCTGCGTGGCTTCGGATTCCGGCATGATGGGAGGAAACCTGTCCCATGAATTCATGCTGCTCACCCCTGCCGGAGAGGATTCCATCGTCCTGTGCCCGGAATGCGGCTACAGCGCGAACATGGAAGCGGCGGAGTGCATCTATCACACGGAGGATAACGGCACGGACCGGTCAGCGGACGCTGCCAATATCGGTTCCGGAAACGCTTCCGCAGGCGAAAGCGGCCCTCTCCTTCCCGTGGAAACGCCCGGCGTACACACCATAGAGGAGCTTGCGGATTTTCTGCACATCGCGCCGTCCTCCACCTGCAAGGCCGTCGTTTATCAGAAAAATCAGGATGATTCCTATGTGGTTCTGTTCCTGCGTGGCGATCTTGAGGTGAATGAGGCGAAGCTGACCTCCTTCCTCGGAGAAGACATCCATCCGGCCGTCATCACGGAAGAAAGCGGCCTCCAGGCCGGATTCATCGGGCCGGTTTCCCTGCGGGGACCGGAAGGAACCACGGTTCTGTTCGACCGTTCTCTGGAGGGGCTCTCAGGCCTTGCCTGCGGCGCCAACAAAGAGGGCTGGCATCTGACAGGACTGGATCTGAAACGGGACTGCCCGGATGCGGTCTATCGGGATTTTGCCAAGGCCTTCGCAGGCGGCATCTGCCCGGTCTGCGGCAAACGAAGCCTGACCATCTCCCGCGGCATCGAGGTGGGCAACATTTTCCAGCTGGGCGACAAATACAGCCGCTCCATGCACATGCAGTATGTGGATGAAAAGGGAAACAGCCACACTCCCATCATGGGCTGCTACGGCATCGGCGTGGGCAGGCTGGCCGCCTCCGTCTGCGAAGCAAAGCACGACGATTACGGCCCCATCTGGCCCATCAGCATCGCGCCCTGGCAGGTGCACCTGTGCTGTATGAGAGGGGACAACGCCGAAGTGCGCGCCCAGGCGGACCGTCTGTATGAGGCGCTGCAGAAGGCCGGCGTAGAGGTGCTCTACGATGACAGAAACGTGAGCGCGGGCGTCATGTTCTCCGACGCGGACCTTCTCGGCGTTCCCGTCCGTCTGGTGGCAAGCCCCAGAAACCTGAAGGAAGGCTGCGTGGAGCTGTCTCTGCGGGGCGACAAGTCCAGCGCGGTGAAGCTTCCGGAAGAGGCCGCGGTGGACGGTGTTCTTTCCAGAATCAGAGAATTGAAGGAAGCGTTGGAAGAAAGGGTGCCGGAACGCATATAAGCGTCCGCCAGGCATCAGGGGGCAGGCCGTCGTCAGACGGTCTGCCCCCTCTATAGAAGCTCAACCCTGTATAACTAAGTCTGCCAGCCTGGCTCAATGAGCCAGGATCTCACAGCCGTCCTCTGTGACGAGGACCATGGTTTCCCACTGTGCGGAGGGCTTTCCGTCCTCCGTATAGATGGTCCATCCATTGTTGTCGTCCACATAAATATCCGCGCTCCCCATGTTGATCATGGGCTCGATGGTGAAAATCATGCCGGGAACCATCAGCATTTCCGTCCCGGCCGGAGCCACATAGCTGACAAAGGGATCTTCATGAAATTCCAGTCCAACCCCATGACCGCCGATGTCGATGACCACGCTGTAACCGTTTGCCTTCGCATGGCTGTTCACCGCATCCGCCATATCTCCCAGAAACCGCCAGGGCTTCACCTGTTCGATTCCCTTCTCCATACATTCCTTTGCCACCTGCACCAGCCGGAGATTTTCCTCCTTCACATTTCCGATGCAGAACATGCGGGAAGAATCCCCATAATACCCGTTATAGATGGTGGAAACATCCACATTGATGATGTCGCCGTCCTTCAGCACATCCGTTTCGCTGGGAATGCCGTGGCAGACCTGGCTGTTGATGGAGGTGCAGACGCTCTTCGGAAAGCCCTCATAGCCTAACGGCGCCGGAATGCCGCCAAGCTCTCTGGTCTTCGTATCCACCAGCCGGTCAATCTCCGCCGTGGTCATCCCCTCCCGGATGTGCTCCGCCACATAATCCAGCACCAGCGTGTTGATCCTGCCGCTCTCCCGGATGCCTGCAATCTGCTCCGGATTTTTGATCATGTCATGGGTGGGGACCATATGCCCTTCCAGTTCAAAATGCCTGATCTTTTCATCGAATGCCTCGTGGCACTGCTTATATTTTTTACCGCTTCCACACCAGCAATGATCGTTTCTTCCCAGTTTTTCCATCGTTTTTTCCTTTCTGTCTCAAAGGCGCATACTCATTTCTTTCAGTTAGTCCTGCAAAACCATTCTATTATAACGCGTTTTCCTCCCTGCGTCAAAATTCCCCTCACTGCTCGGCAATCTTCGCCGCCAGCTCCTCCAGATACATCCACCGCTCCATTTTCTCCTCCAGAGCAGTCTCTGCCTCCTCTTTCTCCGCCATGAGCTGATTCAGTTTCACAAAATCACTGGCGGAGGCCTCGATGGCCTGATCCAGAGCGGCGATCTGCTCTTCCAGCTTCGCCATATCCGCCTCTATCGTCTCATAGTCCTTCTGCTCCTTATAGGTGAACTTCAGCTTCTGCGGCCCGCGGGTGCGCTGGCCTTTTCCCGCTGCCGGCGCGTCTGAGCCGGAGGAAGCGCTCTGTCCTGCAGAAGCATCCGCCTTTGTGGAAGTCCCTGCCATCCCGGAGCCCCCGCGCTTTCCCTCCCGTTCTTCCTCCTGCGCTTCTTTCTCGGCGGCTCTGCGCATCGCATAGTCCGTATATCCGCCTTCATACTGACGCAGCTTCCCGTTTTCCTCAAAGGCAAAGATCCGTTTCATTGTGCGGTCCAGAAAATAACGGTCATGAGATACGGCAACCACAATTCCCTCAAACTGGTCCAGATAGTCCTCCAGAATCGTCAGCGTGGTGATATCCAGGTTGTTGGTGGGCTCGTCCAGCAGGAGCAGATTGGGCGAGGAAGCGAGCACGCGCAGCAGGTTCAGGCGCTTTTTCTCCCCGCCGGAGAGCTTTCCGATGGGGCTGTACTGTTTGTCCGGCGGAAACAGGAAACGTTCCAGCATGGCCGACGCGGACAATACGCCGTCCTTCGTCTGAATATACTCCGCCGTATCCTTCACATAGTCGATGACTCTCTGTTCCGGGTTCATGTAGGAAAGATCGTTCCCCTCCGGCTTTTCCCCGTCGATTTCCTGGGCGTAATATCCCATTTTTACGGTCTGCCCGACCACCACCTGGCCGGAATCCGGCGGAATGATCCCTGCGACGATTTTCATCAGGGTGGTTTTTCCGCAGCCGTTCGATCCGATAAAGCCTACTCTGTCACCTTTCAGAAAAATATAGTTAAAGTCATCGATCAGTTTTCTTTCCCCGTAGCTTTTGCAGATATGTTCCAGTTCCACCGTGGTTTTTCCCAGCCTCGTGGAAATGGAGCTCAGCTCCACTCTGGAATCCTGGACGGGAGCCTGTCGGTCGCGCAGTTCCTCATAACGCTGGATATGCGCTTTCTGCTTGGTGGAACGGGCCCTTGCTCCCCGGCGGATCCATTCCAGCTCCACGCGCAGGATGGACTGGCGCTTGCGTTCGCTTGCTTCTTCCATCTCCTGGCGCTGTGTCTTTAGCTCCAGAAAGCCGGAATAGTTCGTCTGATAGCTGTAAATGGCGCCTTTATCGATCTCCACAATCCGGTTGGTCACACTGTCCAGAAAATAACGGTCATGGGTCACCATGATCAATGCGCCCCGCCATTTTTTCAGATAATCCTCCAGCCAGTCGGCCATCTCATTGTCCAGATGGTTGGTGGGCTCGTCCAGCAGCAGAATATCCGCCGGGGAAAGCAGGACGGAAATCAGCGCCAGACGCTTGCGCTGGCCGCCGGAAAGCTGGCCCGCAGGCTGCGCAAAGTCCCGGATTCCAAGCCGGGTCATCATCGCCTTCGCATCGCTTTCAATGGTCCACCGGTTCTCCTCCGACACATTGCCCGCCAGCACGCACTCCAGGCTTGACATTGCGGGATCAAATTCCGGGTGCTGGGGGAGATAGCGGATCACCACATGATTGGCCGTTGTGATGGAGCCTTCATCCGGCTCCTCCAGTCCCGCCATCATTTTCAGAAGCGTGGTTTTTCCGGTTCCGTTGATGCCGATGATGCCGACCTTTTCACCCTCCTGCAGGGAAAAGGACGCGTTGTCAAATAATTTGTGATCGGTAAATGACTTGGTGATTTTCTCTATGTTGATCAGATTCATTGACGTACCTCTTCGTTCGCTTTTTCCTTATACAACCATTCATTATACACGCAATCCCAAAATCAGTCACCTGTTTTTGCCCACGCTTCTTTCTCGGGACGCGTCTAAAAAATGAACCATTGCATCCTCCAAAACTTCTTCGTTATAATAAAGGAAACGTGTCCGCAAACGCCGCCTCACGGCAGCACTACTTTTTCAAAGGCAAAGAAAATGAACCAGAACGCTGAACAATTTTTATCTACAGAAGATTTCGTCCTGTATGTGGAAGAGGATGCCGACCAGGCAGCCGCCGAATCCATTGCCGACGAACTTCAAATAAACAGGATACCGAAATCCTCCGCAGGCTCTCTCCCCGCCCGCTGTCTGCTGATGGATGCGGAAGGTCTCTCGCTTGTAGAAGGAGCCCACACATTGCGGGGAGATTTTGCGCGTTTTCTGCCACGGCTTGTTCCCAATAACCTGCATCACGAACTTCTGGTAAAAGCCGCAAGGCTCCGGGGAGCTCAGGGTCCCCTGTCCGCCGTTGACGCCACCGCAGGGCTGGGTGAGGACGCTTTCCTGCTCGCGGCGGCCGGTTTTCAGGTCTGGCTGTATGAACGCAATCCCGTCATCGCAGCTCTCCTTCAGGACGCCCTGCGCAGGGGAATGAAAAATCCGGAACTGGCGCCCGTGCTCGGCCGCATGCATTTTCACCGGGGAGACAGCATTGTGGAACTGCCCCGGCTGGATTTCGCGCCGGATATCGTCGTCCTTGATCCCATGTTTCCGGACCGGAAAAAGAGCGGCCTCATCCGAAAAAAATTTCAGATGCTCCATCATCTGGAAAATCCCTGCTCGGAAGAAACGGAGCTGCTTACTGCGGCCTTTTCCTGTCATCCCAGGAGGATTGTGATCAAACGGCCTCTGAAAGGGCCCTGTCTGGCTGGACAGAAGCCCGCCTACACGCTGAAAGGGAGGGCGATCCGTTATGACTGTATCGTTCCTCCACAGGCGACCGGTAACAAGGAGAGCACCGGCCACCGGGATTCTTAAGTTTTCTTTAATCCCGCATAAAATTTCATCCCGCACCTGTTTTCTTCCGTCCATTTCTGGTATAGTGATTTCAGGAAGGCATTTTGCATACGCCTTATTATAGAAAGAGGCCGTTCCCAGGTTCGGAACCGGGAAACTGCCTTTCAGGGGAGGAACGTCCATGAAAAAAGGAATCACAGTACTTCTGTTCTGCGCGCTTCTGACGCTGACCGCCTGTCAGCAGGAAGGCACCGCAGAAAACACACCGGAGGAAGATATTGGCCGGAGCGTCACAGTCAACAGCACCGAACAGGTTTCTGTGGTGCCTGACATCGCGGAAATCGTATATTCCATTCAGACGCAGGGTTCTGACGCGCAGACCTGTCAGGAAGAGAACAGCGCTGCCTCAGATCAGGTCGTGGCTCTGCTGAAGCAGCTGGGGGTTGCGGAAAATTCCATCCGGACCACAGGCTATTATCTGAATCCTGTTTATGACTGGAGTGGCAGCATGCAGGTTCTGACCGGATATGAGGCGGTAACAACGCTCACCATTTCCGATCTTCCGATGGATCAGGTGGGAGAGATCCTGACGCAGTCCGTGGATGCGGGCGTCAATAATATCCAGTCCATCTCCTATCTTTCCAGCGAATACGACCAGGCCTATCAGGAGGCGCTTTCTCTGGCCGTCGCTGCCGCCCGTACGAAGGCGGAGGCTCTGGCACAGACAGAGGGATATACCGTCGGAGAGATTCTTTCCGTCCAGGAAACCAGCGGTTATTCAGAAGCCCGCTACAATGACACCGCTCTGGCACAGAGCACCATGACCGCAGCCGCTGCGGAGGAAAGCGTCAGCATCATGCCCGGCGAGCTGGATATCGAGGCATCCGTAGTGGTGGAATTTTCCATGCAGGCACAGGAAGATTGATGTCACCGGTCAGACGACCAGATGGAGATTGGTATGAAAATCGTAGTAATAGACGGACAGGGCGGCCGAATGGGCGCCCTGCTCTGTGATAAAATCAGAAAAAATAAGGAAAAGCTTCCCTCCGATACGGAGCTCATCGCCATCGGCACAAACAGCGCGGCCACGGCCGCCATGCTGAAGGCCGGGGCGGACTTCGGGGCCACCGGGGAAAATCCTGTGCTGGTAGCCTGCCGGGACGCTGACTTCATCATCGGTCCCTTAGGGATTATGGCCGCGGATTCTCTGCTGGGGGAAGTCACTCCCGCCATGGCGGTCGCCGTGGGAAGCAGCCTGGCGCAGAAGATCCTGCTTCCGGTCAATCGATGCAACCACCATGTGGTAGGGGTGCAGGATTACTCCATGGCGCGGTTGACCGATGAAGCGGTGGAGGATCTGCTTGCCTGCCTGGAAAAGAAATGAGGCTGAGTGAAGGCAACTGCCTTCACTCAGCCTCATCCAGCAGATCCACGCTTCTTTCCACCGTCGCCCCATTCCGGTCCATATAGAAAATATCCATCGTCTGCTCCCGCATGCAACCCGTGCGGCGGTTATCCCACAATCCTTCTCACCGACAAAATCGTCTTATAAGCCGCGTTTCCGTACTTGATTCCCGTTTTCACGCTGCTGGCGTGGACAATCCGTCCATTTCCCAGATAAATGGCCACATGGCCCGCGTAACAGATCAGGTCGCCCGGCTGGGCCTCCGCGTAGGATACCTCCCTGCCCGCGCTTCTCTGTTCAGAAGAGGTTCTGGGAATACTGTAGCCGAACGCCTTATAGACGGACTGAGTGAAGCCGGAGCAGTCCGCGCCGTTCGTCAGGCTGGTTCCTCCCGGCACGTAGGGATTTCCCACAAACTGGCAGGCGTAGCTGGCGATCTCGCTTCCCTTGGCGGAGCCGTTGCTGCTGGAGGGGGCCGGCGCTGATGAGGAGTTTTCCTTTGATTCGGACTCAGTTTCCTTTTCGGAAGAAGTCTTTTCGGTCTCTGCCTGTTTCTTTTTTTCTTCCTCCGCTTTTCTGCTCTCCTCTGCCTTACGGCTTTCTTCCTCCGCCTTTCTCTGCGCTTCCTCCTCTTCCGCCCGTTTGGATTCCTCCGCCGCGGCGATCTGGCGGATCTCCTCGTTCTGCTTCGCGATCTTTTCCTTATAGACCGCGGCCTGCTCCTGCGCCCTCGCCAGATCCTTTTCATAATCCGCCGAGATGGCCTTCTGCTCCTCCAGAGACTCCTGCAGGGAATCCTGCTCCTGTTCCAGCTCATACTGGGAGGCCTCCAGATCGGATTTCTTAATCTCCAGGTCCTCCTTCAGCTGAGCCACCTCCTCGACTGTTGCCGCATAATCGTCCAGCATCTTCCGGTCGTAGGTATAGATTTCCTGCACATATTCCGCCTTGTTCAGAAGGTCTCCCCAGCTTTTGGCCTCCAGAAGAATCTGGATATAGCTGTTTTCTCCCTTTTCATAGAGATACTGGATCCGCTTCTTCATGGCGGTATACTGTTCTTCCTCTTTTATCTTCGCCGCGTCGTAATCCTTCTGAGCCTGGCCGATCTGCTCCTCCGTATCCGCGATCTCTTCCTCCATCAGCTCCACGCTGACCATGATTTCCGCGATCTGGCCGGTCATCTCCTCAATCTGAGCGTCTACATCCTCTTTTTCTCCGGACAGGTCGCTGATCTGGTCGTTGATGGCATCCAGCTCGTTCTGGGTGCTGTTCTTCTGATTTTCCTTTTCCTGTCTCTGTTTTTTCAGCTCGCTGCTGCTGGTCGCGGATACGGGCTGAACCGCAGAAAACGCAACCATGATGATCAAAAACAGACTGAAAAGCTTCTTTCGCATATCCTGTCCCTTCTTTATCGCAAAGTATCCGCTCTCTCATGCCGGAAAGCGGCTGACGGCCCTTTTTCCGGCATGAATATGGAATAAAAATCAAACATTACAGATCACAGTTTTTCACGGTTCTCGGGAACGGGATCACGTCCCGGATGTTGCCCATGCCGGTCAGGTACATCACGCAGCGCTCAAAGCCGAGGCCGAAGCCTGCATGGCGGGCGGAGCCGTAACGTCTCAGATCCAGGTAAAATTCATAGTCCTCCCGCTTCAGTCCAAGCTCGTCCATTCTCTTTTCAAGGAGCTCCAGCTTGTCCTCTCTCTGGCTTCCTCCGATGATCTCTCCGATTCCGGGCACCAGGCAGTCCATGGCAGCAACGGTTTTTCCATCCTCGTTCAGCTTCATATAGAAAGCCTTGATCTCCTTCGGATAATCGGTCACGAATACCGGACGTTTGAATTCCTTTTCCGTCAGATAACGCTCATGCTCCGTCTGAAGGTCGCTTCCCCAGTGTACCTTATATTCGAATTCATCGTTGTGCTTTTCCAGAATCTCGATGGCTTCCGTATAGGTCACATGACCGAATTCGGAATCCAGCACATGCTGCAGCCGCTCGATCAGGCCCTTGTCCACGAACTGGTTGAAAAATGCCATCTCCTCCGGCGCGTTTTCCAGAACATAGCGGATGATGTATTTCAGCATGCTTTCCGCCAGAATCATGTCGTCCTTCAGGTCAGCGAAACACATCTCCGGCTCGATCATCCAGAACTCAGCGGCATGGCGGGTGGTGTTGGAATTTTCCGCGCGGAAGGTGGGGCCGAAGGTATAAACGTTGCGGAAGGCAAATGCATAGGTTTCCGCGTCGAGCTGGCCGCTCACCGTCAGGTTGGTGGGCTTTCCGAAGAAATCCTGGCTGTAGTCCACCTTTCCGTCCTCCGTCTTCGGCACATTCTCCAGATCCAGGGTGGTCACCTGGAACATTTCTCCTGCACCCTCGCAGTCGCTTCCGGTGATCAGCGGCGTGTGCACATAAACGAAGCCTCTCTCCTGGAAAAAGCGGTGAATGGCGTACGCCGCAAGGGAACGGACACGGAATACCGCCTGGAAGGTATTGGTTCTCGCACGAAGGTGAGAAATGGTGCGAAGGTATTCAAAACTATGGCGTTTCTTCTGAAGCGGATAATCGGACGGGGAAGCGCCCTCTACAACAACCTCCTCCGCCTGCATCTCAAGCGGCTGCTTTGCGCCGGGCGTCACCACGATGGTTCCGGTCACAATCACGGCAGCTCCTACGCCGATTTTGGCGATGGCCGCGAAATCGGCAAGCTGATCGGAATAAACCACCTGCAGCGGCTCAAAAAAGCTGCCGTCATTCACCACCAGAAATCCGAAGGTTTTGGAATCCCGGTTGCTTCTCACCCAGCCGCCGACCGTCACTTTCTTTCCTGCATAGCTTTCCTTTTCTCTGAACAGATCCTTAATGTTTGTCAGTTCCATTGTATTAAACCCCTTTTCATGCCGCTATGGCCATTTTTTCTTAAGATTCAGACCCTGTTTCCGTTGCCTGCGTTTCCGTCTCCGCCGTGCTTTCGGTTTCCGCCGTCTCTGTCTCTGCCGCCTGTGTTTCCTCTGCCGCGGTTTCTGCCGTTTCCGCTTCCGCAGCCTCCGTTTCCGGCTCCACATCCGTCACCACAACGTTCTCCAGCAGGAAATTCAGCACCTTCTCCGACATCATATATTCCCGGTAGCCTTCCACGTCCAGAGAAGCGCGGTATTCTTCCACATCGTCATAACCAAGCGATCCGGCATTGGTTTCAATCTCCGCATCCAGCTCCTCATCCGTCACCGAAAGGCCTTCGGCATCGGCAATGGCCTGCATGACGATGATCTCCTGTCCCGCCTGCGCGGCCGACTCACGGATCGCATCCTCCGATGTGCCCTGCATGCTCAGGAAGGTCTCCAGATCATATCCGTACAGAGAAGCGTAGTAGGTCATATTGTCGATAATCCGGTTATAGTAGCGGTTCGTCATGTCTTCCGGAGGATCCTGAATCTGGGATCCTGCCATAACCGCCTCCAGAACCGCGATCTCAGCGTTGGAATCATGCGTTGCCTGCTCTTCCTCCATCAACAGATCGTAAGCGTACTGCCGGTATTCCTCTACAGTATTCACGCCCACGTCCAGCCCCTGAACGAACTCATCCGTCAGCTCGGGAAGCGTTTCCACGCTGATGCTGTTGACTGTAACGGTGAAAACAGCATCCTTGCCGGCCACTTCCTCACCCTGATAGTTCTCAGGGAAGGTCACATTCACATCCACCGTCTCTCCTGTCTCGGCGCCGATCAGTCCGTCTTCAAATCCGTCAATAAATGTGCCGGATCCGATGGTCAGATCATAGCCCTGCGCGGTTCCGCCATCGAAGGCCACGCCGTCAATCTTTCCCTCATAATCGATGTTGACAATGTCGCCCTCTTCCACCGGCCTGTCCGTGATTTCCGTTGTGACCATGTTGCTCTGAAGCACGTAGTCGATATAGCTGTCCAGATACTCATCCGTCACCACCGGAGCGTCCACGGACACTTCAATTCCCTTATATTCTCCCAGCGTTACATAATCCGCCACGTTGATTCCGCTCAGATAGGCCTCCGGGCCGTAATCCTCCGTCCCGGCCTCCGTTCCCGTCTCACTTTCCGCCATGCTCTCCTGTGTGGTCTCCGCCGTATCGGTATCCGCATTGCCGCAGCCCGTCATGAGCGCACCCCAAAGAGCAGCTCCCGCAAGAGGCAGCGCTGCTTTTGCGATAAATTTTTTCATTCCTCATTTTCCTTCCCTGCCGCCGGGCGGCATTTTATTTTTCAAATGACGCTGCGCCATACGCAGCCTCCTGGTCCGAAGGTGCTCAGACATCCGGACGCTATGCTGTCTTTCATTGTACCATATTTTTTTCTTCCGTAAAACCCTTTACTCCGGAAAATCATAAATGTATCATTTCTTCCGTTACTATTCACAGCCGATTCAGAATGGACAACACGCACGTCAGGGCGTGTTGTCCATTCTGAAGCCGGACTGCGAAGCAGTCATCCACCCCATGAGCAGTCTTAGCGCCGCAAGGCGCGGGACTGGAGCCTCGAAGAGGCGACGGGTGCGCATGCGCACTTCGCACGAGGGTGGGGTGGCCGTGAAAAGTAACCTTCTTCCCGCTCCGTATCCACAGAAATCTCCGCTATCCCTTGCCTTATCCACAAAATTCTGCTACAATGTTTTTGCGTTTCATCAAGAGAAAAAGTAAGCCGCTGACAGCGGTGAAAAAGAGGAGGTTACCTCGTGAGTCCCGTAACAATTGTATTACTGGTCATTCTGGCCGTTCTGATCATCGCCGTTGTGGCCCTGTATTTTTTCGGCAAGAAGGCACAGAAAAAGCAGGCGGAACAGCAGCAGCAGATCGAAGCGTATAAGCAGACCGTTTCCATGCTGATCATAGACAAGAAGCGGATGAAGCTGAAAGACGCCGGCCTGCCCGCCATGGTGCTGGAACAGACACCCAAGCTTCTGCGCCGTGCCAAGCTTCCCATCGTAAAGGCCAAGATCGGCCCTCAGATCATGACGCTGGTATGCGAGGAAAGCATTTTTGATTCCGTTCCGGTAAAGAAAGAGGTCAAGGCAACGGTGAGCGGCATCTACATCACCGCAGTCAAAGGACTTCACGGAAATTCTCTTGCCAAACCCGCCCAGAAGAAGAAGGGCTGGTTCAAACGGCAGGTGGATAAGCTTCAGGAAAAAGCGGGCGCGAAGCCGCTGAAATAATTTTCGCGAACTCATTTTCGTGCAGCGGGCCGCAGACCCTTCTTCGTCTGCGGCCCGCTTTTTTCAGGAGGAATTATCATGTTAAAAGATCTGGTGATTAAAAACAGAAGCTTCCGCGGCTATGATGAATCAAGGAAAATCACGCAAGAAGAGCTGCTGGGGTTTGTGGACCTCACCCGCTATACGGCGTCCAGCGCCAACACGCAGCCGCTGAAGTATCACATCGCTTACAAAAAGGAAGAGGTGGACGCCATCCAGGCTCTGACGAAGTGGGCCGCCGCCCTTCCTCAGCTTTCCCTTCCCCATCCCGGTCAGTGTCCCACCGGTTTTATCGTGATCTGTCTGGACAGGGGCATCGCGCCTAATGAAACCGCCTTCTTAAGGGACGTGGGCATTGCCGCGCAGACCATCCTTCTGGCCGCGGCGGAAAAGGGACTCGGCGGATGCATGATCGGAAATTTCAACCGGGCCGCTCTGAAGGAGCTTTTGAAGCTGCCTGAAGATGTGGAGCCCAATCTTGTGGTCGCCATCGGAAAGCCTGCGGAAGAAGTCGTCCTCACGGAGGTGGGTCCAGACGGAAATACACGCTATTACAGGGATGAAACGGGAACGGTGCACTATGTTCCCAAACGTTCCCTGAAGGATATTCTGCTGTAAAGGAACGAATCGGAACCGGCGCGATTTTTACGTGCCGGTTCCGACTATATCTGGTCTCTTAACTTATCTCGGGTGCTCTGCAGGTTCAGTCCGCATCCACCCAGAAGGTGTACTCTCCCGCTTCCACTTCTCTTTCCTTTCCGTCAATCACGATTACCGTCGGAGAAGGGGTGATGATCTCATAGCGCACCTTTCTGCATCCATTCTCCACGATATGGCTCCAGGCGGAACGCACCAGGCCGTGTCTGGTCTCAATAGACGCTTCCAGCCACTCCAGCCGTCCGTCCGGCTTCGGCGCGATGCGTATCTTCGCAAAGCCGGGCTCCGCAGGCTGAATGCCGGCCGCCTCCTCATACACCCAGTCCGCCACAGCGCCGTAGGCGTAATGGTTGAAGGAATTCATGTCTGTGCTCCAGAAATCGCCGTTTTCCATGATGCCGTCCCAGTGCTCCCAGATGGTGGTAGCTCCCTTCGTCACCGGATAGAGCCAGGAAGGATATTCCGTGCGCAGAAGCAGGGTGTAGGCCAGATCCGTATGTCCGTAGCTGCTGAGCACATGAAGCAGATAAGGGGTTCCCACGAAGCCGGTCTGCAGCTTCTTCCCGTCCACGATCACCTTCTCGGCCAGCTGATCCGCCGTCTTCTGCAGATCCTCCGCCAGCCCGAAATGAACGGCGAGCACCAGCTCGGTCTGGGTTCTGTAATCCGTGAATGTCTGGCGGAAGGTCTTCACGATGTTATCATACAGCGCTTCATATTCGCTCACATCCTCGCCCAGCACCTTTCCGGCCTTCACCACCAGGCTGGTGGAATGGGCATAAAATGCGGAAGCGATGAAGTCCGCCCGGGACGAGCCCTTATAGCTTCCCACCGGAGCGTCCAGTCCCAGCCAGTCCTCGTAATGGGTTCCGGCCGTCCACAGATATGCGTCCTTCGTGGAATTCGTGATAAATCCCACATATTTTTTCATGCATTCAAACTGCTGGCGCAGAATCGCCGGATTTCCATAGGTCATGTAAATCTGCCAGGGGCAGATGGTCGCCGCGTCGTCCCAGGCCGCGCTGCCGCTTCCCGTTTGGCAGGCGGGAATCACATGGGGAATGGAGCCGTCCTCACACTGGTCGGCCGCCATGTCCGCGAGCCATTTGGTGAAAAATTTTTCCACGTCATAGTTATAGCTGGCCGTCTTTACAAAAGCCTGCGCATCTCCCGTCCAGCCCAGCCGCTCATCCCGCTGCGGGCAGTCCGTGGGCACGTCCAGGAAATTGCCTCTCTGCCCCCAGATCACATTGGAAAACAGCCGGTTCAGAAGCGGATTGGAACTGGAAAGCCGTCCCGTGCGCTTCATGTGGGAATGCACCGCAACCGCCGTAAACTGTTCCGGCGCAGGCGTTCCCGGAAAGCTGTCCAGGCGGATGAATCGGAAGCCGAAGAAGGTCAGATGGGGCTGATACGTCTGCACGCCGTCCCGGCAGGTATAGAGCAGCTTCGCCTTCGCGCTTCTGTAGTTGGCGTTATAGAAGTTTCCTTCCTTATCCAGAACCTCGCCGTGAGAGATTTCCACCACGTCTCCCGCCTTCGAATCCACGGTAAAACGGACATAACCTGTCACCTCCTGGCCGAAATCCACCACCGTCTCTCCCTTCGGTGTGGTGAATACACGCTCTGCGGCCACATACTCTTCCTCCCGGGTCTCTTCGCCCTGCTGCGGAATCAGATTCTGCGTTCCCTTTTCCAGGCATACGACGGGCAGCGCCTCCTTCGCCACAAATGTGGCGTCACAGGTTTCTCCGTCATAGATCTCGCTGAACCGGATCCTGCTCTCCTCAGCCTTCCAGCTCTCATCCGTCGCAATGACCTGTTTCGTTCCGTCCTCACCGGTCAGAACCAGCTGCGCAATCAGCCCGGCGGGCATATGCGCTCTTACTCCCTTTCCTTCCTCATTCACCCAGCCGGGCATGGGGCTCCGGTACCAGCCCTTTCCCACAACCACTTCCAGCCGGTTGTCCTTTTCCAGCAGATCCGTCACATCATAGCACTGATACTGCTGCCTTTTTTCATAGGAAGTCCAGCCGGGGGCGAGCACATATTCTCCCACCCGCCTTCCGTTCAGGCTGGCTTCATAAACGCCCATAGCGGTGATGAAAAGCTCTGCCTTCGCCACGCCTTCTTTCCCTGCAAACTCCTTCACAAATACCGGACACACATCTCCCATTTCCTGTGCCGGCGCGATCCATTTCGCACTCCACTCCATGATTCAACCACCTTTCTGCCGTCGCCTGCGGCATTCAAATACTGATTCTGCTGCGGATACTGCGGTACTGCATCGGGGTCATGCTGAAACTTTCCCGAAAATTCCGGTAAAAGCAGCTGATGTCCGCATACCCCACGGCTGCGGCCACCTCCTCCACGCTGCAGGAGGAATTTTCCAGCATCTGCACGGCCTGCTTCATACGGAACTCCTTTAAGAGAAACCGGAATGTCTTTCCCGTCTCCCTGCGGATATAACGGCTTAAGTACCCCTCGCTCCTTCCGAAGTGCCGCGCCAGTTCCGGGAGCGTCACCGCAGTATAGTTCTCCCGGATATAACGGATCATTTCCGGCAGAACCGCATCCGCCTCGCTTAAATGCCCCACGCTCTCCATCTCGCCGGCGTGTTCCCTCATGGCCCTTCCGAACAGAAGCATCACATAGCCCTTCATCATCAGGTTTTTCCCCGCCTCGCTTCCCGCCCTGTCCAGAATGCCTTCCGCGCACATCTCCAGTACCAGCCGCTGCAGCCGTTCATCCTGCCCACAGCGCACCAGCAGCGCCCTTTCCTTTCCCTTGCTGTAGAGCATCTGCCAGAAAAAATCGGAAATGTCGTCGTTCTCCATCAGCAGACTGTAAAAGGCATCCCCGAAGGTGCTTCGTTTGATGATGATGTTTACCGTGACCGCGCCCTCATCCCGGGTGAAAACCGCCTGACTGACCTCCGGCGGAATGATGACGAAATCTCCTTCCCCCATCTGGATCTTCCGGTCCTGTCCGTTCTCTCTCAGATAGAAGATGAAGCCGCCCCGCAGGGCATAGACGATCTTGACGAACTTCAGGCTGTGATAGAAGGGCGGCACATACCGGTCATGCAGCAGGACGGAAACCTCGCTGTTTTCATCGGGGAAGCAGTCCTGTTCGGTCAGCAGGCTTCCCATGAAAAAGGGAGCCTTTGCCTCCAGCTTCACATCCTGCGTCTGCGTCCTCCGATACCCCTGGACAAATTCCTCCCAGTCCCACACCACATGGTCGAAGGCCTTTGAATTGGATTCATACAGACGCTTCGCGTTTTTTTCAAAATCCCGCAGTTCCATGAGGGTCCGTTCCAGGTCCTTGTCCGCCATGCTTCCGCCCTTCCTTTTCAAAAGTCCTGCCGCCGTTTCCGGTACAGTGTCTTTTTCAGCAAATTCTGTTACAGGCGAAGAAAGCCTCGTATCAGAATGATTTTTCCCGCAGTTTTCAGTTCTTTTTCATCTTATCTCAGAGGTCATGAAATGTCACTATCCATTTTGACTGTCTTTTTATGATCTTTTCTTCAGCAATTCGCCGTTTTCATTGCCATCGCCGCATCTGTCGCCGGCGCCGCCTCTACCAGGACCTCTGTCTCTGGCAGTCCTTCCGCAGTCACGGCAAGACGGATCTCTCCCGGCTCCTTTCCTGCCCGGATGACGGCCAGCGCCCGGCCTTTCCAGGTTGTGCGCCGGCCCGTCCCATAATTCTCCGGCGTACAGGGATTTCCGGAACCAAGGCCCGCCAGCATGCCGGATCCTGTTACGGTCACGGACACCTCCCGGTCGTCCCCGGTGACCGGACGTCCGGCTGCATCCCTCAGTTCGATTTTCACAAAGGCAAGATCCATTCCATCCGCCGCAATCCGCTGCTGCTCGGGAAGAAGGGCGATCCGTTCCGGCCTTCCTGTGGTCTCCAGCCGGTCCTGTACAGCCCGTTCTCCGTTTCGGAAGGCTGCGGCCTCCAGCGTCCCCGGTTCCCAGGGTATGGTGATGGAAGCGATGAACCGTTCCGGCGCCGCCTTCCCCACGGACCTGCCATTCAGGAAAAATTCCACCTCATCGCAGTCTCCGTAGGCGTATACGTTGACCGGTTTTCCCCTGTATTTCTCATCAAAGGTCCAGTCTTTGCCCACATCCTCCCAGTGCCAGCCGGTCCCCCAGAATTCCTGATCCGTGTGCTTTGGATGACGGACATAGAGATGGACGCCCGTATCCAGACCCCAGAGGATCTTATGGTAACATCCCTGCGGGCGGACGTTTCCATCCAGGTCGATGTCTCCCTGGCTGTTGGACAGCCACGGATATTCTCCCACGAAGCTTCCGTGAAATCTGTCCGGGTCCCATTCCACCCGGCCCACTCCGGCTTCCCCCAGATAATCCATGGCGGACCAGACAAAGTCACCGATGCAGTTTTCATGCTCCAAAACGGCCTTCCAGTAATCATACAGCCAGAACGGATGGATTTCCGTCCCCATAATCACCCGGTCCGGATGTTTGACGGCATCCAGTCCGTAACGCGGCCAGATATAATTATAACCCGCCAGATCCAGCTGCTCCCAGGAATTCGCCGTCTGCTGATCCCAATAGTCCTCCCCGTCGATCACACCCGGCGTTTCCTGGATCGTTCCCTGCAGCTGCTCAAAGGTTTTATCCGTGGTCATTCCCAGGATTTCCAGATTCAGCATACCATGCTGTCCCACGGAAACAGGCCGATCCGGATCCAGACTTCTGACACAGGCCGTCAGCTTCTTCAGGATGGCAAGCCCCTGTCTGCTTCCGGTGAACTCCGTGATTTCATTTCCCACCGTCCAGGCAAAAATGCCGGGATGATTCCGATCCCGGAGAACCATGGCGCTCAAATCCCGCTCCCACCATTCGGCAAAAAAGCTGTGGTAATCGTTTTCCGTCTTTCTTTTTTCCCAACAGTCGAAAGCCTCCTCCAAAACCAGCATTCCCATTCTGTCGCAGAGATTCAGAAAGGTGAAGGAAACCGGATTATGGGCCGTGCGTACCGCGTTAAAGCCCTGCCCCTTCAGAATGGAAAGCTTCCGTCTCTCCGCCGCCGGATAGGCGCAGGCACCGAGGCAGGCGTTATCATGATGAATGCAGCCGCCCCGCAGCTTCATGCTTCTTCCGTTTAAACGCATTCCCCTTTTCGCGTCGAAATCCAGCGTACGGATGCCGAATTCCTGCACATGGCGGTCGATTTCCTTTCCATCCTGCTCCACAGTCAGAAGCACCGCATAAAGGAAAGGCGCTTCCGTATCCCACAGCCGCACATTTTCCAGATCCAGTCCCATCCGTTCTTCTGTCTCCTGTCCGGCAAGCGCCATCATGTGGATTTCCCTTTCGCAGACAAAATTTCCCGCAAAATCCATTTCCGGTTCCTGTCCGCAATCCTGGCGCAGAGAATCCTTCACTGCCGTTCCTACCGCGTAGACCCTGGCACGCACCGTAATCTCCGCGTTGCGTGCTTCCCGGCTCGTCACACCAAAGGAGAGCCGAAGGCGAGCCCGCCGGGCTCTGGGTCCATATCCGTCTGCTCCGGCAGGTTCCTCTCCGCCTTCATGACGCTCTCCGGCTGCTGCCGTTTCGCTTTTCTCCGTCTGCGCATTCTCTTTCACCGGGCATGGCGCAATCCCTTCCACCGATTCCGTCAGCACCTGTACGGACCAGGGATGAATAAAGAGACTGTCTCCCAGCCAGATTTCCACCTGCCGGTACAGGCCGCCGCCCGTATACCAGCGGGAATTGGGCTGGCAGCAGCGCGTGCCGATTTCCAGATGATTCTGCTCCAGAAGCCAAGGGGTCAGTTCCACGCAGAACGGCGTGTAGCCGTAGGGATTTTTCCCGATGCATTCCGTGTTCAGCATCACCTGACTGTTCATGTACGCGCCGTCCACATAAAGGAAGACGTTTTTCTCCCTCCACTCCTCCGGAAGCGAAAACTCCTTCCGGTAATAAGCGATTCCTCCCTCAAAATAGCCGGTATAAGCCGCACCGATGGCCTCTGGACTGCGCGGGGTGTCCACGATGAAATCATCCGGCAGGTTCACTTCCATTTTGTCCAGCGCAGGCGTTCGGGCAATGGGTCCGAAGCGTTCTCTTGTCCAGTTGTCGAGAAATGAGATTTTTTTCATTTGGTTCCTCCTTCTTTTTTCCGGGAAGCAATCAGGCTGTTTTTCATGTGCTTCTCCATAATTTCATACCACCTTTCCCCGATCCGGTATATCCCCCGCATGGACGGATGCGCCAGATCCTGTGAAACCAGGGCAGGATCATCCAGAAGCTCCGGTCCGTCCGTGAAAATCATCCCGTCCTCGGCACATGCTTTTACGATTTCCCGAAATTTATCCGCCTTCCTTCTGTCCTCCCTGTAATATCCAAAAATATTGCTCACAAAAACCAGTCTTCCATCCTCTTTCAGAACGGATAAAAATTCCCTTGCCCTCTTTTCAAAATCTTTTTCCGAAAAAGCAGACAGCATATTGATGCCGATCTCTACAGAGGCAAAATCCCAGTCCATCCGTCCAGCAATATACTCTGCGAGCGGCTTTTCTGCATGCGCATTTCCCGGAAATCCCAGGTTGATACAGTCACATCCAAACTGTTGCGCGATCTGAAAGGGATAGGTACAGGCGGCGGAAAGTCCAAGACTTCCGTGGGTAATGGAGGATCCATAGGCAAGATAGGTCTTCTCCGGATAATCTTCCGATCCTGGCGCTTCCACCTCTCCTTCTATGCCAAGATAGCGGCACGAACCTCCGGGCAGCAGTATTCTCACCACCTCCGGGTTGAATCCAAGCCCTCTTTCTTCCGTAATTCTTAGTAAAAAATCCAGATTCTGCGGACGTTCTATGGTAATTGCG
>NBJMC04202__coassemble_1780_pt1 | contig 19917 bp, 18 predicted proteins | sample NBJMC04202__metabat2_high_PE_053 | metagenome-assembled genome bin NBJMC04202
CCCTGAACGCAGTACCCGGAGACATTCTTCCACCACCTGTTCAAGAGCCGGACCAAGATGGGCAATTGTATTGTAAAGAACAACCGTATCAAAGCTGGCGGATGGATAGTCCATCTTCGCTGCGTCCATACGCTGAAAAAACAGATTTGTATGCTCGGAAGCTTCAGGAAGCAGTCTGCTGTCGGTCAGATCAATGCAGTGAACAGACTTGGCATACGTGGACGCACAGATAGCGAATTCTGCGCGTCCGCAGGCAGCTTCCAGAACATTCTGATCTTTTATATGGTTCAGAAAAGTCTGAACAATTTTCTGGACGCGAGTCATAATGTCCCCCCCTCTTAAGTTTCCAAAACTTTTTATCTATATTTTATTATACCAGTTTTCAGCTATTGGTAGAAGGGAAAACACTTCTGCTTATATTAAGGAAAATAATTTATATTTGACAATGCTGTGCAACACACACTATAATAAATCCAGGAGGTATATCAAACGTGGGTGAAGAAAGAGATCTGCTGGAAAATCTCAGACAGGAGCTGCGAAGGGGAACGCTGATTCTCAGTGTGCTGAGTCAGATGAAGGAACCGAAATATGGATATGCACTGGTGCAGAGCCTGGAGGAGAAGGGCGTGGAAATCGAGGCAAACACCCTGTATCCGCTTCTGAGGAGGCTGGAGAAGCAGGGCCTGTTAAAGAGCGAGTGGGACACGCAGGAGGCGAAGCCGAGAAAATACTATCGCCGTACGGTGCTTGGAGATTTTATGTATGAGGAAATGAAGAAGCAGTGGTTTGCGGTTTCTGAAACCATGAACGGGCTGCTGCGGGAGGAATGAGGATATGACGGAAGCGGACAGAGAACTGATGCAGCGGTATATTTATCAGGTGGTAAGACGGCTCGCGAAGGATCAGCGGGAAGAGACCGCAAGGGAGCTGGAGGAGCTGATTACGGACATGGCGGAACAGAAGGGAATGGAGGAAGCGCTGAAGGAGCTGGGGGACCCGGCAGTTTTTGCGGGAAAGTACCGGGAAGAGCCGTGCTGGGTGATCGGGCCGGAATATTCGGAGGATTACAGGTGGCTTTTGAAGATTGTGCTGGCTGCTGTGGCGCTTTCTGTCATCGTTTCCGGAGTGGTACAGGGAGTGCTTCAGAGGGATGGAATAGGGATTTTGACGGATGTTGTTTCCAGTGCGGTGATGGGAGCGGTCAGCGCAGTGGGAGCGGTGACGATCCTGTTTATGATTCTGGAAAAAAGGAAAATCCGGGTAGATTTCAAAAAAGAGTTCGAGACATCAGAAAAATCCGGTGTGGAACGAAGGGACTGGATTCCCATGCTGCTTCCGCCGGTACCGGATTCCAAAGCAGTGATAAAACGGTCGGATGAAGCGGTGAACCTGATTTTTGAGGCACTGCTTGCAGGATTGATGATTTTTGCACCATGGCTGTTTGGGGCCTATGTTTTTGAGAACGGCACATTCGTTCGTACCATTCCCATTATCAATCTGGCGCAGTGGAACATCATTCTGCCGGTTCTTCTGATTTCGCTGGCAGCAGGGTTTGCGGATGATGTGGTGCGGCTGGTCTGCGGACGTTACTGTCGGACGGTTCTGATTGTCTGCCTGGTCAGCGGGGCGGTTCAGGCGGTATTCGCCTGGATTATGCTGAAGGCGCTTCCCTTTTTTAATCCGGATTTTATCCGGGAAATCAGAACGGAGTATGACTGGAAGGGGACAGACGGAGATCTGCTGACTCTGTACGGAATGGGCAGGCTGGAAAACATCGTACTTCTGGTGATTTGGGTCTGCATCCTGATTGAGATGGGGGTGACCGTTTATAAAACGGTAAGATATGGAAAGGAGCAGTAAGAACCGCTCCCTTACCGTTCCGCCCTTTTTCGGAATTCTCTGGGCGGCATGCCGTAAGCATTTTTGAAGATCCGCGTCAGATGGGACGTGGAGGAAAAACCGCAGCGGGAAGCGATTTCATTCAGGCTCAGATCGCTTCCAAGCAGGAGCTGGTGGACATTTGACAGACGGACATTGTACAGGTATTCCAGAAAGGTGGCGCCGGTCGCGCTGTGGAATACACGGGAAAAGTGATACCGGCTCATATGGGCACGTTCGGCTGCCTGTTCCAGACTGACGGGTTCACTGTAATGGTGGTTGATATAACGGATGGCTGAGACAATCTCGTCCGGGATGCGTTCTGCGGACAGCTCTTCTGAAATTTCTTTCCGGGAAAGCAGATCCGAAATAAAGGAAAGCATCTGGAGGATAACGGAACAGAGCAGCTTTTCAGAAAGAAAGCCCTTTCTGCTGCTGTAATGTTCAGCCTTTCGACAGGCGTCCAGGGCGGAAGCGGCCTGCTTTTCATCCAGATGAAGCACACAGGAATCCAGCGATCCGAACAGGGCTGTTCCGGGGCCTGCAGACATAGTCTACCTGGAAGCCGGAATAGGGGGCGTATTCTGTATGTTTCATTTCCTGATCTTCCCTTCCTTTCAAGCTGAAAAAAGTGGCGGATCCTTTCTGCAGAGAAGAATAACAGAGAAAGAAAAAGAGAGCAATATTTAAACGTTTCGGGCTTAAAAAGAGCAGGATTTGGACTGTCCAACCGGTACTTTGCATGCTACGATGAGCGTGAAAACCGGAGAATGACTGCCTGGGAAAACAGGGAGGAGGGAAAAGCATCGCTTTTCCCTGGGAATTGGCCTGCGGCCAATTCCTCTTGATTAAAGTGTCGCCTGCGGCGGCAGGAAGGAAGAGGCGGGAAAAGCGTTGCTTTTCCCTGGGAATTGGTCTGCGGCCAATTCCTCTTGATTAAAGTGCCGCCTGCGGCGGCGGAAAGGAAGAGGAAAAATGAGATACGTGGGAAATCGGGTGGAGGATGTGAAAATTGCCTATATCGGCGGGGGATCCAGAGGCTGGGCTTGGGGGCTGATGAGTGATCTGGCAGCGGTGGACGATATGAACGGTACCGTGGCGCTGTATGACATTGACAAAGAAGCGGCAGCAAGGAACGAGGTCATTGGAAACCGGATGAAGGAGCTGCCGGACTGCCGTTCTGCATGGGATTACAAAGCGGTGGGCAGCCTGCAGGAAGCGCTGACGGGAGCGGATTTCGTGGTGATTTCCATTTTGCCGGGAACCTTTGACGAGATGGAAAGCGATGTACATGCGCCGGAAAAGTACGGAATTTATCAGTCGGTGGGAGATACGGCAGGTCCCGGCGGTCTTGTGCGGGCGCTGCGTACCATCCCCATGTTTGAAGAAATTGCGGCGGCCATCCGGGATTTCTGTCCGGATGCCTGGGTCATTAACTATACCAATCCCATGACGGTCTGCGTCCGGACGCTGTATCGGGTTTTCCCAAAGATCAAAGCCTTCGGATGCTGTCATGAGGTATTCGGCACCCAGAAGCTGCTGGCACTGGTGCTGAAGGATATGATGGGAATTGAGGATGTAGAGAGAGATGAGATCCGTGTAAACGTGGTGGGCGTAAACCATTTTACCTGGCTCACCGAGGCGAAATATAAGAATATTGATCTGTTCCCGCTTTACGCAAAGTTCTGTGAGAAATACGCGGAGGATGGATTTTCCGAAAAGGCGGACGATAACTGGATGAACAATTCCTTTGCCAGCAGAGAGCGGGTGAAAATGGATCTGTTCCGGCGTTTCGGCGCGATCGCGGCGGCGGGCGACCGGCATCTGGCGGAATTCTGTCCGGGAGGCTGGTATCTGAAGGATCCGGAGACCGTGAAAAGCTGGTGCTTCGGCCTGACCACTGTTGCCTGGAGAAAAGAGGATCTGAAAAAGCGTCTCGCCAGAAGTGAGCGTCTTTACACCGGTGAGGAAGCGCCTGTCATCAACCAGACAGGAGAGGAAGGCGTGCAGCAGATGCGGGCAATTCTCGGCCTCCGTGATCTGGTGACGAATGTGAATGTTCCCAACCTGGGACAGATTCCGAATCTCCCGCTCGGAGCTGTGGTGGAGACCAACGCACATTTTTCTGCGGACAGCGTGCGTCCTGTTTTTGCGGGCCCTCTGCCGGATTCCATCTACCCTCTCATTTCCCGTGTGAGCGGCATCCAGGAGCTGATCGTTCAGGCGGCTCTTGACCGGGATCTGGAGCAGGCCTTCCGCGCTTTCCAGATGGATCCCAATATGAATCTTTCCATGCCCGACGCCAGAAAGCTCTTTGATGAGATGATAGAGAATACGAAGAAATATCTGGGAATGTATTTTAACTGAGAAGAAACGTAGAATGTAATTGTGGATTCTGTATCCCTAAAATGCGAATGCGCTGCAGCTTCTTTCTCTCCAGAGAGGAGAATGGCTGCAGCGTTTTTGGTGTCATGGATGACGGTCCCTTTCCGCAGATATTTCGGAAAGGGATTGGATTCCGGCCGGTTTTGTTATATACTGTAACACGAAAAACGAAACTGGATAAAGCCGCCTGCGCGGCGATGAATAATGCGGCCGGCACGAACAGAGTTTGTGCCAAAAAGGAGGAAATTCAGAATGAGCGAACAGATCAGAATTGGTATCCTGGGCTATGGAAACCTGGGAAAGGGTGTGGAATGCGCCATTAAGCAGAATCCGGACATGAAACTTGCAGCAGTGTTCACCAGACGTGATCCTTTGACAGTTTCCATTTTGACGGAGGGCGTAAAGGTCTGCCGTGTGGAAGAAGCGGCGGGGATGAAGGATGAAATCGATGTGATGATTCTCTGCGGAGGAAGCGCTACGGATCTTCCGGTGCAGACTCCGGAATTTGTTCAGTATTTCAATGTAATCGACAGCTTTGATACCCATGCGAAGATCCCGGAGCATTTCGCGGCGGTGGATGAAGCAGCGAAGAAGAGCGGTAAGGTGGGGATCATTTCCTGCGGCTGGGATCCCGGCATGTTTTCCCTGAACCGCCTGTATGCCAACGCGATCCTTCCCTGCGGTAAGGATTACACCTTCTGGGGCAAGGGCGTCAGCCAGGGACATTCCGATGCTATCAGAAGAATCGAAGGCGTTGCGGATGCCAGACAGTACACCATTCCTGTGGAAGATGCGCTTAGAAAAGTGCGCGCGGGAGAGAATCCGGAGCTGACCACCAGAGAAAAACACACCAGAGAGTGCTTTGTGGTGGCCAAGGAGGGCGCGGATCTTGCCAGAATCGAGGAAGAGATCAAGACCATGCCCAACTATTTTGATGAGTATGATACCACGGTGCACTTCATCAGCGCTGAGGAGATGAAGCGTGACCACAGCGGCATTCCGCACGGCGGATTTGTGATCCGTACCGGAAAGACAGGATGGAACGAGGAATACGGAAACGTGATTGAATACAGCCTGAAGCTGGATTCCAACCCGGCCTTTACCTCTTCCGTGCTCGTTGCGTTCGCCCGCGCCGCATACCGTCTGGCAAAGGAAGGGCAGAGCGGCTGCAAGACCGTATTTGATATCGCGCCCGCTTACCTGAGCGCGATGGACGGAGAGACCCTGCGCAGGACGATGCTGTAAGACTGTGCCGGTCTGCCCTGTTTGAGGGCAGGACTCTGGACGGGAAGAGATGGCCTCTTCCCATAAGGAAGTCTTTGTGATATCTTAAAATATAGAAAGCCCGTTCGACAGAGAAACCGGAAAGCAGTATTGCTGCTGGCAGAACCGGCCCGGCGGCGAGTCGCCGTCGGGACAGAATATCAGGAGGCGGCAGGCATGCCTGCACCGCAGCCTGCTTCGAGGTACATTTCACAACCCGCTTCGCGGATTGTGTTGCCGCCGTCGGCTGTACCCCTGCGCATTCTGCGGAATCAGAGTATTGTGTCGGACGGGCTTTTTTATGGATTTGATTTTGAGGAAGTGAAATGAGCAGCGAACTCTGGAAATACTGCGGCACGCAGCAGGAAAAAGAATTTCTTTTATCCCTGAACCTGCTTCCCTCCGGCATGCGGGAACGCATGAGCGGGGAGGCCCAGCTCGCGCTGCTGTATTCCCTGAGCAACCATACACAACGGCATTACCGGGAAACGCGGATTCCAAAGAAAGGCGGCGGAAGCCGCAGGCTTCTGGTCCCGGACGGGCTGTTAAAGGGCGTGCAGAGAAATATCCTGCACCACTGTCTGGACGGACGCAGTATTTCCGCGCATGCCTGCGCATACAGGCGGGGGCGTTCCCCTATCGACAATGCCGCACCGCACGCGGGCGGGGACAAGGACAAGCTCCTGTTGAAGATGGATATCCGGAACTTCTTTGACAGCATTCTTTTTCCGAGGGTGTATGGGGCGGCTTTCCCGGAGAGCCTGTTTCCTCCTGCGGCCGCAGGGCTTCTGACCCATCTGTGCTGCTGTTATGACCGGCTCCCGCAGGGGGCGCCCACCTCTCCGGCCATTTCCAATCTGGTGATGAGGCCCTTTGACGAGTATATCGGAAAATGGTGCGAAGCGCGTCAGATCACCTATACCCGATACTGTGATGACCTTGCTTTTTCCGGTGTATTTGATGCAGGCGAGGTTTACCGAAAGGTACGAGGTATGCTGGAGGCCATGGGCTTTACCCTGAATCCCCGGAAAACCGTTGTGGCGAATCAGGGAATGCGGCAGACCGTCACGGGACTCGTGGTGAACGAGAAAGTCCGGACGAGCTCGCAGTACCGGAGAAAGATCAGGCAGGAAATTTATTACTGCCGCAGGTATGGAGTGCGGGAGCATCTGAAGGCCGTGGGAAGCCTGAGCGGAAAGGAAACAGAAGGGGAGGCCGCCGCAAAAGAACAGGCCTTTCTGCAGTCTCTTTTCGGGCGGATCGCTTATGTGCTCCAGACGGAGCCGGAAAATCAGGAATTCCTGGAATACCGGGACGGATGCAGAAGTATGCTTTTGGAAAAAGAGAGGGGATAGAAGATGAGAAACCAACAAGCCGGTTTTTTTATTCTGATCGTGGGCGTGGTGATATGTCTGGCAGCCATCGCGGTTCTGATCTGGGATAAGCTGAGAAAATACAAATATACGGAAAGCGTTATGGGGACGGTGATCTCCCATAAGCGCTGCCGTATGGATACCGGACATGGTTCGGTTTCCTATCCCTGTGCGGTCGTGGAATATGAGGTGGATGGCAGGAAATATCAGTGCATACAGAAATATGCCACGGTATATTATAACAGTATAAAACGGGCGGAATACGACTGGGAGATCGATGAAAAATACTGCCTGCACTGCTATGTGACCTCCCGGTGCAGAAATCATGTGGACCCTGTCAGGGACTGGTTTCCCGTGGGCAGTGCCATGGAGGTCAGATATGTGCCCGGAAAACCGCGGAAGGCATACTGCGGGGCGCTGCAGAGCATGCGGCTGATTTTTCTGATCATGTGCCCATTTGGGGCGGCACTCTGCCTTTTCGGCGCGCTGCTGATGACGGTTCTGGCCTGACAAAAAAGTGATTATGATTAAAAAATGAGTTTGAAAACGGGGAGATCCTGTCTGAGTGGACGGGGTCTCCTTATTTTTGCGCGACAGCCCTGCTTGCGGCATTTATGCCGCAAGCTGTGTGCAGCGTGTAATCGAATAGGGGAAGGAACTTTCCCCATTCGATCAAAGTTTGCAGAGAAATGTTCCCTGCTCCAATTGAACCGGCTTCCTGTGCCGGTCGGATACCTGTGTTTCATCTCATATTAGATAAAATTAAAATATAAAACTTGACAAGAATATAACAATAGAATATATTCAAATATATACTAGAAAAATATAAATTATATATTTGAATAATTTCAAATAAATTGAAACAGGAGGATGCTATGAACACAGGAATCAGGCAAAATCGTCCCTTTCTGCGCTATCTGATTTCCCGGATGCTGAACCGCTTCGGGGATTCCATCGACGTATTCCTGCTGAGCTGGCTGGTTTACGGTCTGAGCGGCTCGGCCTCCCTGTCGGCGCTGGCGGTGGGGCTGAACTATCTGCCCACCATTCTGCTCCAGCCTCTTGCAGGGGCATTTGTGGAGCATATTCCCAAACGGCGGGTAATTGCGCTGACGGATGCGGGGAGGGCGCTGCTGGTAGCCATCTTCCTCGGGCTTTATCTGACAGAAAATCTGAACGCTGCGGTACTGATCGCCGGGACCTTTCTCATTTCCACGCTGGAAGCCTTTGCTTCGCCCGCCTCTTCTGCTGCTCTGTCCGGTCTGCTGAAGGCGGAGGAGTACGATTCCGGAATGTCTTTGTATCAGGTTGGCAGCAGGATCATGGAGCTTGCGGGGACAGGAACGGCCGGGCTTCTGATCGCTGCAGCGGGAAGCGGAGGTACGCTTGTGGTGGATCTGCTCTGTTTTGTCATCGCCTGCCTGTTGATGAGCCGGGTACCGGAGGCAGCCGCCTGCGCGGGAGAAGGGAGTGGAGAGGGCGGTGTGTCCGCCTGGCTGTGTTCCCTGCGGGAGGGTTTTCGGTTTATCAGAACCTCAAAGCCCCTGCTCCTTATCGCTTCGACCGCCGCTTTTCTGAACGCGGCTCTCACCCCCTGCAACGCCCTTCAGGCGGCGCTGTTTCAGGACGTGTACCGGAAGGGAAGCGGCGCCCTTTCCGCAATGGGGATCTGTACCACGGTGGGAATGCTTCTCGGGGCAGGTCTGTATTCCGCTGCGGCGGGCGGCCGGGACGAAGCGAAGGAAGGGAAAGTATCCATTGACAGGATTCTTTTGGGCTGTGGTATACTGATGGGGAGTTATTATCTGGTGCTTGCCTGGCTGGGGCTGGCGCATCCTGTGGACGCCGTCTTTTATCCGGTTCTTTTTACTGCGAGTCTGCTTTTCGGCGTGTCGGTGGGGCTTGCGAATACGGCGGTTTCCGTGCTGCTTCTGCGGGTGGTTCCCACGTCCTACATGGCACGGGCTTCCGCCGTCATGAATGCCGGATGCACCGCCGCGGTACCTGTCACCTCATTTCTGGTGTCCGGCATCTGTGCTAGGGCATCTGTGGTCAGCGTGCTGGCGGGAACTGCGGTGCCGGTGTTCGTTGTGATCGTCGTTCTGATGGGAAAAGGGACGCTGAAAAGGCTGAATGATTTCGGACAGGAAAAAGATGGCGGGCTTCGGGATACGGATAATCAGGACCGATGCGAAAAAAGGAAAGGGAGAGCAGGGGATGCGGATTGAGTTTGGAAGAAGATGCAGCATGATGAAGGAGGCAATGTCCCTTCTGGAGTTCGCGGTGAATGTGGATGAGACGGAACGGCGCAGATACCTGTCGAAGCTCGGGCGTTTCGGAGAGGAAAAGGAACCGGGAATCCTTCTGCAGAAGGAGCTTCTGGAGCTGTCCGGACAGATTCCTGTCACGGAACCGATGCGCCGCTATTTTGAACGTTATCAGGAAAACGGTCTGGGATGTCTCGCCCGGAACCTGCTCTGTACCTTCGATGCGGAGGAGACGGACAACGCGCAGGAGATGAAGGAAAAGGTGCTGAGCGGCCTTGCGGCATATTCCTTTGACGCCTTCCCGGATTTTTCCTCCTACATGCCTTCGGATACGGGGCTGCCGCTGGACGGAAAGCCGGTGAACTTTCTTGTCAGCGTGAAGAAGCTGGAGCTGGAGGAGCGGTTCAAGGCGCGCATGATTTTCGCCTTTCAGGACCCGGAAGAAAGCCTGGAGGAGCTGGGAGGACTTCTTGAGCAGGCGGCAGAACTGCTGGAGCCCTTCCGCAGCAGGATGGAGGCGGAAGAAGAGAAGGGGGAACGGTACTGGAGGGATTATTTTGACGCGCATACCCTGCAGGAGTTTCTGAACCTGATGGGCGTTTATCTGGAACACAGCGGCTATGACCGGCTGCTGATCCGCTGGAATGCGGTGGGCGGCGCTTTCCTGAGTCTGGACGTGGAAGACAGGAAGGAAGGCGGCTGTCTGGAGATGGGTATGGGAATCCTGATGAACGAAAAGGCCATCCGCTCCATGAAAAAAGGCGACGAGCGCCGGGCTCTGGAACTGATGGCCGATCCGGTGAAAATGGATATCCTTCTTTACGTCAGCCATACGCCCCACTTCGGTAGAGAGCTGGCGGAACGCTTCGGGCTGACCACAGCCACCATTTCCTACCACACCCAGGAGCTGCTCAACGAGGGGCTGGTCGAGGTGCGCCAGCAGGGAAAGCGCTCCTACTACAGTCTGAACCGGGAGCGGGTGCGGGAGGTTCTGGGATGGATGGAACGGCTGTTTTTACAGGACTGATCCGGGAAGATCAGCGTTTGATATCGCGGATCATAATCCGTCAGACTGCAGATATTCTTCACAGCGCCGGCGAGATCGGGAAGGCTGGCGATCTTCAGATTTCGCGAATCATTGCATATTCGTTAAGCAATGTCCCGTCTTTCAGGCGGATCGCATTTGGTTTTACGCCGGTAATCCGGAAGCCCATCTTTTCATAAAGAGCGCGTGCGCGTGTGTTCCCTTCGATAAATTCCAGCTCCAGCTGCGTGAGATAAGGATCCTTTTCGGCGATATGTATCATTTCCTGAAAGAGCCTTGTCCCGATGCCCTGATTCCAGAATTCGCGCAGAAGAGCGATAGCCACGCTGGCCCGGTGTCGGATTTTTATGCGGTCTGACCACGAGATCTGGCAGCTTCCGGCAATTTTCCCTTCTACCAGACAGACGAGCATCGCTTCCTGGTTGGAAGCGTTTACCTGATCAAAAAACGCTTTTTCTCCTTCCGTGGTGTACCCGGCGCACTCTTCCGGGTAGCGCATAAGAAAATCCGTCTCTTTTGCGGAAAGATAAAGATAGTCCAGCATTCCGGGAATATCTTCTTCCATAGGGCTGCGGATCAGCGCAGCCCTTCCGTCTTTGAGTTCAAAAGCAATATCATGAATAACCATGAAAATCCTCCCTTCTTAAAATAAGCCCTGAAACAGCGGAATTTGAAGCATAAATGGAAATATTTGCAGCACCTGCCGGCTTTTCAGTTCTGGAACCGAATATCCTGCTCCTTGCAGAGCGGGAAGATTTTCAGCTCCTGTGTGTCCGGATTTTCTCCGAACAGACGCACCGCGCTGATCCGGCTGTTTTCATAGGTCTTGTAATAGTAGATCCCCGTCTCTGCGCTGGCGCAGCAGGAGTAGGTGGTGATGTCGCAGCGCCCTTCCGCCGTGACCACGCTTCCCCGGACCATGGAGACGGAATCCAGGAGATGGAAAAACTGGGATACCCGTTCCTCTTCGGTCGCTCCTTCCTGTGAATTCAGCTTATGAAACGCCGCCTTCACATAACGGGAGGTGGGAGAAGCATCCCCAGGCAGGCCGATGGCGCCCATTCCCTGGCCGAATACTTCCAGCGGGGCGGCGGAACAGAAGTGGTTTTCTGCGGGCAGAGGAGAGAGCCCCTGATACCGGTTCAGGTTCATCTGATGAAAGGGAAAGGGCGGATTGTTGGTCAGCACGCCCACCGGATCGTCGTAAAGGAAAACACCGTCCTTCGTGGCTTCCAGCACCAGAGCGCCTGTCGGATCTGCCAGATGCCAGTGCAGCGGAGCGAGGGGCAGCGTGGCGGGCGCGGGATGGGAAACGGTGAAAGGAACAGCAAGCGGGCGGAACCTGGCGAGCTTTTCTCTGGCCTGCGCGAGCGTTTCACAGGTTCCCAGGATCCATGGAATCAGCTCATAGGGCGCGGCGGCGTCGAAGTCCTCCGGAACATCGGCTTCATAGCAGGCGTTTCCGGGGAAATTCAGCCCGGCCATATAGAGCCCCTTTTCATTAACCGCTTCGGCATAGAGGGGATAACCCTCCGCCACATTCGCCATGCCGATCATGGAGAAATGCCGCGTAAGGGACGGCAGTCTGTGAAAATGCAGGGGAAACAGGCGCGGCATGATGACCACCTGCTCTCCAAAGGAATATTCCAGGTCCAGATTGCGGCCGAAATAGCCGCCGCCCTGAAGCAAAGCGATGCTCGTACACATAAGAACCTCCCGCCGGTTTATCAGGCTCCGGCTTTTCCTTTTTCAATTTTCCGGAAATATTGCGTTCGTTACGGGAAGCGGGCAGGCGTCCGGAATAACGCGCCCACCCGATCCATGTAAAGTTATTATACCCGGCCGGATGAAAATCAACAAGGGAGGCGGAAGATTTTGGCGGACGGGTGAACTGTAATGAGAACATTGACTGCTTGCGGGATAACGGGTAGAATACTTTTCAGAGTGTGATACAAAGGAAGTCGGAACGATTGAACAGAGTGAAAAGCTATTACCGGGAAAACAGAGCGATTTTTCAGACCATTTTCTTCCTGTCATGGCCGGCGGTGGTGGAGCAGGCGCTTCAGACGCTGGTGCAGTACATCGACACGGCCATGGTGGGAAGGCTGGGAGCACAGGCCTCGGCGGCGGTGGGCCTCACCAGCACCATGACCTGGCTGGTGAACGCCCCCCTGTTCGCCATGGGGATCGGCGTGCTTTCCAGCATCGCGGAATCCATCGGAGCGGGGGAAGGAGAGAAGGCCAGACGATATGGCATTCAGTCCCTCTATTTTGCTGTGGCGCTCGGTTTGATTCTGGGCATCCTCATGGTTGGGATCAGCCCCTTCCTGCCAGTGTGGCTGGGAGCGGATCCGGAGCTGTACCGGGATGCGTCCCTGTATTTCGGCATCTGCTGTTCGCCCATGATTTTCCGCGCCTTTTCCGTCATTCTGGGAAGCGTCATGCGCGGGGCGGGCGATACCAGAAGCCCCATGATTGCCAATATTCTGATGAACCTGACCAACATCGTCCTTAACTTTTTCCTGATCTATGACACCAGGCCGGTACATCCGGGTGGTCTTGCGTTGACGATTCCCGGAGCAGGGCTCGGCGTGGTCGGAGCGGCCATCGGCACGGCGGTATCCTACTGTGTGGGCGGTATTTTCATGATCGTGGTGTACTGGAGAAACAGGATTTTATCTCCGAAGGGATATCCGCTGCATTTTGACCGGAGCCTTGCGGCCAAATGCCTGCGGATCGGCACGCCGGTGGCTATGGAGCGGATCAGCGCCTGTCTGGGGCAGGTGGTTTTCACCTCGCTTGTCACCAGGCTGGGAACCCTGGCCCTTGCCACCCATTCCATCGCCATCACCGCGGAGCAGGCCTTCTACATCCCCGGTTACGGCATGCAGGCGGCCGCCTCCACCATGGCGGGCAACGCCCTGGGAAAACAGGATGAAAAGGAATTCAGGCAGGTGACCAAAACCATCGCCGCCATCGCCGTGGCCCTGATGACCGTCACGGGCGCGCTTCTGTTCGCTTTTCCAGGACAGATGATGTCTCTGTTTACGGAGGATGCGCAGGTCATCGCCGGAGGGATCACGGTGCTTCGCATCGTTGCGGTTTCCGAGCCCATGTTCGCCGCCCTGATCATTTTTGAGGGCGTTTTCAACGGGATCGGCGACACCAGGGCACCCTTCGTGTTTTCCATCATTTCCATGTGGGGCGTACGGATTGCAGGCACCTGTCTTTGTGTGATTTTCCTCCACGCCGGTCTGGAACTGGTGTGGGTGTGTATGGTGGGAGACAACGTGACCCGCTGCCTTCTTCTTGGACACCGGTTTGTGAGAGGTTCCAGGAGCAAAGACCGCGCCTGGAGAAAGCGGTTTGGGTCCGGGACAATGAAAGAATCAGAAAAATAAACAGGAAAGCGGCCGTTTGCGGCCAGTGCAGGAATACTTATGGTACAGAAGGAAAAGCTGGTACAGTTCTATTTTAACCAATACAGGGACTGGGCAAAAGCATTTAAAAAGAAGAATAATGACGGAAGAAAAACCTATGAGCAGAGGATTGACCGGCTTCTGGAGGATATGCAGACCCCCAGGAACCGCATTTCTCAGGCTCATCTGGAGGAATTCCACAGGCAGCTGAGGAACGTGGCCTATTTCGCCTTCCGGGAAGGAAACCAGTTTGCCGTCATGAAGATCCGCGACCTGCTTTTAGAGGAGCTGGTGCGCCTGGATCTGGACAGCATGCGCCCGGAGGATCAGGAGCTGCTCACGGCCCGTTTTCTGGACTATCTGCGGGAAGAAAAGCCCTATGAGATCTGCCAGCGCACCATCGGCAGGCTGGCGGCAAGCTATGCGGGCGCAGGCATCCGCAGCCAGATCATCGACATGGTTCCTGCCCGGCCGGAAACGGAATTTCAGCAGACCCGCCAGATGAACCGTCATTTCGTCCTCCATATCGGTCCCACCAACTGCGGCAAGACCTATCAGGCGTTGGAACGCCTGCGGAAGGCGGAGTCCGGGGTTTATTTGGGGCCGCTGCGTCTGCTGGCCCTGGAGGTCTATGAGAAGATCAAGGATGCGGGAATCCCCTGTACCATGCTCACAGGGGAAGAGCGCATCTATGAGGACAACAGCCGGATCATATCCTCCACCGTGGAAATGCTGGACATCGACCAGAAATATGAGGTGGCTGTCATCGATGAGGCGCAGATGATCGCCGATCCCGACAGAGGCCATTCCTGGACCAGGGCCATTCTGGGCGTACAGGCGCAGGAAATCCACGTATGCATGAGCCCCGCCGCCGAGAAGGTAATCACCCACCTGATCTCCCTGTGTGAGGATACCTATGAGATTCACCGCTACGAGCGCAAAACCGCGCTGATGTGCGAGGCGGTTCCCGTCCGTTTCCCGGAGGATGTGCAGGAAGGGGACGCCCTGATCGTGTTCACCAAACGGGCCGTTCTGGATATCGCGGGCCGGCTGGAGAGAAACGGCGTCCGCGCCAGCGTCATCTACGGAAGCCTGCCCCCGGAGATCCGCCGCAGGCAGATCCGCCTGTTTTCCAGCCACCAGACGAAGGTGGTGGTCTCCACCGACGCCATCGGCATGGGACTGAACCTTCCCGTGAAACGGATCGTCTTCGTCCAGACGGACAAATTTGACGGCAGCCATACCCGTCCCTTAAAAACCTCGGAAATCCGCCAGATCGCTGGCCGGGCCGGACGCTACGGGATCTACGACACCGGCTATGTGAGCGCTGTGGGAGAGGAAGGGCTGGAATACATCCACGCCCACTTCGACGAGCCGGAGCCGGAGATCGACCATGTGAGCCTGGGCTTTCCCCAGGTGCTTCTGGATATGGACGAGCCCCTGGACGCCGTCCTGAAAATCTGGAAAAGCGTGGAAACCCCGCCGCCCTTTGAGAAAATCAGCATCGAGGAGGTGCTGTTCCTCTATGAGAAGGCGTTTAAGGACAGAAAGGAGATCGACGGCTTCGAGGACAAGCACATGCTCTACCGCATGCTGACCTGCTCCCTGGACATCAAAAACCGTGACATCGTGGATCTATGGCTCTACTATTGCAAAACCTATACGGCGGACGTGTCCCTGCATTTTCCCTCCCTGATGCTGTGCAGCGACAACGGCCTGATGAAATATGAAACCTTCTATAAAATGCTGGATCTCTACTACCAGTTCTCCATCCGTCTGGGCAAGGAAATCGACGCCGACCGCCTGTCCACAGAGCGGGAAAAAACGGAAGAGACCATCATGCGCTATCTGACGAAGGATAAGAGGGATTACATCCGCAAGTGCCAGTACTGCGGCGCGCTCCTTCCGCTGGGCGCTCAAGGCCGTATCTGCGACGCCTGCTACGTTCAGATGAAGGGAAACCGCAGCCTCTTCGCCCGCCGGAAAGGGAGCGGACGGGGAGAGGCAGGAAAGAAGGATACAGGAAAGGGAAGCGCCGGTTTTGCAGGAAAACGCAGACGCGGGGGAAAGCGGAATACCTCTCCGAAAGAAACGAGGAATATCGTATTGGAAGAAATGCGAAATGCCGTGCCGGAAGAAATGCGGAAGCGTCCGGAGACTGCTCAGGAAGAGGCAGGAAAAAAGAAGCGTAGACGCAGGCGGCCAAGAAGAAAGAGCGCTTCTTCCGTAAAGGAACAGCAGAACAATAAAGGAACAGGGGAAAGGAGGCAGGCGCATGAGCTGCAGAATCATACCGATTGACGGTCAGACCTGGCGGCTGGAAGAGGAAGGCGTCCGCTTTTTCCTGCTGACAGGAAGCCGGAGCGCCCTGCTCATCGACAGCGGCATGCAGACGCACAACGCGAAGAAGCTGGCGGAAGGGCTGACCGCGCTTCCGCTGTCCCTCCTCAATACCCATGCGGATATTGACCATATCGGAAGCAATGCGGAGTTTGACGCCGTCTACATGAATCCGGCAGAGCTGGTCAATTATCCGCTGGCGAAAAAAGCTTCCGATATTATCCCTGTCCGGGACGGCAACAGCATCGATCTGGGCGGACGCCGTCTGGAGGTGATCGAGATTCCCGGACATACGCCCGGCAGCATCGCCATTCTGGATGTGGAGCGCCGTGTTCTCTTTTCCGGCGACACCGTTCAGGACGGAAGCATTTTTCTCTTCGGCCCCATGCGCAATATCCCCGCCTTCTACCACAGCCTGAAGCGTCTGGAGGGCATGACCGGCCGTTTTGACCGGATCTATCCCTCCCATGGCAGCTTTCCGGTGAAAAAAGAGCTGATCTCCCGCCTGGTATCCCAGACGGCGAAGCTGGAACGGGGTGAGCTTACAGCGACGGAAACACAGTTTCACGGCATTCCCCTGAAACGGTATGACGCGGATGCGGCCGTGTTCCTGTGCGACGCGGATTATGGACAGGACGGCAGAAAAGAAGGATAGGTTCGGTTCTGGAACACTGGGAGGAATGAAATGAAGCAGATCGTGCGAAAGGAAGAGGGGCTGATTCTTACCTGCCTGCTTTCGGAAGGCCGGATGGAGAGCAGGGCGGCGGATTCCCGGCCCGGCCTGATTTATTTTCACGGGGCACAGAACGCACAGGACGGCCTGCGCCTGTCGGAAGAGCTTCTGGAAGCTGCAAATACGGCCTGCGTCTGCATTTCAGGCGAGGACTGGAACCGGGACCTGACGCCCTGGCCTGCCGAGCGGGTTTTTCAAAGAGGAGAAGATTTCGGCGGAAAGGCGGACGACTACCTGGCCTTTCTTACGGAAAAAATCATTCCCCATACGGAGGAGGCGCTTTCCCTCCAACCCCGCTTTCGTGCCCTGGCAGGCGTGTCTCTTGCCGGGCTTTTTTCCGTATATGCGGCGTACCGGACGGATCTTTTCGACCGGATCGCCAGCATTTCCGGCTCCCTCTGGTACGATGGTTTTCTTGCCTTCATGCGGGCGCACAGGCCCTCCAGGCAGCTGAAGCGGGCCTACTTTTCTCTGGGCGACAGGGAAAGGAAAACCGGAAACTGCCGCATGGCCCGGGTGGAGGACTGCACGTTGGAAGCGGTGAAGCTTCTGCGCGGGGAGCTTTGCGACGCTGTGGGAGAGCGGGTTTTCTTCGAATACAATCCGGGGAATCATTTTGCCGACCCGGAAGGAAGGATGGAAAAGGCGTTCCGGTGGCTGCTGCGGGAGGAATGACCGGCGGCAGGACCGGAAGTGAGCCGGAAAGGGTGTGGAGCATATGAGGGAAAACAGGAAGGAACGGAATATCGCAGTATTCGAGGATACCATGGCCTGGATCCGGCAGGATGGGACGCTGCAGGATGCGGTGGAAGAGACGAAGAAGCGCACGGTATTTTACCCGGCTTCCGGTCTGTCGGATGGAGGCGCTTCCCGCGGTGAAGAAGCGGAGCGCGCCGTTTCCCCGAAACGGTACGAGAGGACGCAGGTGGAGGTGACCGCCTTCCGTTCCTTTGAAGCGGCCATGAGGGAAAAGAGACGGAATCCGGAAAAAAGAGTGGCCGTCCTCAACTTTGCCTCCGCCACCAATCCGGGCGGCGGGGTGACGAAGGGAAGCAGCGCACAGGAGGAATCCCTCTGCCGTCTGTCCACCCTGTATCCCTGCCTGAATACGCCGGAGCTGAAGAAGTCCTATTATGATTTTCACAGACAGCGCCATGACGCTCTTTATACAGACGCCTGCATCTATACGCCGGACATTCTGGTGATCAAGACGGATGACGATGCGCCTGAGCGCATGGAGGAAAAATGCTGGTGCAGGCTGGACGTGATCAGCTGTGCCGCTCCCAACCTGCGGGAGCGTCCCTCCAACGCCATGAATCCCGGCCCGTCCAGGCCGGTGCGGATAACGCCGGAGGCGCTTCTGAAGCTCCTGAAGCAGCGTGTCCGCCGCATCCTTTCCGTGGCCGCCCAAAACCGGGAGGATATTCTGATCCTGGGCGCGTTTGGCTGCGGCGCCTTCCGCAATCCGCCGGAAACTGCCGCCCGCGCCTGGGCGGAGGTGCTGCCGGAATTTTACGGCGTGTTTGCAAAGGTGCATTTCGCGGTGTACTGCAGGCCGGATGATATGAGAAATTATCTGGTGTTTGATGAGGTGATGAATGCTCTGATATCAGATAGATAATAAGAAAACGGGGAGCCGTTTGAGAAAGGAAACGTTTATGAAACAGGAAACCATCGATCAGGTAATAAAATTCAGAGACGAACGGAACTGGAAGCAGTTCCACACCCCGAAGGATCTGGCCATCTCCATCAGCCTGGAAGCCGCAGAACTCCTGGAGGTCTTCCAGTGGAGCCGGGACGACGTGTGGTGTGAGGAGAAAATGGAAAACATGCGGGAGGAACTGGCCGATGTGCTGATCTACGGCATCATGATGGCGGATACCTGCGGCATGGATCTGGATGAAATCATTCAGGAAAAGATCCGGAAAAACGCGGAAAAATATCCGGTGGAAAAGGCAAGAGATCATAAGGAAAAGTATACGGAGCTGTGAAGGGAAAATTTGCAGCCGGAAGAAATTTTTCAAAAAAACAGATTGACTCCGACCTTACGTCATAGTTTATGCTGTATTCACACGGAAGGAGAAAACGCCAATGATGACGGTGAAGGAAGTGAGCAGGCTGACAGGCGTGAGCGTACGCACCCTGCAGTATTATGACAGAATCGGACTTCTGCATCCTGCCGGATATACGGAGTCCGGCTATCGGCTGTACGACGATGCAACGCTGGAAACCCTCCAGCAGATCCTTCTGTTCCGCGAACTGGAGTTTCCCTTAAAGCAGATCAGCCAGATTATTCACGCTCCCGATTTTGACAGAAACAGGGCCCTGGAGCAGCAGATCACCATGCTGCAGCTGAAGAAGGAGCATCTGGAAAACCTGATCCTGTTTGCCCGTGGAATACAACTGACAGGAGTGAAAAATATGGATTTTAAAGCGTTTGATACGAGCAGGCTGGATGAATACGCCGAACAGGCCCGAAAGCAGTGGGGCCAGACCGCTGCCTGGCAGGAATTCAAAGAGAAAAGCAGGGGCAGAAACGGGGAGGCGGAAAAGGCCGTCGCCGCGGGACTGATGCTCATTCTGGAGGAGATTGGGAAGCAGAAGAGCCAGGGGCTGTCCGCAAAAGCGCCCTCGGTGCAGGATCTGGTAAAACAGCTGCAGAATTACATCACGGAGCATTATTATCAGTGTACGCCGGAAATTCTGTCCGGACTGGGAAAAATGTACGCAGACGGCGGAGATTTTACGGTGAATATCGACCGGGCCTGCGGAGAGGGAACGGCTGTGTTCGCGGGGGAGGCGATTGCGGTTTATTGTGAAGGAGTGGCGGGGGAAGAATGAAGAGAAGTCTGGGAGGGGAAGGACGGGGATAAAAGGATAGAGGAATAAAGATAAAGAAGCGTCCTGCCGATGGTGGGGCGCTTCTCATATATAGCAAAGAAATTATAAGTGGAAGTGTTGACAGGATACTTGCAGAAAATTATAATAAAATTACCTAATAGGTAATATGATTGGGAGGGATAGAAGGGGAAGTTGGAAATTATTTATGCGAACAATAAAATTAAGCAGCAGTGTACTAATATAAAAGATGCGGTAAAATTATTTGGTGGGGACAAACAGCTGGCAGTCAGCTTGCTTGGTAGAATAAATGCCATTGAACAGGCAGAAGTGATAAAAGATATCATCGTTATGCCGCAATTTCATTTTCATAATC
>NBJMC04202__coassemble_1797_pt1 | contig 19680 bp, 14 predicted proteins | sample NBJMC04202__metabat2_high_PE_053 | metagenome-assembled genome bin NBJMC04202
TTTCCTTTTCGCGCGAGTGCGCATCCACAGCGGAGCGCCTTTTTTGTACGATAGGAAATAAAGTTTCCTATCGTACAAAAAAGCTTCCCGGCCGGTTCAGCCGAGAAGCTCAGTGAGACAGGAAAGCAGACGGTCATTCTGTTCGGGAAGAAGAAAGCAGAAGCGGAAGAAATTTTCATCCAGGCCTGGGAAATCGGAACAGTCCCGGATCATCATTCCCCGCCGTATGGCAGCCTCGAACAGGGTATGTGCGGAAACCTCTTTTTTCAGGATCCGGCAGAGGATGAAATTGGCAAAGCAGGGATAGGTTTTGACGGCAAGGCCGGAGAGGGCCTGCCGGATGCGCTGCCGCTCGCAGGAGATCAGCGTCCGGGTTTCTTCTATATAAATATGATCAGAAAACAGGAACTGTCCTGCCAGGTCGGCCAGGGAGCTGACGGTCCAGGGATCCTTGCGGGAAAGAATATCACCCCGGAGCGCTTCATCAGAGGTGACGGCATAGCCCAGCCGCAGTCCTGGGGCGGCCCAGAACTTGGAAATCCCGCGCAGGACGATGAGGCAGGAAAATTCCTTCGTAAGCGGGATGGCGGAGATGGCGTCCACATCCGGCGCGAATTCCGCATAGGTTTCGTCCACCATCACATGGATGCCCGCCTCCTGGCAGAAGGAGAGGAGCTTCCGAAGTTCGGAAACGGTCAGGGCTCCGGAGGTGGGATTGTTGGGATTGCACAGAATGAGCATCCGGAAGGACGGAGTCTCTTCCAAACGCCGGATGAGCCCTGCAGTGTCCGGACGGAAATCATTTTCCTCCAAAAGGGTGAAATAATCCGGAATACAGCCCACAAGCCGAAGCTCTCTTTCATATTCGGAATAGGAAGGGGAAATCAGCAGCGCCCGTTCGGGAGACAGGGCGCGGATACATGCGGAAATCAGCTCCGTGGAGCCGTTGCCGCACAGCACATGTGCCTCATCTGCCTTTGTGTAGGCGGCAATCGCCCGCCGCAGTCCCGTATACTCCCGGTCCGGGTAGGAGGAGAGCACGTCCAGGCGGGCGGCCAGGTATTCCTTCAGCCGGGGAGAGAGTCCCAGGGGATTGACGTTGGAGCCGAATCCGGTGATTTTTTCTTTGGGAATGCCGTAAAGCTGTTCGATTTTTTCCAGATCACTTCCATGAAACGGTGTTGCTGTCATTGAAAACTCCTTCTTACCACTCTGGCTTCCGACCGGCTCACAACGTGTTGCGAAATCCCGGTCTGTGATGTTATACTGTATATTGATATTAATGCTTTTCAAATGGAAATGCAAGGGAGGTGAGGGCCATGTTGGATATGAGGAAGCATATTGCGAAGGACGGCTGGGAAGAAAAAAGGGGCCCTCTGTCCCTTTCCGGAAAACAACTCGAGCTGGAACTGAACCGGGAGGAGGTCCGGGAGGGTTTTTTTGAGGTTTCTTCGGAAGACGGGAGGCCTGCGGCCGGATACGTCCTGTGCCTGGAGGAGCGGATGGAATGTCTGACCCCTTCCTTTTCGGGGGGATCGGAGAGCATTGCCTGGCGTTTTGACTCCAGCGGCATGCGGGAGGGGGACGAGCGTTCCGGAAAATTCGTGATTCTTTCCGACTGTGGGGAGTATGAGCTTCCCTTCCATGTGAAAATACAGGGCGGCGAACGTTTTACGGCCATAAGCGACCGGGGGACGCAGAGCGGAGAAAATGGCCGGGAAGGAGAACTTTCCGGTCTGTTCCCGTTTGTGCGGCTTGCCAGAGAGAGCTGGAAAGAGGCGGAGAAGCTGTTTTATTCCTCCGGGTTCGTGAAGCTGCTTTCCGGAAGTGACAGAAAATACCGGAGCCTGTATAAGGGGCTGTCCCGTAGTCCGGGAAACGGGCAGAACATGGAGGAATTTCTGGTATCCGCCGGAAAGAAGCCGCCCGTGGAATATTTTTTCCCGGCGAAGGAGCTGGTGGTAAACGCTTCCGGTTCCAGGCGGAGCGAAGCGCAGCTGTGCGAGACGTTTGTGGTGAAGCAGAGCGGCTGGGGTTATACCAGGCTGAGCGTGGAGGCGGAAGGCGGGTTTCTTTCTCTGGAAAAAAAGGTGCTGACGGAAGAGGATTTTCTGGGAAATCAGTGCAGCATCCCCGTTTTTGTAAGCCCCCTCAAGCTGCACGGCGGAAAAAATTTCGGCAGACTTCGTTTTCGGACTTCCTGCGGAACCCTGCGGACACACGACGGACAGGAAACGGACTGTCTGGAGGTGACGGTGGCCGTAATCACGGAAAGGCCCTCCACTTCCCAGGCGGGCGGAAGGCGCAGAGAATGGAAGCGGATGACGGTGGAGCTGGTAAAGCTGTACCAGGAGCTTCGGATGAAGAAGCTGAATGCGGTGCAGTGGCGGGCACGGACCGCCGAGGTGGTGGAGCGGCTGCGCCGTCTGGATGAAAGATCCGTTCCGGTAAAGCTGTATCAGGCCCATCTCCTGATCACGGAGGAACGCTTTGAAGAGGCGGGGAGGATTCTGAAGCAGGTCGTGGTGGCGCCCCGTGTGGACGGTGCAGAGGTGTACTGCTATTATCTGTATCTGTCCAGTCTTTACCAGAGGGATGAGGGATACACAGCCAGAGCTGCCATGGATGTGGAGGAAGCGCACCGGGCAAACCGGGAAAGCTGGCAGATCGCATGGCTGATGCTTTTCCTTTCTCCGCAGCTTCAGAGAAGTGCCTCGCGCAAATGGTCTTTTCTGGAGGATCAGTTTGCGCATGGAACCATCAGTCCCGTGCTGTATCTGGAAGCGGTGCAGCTTCTGAATTTCAGCCCCACACTGATCATGAAGCTGGGGGCCTTTGAGAGACAGGTCGTCCACTATGGAGCACGCTGCGGCATTCTTTCCGCCGACATGGCGGGACATCTGGCCTACCTGGCGGAGAAGGAAAAATATTTCGATGCTGCCCTGTTTGATACGCTGCGTCTCTGCTATGAAAAAACGCCCTCCGCCGCGCTGCTTCAGGCGATCTGCACCCTTCTGATCAAGGGAAACAAAACCGGGCCTGAGTGGCTGGAATGGTATCGGGCGGGCGTGGAACAGGATCTGCGCGTGACGCAGCTGTACGAGTATTTTCTGTCTTCCCTGGATCTGGAGCAGGAAACACAGATCCCGCGCATCGCGCTGATGTATTTTGCCTATCAGAGCAATCTGGATCAGGAACGTCTCGCCTATCTGTATGCCTACGTGCAGAAGCACCGGGAAGAGTTCCCGGAGCTCTATCTGACGTACCGGGGACCGATGGAACGCTTTCTTCTGCAGCAGCTCTACCGCGGAAAGATCAGCCGGGATCTGGCTTATCTGTATCAGAACGTTCTGGATGACAGACTTTTGACGAAGGATAACTGTCGGGCGCTGGCACGGGTGCTGTTTCTGCAGCAGCTGGACTGCGAGGGGGCGGATATCCGACAGGCGGTGGTGATCCATGACCGGCTTCGCGGCGAACAGGTCTGGCCGGTGGAAAACGGCCGCGCCTATGTGGAAATTTATGATACGGACTGTGAGATCCTGCTGGAGGATGAGGCGCACAACCGCTATTCTGCGGGCAGGACGCATATGCTGACCCGGCTGATGAATCCGGCGCAGTGTATGAAGCTGGTCGGCCCATATTCGGAAAATGTGCTGGGTTGTGACCTGTATTTCTGTGAATTTCGAAAAGGAAAGATCCATATCACAAAAAACAACGCTTCCAGACTGCGTGCTCTGGCAGGGCGGCAGGAGATCCTTCCCGCCTTTGCGAGGGCGATCCGCATGGCGCTTCTGCGTTATTACTACGAGCAGGAGGATATGGAAGAGATGGATCTGCTTCTGCAGGATCTGGAGCGGCCCCAGACGGAAAGCCCTGATGTCTATGAGACGGTAGGATTTCTGGTGATCCGTTCTTTCTATGAAAAGGCCTATGAGTGGCTGGCGGGTCTGAACCTGGAAAAGGAGCCTGCGGAAATCCTGCTGCGTCTTTCCAGCAGGCTTCTGGAAAGCGGTCTGCATGAGGGAGAAGCGCGCATGATGGCGATCGCCTGCAGCGCCTTTTTCCGGGGAAAATATGACAGTCATGTCCTGTCCTGGCTGGTAGAGCATTTTGAGGGCAGAAGCGAAGAACTGCTGCAGCTGAGAAAGTCGGCGGAGGATTTCGCGGTGGATACCTACCGGCTGACAGAACGGATTCTGATGCAGCTTCTTTTCACCGGGGCAAACGTCCTGGAGTACACGGCCCTGCTGAGACGGTATGTGTGCGAGGGAGGAAGAGCGGAACTGGAGGAAGCTTTCCTGCATCGGGCCAGCGGTCTGTTCCTGATGGAAGGGGAAGAGATGGCCCCCTATGTGCTGAAGGATATTGCAAGGGTGGAATCGGGCGGGGAAGCGCTCACGGACATGTGCGCTCTGGCCTTCCTGGAATATTATTCCAGGCATCGGGAGGAGAGAAGCGCGGAAACGGACGAGACGATCCGAAAGCTTGGGGAACGGCTGATCGCCGCCGGAATGAGGCTCCCGCTCTTTCAGGAATACGCGGATCTTCTGGACGGGGCGGAGATGCAGCTGGATAAAACCATGGTCGTGTATAAGGGAAGCAGGGAGCATCCGGTGTCCATCCATTACCGGGTGCTTGCGCCGTCTGACTCCGGAAGGGGAGCCGGCCCCATGCAGACCATGGAAATGCAGCATGTGTATGCGGGCATTTACTCGGCTCAGTTCGTTCTGTTTGCAGGGGAGAGCCTGCAGTATTATATCACGGAAACCTTTGCTGAGGAACCGCAGGAAAAGCTGGATGAAGGCGAAGTGAAGGCTGTGGAGAGCCTGCTGGTGAAGGGAACGAGATACGGTCTTCTGAACGACGTGCTTTCCAGCTGGCTCATTGGAGAAAAACCAGAGTCACAGGAACTTCTGGAGCAATATCTGTATACGGAATGGATGACGCAGGGACTGTTTGGCTCTGCGGAATCGGCGTCGGAGCAGGAAAACGGCTGAGGAGGGAAGATTGAAAAATGCGCCAGGCAGCGCATTTTTCAATCCGGATTTGTGCCGAAGCGTCACAAATCCTGTGATCGCAGCGCCGAATCGAAAATTCGGCGCGCGTTCCTCAGCGTAAAAACGCTTCGGCATGGAGGAAAAAATGTTTCTGGGAAATTCGGAGAAAAAGGGAATAAACGGCTGCGTTCTCGGCATGGATCTGGATGATCGGTGTGCCCAGATCACCTGCTGGCTTCCGGGAGAGCAGAAACCGGAGACCCTCCCCGCCGAAACGGAAGGGGAGGAGTATATGATTCCCGCCGTCCTCTGCCGCCGGACGGACAGGGATGTGTGGACCTACGGAAGGGAAGCGCTTCAGACCGCCGGAAAGGGAGAAGGCGTGTTGGTGGATCACCTCCTTTCCAGGGCGCTTCAGGAGGAAAAGGTGGAAGCCGGGGGAGAAATCTTTGAGGCGACAGCCCTTCTCGCACTGTTCATCAAAAGGAGCCTTTCGCTGCTGGGTGGAACTGCGCGGGGACCGCTGCGAGGATACAGGGGGCTGGATAGGGTGGATTTTTTCATGTTCACCTTTGAAAGGGTGGACAGTCAGGCCCTTCGGATGGTGGAAAGGATTGCCCTTCTGCTTTCCCTTCCGCCGGAGCGGGTTTCCTGTCAAAGCAGGGCGGAGAGCTTTTTCTATTATAATATCAATCAGCCGGAGGAACTGTGGCGGCATCCGTGCATGATCTGTGATTTCGGAGGAAGGACGCTGAAAACCATGTTGTTTGAGGCCAACCGCCATACCAGGCCGGTGACCGTGACGGTGAGCGAGGAGGAGCATGCCTCCCTGACAAGGAACATTTTGGAAGAAAGGGAATACGATCCCCAAGAGCCTTCCGGAGAGCGCGCAGAAGAAATGGACGAAGCCTTCCTGAGCCTGTTTCAGAAGCTGTCCGCAGGAAAGATTATCGATACCATTTATCTGATCGGAGACGGTTTTGAAGGAAACTGGTATCAGAAAACCCTCTCTGCACTGTGCATGAACCGCCGTGTGTTTCGGGGAAACAATCTGTACAGCAAGGGCGCCTGTTACGGAGGAAGGTATAAGACCGCGCAGAAATCCCGGCAGAAAACCGGGCAGGAATACATCTATCTCGGCGCAGACATGCTGAAAGTAAACCTGTGTCTGGATGCCGTGAAGCGGGGAGAGGACATCTATTTTTCCCTTCTGGATGCGGGAATGAACTGGTTTGACGCAAGAGGGGAATGCGACTTTCTGCTGGATCAGGATCACGCCTTTTCCCTTCACCTGTCGCCGGTAAGCGGCAGAAAGGCAAGGCAGATCGTGGTGACGCTTTCCGGCGTGCCGGAGAGGCCGCCCGGAACCACCAGAATCCATCTGACGGTTTCCTGTCCGGATGAAGAAACGGTGAAACTGCGGATGGAGGACAAGGGCTTCGGCGATTTTTATCCATCTTCAGGCCTGGTCTGGGAGGAGACGTTTTCCCTGACGGACGCGCTGAAAGACTAACACGGCCTTTGGCCGCTGTAAAACGAGGAGCGGAAAAACGGCTTACAGCCGTTTTTCCTGGGAATTGCTGACGCAATTCTTCTCACGGAATAAAATGCGGCCTTTAGCCGCTGTAAAACGAGGTAGTTATGGGCAGAGCGATTTTGTGTCTTGGACAGTATGCGAAAATTCCATATACCTTTGAAAAGACGAAAACCCGGGTTTTCTGTCTGGAGGAGCTCAGTTTCTTCCTGAAGGAAAATGCAGGGCTTGTGGACGAGTCCTGTTTTACCAGAGAGCTGGCAGACTGGATCGGGGAGCAGTGCGGGCTGCCGGAGCTGGCCGTCCGGCTGCGCGCCCTCATGAAGGGAAAGGAAAAGCCGGAAGTGATCGTTCCGCAGATTCTGGAATACGCGGGCTGTTTCAGTGAAAAGGAGATTCAGGAGACCGGACAGCTCATCCGGCTGAGCGCCGATGTGTCGCTGCCGGAGAAGTGGAAAGCCAGAGCAGATTATTTCCTGGAAAACCGCCGTTATGCGATGGCAATCCAGGAATACCGCAGGATTCTGGACGAGGAGGAAAAGAGAATTCCCTCCTTTGACGGGAAGCTGTACCACAATCTGGGCGTGGCCCAGGCCGGTCTGTTCCTGTTTGAAAAGGCGGCGGACTCGTTTGAGACGGCATACCGCCTTGGCGGACAGCAGGAAAGCCTGCTCGCCTTTCTTGCTGCAAAACGGATGCGTCTTTCCGAGCAGGAGTATCTGGCCTTTCTGACAGAGCATGGAGAGTATTACGAAGCCTCTCTGAAGCTGGAGGAGAGGGTGACGGCAAGAAAGGAGGCCTGGACGGGCAGGCGCAACAATTCCCGGATCGCATCCATCCGCAGCGCTTTTTTCGCCGGGGAAGAGGAGCAGTGCGGCCGCCTGATGCGGCAGGAAACAGGGCGGCTCATGGAGGAATACCGGGATTATGTGGCGGGGGAGTGAAAAAACTTCGAAAAAAGCAAAAATGTTGTAATTCCAACATACAGGACGGACTTTTCTCTTTATACTGTAGCCATGTACTGAAAATGCCGCCTGACGGCGGCGGAAAGAGAGGCGGAAGCCGCGGTGCGGCTTCCTGGAAGAAGCACTTGGCGTGCTTCTTCTCAGAATAAGATGCCGCCTGACGGCGGCGAAAGGAGAGGAAGGTTTATGATCCGTAAGATCATTCAGATTGACGAGGAAAAATGCAACGGCTGCGGGCTGTGCGCGGCGGCCTGCCATGAAGGGGCCATCGGTATGGTGGACGGAAAAGCAAGGCTTTTGAGGGACGATTACTGCGACGGGCTGGGAGACTGTCTGCCCGCCTGTCCTGCGGGGGCCATCCGTTTTGTGGAGCGGGAGGCTGCGGCCTATGACGAGGCAGCGGTTCTGGAAAATAAGAAGAAAAGGATGCAGGCGGAGGGGATGAAGCTTTCCGGCGGCTGTCCGGGAAGCCGTGCCAGAGCGCTGGAAAGGGAGCAGGGAGGCTGCGGGCTGACGGGAGCGATGCCTTCTCAGCTCACCCAGTGGCCGGTGCAGATTAAGCTGGCTCCGATCAATGCTTCTTATTTCAACGGAGCCAATCTGCTGATCGCGGCCGACTGCACCGCCTATGCCTACGGCAGCTTTCATCAGGACTTCATCCGCGGACGTGTGACGCTCATCGGCTGCCCCAAGCTGGATATGGTGGACTATACCGAGAAACTGGAGCAGATCATCCGGGAAAATGAAATCCGGTCGCTGACCGTGGTGCGCATGGAGGTTCCCTGCTGCGGCGGAATCGAGCATGCAGCGGTGACGGCGCTGAAAAACAGCGGAAAATTCATTCCCTGGCAGGTGGTTACCATTTCCACAGATGGCCGAATCCTGGAGCGGTAAGACCCAAATGTAAATGATTCTGGCGTCATGCCCGACAGAATGTCCGGATTTCCCGGATGCTTTGTCGGGTTCTTTTGTTTCCGGTTCATCCGGAATTGTGTTTTTTGGCATTATGTAGAAATTTTAACAGTCTGGATGTGAATTCTTGATTTCTATTTGGCGGTGCGTTATACTTGTTCTGCGAATGTCTTTCCTTTGATCAAAGAGGATGGATATAAGACAGCTTTCACACAGGAAGAGAAAGGACAGGTATCGAATGGAAAAACTGGAACAGCTCTACGAAGGCAAGGCAAAGAAGGTATTTAAGACGGATGATCCCGACGTGCTGATCGTGGATTACAAGGATGATGCGACAGCGTTCAACGGAGAGAAAAAGGGAACCATCGTCGGAAAAGGCGTCATCAACAATAAGATGAGCAACCGTGTGGACCAGCTTCTGGAGAAGGAAGGGGTTCCTACTCATTATATTGAGGAGCTTTCTGACCGGGAAACGGCCGTGAAGAAGGTGGAGATCGTTCCGCTTGAGGTCATCATCCGCAATGTGGCCGCAGGAAGCTTTTCCAAGAGACTGGGAGTGCCGGAGGGAACGCCTTTCGAGCAGCCCACCATCGAGTTCAGCTATAAAAACGACGAGCTGGGCGATCCGCTGATCAACTCCTATTTCGCGGTTGCCATGAAGCTCGCCACCTGGGAAGAGATTGAGACGATCAAGAAGTATGCGTTCAAGGTAAACGAGGTTCTGAAGGCCTATTTCCTTCAGGCGGACATCAAGCTCATCGATTTCAAGATCGAATTCGGTCGCTACCATGGACAGATCATTCTGGCGGATGAAATCAGCCCGGATACTTGCCGCCTGTGGGATGTGCATACGAATGAAAAGCTGGATAAGGACCGCTTCCGCCGTGATCTCGGCAATGTGGAAGAGGCTTACAACGAAGTATTCCACAGACTGGGACTGTAAATGGATGCAGTCCGCATAACAGCCGGCGGAGAGCTTTATTAAAAATGTATATTTGGCCTGCGCGGCGGCCGTGCAGAAAACGGAGCCGGTGTGACAGGCTTGAGAAAATGGTTAATGACGACCGCCGCGGGGTACCCGCGGCGGTTTGTATTTGAACGGCCGTTCGGGCCGCTAAGAAAGAGGAGCGGGAAAATAGCCTGTGGCTGTTTTCCCTGGAAGAATTGCTGGCGCAATTCTTCTCTCAGAAATCAATGTGGCCCTTCGGCCGCCGGAGAAAGAGGAAGTATGACGGAAAAATTCTATACGGAGAGGGAAAGGGACGGACTGAAGGAGGAATGCGGCGTCTTCGGCATGTACGATTTTGACGGAAAAGACGTGGCGGGGACGATCTATTATGGCCTTCTTGCCCTGCAGCACAGGGGACAGGAAAGCTGTGGCATCGCGGTGAGCGATACGGCGGGGCCGAAGGGGAAAGTGGCTTCCGTAAAGGAAATGGGCCTGGTGAACGAGGCGTTCCATGCGGAAAACATCGGAAAGCTGAAAGGGGACATCGGCGTTGGACACGTCCGGTATTCCACGGCGGGAAGCAGCACCAGGGAAAATGCGCAGCCGCTGGTATTAAACTACGTGAAGGGAACGCTGGGTCTGGCGCACAACGGAAATCTGGTGAACGCCCCTCAGCTTCGCAGGGAGCTGGAATATACGGGAGCGATTTTCCAGACCACCATTGACTCTGAGGTGATCGCCTATCATATCGCCAGGGAAAGGCTGAAATGTGGTTCCGTCGAAGAAGCGGTAAGCCGGGCCATGAAGAAAATCCAGGGCGCCTATTCTCTGGTCATCATGTCACCCAGAAAGCTGATCGGGGCCAGAGATCCCTTTGGCTTCCGGCCGCTCTGCATCGGAAAACGGGACAACGCCTACATTCTCGCCTCAGAAACCTGCGCTCTGGACACCATCGGCGCGCAGTTCGTCCGGGATGTGCTCCCGGGCGAGGTGGTGACCATCACGCCGGAGAAGGGAATCGTATCCGATACCAGTCTCTGCCTTCCGGAAAAGGACCATGCCAGATGCGTGTTTGAGTATATTTATTTTTCCCGGCCGGACAGCTATTTTGACGGCGTGAGCGTGTATCAGGCGCGGATTCAGGCGGGCCGCTTTCTGGCCATGGATTCCCCGGTGGATGCGGACCTGGTGGTGGGCGTGCCGGAATCCGGCAACTGCGCGGCGATGGGATACGCCATGCAGTCGGGAATTCCCTATGGAACCGCCTTTGTGAAAAATGCCTACATCGGCCGGACCTTCATCAAGCCGGGGCAGAAGAACCGGGAAAACAGCGTTCAGGTCAAGCTGAACGTATTACGGGATGCGGTGCAGGGAAAGCGGATCATCATGATTGACGACTCCATCGTGCGCGGTACCATCTCCGACCGGATCGTACGCATGCTGCGGGAGGCGGGCGCGAAGGAGGTCCACATGCGCGTCAGCTCCCCGCCGTTTCTGTGGCCCTGTTACTTCGGCACGGATGTGCCGGCAAGGGAACAGCTCATCGCCTACAACCGGAGCATCGAGGAGATCCGGGCGGTCATCGGAGCGGACTCTCTGGCCTATCTGCGCACGGAGCGGCTGGAGGAAATGGCCGGCGGACTTGGCATCTGCAAGGGCTGCTTTACCGGAAAATATCCCATCGACCCGCCGCAGGAGGATATTCGTGGAGAATTTGACCGGTAAACCGGCCGGAGATATGTAAATGTGTAAAGAGTAAGAAAGGAAAACGGACTATGAGCAATACGGACAGATATGTGAGCCCGCTTTCGGAGCGGTATGCGAGTAAGGAAATGCAGTACATTTTTTCTCCCGATAAGAAGTTCCGCACCTGGAGACGGCTGTGGATCGCGCTGGCGGAGACGGAGAAGGAGCTGGGCCTGCCCATCACGGATGAGCAGATCGAAGAGCTGAAAAGCCATGCGGACGACATCAACTATGATGTGGCAAAGGCACGGGAAAAAGAAGTGCGCCATGACGTGATGAGCCATGTTTATGCTTACGGCGTGCAGTGCCCGAAGGCAAAGGGCATCATCCATCTGGGCGCGACCTCCTGCTATGTGGGCGACAATACGGACATCATCATCATGACAGAGGCTCTGTGGCTGGTGAAGAAAAAACTGGTGAACGTGCTGGCAGAACTTTCCGCCTTTGCGGACCGCTACAAGAATCTTCCCACGCTGGCATTCACCCATTTTCAGCCCGCTCAGCCCACCACGGTAGGAAAGCGCGCCACCCTGTGGATGCAGGAGTTTTATCTGGACTTGGAGGATCTGGACTATGTGATTTCCACCATGAAGCTTCTGGGCTCCAAGGGAACCACCGGAACTCAGGCATCCTTCCTGGAGCTGTTTGACGGCGACATGGACAAGGTGAACGCCCTGGATCCCATGATCGCGCAGAAGATGGGCTTTTCCGCCTGCTATCCGGTATCCGGCCAGACCTACTCCCGCAAGGTGGACACCAGAGTGCTGAATGTGCTCGCCGGCATCGCGGCAAGCGCTACCAAGATGTCCAATGACATCCGCCTGCTGCAGCACCTGAAGGAGGTGGAGGAGCCTTTTGAAAAGAGCCAGATCGGTTCCTCTGCCATGGCCTATAAGAGAAATCCCATGCGCAGCGAGCGGATCGCCTCCCTGTCCCGCTATGTGATTGCGGACGCCCTCAACCCGGCGATTACCTCCGCCACCCAGTGGTTTGAGAGAACCCTGGACGATTCTGCCAACAAGCGCCTGAGCGTTCCCGAGGGCTTCCTCGCCATCGACGGCATCCTGGATCTGTGCCTGAACGTGGTGGACGGCCTGGTGGTATATCCGAAGGTGATTGAGAAGCATCTGATGAGCGAGCTGCCTTTCATGGCGACGGAGAACATCATGATGGATGCGGTGAAAAAAGGCGGCGACCGCCAGGAGCTGCATGAGCGGATCCGCGAGCTTTCCATGGAAGCCGGAAAACGCGTCAAGGAAGAGGGGCTGGACAACAATCTGCTGTCCCTGATCGCACAGGAGCCCATGTTCATGACGAATGAAGAGGAGCTTGCGGCGACCATGGATCCTTCCCGTTACGTGGGCTGCGCCCCTGAACAGGTGACCCGCTTCTTAAAGGATGTGATCGGCCCGGTGCTGGAAGAGAATAAGGAGCTTCTGGGCGTGAAGGCGGAGATTAACGTATAACGGTGGGAAATAACATAATCTTTACTTATTTTTAATATAATAAATATTGATTTTACTTATGATGTACGATAGGATATAATCATGAAGTAAAAGACAGGAAAGCGGGTTTTTTACACAGACGGGTAGAAAACCCGCTTTTTAAGCAGGATGAAATCCTGGGGGATTCATCCTGGGAATTGCCCTGACGTGCAATTCCATACGATTTGAATGCCGCCTGCAGCGGCAGGAAAGGCGGATGAAAACTGCCGTTTTCATCCTGGAAATTGCACCGATGTGCAATTTCTCATGATTTGGATGCCGCCTGTGGCGGCAGGAAAAGAGGTAAAAATGGTAAAAGCGGTTGTTGGAGCAAACTGGGGAGACGAAGGAAAGGGTAAGATCACGGATATGCTTGCCCGTGAAGCCGACATCGTCATCCGTTTTCAGGGAGGAGCGAACGCGGGACACACGATCGTGAACGATTACGGCAAGTTCGCGCTGCATACGCTTCCGTCCGGCGTATTCTACGGACATACCACCAGCATTATCGGAAACGGCGTCGCGCTCAATATTCCGGTTCTGGTGAATGAGATCAGATCCATCACGGACAGAGGCGTACCGGCGCCGAAGATTCTGGTGTCCGACCGGGCGCAGGTGGTGATGCCCTATCACATCCTGTTCGACCAGTACGAGGAGGAGAGACTGGGCGGAAAATCCTTCGGCTCCACCAAATCCGGCATCGCGCCGTTTTATTCAGATAAATATGCCAAGATCGGCTTCCAGGTCTGCGAGCTGTTCGATGAGGAAGGACTGCGGGAGAAGCTGGAGCGCGTGTGCGCCACCAAGAACGTGCTGCTGGAGCACTTATATCACAAGCCCCTGCTCGATGTGGATGAGCTGTACAACACGATGATGGAATATAAGGAAATGATCGCGCCCTATGTGTGCGACACCTCCCGTTTCCTGGACGAGGCGCTGAAGGAAGGAAAGAACATCCTGCTGGAGGGACAGCTGGGAACTCTGAAGGACCCGGATCACGGCATCTATCCCATGGTGACCTCTTCCTCCACGCTGGCGGCCTATGGCGCGATCGGCGCCGGAATTCCTCCCTATGAGATCAAACAGGTGATCACCGTCTGCAAGGCTTATTCCTCTGCGGTCGGAGCGGGAGCCTTCGTATCCGAGATTTTCGGAGAGGAAGCGGATGAACTGAGACGCCGCGGCGGAGACGGCGGCGAGTACGGGGCGACCACGGGACGGCCGCGCCGCATGGGCTGGTTTGACTGTGTGGCTTCCAGATACGGCTGCCGTCTGCAGGGAACCACGGATGTGGCCTTTACGGTGCTGGATGTGCTGGGCTATCTGGATGAGATTCCCGTCTGCGTGGGCTATGAGGTGGACGGCGAGGTGACGGAGGAATTCCCCGTAACCTGGAAGCTGGAAAAGGCGAAGCCTGTTCTGGAGAAGCTGCCCGGATGGAAGTGCGAGATCCGCGGCATTAAGAAATATGAGGATCTTCCGGAGAACTGCCGGAAGTATGTGGAGTTCGTGGAGCAGCACATCGGTTATCCGATCACCATGATCAGCAACGGCCCCGGCAGAGACGACATCATCTATCGGGAAAGCCCGCTGAAAAAATAAGAGGAAAGCATGGTTCAGAATCTGGAATATTACAAGGTATTCTGCCACGTGGCCCGCTGCGGTTCCCTCACTCTGGCGGCGCGGGAGCTTTCCATCAGCCAGCCTGCCGTGAGCCAGTCGATCCGGCTTCTGGAAGCATCCGTGGGCGCGAAGCTGTTCGTGCGCAGCACCAAGGGCGTGAAGCTCACGAGAGAAGGGGAGCTGCTGTATGAATATGTGGAAAAGGGCTATGAGCAGATCGAGCTGGGCGAGAGAAAACTGAAACAGATGATGAATCTGGAGCTGGGAGAAATTCACATCGGAGCGTCTGACATGACGCTCCGCTTTTTCCTTCTGCCCTATCTGGAACGTTTTCACGAGCTCTGTCCCAAAATCCGGATTGTCGTGAGCAACGCGCCCACGCCGGAAACGCTCTCTTCGCTCAGAAACGGAAAAATTGACTTCGGGGTGGTGAGCACGCCCTTTGACGGGGAGGGCCTGCACTGGGAAAAGGTGCAGGAAATTGAGGACATTTTTGTGGCGGGCAGGCGCTTTATTCAGTATAAAAACAGGATGCTGGATTTAAAGGAGCTGGAGCGCCTGCCTCTCATTCTTCTGGAAAAAAACACCAGCACCCGCAGCTGTATGGACCGTTTCCTGCTGGAAAACAGGGTGCAGGTGGCCCCGGAATTTGAACTCGCAACCAGCGACATGATCGTCCAGTTCGCGCTCCGTTCCCTGGGTGTGGGAAATGTGGTGCGGTCTTTCGCCGAGCGGGAGCTGGCAGACGGGACGCTGTTTGAGCTGCGCTTTAACAAAATGATTCCGAAACGCCATTTCTGCGTGGTGACGGCGGACAGAGGAGAGCCCACCGCAGCGGCGAAAAGGATGCTGGAGCTGATCCGCACAAAGGATCTGCCGGAAAGGAACGGAAATGATTCGTACGATTATTTTTGACATTGGAAACGTGCTGACGGTGTTCGGCTGGAAAAATTTCCTGAAAAGCTTCGGCTTTGACGCTGAGACGGAAGAAAAGGTGGCAAAGGCCACCATGGACAATCCCTTCTGGAATGAATTTGACAGAGGGATGCTGAACGAAGAGGAAATGCTCGCCGGATTCATCCGCAACGACCCGTCCGTGGAAAAGGAGATTCGTCAGATTTATGAGAATCTGCACGGCATCCTGACGAAGGCGGACTACGCCATTCCCTGGATCAAAGAGCTGAAGGCGAAGGGGTATCAGGTACTGGTGCTCTCGAATTTTTCCAGTAAGGTGGCAAGGGAGAATCCGGACGCGCTGGAATTCCTGGAATATGTGGACGGCGGGATCCTGTCCTATCAGGACGGCGTGATCAAGCCGGATCCGGCAATTTACCGCCTTCTGCTGGACCGCTACAGCCTGAACCCGGAGGAATGCGTTTTCCTGGACGACATACAGAAGAATCTGGACGCGGCGAAGGCGTTTGGAATCCACACGATTCTCTTCCGGAGCATGGAGCAGGCCAGGGAGGAGCTGCGCACGCTGGGGGTAGAGTGAGTTATTGATTCTCCTCTTTTTCCTCTTTCCGTTCCCTGATCTGCTGATACAGCCAGATATAGATCCATAGCAGGATCGGCAGGCCGATGGTGGCAACCAGGCAGGCCTGGAAAAGTCTGTCCCATCCCGGGAAATCCAGAAGCGCTACGATCAGAGTAGCAACATACATCCCCACAAGCAGTACGACGCAGATCATTGCTGCGACCTGCTTTGGGGATATTTTTTTGTCTTTCTTTTCTTTCATGATAATCTCCATTCGAATCAGTCGTCCACGTCGAAGGCCTCCAGCCTGCTTTTCTTCGGAAGCGGTCTGCTGTCTCCGTGCCGGACGAACAGCATGGTGAAGAAGGCGATGACGACGAAAAAGGCGGCATAGGGGAACAGAATGAAGTACCCCACATGCTCCAGCAGAAAGCCGGAGAGAATCGGGGTGACGATCTGCGCCGCCATGGAAAAAGTGTAATAGAAGCCCGTGAATTTTCCGATGTCGCTTCCTTTACTCATTTCCACCACCATGGGATAGGAATTCACGTTGATGGCGGCCCAGGCTACGCCCACCAGAGCGAACAGGCCGTTGATCCAGATATGATATTCCTTCACTGCCGCGCCGATGGCGAACATGGAGGCCAGAAGGACGACACCGCCCAGAATCGTCTTTTTTCTCCCCACTCTGGAGGCGATGGAACCAACCGGAATGTAGGAAAGTATGGCGGCCGCCGTAGCGATCAGCAGACAGTTGGCGAAGCCGCCGCCCTGAATGCCCCAGTAGATCTGTGCGTACCGGGAAAAGGCTGTGGTGACCGCGTTATAGCCCATGAACCAGCAGGCCACCGAGATCAGGATGAGGACCAGACTCCTTCGTACCGCGGGATCAAGGGTGGTTTTGGCAGGAGCTTCGTCCGCTTCTTCCGTTTCCGAAAGCCCGGCGTCGATTTTCTCCCGTTCTGTCCGCAGCGGATTTTCCCGTATCTTCCATAATAAGAGGAGAACAGAAAAGACCATTACCGCTGCCACAATGAGGAAAATGGGGAAATAATCCGGCTTTCCCTCTTTGGGAACGAGGGCGGAAATCAGGATCAGGGAGATTACGCCTCCCACTGCCCCCATCAGGTTGATGATGGCGTTGGCCTTTGAACGGAGCGGCTTCGGCGTCACATCAGGCATCAGGGAAACAGCCGGGGAACGGTAGCTTCCCATGGCGATGAGGGTCACAAACAGGGCCGTTACGAACAGAGCGAGAGACCCGATGTTGTCCGCAAAAGGCAGAAACAGCATGGCGATGACAGCTGCCGCGGTTCCGCACAGGATGAAGGGCATCCGCCGGCCAATCCGCGTGTGCACCCGGTCAGAAAGGCTGCCAAACAGCGGAAGCATGAACACTGCGAGCACGTTGTCGATGGCCATGATGCCGCCCGAAATGGTGTCGCTGACCTGGAAAGTGTTTTTCAGAATCAGCGGAATCAGACTGTCGTAGAGCTGCCAGAAGGCGCTGATGGACAGAAAGGCTAGACCGACCAGAATCGTCCGTCTGGTATTCAGTTTCATAGGAAAAATCCCCTTTCTTTCATTTTCTCTTCCATAATAGCCCATAAGCCGGGAAAGGGCAATGAATTTTTTGAGGAGGAAATATCTGGAAAACCATAAAAATGTTGTATACTTTTTTAGAAAACTGTTGTGGAAAAAGACGGGGCATCCGGGCGGAACAGGAATATCCCTGCCAATGCACCAGGATATGCATAAAAAAAGCAGAGCCGGGCATCCCAATAACAGAAGAAAATGCCGCTGAAGCGGCGGAAAATGAGGTAGGTATGGAGCATTTGATGGAAGAAAAGCAGCTGGCGCAATTCCAGCAGAAACTTGCGGAAGAAGAGAAAAGCAGGAGAACGATTGAAAAATATGGCCGCGATCTGCGCGCTTTTCTCCGATATTTGGGAGAGACGGGCAGAGTGGATAAAGCGGCCGTGATCCGCTACAAGGAAAGCCTGTTGGAGTGTTATGCGGTCAGCAGCGTGAACTCCATGCTCGCGGCGTTGAACCGCTTTTTCAAGGAACAGGGCTGGTATGACTGCGTGGTAAAGCTGGTACGGGTACAGAGGGAGGCGTTCCGAAGCCAGGAGAAGGAACTTTCCCGGGAAGAATATTTCCGCCTGGTGAAAGCGGCTGAAAAGAGAGGGAAAAGGAGGCTGAGCTATCTGATGCAGACGCTCTGCGCCACCGGAATCCGGATCAGCGAGCTGCCTTTCATCACGGTGGAAGCGGCAAAGCGCGGGAGCGCCGTGGTCCGGCTGAAGGGGAAGACCCGAACGGTGCTGCTTCCCGCTGCGCTGTGCGAGAGCCTGCTGGGATATGCCATACAGGAGGGGATCCGGAAGGGAAGCATTTTTGTAACCAGAAACGGCCGCCCCATGGATCGGAGCAATGTTCTGCATGAAATGAAAAAGCTGGGCCGGGAAGCGGGGGTGGAGAGAAGCAAGATATTTCCCCATAACCTGAGGCATCTGTTTGCATGTACCTATTACGAGATGGAGAAAGATATCACGCACCTTGCGGATCTGCTCGGCCATTCAAGCATCAACACGACAAGAATCTACACCATGTCGAGCGGGAGAAAGCAGGCGGAGCAGATCGAGCGCCTGGGCCTGCTCTGGATTGATATGGCGGACGAAAAAAAAGCCGCATAATGTTTATTATGCGGTAACCGGAAAGTACATATCGCTGAACTTAACACCAATTATACCCGCAATATCGGTGTATGTCAATCTCCTTTCGGAAAGAAATCAGCGTCAAATCGTAAGAAAAAGGCAAAATCAAAACAGAAAAGCAGAAATTTGTCCAGAGTCTAAAGAAAGCAAGAGGGAGACAGGAAAATCAGCGCATGAAAACAGGACCATAGAGGCCGTATACCTCGGTGGTCTTTTTTGATATGCCTCAATATTTCAGATTCTGGCTTCCGGCGACTCCAGCGGCTGCCGGAAAAGCCCGTAACCCACTTCGCTGAAGCTTACGGCGGGGATAAGAACCGCATAATAAACATTATGAGGTATCCGGACTGTGCAGAGAACGGACGAAAAAAGGAAACGAAAACAGAGAGGAATGGAGTAGGGAAGATGCGGAGAAGAGTAAGAAAAATCATGGCGTTCCTATTGGCGTTTGCTCTGGTGATGTCGGCAGCGGGAAGCGGGAAGCTGACAGTGCTGGCAGAGACCTCTGCGCAGGAGACCACTGCGGAAACGCAGTCCCAGCCTGCTTCGCAGAGTACGGAGACGACAGCTTCGGACCAGAACAACGGAGCACCAAGTGAGCCGGTCAGCGAAGAACAGCCTGCTGAATCAGAAGGCCAGACTGGAAATGATGGAAGCGGAGAAAACGATGGATCAGGCGAATCGGACGAGCAGGATCCTCCATCTACCGAGAATGGTTCTACAGAAAGCAGCAGTGCACCAACGGAAAGTGTTACGACACCGACGGAAAGTGTTACGACACCGACGGAAAGCACTACTACGCCGACTGAGACCGGCACGGAGTCGGAAAGCACGACCGAAGGAACCAACGAGACGGCTTCTGAAACCGAGGAAACGACAGAAGACGTAACGGAAGAGACCACCGAGGAAGAGAGCGAAACTCTGACGGAAGAGACTACTGAGATGGAAACGGAGACTCTGACGGAAGAGATGACCACGCTAGAAGAAACCAAAACAGAGATGGTTTTGAAGGAACAGACTCTGACGGCAGAGGTCTTTGAGAACTCTTCTTATTCAAGAAGTGCCTCAGGGACTACGATCACGCTGAAAGGAGTCATGCCGGAGGGGGCAAAAGTAAAAGCCTATCCGGTGAACGTCCAGATTGATGATGAAGTTGTGCTGGCAGCGTATGATATTACGATCTTCGATCCGGAAGGTGAGGTATATCAGCCGCAGGATGGCGCAATTCAGGTAAAAATTGAGAATACAGCAGTGCGTGAAGCTCTGCAGC
>NBJMC04202__coassemble_1798_pt1 | contig 19665 bp, 17 predicted proteins | sample NBJMC04202__metabat2_high_PE_053 | metagenome-assembled genome bin NBJMC04202
GCTACCGCATACAAATCCTGGTAATTCTCAAGCAGGTATTCGATTACCTCGTCCTGTCCCTTCTCGCTGGTATCATCAAAGAGCATATTGCTGGCATCTCCGAAGATATTCCACATTCCGGACGGCATATACTGTCTGTCCCAAAGGTTATCGTAGAAGATATTGCAGTCCGCGCACTGCTCCTGCATGGTAGTGAATACGGACAGGCCATAGCTGTCGTCAATTTCCATGGAGGACTTCAGGCAGCTGAGCTTGCCGGTCACGTCGTTGATGGCAACTGCCACTTCAGGACGGGCCATGTACTCCAGAAACGCCTTCGCGGCCGCTTCGTTCTGTGTATCCTTCCAGATACCGAAGGTGTCGCCTTCACCGATTCCCACATGCTCCGCGCCACCTTCCGCAGATGCGAAGGAAGGAAGGAAGATATAGTTGCCTTCCGGGTTCAGGCTCAAGCAGGTCACCAGTACGGAAGGATCGTTGCCGAGAATGAACGCGCTCTGTCCGGTTGCATATCTTTCGGTCAGGTCAGAATCAACCAGGGTCAGGATATCCTCATAGAAATATCCGGAATCAATCCAGTTAACTGTGTACTTGATTAGGGAATCTTTATAACTCTGCCAATCCCAGGAGCCGTCCAGCTGAGCAGCGCCGTCTTCATACATCTCGCCTTCATAGGTTACGAAGGTTCCGGCGTAGTTGGCAAACAGGCCCGGATTGGAGGTGGAACCGATGGGAGTCACTCCGGATTCCTTAATAGTCGCGCATGCTTCAGTAAAATCATCCCAGGTATGAATGGAATAAGGATCCACACCCGCAGCTTCCAGCAGATCCACATTGGCAAGCGTTCCGTTTACCAGTTCGCTGATCATCAGGACATATACCTTGCCGTCATTATCCTGGATAACGCCCAGAGCGGAATCGTCATAATCGGACATCCAGGGCTGATCGGACAGATCCATCAGGTACTCTTTATAACGAAGCAGGGACCATCCATGGGTCTGGAACACATCCGGAAGCTCATTGGAAGCCATACGGGTCTTCATGGTATTCTCATAATCCTGACCATATTCCGCAACGTTTACCGTTACGCCGGTCTCCGCTTCAAAAGCGTCTACAAGCTCATTAAATACGGTAGACTGATCACCAGTATAGGTAACCGCAACTTCAATTGTGGAACCACTGATATCTGTAGCAGCCGCTTCGCCGCTGTCCGCAGCTTCACCGGTATCTGCAGCAGCTTCCTCAGATGCAGGAGCTGCGCTCTCGGCAGGTGTAGAGGATTCTGATCCCCCTCCTCCGCATGCTGCAAGAGAAGCTGTGAGGATCGCAGCCAGTGCTACACTTAACAGTTTTCTTTTCATAGCTTTACCTCCTTTGATTTTGGATACTGTTGGCTCTCTGTCCAGTCGTACCATTGTTTCTCCGGAAAATATGTTGCGGGCAACTCACTGATACATAAATTATGTAAGTAAGTATTCCTGTCTGTAGTCCGTGCTGTCGCTCTTCTTCTTTTTCCATTTTTATAGCCCTATATAATAATAGAAAACCATCGATAAAGTAAGCATTATGACCACAATAATCTGTCCGCTTTCTATTTCCCTTTATCCTTGTGCAGCAATTATATGATAGTTTCACGCGGTTTTCAATATTTTTTGTTTATATTTTATATTTTATTGTGTTACCGAGATTAACTACATGATTTTTGTATTTATAACTTGCATTTTTCGTCATTTTTCACTATAATCCAGATAAAAGCACCATAAAAAAGGAGGATACGCTGTGGAAGATCTGAAAAATAAGGAAAACGTCCATCTGGATCTGAAGGATATCCAATCTGCCGCCATGATCGGCAAAGCCCTCTCTTCCGAAACCAGGCTGGAAATCCTGAAATGCCTGGTGAACAGAGCGATGACCATCAGCGAGCTTGCGGAAGCGTTTTATCTCCCCATGTCTTCCATGTGCCTTCATGTCAAAACACTGCGGGAGGCCGGCCTGATCACGGTCGTTCCAAGGCCCGGCATACGCGGCTCACAGAAGCTTTGCGGCATCCGGGCCTCCTGCGTCACACTGGATCTGTTTGCCCATACCAGCCAGCCGGTTCACAAGCCGCCACTTTTCGTCAATATGCCCATAGGACACTACAGCAACTGCGAGATCCATCCCCCCTGCGGCATCGTTTCCGTGACGGAATATCTTTCCCAGGAGGACAGCCCGTACGGCTTTTATTCCCCGGAGCACACGGACGCCGCTCTTTTATGGTTCACCTGGGGATATCTGGAATATCAGTTTTCCAACTATCCTCTGCTTCAGGATAAGGTCTCCCGGATCGAATTTTCCTTTGAGATCTGTTCGGAGGCTCCCGGCTACAACAACAACTGGCCCTCGGATATTGCCCTTGAGATGAACCGACAGCGTATCACCACAATCCTGATCAAGGGAGATTACGGCGGCCGGAAGGGAATCTACAATCCGTCCTGGTGGAGCGATTCCGTGACCCAGTTCGGAGAATACCGGAAAATCTGCGTCACCCACGAGGGCTGCTATATGGACAATACAAAGGTTTCCAATGAAACCATAGAAAGCCTCGGTCTTCTGGAAAATTATTTTTTCACCTTCACGCTCCGGGTGGACCCGGACAGCGAGCATGTGGGCGGGATGAACCTGTTTGGCAGCCGGTTCGGCGACTATGCGCAGGACATCATTATGAAGGTGGAGTACGAAAACAGCTGAACTCCCCGCGGAGTTCCGGAAAGGGAAGGATACGATATGTTTAACCAGGACAGCACATTTATGACGATTCTGAACAAGGCCGCGGACATGGTTATCCTGAGCGTGCTCTGGTGCGTCTGCAGCCTGCCGCTTCTTACCATAGGGGCCTCCAGCAGCGCTCTGTATCATACGGCGGTGAAGGTGATCCGTCAGGGACGGGGATACGCTTTTTCCGCGTTTCTCACCTCCTTCCGCCAGAACCTGAAGCAGACCATCCCCCTCACGCTGCTTCTTGCCGCCTTCTATGCCGCCCTGGGGGCCGGCATATATCTTCTCTGGCCGCAGACGGAAAGCATGTTCGCCAACATTTATATCATCTTTTCCCTTCTGTGCATCCTCGTTCTGCTGACCGCGCAGCTGCACCTTTTCCCCCTGATCGGCCGCCTCCGGTTAAACAGAAGGGAGCTGATCACCGTCCTGACGCGGCTTGTATTCGGGCATCTCGGGAAAAATTTCCTGCTGGTCTGCCTTCTCGCCTGCGCGGTGGAGGCCGGCATTTACTATCCGCCTCTTCTGTTCATTGTACCGGCGGGATTTTCCCTGCTCTGCTCCTTCCTCCAGGAGCCGATGTTCCACAGACATATCAATTATGAAGACTGAGCGGCCGCAAGGAGACCGCCTTTCGATACCGGAGGCCCCGCCTCACGAAACCCCGCCCTGCGGCGGACCGCGAATCTCTATTTGCAGCAAATAGAGATTTGCAGGAATCTCTATTTTAAGAAAGGAGTAAGAACATCATGCAGACATTCACCAATCCGGTGCTTCCCGGCTGCGCCGATCCGGACGTTATCTACTTCGAGGGGACCTATTATCTGTACGCGACCAATACGGATATCAAAGATCCTTCCGAGCTTGGCTTCAAGGTCTATTCCTCCCCGGACCTGGTCCGCTGGACCTGCCGCGGAATGGCCCTGAAGGCGGAGGATTCCTGGGGAAAGGAAAACTTCTGGGCGCCCGACATCATTTATCACAACGGCCTGTTCTATCTTTCCTATTCCGTGGAGGAGCATCTGTGCATCGCCACCAGCCGCTCTCCTCTCGGCCCCTTTGTCCAGGAGAAAAAGGAGCCGCTCCATCCGGACACCAAGGAGATCGACAGCCATTTTTTCCAGGACGCCGACGGAAAATGGTATCTTTACTTCGTGCGCTTTTTCGATTCCAACCAGATCTGGGGCGCGGAAATGACGGATGACCTGATGGGAATCAAAGAAGAAACCCTCACCCGTCTTCTGATCCCGGATACTCCCTGGGAATGCGTCCAGTGGCCGGTCAACGAAGCGCCCTATATGATCCCGCACAACGGGCTGTATTATCTGACCTATTCCGGCAGCCACTGCGAGTCCGACTACGGCTCCGGCTACGCCGTTTCGGATTCTCCTCTCGGAACGTACCGGAAATATGAAGGAAATCCGGTTCTGCGCTCCACGAAGGAAATGCCGGGCGTGGGCCATCACTGCATCACCCGGTCGCCGGACGGGAAGGACATGTTCATCGTCTATCACAGGCATTTTGACGGAACCCGGATGAGCCCGCGCTGCGTCTGCGTGGACCGGATCCGTTTTGAAAAGCAGCCGGAAGGCCCGGATATCCTGGTGGTGGACGGCCCCAACGCGGGACCGCAGCCCTGCTTTTTCTGACAGCGGCTGCCGGTCTGCCATTTCTCCAAAAAGGCCGCGGCCCCTGCTTCCTTTCAAAGCAGAGGCTGCGGCCTCTTTTTTCTGCCGGGCGGACGCCCGGGCTGTCGGACGCCTCCAGACTTTTTCGTTCAGTTCACCTCCAGCCTGGTCAGAGGCGGCAGAGGGCGGTACGGGCGGTGGGGCTCCAGCTGATACCAGAAGCCCACGGAGGCGATATCGTCCTGAAGGGGCAGATATCTTCCCTCGCTCCGCCAGCCGATCGCCTGGATCTCCACATACAGGTCCTCGTCAAACCGGATCGGATCCGCGATGTGGAACCGGTACATGCCGAATCTCTGCTGGGACGCGTACGGGCCGTCCGGTCGGAGGATCTGATGCAGGCCGGAGTAGGGGGTGGAAAACCTGCAGTATTCCCCTTTTGGATACTCGAAATTCCATGCGCCTCCGATGTAATCCTCCGTTCCCGTGCCGCAGATGGTCGGGAAGGCCCCGTCGCCGTCCAGGAAAAACTTGATCTCCCCTTCTCCCCACCAGCGGCAGCTGTTCACGCCCCAGGCCAGGTAGGTTCCCACATACTGCCCCTTTCCCTGCGCCTTTTCAATAATGCAGTGGTTCCTTCCGTATTCCAGCGGGTTGTCGCGGATAAACTGGGCGTGCAGGTAAGGCGCGTCCTCTTCCACCTTCGTTTCCGCATAGTCGATGGAATAGTAGATCACGCTCTTTCTTTCCTCCAGATTCTCCAGCTCGATCCGCGCATGCTTCCGAAACGGCATGGGCCAGTAGCAGTTCATCCCGCCGCTGGGATTGACGCACACCGCCAGGGACTGCAGAAGCCCCGGCTCGCACCAGCCCATGCAGAAAAAGTCTCCCAGCGGCGCCTCGATGGAGGGCTCCTTTTCCTCATCCCAGTAAAACCGGAGGATCAGGCATCTCCAGTCCCCGTGCGGACAGGTCAGCCAGATATGGCGGATGATCCCGCTCCCGTCGATGTCCGCAAGCGTCAGCTTTCCCTTCGCTTCGATTTCCACGGACGGGGAGATCTTCCAGCCCTGCCCCAGCTCCCTCGCCGCGGCTTTTCCCGTCCCTTCCACAGCCATGCCGCCCCTTCCCTTTTCTCCGGTGAAATTTTCCGGACTGATGGAACGGCTTTTTTCCTCCCTCAGGACGCACAGACTGTCCAGAAGGCCGTTCTGCTGATTCATAATTTTACGTTCTCCTTTCCTTTGCTCCCTGGCGGGAGTGCGAATACATAACGACGCCGCAGGCCGCGGTCACCGCAAGAAGGATCAGGCCATACCAGAAATAGGTCCGGGTCAGGCCGATCCGCTCTCCCAGCCAGCCTCCCGCGATATTGCTGAAGGTGGAAGCGATCCCGGACTGCACCATATAGAACAGGGACTGCCCGGTCCCTCTGTGCTCCCTGGGGAAGTTCTGATCCATGAACATCACACAGCCGTAATACATAATCATATAGGTCATGCCCTGAAGGGCCTGCCCCAGGAAAATAAAGGCAATGCTTCCCGTAAGAGGAAGCCAGATCCTCACCGTCATCGCCGCGCCCGCCGTAAGAAGCAGGTATTCGATCTTCACCTTTCTCATCAGAAAGCGGATGCACAGAAGGACCGGAAGCTCGCTGAGCGCGGAAACGCACATCAGGCGGCCGATCATCGCGTTGTCATACCCCATGTCCGTGACCACAACGCCGATAAAGGAGCCGTAGCATCCCAGAACGATCTGGAAAATACAGGCGTAGGCCAGGACAAACAGAATCTTCCGGTTCTGAAAGCAGGACAGAACGCCCGCCTTTTTCTCCGTCTTATACTTCTTCACATCGCCGCGCATGAACCAGGTGAGAAGGAACATGGTCCCCCACGCCGCCGCCGTGATCCCGAAGGACGCGGTCGGATGGTCGCGCAGGAACACGCCCGCGAAAACCACAGCCAGCGCATAGGCCAGCGTGCCGCCCATCCGGATCCGGGAAAATTCCAGATCGTTCTCCCGCGCCATATCGAGCACCACCGCGTCTCCGATCGGCCCGATGGCGCAGTTGAACAGTCCGTAGATGAGAATGCACGCGGCGAACAGCCAGAAGGTGTCCGCCCGGTAATAGCACAGGACGCCGCCCGCCGCTCCCAGCAGGGCGATCCGCAGCACCGCCATGTGTTTTCCCGTCCTGTCGGAAAGCATTCCCCAGGCCGGCTGCATCACCAGAGCCAGCAGAGGGCCCATCGCCGAAAGCAGGCCGATCTGGGAAACGCTCATGCCCTTCGACTGATAATACACGCCGATGTAGGCGCTGAAGGTCGCTCCCGGGATATAATACAGGGCGTTAAATCCGAACAGCATCCAGAACGTCATCCATCTTTTTCGATCCGCTCTCATAAGCATCATTCCTGTTTTCCATATCGGTTCGGCAGATCCGCGCAGTCAAAATGGATGCCCAGGTAGCGGCAGGCCTCCCGGATGATCTCCGCATAACGTCCGTGGATCCCCACCACATGATGGATGTAGGGGCCGAACATGAATTTTTTCTCCCACTTCACCCAGTCGTCCACCTCATCCCACAGGTAGCTGCCGTTGGTAACGGGCCCTTCCACGCCCTTCGCCTCTCCGGCGAACATGTAATATTCCCCGTCCAGCCCGTCGAAGCGCAGGATGGTCACATCGCCGCCCTCCAGCTCGTAAAAGCCCTTTCCCGCTTCCACGATATAGCCGTCCGCTCCCCTTTTCTTCAGCCGCTTGGCGAAGGAGCCGCAGTGCCAGAGAAGCTCCGCGTTGTCGTTTTCCGGATGGCGGATGGTCAGATCCGCCACAAAGGACGGCGTCCGGTATCTCGCTGCGGCAACGGCCATCACGGAGGTGATCGCCGCGTGCACGTCGTTCTCACAGGCCGCGGGGATCCCCCTGTCGTTCAGGTCTCCCAGGATGAAGCAGGGCGAGATCCCGTATTTTTTCCGGAACAGATTCCAGCATTCGCAGGAGATCGCGCTGCAGTCATGGTCCGCGGCAAAATCCATCAACGCCAGCTCTATGGCGGCAAGGGGATAGCGCTTCTTTCCCAGCGCGTCAATGTTCAGTCCGGCGTCCACCAGCTCCTGCAGCAGCTTTTCCATCCGTTCCCCATCGTTTTTCAGGATCCTCTCCACCCGGTCCAGAATCACGGTCGGCTCGCCCGGCACCAGCTCGATGTCATATTTCTCCAGGAGCTCCGCTTCGTTCACCATGACGCTCAAAAATTCCTTGGGCCTGGTGCTGATCCGCGCGATGCGCAGGGCCCGGAACGCCTTTACCACGTTTGCGGCGGCAAGAAAATCCGCAAGTCCCTCCTTCAGGATATCGCTGTCCGTCTCACAGTTTTCAATATAGGAATACTTCACCCCGTAGTGCATCAGCAGCTTCGTGGTGGCGAACATCCCGCACTGGGCGTCCGTGGGCCGCCATTCCAGCCCGTTCGGCCAGCCGTCCCTGGGACCCCAGATCAGCACGGGAACGCCCATGTCCTTCGCAAGCCTTCCCACCGCTTCTTCCTGCCCGAAATTGCAGTGCAGGAAGATCAGGGCGTCCACGCCCGCGGCGGACAGCTTCGCATAAGCGGCCTTTACATCCCGGTAGGTCATCAGAAGCCCTTCCTCATTGATGTCCTCAATGTCCACCATGTCAAAATCCAGTTCCCTTGACAGCTGGCGAAAGCGCTTCATCACCTCCTCCTTCTGCCTCGTGGTGATCTCGTTTTCAAAAGCCTCCCTTCTGGTCGGAACCACTCCCACCAGAAGCCTTTTATCCATTTTCTTCATCATGCATTCCCCCATAACATATCTGCACAGCCCCTGCCTGGCAGAATGTATTCCTTTCCCTTCATTCTTCAATGGTCTTGTCAAAAAGCGTTCTGTATCTGGGCAGAGTATCCGTAAACCGCCTGCTGGCCTCATCCAGGATCCGCATGTCCTCCTCGGCCAGCTCCCAGCCGGCAGCCCCGAAATTGTCCTCCGCCTGCTTCCTGTTTCTCGCCCCGACGATGGGAGCCGTCATGCCCGGCGTCTGCGCCACCCAGCGGATCGCCGTCTGCGCGGGCGTCTTATGATACTTCGCGGCGACTTCCTTCACCTTTTCCGTCACCTGGAGGGCCCGTTCAAAGTTCTCCGGCGCGAAAAGCGGCGTGTTTTTCCGGGAATCCCCCTCCCGGAAGGTATGCCCCTTCGCCATGGAGCCGGTCAGGATCCCCTGTCCCAGCGGCGAGTAGGGAACGACCGCGATCTCATGTTCCAGACAGAAGGGCAGGATATCCCTGTCGATAAAGCGCCACAGCAGGCTGTAGCAGGGCTGGATCACGTCGATCTGCCCGTACCGCATCGCTTCCTTCATCTGCTCCAGGCTGAAGTTCGATACGCCCACCGCGCCGATCCTTCCCTCCTCCTTCAGACGCATCAGCTCCGTCATGGTTTCCGCGATCGGTACGGTTTCCGAAGGATAATGGATGAAAAACACGTCGATATAGTCTGTTTTCAACCGCTTCATGGCGTCTGTCAGACCGATCTCCACCCGTTCCCTTGCCATATCCGTCTTCCAGAGTTTTGTGATCAGCACGCATTCGCCGCGCTTTCCTTCCAGAGCCTTTCCCAAAAGCTCCTCCGCATGTCCTTTTCCGTAAATATAAGCCGTATCAAAGGTACGGAAGCCATGCTCATAGGCACACTGGATGGCCTCCATGGATTCCGCGTCCTCCGCTCCTCCCCAGTAATCCTTTCCCATCACCCAGGTTCCCTGGATGATCTCCGATACCTGTACCTGCGTTTTCCCCAAACGTGCCATAATTCTCCTCCTTTTGTCTCCAGGCGACCTCATCTGCATTAAAAGTTCTCCCTGTAATGCGCCAGCCGCCGCTCCATCTGCGACCGGTCGATCTCTCCGTTCTGTAGGAAACGTTCCACCGCGCTCCTGTCCGGAATACCAGTCCTTCCTCCGATGCAGGTACACTTGACAGCAGCCACAGCGCTGGCAAAAACTGTGCATTCCCTGGGCGCCATCCCTTCTAGAAGTCCGGCAATATACGCCCCATGGAAAACGTCCCCGGCTCCCGTCGTGTCTCTCACATCCACCCGGAAGCTTTCCGTCCGGAAAAAGCCGTCCTTTTTCGTCATCCCCACGCTCCCCTCACTGCCAAGAGTGACTATCGCCGTATCCACACCTCCCTCCAGAAGCTTCTTCAGCCCCTCCTCATAGTCCAGTCCCCCGTACATGTCCTTATAAAAAAATTCAGACGCGATGAACACATCCAGCCAGGGGATGAGCCTGACGATTCCTTCCTGGTAGTTATCCGCATCCATCACCGTCACGATTCCATGCTTTCTGGCAAAACGGGCCGCCTGTGCACTCGCTTCCTCCCCATTTTCCAGATGAAGGATTTTCGCGCTCTTCACATAGTCCCAGTCGATCTCCTCCGGCTGAAGTTGCCCGGCCGTCCCCTGCTTTCCAATGAAAATCCTCGTCTTATGCTCCTCTTCGGACAGGGAGAGACAGAAGGGGCTGTCCGTCCCTTCCTCTCCCGTCACACAGGCTGATACATCCACTCCATTGTAGCGGAAATCTTCCAGAATAAATCTGCCCTTTCTTCCCGCTCCCACTTTCGCGATCATTCCCGCCTTTTTTCCAAGCCGGGCGGCGGCAACCATTGCGGTAGCCACCTTCCCTCCCCCCTGGAAAAACACCTCGTTTGCGCCTGTCGCCCCGTCCCTCTCCGGCATGCGGCTGACGTTCATTACCATATCATACATGGGTACCCCGATCCCCACAACATCCATAACCCGCACCTCTTTCTGAAGCCGGACGCCTTACAGCCGAAAGCCGTAAGGATTGATCCTCCTGATCCGTCCTCTCACAAATTCGATCACCTCTTCGCCTGCTTCCTTATAGTGATCCAGGACAAAGCCGCCCTTTCCCATATGGGCTGCGACTGAGGTTTTGCACTTTTCAAAAAATTCCGTGCCAATATTCACCTTATTGATCCCGTATTTCACAGATTCGATCATCTGCTCCGCAGGAATCCCGGAACCGCCGTGCAGCACCAGTGGAACATCGATGGACTTATTGATCTCATCAAGACGGCTGATGTCCAGATTGGGTTCGCACACATAATGACCATGACTGTTCCCAATGGCCACAGCCAGGGAGTCCACACCCGTCCTCTGCACAAAATCCACTGCCTCCTCAGGCATAGTATACAGCTCGGAATTACAGAAATCCTCTTTTCTGCTTCCCTGCCCTACTGTGCCAAGTTCCGCTTCCACATCGATCCCAAGCACGTGGGCGCACCTAGTCACACTGGCCGTGACCGCCAGATTCTCCTCATATGGTCTTGCAGATCCGTCATACATGATGGACGGAAAACCCGCCGCAATCCCTCCCACGGCAACGTCATAGCTCTTTCCGTGATCCAGATGCACGCCCACAGGAACCGCCGCGCGCTTCGCAAGATCCAGGGCGATCGCCGCCATGGTCGTAAAGGGGATAAAGGAAGACATATCCGGATAGAACATGAGCAGCACCGGCATCTGCTCCCTCTCCGCCGCCTTCACCACCCATTCCGCCGACTGGTAATCAAACACATCGATCGCCGCAGCCGCAAAGCGGTTTTCATCCGCCATCTTCAGAATGTCTTTTACTCTTGTCAGTCCCATTGTTTACCCTTCCTTTCTTTTTTTCGCCGGATACCGGCATATTCTGTTTCCGTCCGCATATTTTCCCGTCTTCCCGCTTTGAGGGACACGGTTCCTACCAGGACACCTTCCTTGCCGGAAGCGGGTCGCACGTCTGCGCCATCCGGTCGCACATCAGTTCCAGCAGGCGCGTCTTTACCTCCGAAAAAATCGCGTCCTCATAATGGTTGTTCCGCTCCAGAGGAACTTCCGAAAGATCGTACAGCTCTCCTCTGCAGCCCTCTTCACCCGGCATCTGATGCACCTTCACCAGCTTGTATCTTCCGTCACAGACGCAGGTGGCAAAGGCCAAAGGATGCCTGTGGTTGATGTTGCTGTTGTAGTATTCGCAATAAATGCTGTCTCTGTGGAAATCCTCCTTTTTCTCCCCGGTCAGAAGCTTCCAGAAGGATTTTCCCTGAAAGCCCTCATAAAGGGGCAGCCCCGCCGCTTCGCACAGGGTTGGCGCCAGATCCGCAAGCTCGACGAGAGCGGCGCTTCTTTTTCCCTGAAGCACGGTTCCCGGCATGCTGACGATCAGCGGGACATGGATGTTGTTTTCGTAAAAATACGGCCCCTTCAGATACATTCCGTGGTCCCCCAGATTTTCCCCGTGATCTGAATGGAACAGGATCAGGGTATTTTCCCTCTGGCCCGTCCGTTCCAGATAATCCAGAAGCCTTCCTACCTGATGGTCGATCAGATCAATCATGGCCCAATAGGCCGCCGTGATCATCCGATGGTCCCTGTCGGTCATTTTTTCATAGGAGAAATAACCGGGTGTATCATATGCTCCTTCGTGATCCTTTGCCTGAAACACCGGTTTTCCATCCAGCTCGCCCTCTTCGTAATTGGGAAGCGGGATCTCGTCCAGCCGGTCCAGAAAGGGCTGCAGATATTCCTTCGGCGGATCGAAGGGATGATGCGGGTCAAAGCAGTTCAGGGAAAACATCCAGCTTTTCCCGAACGTTCTGGCCCCTTCCATGAACCGGATCGCTTCATCGACGCACCAGGCAGTCTGATGGTATTCCTCCGGCATTCCCGTCTGCACATAGGGGCAGTCCTCGTGGTCCGGCGTCACATAATCCAGACCATGGTCGATCAGAAACTGATTATAGGCATTGGCCGGCCAGTTTGTGCCGGCATGGGGCTGAGGATGGTGCGACCAGCTGAAAAAATGATAGCCATCCCGGATCCTCGGCTCCATGAGCCGCCCCGTGGAATCATGGCAGGCCGACAGATGCAGCTTCCCCGACAGGCCGCAGTAATAGCCGTAATCCGCCAGCATGGCAGGAACCAGCCGCTCCCTTTCGTCGATATCCTGTCCGTTCTGTCTCGGCCCGCAGGTCCTGGGATACCGTCCCGTCAGGAAGCTCCCCCTGCTCGGCGCGCATACCGGGCTCTGGCAGTAGGCACGTTCAAACAGAACGCCTTCCGCGGCCAGCCGGTCCAGATTCGGCGTCTTCACCCATCGGTTTCCATAACAGCCCAGGGTATCAAACCGCTGCTGATCCGTACAGATCCATAAAAGATTCATATGTTCCTCCCTCCCGAAGCTTTTTAACCCTCTTCCTCCAGGTGATTCTGCCCGATTCTTCTCATTTTTCTGACGCCCGGATCCTCTGCCGCATCCTCCGCATACCAGAAGCCCCTGGGATGTACCTTCACCCGGTATCTGTAATGCGGCACAGGGATAACGTCCGTCTGCTTCATCATTTCCGCGGCCAGATCGGCAAGAAGTTCCGTCCTGACCTTCGAATAAGACGGCTCATCCCACAGATTGCAAAGCTCCGACGAATCTTCGTCCGTATGGTACAGATACCCGTTCCCCATCATATCCAGCTGGATATGGTATCCATCCTTCCAGAGCGCGCGCACCTGTCCGCACTGGGTCCAAGTGTTCAGACAGTCAAAATTCTTCCATCCATTTGTAGCTCCTTCCGTCACAGGATCCAGATGGTCCCGCTCTTTCCAGTATAGGCCGCCGTAACCGCTTTCCGAAAAGGCGTGATCATATTCACAGGAAGCACCGCCGTCTCCCTCCAGAAGCGGCCGAATGCTCTTCCCCTGACACCCAAAAGGAACCGGAATCCCCAGAAAATCGCAAATAGTGGGCAGGATATCCACAATGCTCACATACTCTTCCTTCACGCGTCCGGCGCTGCGAATACCGGGACCACGCCAGATCATGGGAATATGGCAGAGCACATCCGGCAGTTCCGTCCCCTTGCGGATCAAATCGTATTCTCCCACAAAATCTCCATGGTCGGACAGATAAAGGAAAATGGTATTCTCCTCCAGGCCTCTCTGCCTGACGCCCTCCACAAGACGCTTCACCTGGTCGTCGATCAGACGCATCATACCCAGATAGTTGGATTTCGCCCGAAGGATCCTTTCGTCAATATCTTCTCCCAGCACCTTCTCCCAGCACTGTCTGAGCCACACAAACCGTTCTCCCTTTCCCTTCAGGTCTTCCTTCTTCCCCTTTACAGGCGGAAGCGTTTCCAGCGGGAACAGATCATAATAAGGTTCCGGCACCTGATAGGGATTGTGTGGCTCCGCGAAGGAGATCCAGGCAAAAAACGGCCCCTTTTCCTCCATCTGATCCATAAATTCCAGCACGTCCGACACGCTTCTGTACGGATGCTGCACCATCACGCCGCCGGGGGAGGGATGATGCGTCTCCAAATGGTCCGTGCTTCTCAGAAAATCCGCAAATTCTCTCTCCTCAGGCGTTGTATTTTCCTCTCCCTCATAGCCCAGATGTCCGAAAAGCTTCGCCCGGTCAAAATCCTCAGGCTTTCTGTGACTGTGATTCTTTCCAAACAGAGCCGTGGTATAGCCCGCCTTTTTCAACACATCCAGCAGATCCTCCGTATACAGGGCGTCCTCCGCATTATGATTGGTTCTGACGCGGTGGCTCTGGCTGTACCTTCCGGTAAACATGCTCACTCTCGCCGGCATACAGGTGGGATTCGGCGTATAGGCCCTCGCAAAGTCCACGCCCCCTTCCGCCCAACGGTCCAGAAACGGCATGGTATCCAACTCATATCCGCAGCTCCTTCTCAAATCCGCTCTCTGCTGATCAGTCATTACAATAACAATATTCGGCCTTTTATACATACCATTTCTCCTTCGCAATCTTATTACTTTGTTTTCATTATATAATTTGACATTTATTTTTCAATATTTATCTTTTATATTGTGCATTTTATATGCCATATGAAATTTCCATACATTTTTTTTGCAATAATTCCCATTTACAACCGTACCATCCATTCCCGTTTCCATCCCAACAGGCAAAAAAGCAGGAAATATGACGAAAGCGCTTCTGCTTCCGACATATTTTCTGCTTTTTCTCTACAGTCTGTTTCCCATTTATTCCTCAAACGCCCGGTTCAGCTCTTCACAGCCGGGAAGGACGAACCTTCCCTTCTCAATGATCTGAATTTCCGTTCCATCCGGACATACCGCAGCGAGCTCTCCCAGTTCATCGTATGGAATGGTGATGTCCGTGTGGCAGTTCAGATATGCCTTTCCGGGCTCCTCTCCGCGCAGAGCGGAAACCTCGTTCTCCTTGGCGATCAGCCGCTTTCCGTCCGGATTATAGGTCACCAGCTCCTCCTCATGGGAGTAGCAGGTATCCCCCACCGCAAAGTGCGGCCCCATCTTCTCCGCGATCAGGATCGGCAGCTTGTCTCCGATTCCATATTTTGCCGCGAACACATAGGCCGTGGTGTTTGTGCCGATGGCGAATTCCCCCATGGGAAGGGTATCATGATGGAACAGCACATTTTCCCGGACAAACTTCCGGCTTTCCGCCGGATCGTCAAAGTTCGCGCAGGTATAGTCTGAAATCATGCCGTCCTTAAAATCGATCTCCAGATCCAGATACTTCAGGCCGTTCAGATATACCTCCGTCACATGGAGCTTTCCTTCGGTCCCCTTCAAAACAGGCGAGGTGAACACCTCTCCCACAGGGATATTCACATCCGCCACGCAGTTTTCAAAATTGGTCTCCTTCTGCGGATCATGCAGCGTATGAAGAGCGATGCGAAGATCGGTCCGGTTCTCTCCCATTCCTTTGATCCGCACATACTGCGCCTGGTCCAGTGCGTCGATCAGCTTCTGCTGGATACCCTGATAGAGTCTGTAATCCAGCGTGTTCAGCTTCAGGACGCCGTCGAAGATCTCTTCAAAATTCTCCCCGATTTCCGGCACAGGAAAAGCGATGATGGTAAAGCTTCTCTCTTCGCCCTTCACATACTCATTCATCAGCGCGCCCGCCTTCGACTGGAAACAAACGGCAAGCTTCTGCTGCTCTTCGTTCAAGCGAAGCGCTTCTTCCTTGTGCTCCGGCTCAAAGGGCGTCTCCCCAAAGCTTTCGATGACCGCAGGCCCGCCGTGCACGGCGGCAAGCTCCTTCACGCTCTCCAGCGCATTCCGATAGTTTTCCAGGCGGTGGTTCACATACCGCTTGTCATAAAACAGCGCCTGGTCGTATTCGTGATCATATTCAAACTGCTTGTTGGCAATGGCGCCATAGTAGCCGTTCTTCCCCAGCTTCCGGCCTTCCAGAATGCTCTGGGGCGCCCGGTAGATGACGGATTCCAGCCCGATCCTCCTGAAATTTTCCACCGCCCGGCGCACCACGCGTTCAAAGCCGAGGAAATATCGGATATTGACGGATTTTTTCTTTGTAATGTCCTTGCCCGTCACCGCGAAGCCGATCCGATACCCTTCCGTATAGGTGTCCGCCATCAGAGCGATTTTTTCTTCCGGAAGGCTGTTCAGATAGCGCGCCATGCGCAGCTCGTTTTCCGAAATATACTCTCCAAAACGGTACAGATAGCGCAGATCGGAAAGGTCGCTGTCCATAATGATCCGCAGGGCGAAATCCTCTTCCCAGTCAAAGGTCGCGCGCATGTTCTTTTCCAGCATGGTTTCGGAATAGTCGCTGGCAAACCAGTACAGCGTCTCCTTCACCTGCACAGGGTCCGGAAGGCCGCCTTCTTCTTCCTTCGCGCATACAAACATCTGGTAAATTTCCAGGAACAGTTCCAGACGAATTACCATGGATTCCACGTCCTGCTCATAAGCAAAGGCGATCAGGCTGCGCACCTCCGCCGCCAGGAAGGAAAGCATCTGTCCGAACTCCTTTCCCAGCGCCGCCACGGCAAACCGGGGATTGGCATAGCTTTTCCCGTAATGCTCCGGAAGCACATCCGCATAGAGCCGCCCATTTCTTCCGGCGAGTTCCTCCAGAGAAGCTTTCTTTAGTCCACCGCCCGCAACGAAGTCATATTCCTCCAGAAACAGCCGGATCACCTCCGCCGTCTTTGCAAAATAATCCGCAAAAGAGGACAGTTCCCCGCTTCGGATGGCGGACGCCTCCTCCGGGATCTGACAGAGCCGCTCCCGTCCCAGCGCAAGCCGCTCCAGAATCTCCTGCATTCTTTCATTCTCTTTTTTCATAGTCCGTACACTCCTGCATAAAGAATAAAGCCGATACTGAGCAGTGCCAGCCCGTTCAGGGTCATTCCCACATAGGAGAAAAAATAAAAGCGATCCTGTACCATTCTGGACAGGATCCCCAGCACAAGCCCGGCAAGGGCAAACAGCAGTGCAAACAGCACTGCCGCCCCGTATTTCACCAGAGCCTCCCCCTGATTCTGAAAGGTGCCGTAAAGTGCCAGCACGATGGACGTAAGCGATAAAACGCCCAGCACCGTGGACATGACACCTTTCTTCGTTTCATGTTTGTCTGTAAAAATATATTTGCGGCCCATGGCCAGGCTCCTTTCCGGTCCTTAAAACAGAATCTTTGACTTTCCCGCAAGCAGCTTCGCCCCGCCGATGATCAGCAGCGTGCCGCTCACGATTCCCGTCACAAGAACCACCACGCCCACCGCAATATTGAGGGCTCCGGAACCGCCCAATGTCTTATAAATCTTTTCTTCCATCTTACCTCTTTCTGCCGCCGAAGGGCGGCATCCCATTCCCGCAAAAAGCCTTATGCCTTTTTTACGACTCCGTACTGCGCATAATAGGCATCGATGGATGCCTTCATCGCATCATCAATGATAATCTTCCCGTTGTGAGGCTTGTTATACAGATATTCCACCACTTCTTCCATGCTCACGATGGCGGCGGTGGGGAAGCCGTACAGCTCACGGATCTCCTCAAGGGCGCTCTTTTCTCCCTTTCCTCTCTCGCAGCGGTTCAGGGAAACGATCAGCCCCTTGATCTCCACATCCGCCTGTGCCTGGATAATGGGGAAGGTTTCTTCGATGGACTTTCCGGAGGTGGTCACATCCTCAATGATCACTACCCGGTCACCGTCCTTCAGCTTGCTTCCCAGAAGGATTCCCGTGTCTCCGTGGTCCTTGACCTCCTTGCGGTTGGAGCAGTAACGGACGTCCTTGCCGTACAGCTCGCTGATGGCCATGGTAGTGGCCACAGAAAGGGGGATTCCCTTATAGGCGGGCCCGAAGAGGACGTCGAAGTCCAACCCGTAATTGTCATGAATCGCCTTCGCGTAATATTCGCCCAGCTTTCTTAACTGGGTTCCCGTCACATAGGCGCCCGCATTCATGAAGAAGGGGGATTTTCTTCCGCTCTTTAAGGTGAAGTCCCCGAACTTCAGGACGTCGGATGCGATCATAAAATCAATGAATTCCTGTTTGTACTGTTCCATATCTTTCAAACCTCCGTATTTCCCGTTTTTTCAGCCATATTTCTTTCAGCCCCGGTTTCTTCCCGCAAATCCGGGATTTTCCGTCACCTTTTGATGCGTTTCAAAAAGGCGTCCAGATTTTCTGCCTGTGTTTTGAAACCATATACCTTACCTGATACCCTTATTTTCACAGTTTCACCATGATCCAGCTCAATAAAGATCCAGCGCTGAAGGGGAATCAGGCTGTTTTTCACCCTCACCTTACGGATCCTGCTCAGTGGAATACGACCAGAATAGCCGATTTCCCTGGAATCCCCCAGCAAAAGAACAATCAGCAGGCTGGTTTCGGTCAGGCCAAAATACCCGAAAGCATGACGGCTTTTCTGATACAGTGTCCCGTATATGGAGCATTGCAGGGATTCGCCGTCTTCCAGCATATCGGACAATGATTTTAACATCAGTTCGTAAAAGGTCATTGCATCCGTCTTTCCGGGCTTCAGATGCCCTTCTTTGCAGCGGCGAGCGCTCCGGAAATGTCCTCGATCATGTCCTTCACCGCCTGCCTGGATGCGTCCGCATAGCATTCCGCTCCGAACTTCGCGTATTTTTCCTGCTGCCAGGCCGCAATGATTCCTCTGGAGGAATTGACGATGGCTCCCAGGCCGTCCGGGTTGAAGAAATCCACCAGATCCGCACCCTTTGCGCCCTGCGCGCCGTAACCGGGTACCAGGAAGTAAGCCTTGGGCATGATTTTACGCATCACGGGCACCATCTCCGGATAGGTGGCCCCGAAAACGGCTCCCACATAGCTGTAGGAGCAGCCCATCACCTCGTCGCCCCATTCGGCCACCTTTTCGCCGACCAGCTCATACAGGGGCTTTCCGTCGATCAGCCTGTCCTGGAACTCTCCGCTGCTGGGATTGGAGGTTTTCACCAGAACGAAAATGCCCTTGTGTTCTTCCCTGCAGATCTTCAGGAAGGGCTTGATGCCGTCGGAGCCGAGGTAGGGATTTACCGTAACAAAATCCTCGTTGAAGGCAGGGATACGGTTTTCGCCCACCTGGACTCTTCCCAGATGGCCCACCGCATAGGCCTCTGAGGTGGAGCCGATATCTCCTCTCTTCACATCGCCGATCACCACCAGGCCCTTTTCCTTGCAGTAATCCACGGTCTTCTGATAGGCGATCATGCCTTCCACGCCGAACTGCTCATACATGGCGACCTGCGGCTTTACCGCCGGGATCAGATCCGCTACCGCATCCACAATTCCCTTATTGAACTGCCAGATGGCTTCCGCGGCTCCCTTCAGAGTCTCTCCATACTCTGCGAACGCCGCTTTCTGAATCTGCTCCGGGATGTACTTCAGCATCGGGTCCAGCCCCACGACGATAGGGGCGTTGGTCTTTTGAATCTTTTCCACAAGTGTATTAATCATAATTCCGGTTCCTTTCTGATGGGGCGATCTGGCCCTGTTATCTGTGCAGAATTGTAACATATTTACAGGGGCAAGGAAAGATTAAATTGCAGATAGACACTCCTCTTCCTGTAAAAAGTGCTCCAGATATTCTGACGCCCCTTTTTCCGACATTCCAAAGTACCTTTCCAGTTTTTTCTGTATCTGCTCCCGGCTGCTTCCATTCTCCATATTATCCAGAATTATCGCCCGAATTCCTTCTTCTCTTCCTTCTTCTACTCCATCCATAAAAAAGCTTCCCATTTCCTCATGCATATTGTATTCCCCTTTCTCATTCCGGTAGTTCTCCGCCTTCTCTAAAAGTTTTCTGTTGTCCGTCATCACCGCAATCGCTTCCAGCGTGTCTCTGTCCAGTTTTCGGTAGGCTTCCTGCTCCCTGATCAACTTCCGCATTTCCTTTCGGTCCTTCCGAAAGGG
>NBJMC04202__coassemble_1812_pt1 | contig 19378 bp, 17 predicted proteins | sample NBJMC04202__metabat2_high_PE_053 | metagenome-assembled genome bin NBJMC04202
AAGTATACTATTAAAATGAGGTGATTTCCTTTTGACGTCGCCCCCACCGGACCGACCGGCCCCACCGGTCCGACAGGAGTAACTGGCCCGACAGGCCCGGCCGGTTCGGCTTCGGTGGAGGAATTTCTCAACGCCTTTTCCGTGCCGGCAGCACCGGGTACGTCGGGGACCGAACTGGTCTTTGACCTGAATGGCCAGTCGAAGGGAACGGCGATTGCCCATGCAGAGAGAAGTGCGGAGTTTGTACTGAATGAACCGGGCTTTTATGCAGCGGCTTTTCACAGTACCATCGCTCCGGCATCCGGCGTGACCTTTCCGCTGAACATCCAGTTTACGATGGAGCAGGATGGAACGCCGGTTCCCGGGGCTGCGACACAGCACACCTTTCATACCTCCGCGGAAAATGCGAATATCGCGTTTGACACCATTCTGGCAGTGACGGATGCTCCGTCCATTCTGACGGTGACCGGGCTGGGCGGAAATTTCCTGTACAGTGATGTGGGAATGAGCATATATCAGATCAGCTGATTCAGGAACGGGAGGATCGGAATACCCGATTTGAGATCAGGTTTCCGATCCAGCCCGCCAGAATACCAAACAGAATGCCGAACAGCACATCCGTGGGATAGTGGACATACAGATACAGCCGGGAGAAAGCGATCAGAGACGCCAGAATGAGAGCCGGGATCCCGATTTTACGGTTGTTTCTGAAAATGGCCGAGGCGGATGCAAAGGAAGCATAAGTATGCCCGGACGGAAATGAGAAGTCTGTGGGCGGCGGAATCAAAAGCTCCACTGCGGTATTGACGGTAAAAGGACGCAGCCTGGCCACCAGCGGCTTTAAGATCATATTACCGGTGATCAGCATGAAAAGCAGAGCAATGCCGGAGGCCAATCCCGCCTTCCTTGTTTTCGGAAAAAGAAGCAGCAGAATGGACAGCGCAATCCAGATCAGTCCCGCATCTCCAAGGGAGGAGATGCGGGGAACCAGAGCGTTGAGAAAATCGTTTGCAAGATGTTGCTGGATCTGATCCAGAAGATTAAATTCCCAGGCCATAACTCTCCTTTTTATCCAGATGCCGTTTGACAACGATGTAACAGATCAGGTGGCAGAAGGCCGTGATGGCCCAGGATACCGGGTAGGACAAATAGAGGACGAACAGGCTGCGGTCCCACTGGAATACGGTGAAAATCCAGAGAATCCGCAGGCCGCAGGCTCCTGCGATGGAAACCAGCATGGGCAGGATGGCATAGTTTAAGCCGCGCAGGCTTCCGACCAGAACATCCATCATTCCGCAGAGATAGTAAGTGGTGCAGATGACACCCATACGGATCAGACCGTACTGAATGACATCCGCATCCGTGGAATAAATCAGCAGAAGTTTGTCGCCGAACAGGTAAGCCAGGTTTCCGAAGGCGCAGCCTACGATAAAAACAAGGATTTCACATTGGATCAGGATACGGGTAATCCGTTTCTTTTTCCCGGCACCATAGTTCTGACTGGTAAAGCTGATGGAAGTCTGGTGGAAGGCGTTCATGGCGGTATAGATGAAGCCTTCAATATTGCTGGCCGCAGTGTTGCCAGCCATGGCAACGGAGCCGAAGGAATTGACAGAGGACTGAATCAGCACATTGGAAATGGAGAAAATCGCCCCCTGCATGCCCGCAGGAAGTCCGATGCGGATCATCAGGATCAGGCGGTTTTTATGGATTTTCAGTTTATTCAGGTGCAGGCGGTACATGCCTTCCTCATGAATCAGACAGCGCAGAACCAGAAGGGCGGAAATGCACTGGGAGATCACGGTTGCGATGGCAACGCCCGCCACGCCCAGATGGAAAACAATGACGAAAATCAGGTTGAGGATGACGTTGACCACACCGGAGGCAAACAGGAAGTACAGAGGCCTCTTGGTATCTCCGACAGCCCGAAGGATGGCAGCGCCAAAGTTATAGAGCATGGTGGCCGGCATGCCGACGAAATAGATGCGCATGTACAGAGTCGCCTGATTCAATACGTCTTCCGGGGTTCCCATAAGCGTAAGAAGGGGACGTGCCAGAAGAACGCCGATAAAAATGAGGATGACTCCGCAGATCAGACTCAGCAGGACAGAGGTATGCACCGTCTCGCTGACTGCCTTTTCCTGCTTCGCTCCGATGTAATTGGCACAGAGCACATTGGTGCCCACAGAAAGGCCGATGAAGACGTTCACCAGCAGATTGATGAGAGAGCTGGTGCTTCCCACCGCAGCAAGGGCCTGATGCCCGGCAAAACGGCCGGCGACGATGATGTCTGCAGCATTGAACAGAAGCTGCAGGATGCCGGAGAACATGAGCGGAATGGCAAAGCGAAGCAGCTTGCCGGTTAACGGACCATTGCACATGTCAATTTCATAGGATTTTGCTTTCATGATTAAGAAGAATCCCCCTTTTGTAACTGGCTCATGCGTAAGCCTGGAATAAAAAGTGACAATTCAGGAATATCCGGAAAATATCCTGAGAAAGAAAGTTTACATAAATTTTACAATGAAAAAAGAGGCTGTACAATATGAAGATTTCTTTTTTTTCTGGCTTTTTGTGACTTCGGGTATTGACAACAGGAAGATGATTTGTTATAGTTCTGATAGAACAGATAAAACAATATCTGCTTTATGTCAGAACGATACAGGAGGGATTGTGTATGAACATTTCCAAATTCACACAGAAATCCATGGAAGCTGTGGAACGGTGCCAGAAGCTGGCCCTTGAATACGGCAACCAGGAGATTGAAGAAGAACATCTGCTCTACGGCCTCCTTACCATAGAAGACAGCCTGATCTTAAAGCTGATTGAGAAAATGGGAATTCAGAAGGAGCATTTTGTAAACAGAGCGGAGGAAGCGGTCGCAAAGCGCGTGAAGGTGCAGGGCGGCCAGGTATATGTGGGAAAGGACCTGAACGTGGTCCTGACCTCGGCGGAGGACGAGGCGAAGCAGATGGGAGACGAATACGTTTCCGTGGAGCATCTGTTCCTGTCCATGATCCGTCATCCCAACAAGGAGATCAAGGCCATCTGGAACGAGTACGGCATCACCAGAGAACGGTTTCTGCAGGCGCTTTCCACCGTGCGGGGAAACCAGCGGGTGACCAGCGACAACCCGGAGGCCACCTATGACACGCTGGAGAAGTACGGCGAGGATCTGGTGGAGAAGGCGAGAAATCAGAAGCTGGACCCGGTGATCGGCAGGGACGCGGAGATCCGAAACGTGATCCGCATCCTGTCCAGAAAGACCAAGAACAACCCGGTTCTGATCGGCGAGCCCGGTGTGGGCAAAACCGCCGTGGTGGAGGGCCTGGCGCAGAGGATTGTGCGGGGCGACGTGCCGCAGGGCTTAAAGGATAAGAAGATTTTTTCCCTGGACATGGGCGCGCTGGTGGCAGGAGCCAAGTACCGGGGCGAATTTGAGGAGCGTCTGAAGGCGGTGCTGGAGGATGTGAAGAACAGCGACGGGCAGATCATTCTGTTCATCGACGAGCTTCATACCATTGTGGGCGCAGGCAAGACGGAGGGCAGCATGGACGCCGGAAACATGCTCAAACCCATGCTGGCAAGAGGCGAGCTGCACTGTATCGGCGCCACCACTCTGGATGAATACCGGCAGTACATCGAGAAGGACGCTGCTCTGGAAAGACGTTTCCAGCCGGTACAGGTGGATGAGCCTACGGTGGAGGACACCATTTCCATCCTGCGCGGTCTGAAGGAGCGCTACGAGGTATATCATGGTGTGAAAATCATGGACAATGCGCTGGTGAGCGCGGCTGTGCTTTCCAACCGTTATATTTCCGACCGGTTCCTGCCGGATAAGGCCATCGACCTGGTGGACGAGGCCTGCGCCCTGATCAAGACCGAGATGGATTCCATGCCGACGGAGCTGGATGAGTTGCAGAGAAAGATCATGCAGCTGGAAATCGAGGAAGCGGCCCTGAAGAAGGAAGAGGACCGTCTGAGCCAGGAGCGGCTTGCCGACCTGCAGAAGGAGCTGGCGGAGCTGAAGGAGAATTTCCAGAACCGCAAGGCCCAGTGGGACAACGAAAAGGCCAGCGTGGATAAGCTTTCCAGACTGAGGGAAGAGATCGACGCGGTGAACAGCCAGATCGAAATCGCACAGCGGGAAGGTAATCTGGAAAAGGCCGCCGAGCTGAGCTATGGAAAGCTTCCGAACCTGAAGAAGCAGCTTGAAGTGGAAGAGGAAAAGGTGAAAAACGAAGACCTTTCTCTGGTGCATGAGAGCGTCAGCGAGGATGAGATCGCGAGGATCATTTCCCGCTGGACCGGAATCCCCGTTGCCAAGCTGACCGAAAGTGAGCGCAGCAAGACCCTGCATCTGGACGAGGAGCTCCACAAAAGGGTAATCGGCCAGGACGAGGGCGTGGAAAAGGTGACGGAGGCCATCATCCGCTCCAAAGCGGGTATCAAGGATCCCACCAAGCCCATCGGCTCCTTCATGTTCCTCGGCCCCACGGGCGTGGGCAAAACGGAGCTTGCAAAGGCGCTTGCGGAGGCCCTGTTCGACGATGAAAAGAACATGGTCCGTATCGATATGAGCGAGTACATGGAGAAATATTCCGTTTCCAGGCTGATCGGAGCGCCGCCCGGATATGTGGGTTATGAAGAAGGCGGACAGCTCACCGAAGCGGTGAGAAGAAAGCCCTACTCCGTGGTGCTGTTTGATGAGATTGAGAAGGCCCATCCCGATGTGTTCAACGTGCTTCTTCAGGTTCTGGACGACGGGCGGATCACCGACTCCCAGGGCAGGACGGTGGACTTCAAGAATACGATCCTGATCATGACCTCGAATATCGGCGCGAATTACCTGCTGGAGGGCATCGGAAGCGACGGAACCATCACGGAAGAGGCGGAAAACGCAGTAATGACGGAGCTTCGAAGCCGGTTCCGTCCGGAATTCCTGAACCGGCTGGATGAAATCATCATGTTCCATCCGCTGACGAAGGACGATATCGGCGGTATTATCCAGCTCATTGTGGACGACCTGAATAAGCGTCTTTCCGACAGGGATCTGCATCTGGAGCTGACGCCGGAGGCGAGACAGTTTGTGGTGGACAACGCTTATGACCCGGCATACGGTGCAAGGCCGTTGAAGCGTTACATTCAGAAGAATGTGGAAACCCTTGCCGCGAAGCTGATCCTGCAGGATGCGGTGGACGAGGGAGATACCATTCTGATCGATGTGAAAAACGGCAGCCTGACCGCTGCGAAGCAGGCGTGAGGCGCCCGGCGCGCCGGGAGGAGGACACATGATACGAAAAGCCCTTCCGGAGGATATGCCGGTCATCCTGAAGATTTATGAGCAGGCCCGCCGGTTTATGGCAGAGCATGGAAATCCCAGGCAGTGGGGAAATAGCTCCCCGGCACAGAACGTGCTGGAGGAGGATATCCGGAAGGAACGGCTGTATCTGTGCGAAAGAGACGAAAAGATCTGCGGCGTTTTCGCCTTTCCGGTGGGAGAAGATCCCACTTATGCGAAAATCGAGGGCGGAGGCTGGAAGCTTAATACGCCTTACGGAACGATCCACCGTATGGCCGGAAACGGACAGGAGACGGGTGTGTTTGCCGAATGCCTTGCCTGGTGCAGGGAACAGATCGGTCATATCCGCATTGATACCCACGAGGACAACCGGATTATGCAGCACCTCATTGAAAAGCACGGCTTCGTCCGCTGCGGCATCATCCATGTGGCAGACGGAAGTCCCCGGATCGCCTATGAATGGATGGAAGATATCTGAAAATAGAAAGGAACCGTCGGAAAACATTTTTCCGCGGTTCCTTTTTGCTACGCGATAAGCTATGCTGCAAGCTGCCCGGTACAGCGAACGGCTTTGCCGTGCGCTGTGCTTATCGCGCGATTGGTACGTCCGGCAGGCGCATGATGCGTACCGCATCAGGGCGCCCACTTCTTTATTTCAACCGGAGATTTTCGAAAACAGGGGGTTTTATGCGCCCGTTTTCTTGTCGTTCTTTTTCCCGGTATTTGCTCCGATCCATCCCATCAGGGCTACAATCAGACTGATGATGGCGATAACCACAAAGATGCCTACCATACCCTGCGCCATGATGGAGAGGGCAATTTTGAAAACTTCCATATTTGGTGCCATAGCGTTTCTCCTTTCAAATGCGAGCGATAAGTTTTACAGTTCAAATACGCCCCATCGATTTACAGATAAGAGGTTACCAGGCTGATTACCAGTCCGCCCGCGATAACGGAAGCGATCTGACCGGATACATTGACACCCGTTGCCTGCATGATCAGGATATTTCCGGGATCTTCCTTCATGGCGAGCTTCTGAACTACACGCGCCGACATGGGGAAAGCGGAGATGCCGGAAGCTCCGATCATCGGATTGAGCAGAGGCTTGTTCATGATCCTCAGGATCAGGTTTATGATCTTGGCAAATAAAACTCCGCCGATGGTATCGAATACGAAAGCCAGCAGGCCGATGACCATGATCAGGATGGTATCGAAACGTACGAACTGATCCGCGCGCATGCTGAAGGAAATGGTGATTCCAAGAAGCAGGGTGATCAGGTTCGCAAGACTTGTCTGTGCGGTATCGGAGAGATTGTCCAGAACGCCGCATTCACGGAGCAGATTTCCGAACATCAGGAAGCCCACCAGGGATACGGAGGAGGGAGCGATCAGTCCGACGATAAAGGTTACGATGATGGGGAACAGGATCCTTGTGGTCTTGGAAACCGGCCTTGAGGGCTTGGCTGCCATGCGGATTCTGCGCTCCTTCTTCGTAGTAACAAGCTTGATGGCAAAGGGCTGTACGATAGGCACCAGAGCCATGTAGGAATAAGCGGCGACCGCGATCGGCCCTACATAGTTGGAGCCGAGCACCTGGGAAACCAGAATGGAGGTGGGGCCGTCGGCCGCGCCGATGATACCGATGGAGGCAGCGTCCTTCAGATCAAATCCCATGAGCGCGGCAGCGCAGATTGCGAAGAAGATGCCGAACTGCGCGGCAGCTCCGAACAGGAACATAACCGGCTGGGAAAGCAGGGGACCGAAATCGATCATTGCGCCGATACCGATGAAAAGAAGGATCGGCATTGCCTCGGAGGCTTCGATTCCCACGTTGAACAGCCATTCCACAACGCCCGTAACCTCTCCGATGCCGGTCATTTCCTGGTTGATCACGCCCGAAAGAGGGAGATTAACCAGAATGGCTCCGAATCCCATCGGCAGAAGCAGAGAAGGCTCATATTCCTTCTTAATGGCCAGATAGATGAGCAGCGCGCCGACCAGATACATGACGGCCTGCTGCGGGGTGATGGATAGTAATCCTTCGTAGATGAAACTGAAATCCATACGTCTCTTTTCCTTTCCTGTGTAGAATTTGTCCAGGCGTAAATCTGTACCGTACACATCTCCCCCCTGGATGTGAAGCGAAGAAGGTTTTTGCCCAAAGGGAACCCTTTGCTCAGAGGAGGTCTCTGACGGAAGAGGCTTGTTCCTGCAAAGTATGACGGAAAAGGAAGCCTCCGTCATACAAAAAAAAGACCCCGGCAGATGCCGAAAGTCTCGTTCCTTCCATCCGGAAAGTGTACAACCATGCCCGGCTCCATGAAGCTGCCGAGTTGATCACAATGAGCCGGTCAGGGCGTGTTGATTGCACAAGATACTACTCCCTTTCAACTGATAACAGGATATCATCCGGAGGGAAGAAATGTCAAGTATTTTCACGCTTTCTGAGCACAAACGAAGCACAAACAAAGCGCTTGCGGGAAAGGGGAAAAAAACATATAATAGGGGGACGGAAATCCGCTTGCCGGATAAAAATTTCTGCCGCCGGAAGAGGCGGAAAAAGGAGGAAGCGTATGGTACCACAGGATCCGGTCATGCTGTTAAGTTTTTTAAATCTGAAGCTGCGGGATTTTTACGGGAGTCTGGACGCGCTGTGCGAGGATCTGGATCTGAACCGGGAGGAGATTCTGGAAAAAATGAAGCAGATCAACTATACCTATGATGAGGAGAATAACCGTTTTGTCTGAACATACGGTCGCCGTTCTGACGGACGGCAGGGAAGAAAGAAAACTGTTCGCGCCTGCAGGGGCGCTTTTTCTGCAGCTTTTGAAGGGAAATGGCTATTCCTTGGTCTGTTGTAACGGGAAGGGCGGCTGCGGGCGATGCAGGATCCGGTTCCCGGACGGGGACGCCCCGCTTCCCATGCCTGCAGACAGAAACGCGCTCACCGCGCAGGAACTTCGGGACGGCGTCCGTCTGGCCTGTGTACACCGGGTGAAAAAGGACTGCCGGATCCAGGTGGAATTCGTCCATCCGAAGCAGGTGGAGGTGGTGGCCGGATATGAGGGGACGGACCATGTGGCAGCGGGTTCCCGGCGGAAGGACGGCGTGCAGGAAGCATATCTGCTTGCCATGGACCTGGGAACCACCACCATTGCCGCCAATGCGGTGACCCTCCGTTCTCTGCAGGATTTCGGCGGCTTTTCCGGGAAAACGGCGGACGGAGAAAAAGTGGGAGCCGGACTGCATATCCTCGCGCAGGCGGGCCGGATGAATCCGCAGAGGGAATGGGGAAGCGACGTGGTTTCCCGGATTCAGGCGGCCGGGCAGGGAGAAGCGGACGCGCTCCGGGATGCGGCGGGAAGCGCTGTGCGCGCGCTGATTACGGACATTACGGAGAAAACGGGAAGGCCTCCGGAAGAAATCTGTCTGGCGGGAAACACGGTGATGGAGCATCTGTTTCTGGGGCTTGATGTGAGCGGCCTCGGCAGTTATCCCTTCCGGCCGGTCAGCCTGGAAGAGCAGCGTCTGGAACTGTTTTCCCCGGATGTCCCGCGTGCGGATGCTGCCGTTCCCAGCTCCATCCGCCTGCTTCCCGGAATTTCTGCCTTCGTGGGGGCGGATATCCTGGCGGGGCTTTTGGCCTGCGGCTTCGGCGACCCGACGGATACCCGGTGCCGTCTGTTCATCGATCTGGGGACAAACGGAGAAATGGCCATCGGAAACGGAAAACGGCTGATCTGCACGGCGACGGCGGCGGGACCGGCCTTTGAGGGCGGAGCCGGGGCGAACGTTCCGGGAACGGACATGATCGCGATTCTGGCGCGTCTTCTTCGGGAGAAAAAAATGGACCGCACCGGGCTTTTGTGTGAGGAGCTGTTTGATGGGGGCTGGCAGGAGGGAGAACTTCGCGTGACCCAGCAGGATATCCGGGCGCTTCAGACTGCCAAGTCCGCGGTCCGTGCGGGAGTGGAGCTTCTGATGAAAAGGCTCGGCGTTTCCTGTGAGGAAGTACAGGAGGTATATCTTGCCGGGGGCTTCGGCCGTTTTCTGGATGTGGAAAGCGCCGCCCGGATCGGCCTGTTTCCACAGGGGCTGTCAGGAAAAGTGCGGGCGGTGGGAAATACCTCCCTTCTCGGTGCGGCGCTTTACGGCGGCCGCCGTAAAGCGCCGGAGATGGCGCAGGAACTGAAAAAGAAGGCAGAGGTGATGAACCTGGCCGGGGAACCGGGTTTTTATGAAAAATATCTGGAAAATCTGGAATTCTGAAAAAGCAGTTTAATAAATACATACAGGAGGAAAACAGATCATGAAACTGGTCATTCTGGAGCCGCTGGGCGTGGAGCAGGAAAAGCTCCTGGCTCTTGCGGAGGAAAAACTGACGGACAGGGTGGAAATCGAGGCGTATGATACGCGCGTCACAGATGCGGATGCACTGGCGGAACGGGCGAAGGATGCGGACATTGTGGTCCTTTCCAACCTTCCCTTCCGGAGGGAAGTCATGGAACGCTGCCCGAACCTGAAAATGATTTCCGTCGCGTTCACGGGCGTGGATCATGTGGATATGGATTACTGCCGGGAAAGGGGAATTCTGGTGAGCAACTGTGCCGGATATTCCAACACGGCGGTTTCAGAGCTGGTGTTCGGCCTGGCCCTGAGCCTGTACCGCCGCATCATCGAGTGCGACCGGGCGGTGCGCGCGGGAAAGGACAAAACCGGTCTGGTGGGGCTGGAGCTTGCGGGCAAAACGTTCGGCATTATCGGCATGGGAGCCATCGGAACGCGCACCGCACAGCTGGCGAAGGCGTTTGGCTGCAGGGTGCTGGGCTTCAACAGAAGTCCGAAGCAGGTAGAAGGCGTGCGCATGGTGGAGCTTGACGAGCTGTTAAGGGAAAGCGATATCGCTTCCCTGCATGTACCCCTCACGGAGCAGACAAGAGGAATGATCGGCGAGCGGGAGATCGGCCTGATGAAGCCGTCTGCGATTCTCATCAACACGGCCAGGGGACCTGTGGTGGACAGCGCTGCCCTTGCGGCGGCACTGAAGGAGGGCCGGCTTGCCGGAGCGGCTGTGGATGTGTATGAGACGGAGCCTCCCATCCCGCAGGATCATCCGCTGCTTTCGGCTCCCCATGTGGCGGCGACTCCCCATGTGGCATTTGCAACGAAGGAAGCCTTGTATCAGAGGGCGGTCATCGTGTTTGACAACGTGGCCGGATATCTGGACGGAAAGCCGCAGAATGTGATGTGAGCCGGAATAGAGAATTCTGCCGCAGCATATAGTATTCAGAAAGAAGTCTGAGAGGCGGCGCCGATGCGGAAAGAAACTGTGAGAAGGTTGGGTTTGCTCCTGTTTTCTGTCGCGGCGGCGCTGCTTTTTTATGGCCTGAGCACGGTCTCCGGGAGGCAGGAACCTCGCCGGCCGGCCTCTTCGGCCGCTGTCCGTTCGGATGCGCAGGAGTACGAACAGGAGGATCTGGAACAGAAAAAGGTAGCGATTTCCTTCGATGACGGCCCTCACCCGACCTATACGGAACAGCTTCTGGACGGCCTGAAGGAGCGCGGCGTGAAAGCCACTTTTTTTGTGACGGGCGAGCATGCTGCCCTGCACCCGGACATCATCCGGCGGATGAGTGAGGAAGGGCATCTGATCGGCAATCACACCTATACCCACATCCAGCTGAACACCTCGAACCGGGAACAGTTTAAGGAGGAACTGATCCGGACCAATGAGGTTATTTCGGAGATCACCGGAGATGAGGTGCTCTATGTGCGTCCGCCTTACGGCAGCTGGGACAAAACACTGGAGGAAGAGCTGAACATGTTTCCTGTGCTGTGGACCGTGGATCCCCTGGACTGGTGCTCCTCCAGCGCCTCCTGCATCGTGAGGAGCGTGGTGGGAGAGGTGGAGGAAAACGATATTATTCTCATGCACGATTATTATGATACCAGCGTCACCGCGGCTCTTGAGATTGTGGATGAACTGCTGGCGGAGGGGTATACCTTTGTGACAGTGGAGGAGATTCTGTTTGACTGATTTGGTGTGGCCTGACAGCTCATCCAAACTGCTTTTGGGTGCCGGAATTCTTCAAACACTATAAAAGTCTGCAAACGGAACGGAAAGGGACGGCCTTGCGGCCGTCTTTTGTCTGTGCTAAACTTGAACCAGCGGGGAGACGGATGGATACGGAAAGGGGCAGACAGATGAACAGACGGATCAGAACATGGTTTTGCATGGCTGTTGCAGCATTGATTACGGCGGCGTTTCCGAGAACGGAGGCTGTGGCGGCCGAAACGGGACAGGCTCCGGAGGTTTTGGCGGAAACGTCGGCAGTTACCATTCTGCCGCAGCTTGCCGCAGCAGCGGCCGGACCCATGCAGGCGGAAGGAACCGAGCTGAAGGTTTATGTGGCGGTGGCCGTGGCGGAGGGAAGCGCTGGCCTTGACCACATCAACGTCCAGTTTATCAATACGGAAAACGACAGGAGAATTACCAAAATTCTGCGACCGGATGATTTTGCAAACGGCGTGTATGAGGACTGGATTTCCATGAGCATCTATGAGCCGGCAGGGACTTATATCCTGGATAAGGTGATTCTGCAGGCCGAAAACGGCGCGTATGTCCGTTACTGCCGGGCGGAGGAGCTGGATGAGAACGACGGCTATCTGGCCCTGCCGGTTACAGCGGCCTTCCAGATCAACAACGGCGTGACGGTTCTGGATGAGACGGCGCCCGTTCTGGGAGCAGTCGTGGTATCTCCCATGCAGGCGGCAAAAGAGTCGGAGATCACAGTGACCGCCGCGGTGGCGGACGATTTTTCCGGGGTGGACAGCGTGACCGTCCGGTTTGAAAATGAGAACGGAAAGGCTGTCAGCGTGGATCTGGATGCGGCGGGCGGAGAGCTGTATACCGGAGTCATCAAAAAGAGCAGCACAGATGAGGTGGGAACCTACCGGATTAAAAAGGTAACCGTGACGGACCACATGGGAAACAGCGAAACCTACAACGGAGGCGACGGCCCATTTGCCAGCGATGTGCTGTTTGTGATTTCCTGAAAAGGAAGGTTTATAATCATGGAATTGTTTGATATCCGTACACCTGACGGTGAGGTCACCGGACAGGCGAAGGAAAGAAGCGCCGTCCACCGGGACGGCGACTGGCACGGAACGGCCCATATCTGGCTGGTCCGCCGACAGAACGGAAGGCTGCAGGTGCTGCTGCAGAAAAGAAGCCGGGAAAAGGAAACCTTTCCGGGATGCTTTGATACCTCCTGCGCGGGCCATCTTTCCGCCCGGGACAGCTTTGCGGAGGGAGCCCTGCGGGAGCTTTCGGAGGAACTGGGCATTCAGGCAGAGGAGCCGGATCTTTTTTACGTGGGTCTGTATTCCTATGAGGTGAACGAGAACTTCGGCGGGACGGACATCATTGACCGGGAGATCGCGGCGGTATATCTGTATCAGAAACCGGTTGAGGTTTCGGAACTCTGCCTGCAGAAAGAGGAGGTGGTGGCGGTTCGCTGGATGGATTTCGAGGAGCTGAAAGCCCATTCCGAAGCGGGCGATCCTGCCTTCTGTATTTTTGCATGGGAAATCGGCGCGCTGGAGGACGGCTTCCGGCTGGCGGGACTGACGGAACGCTGAAGTCGCAGCACAGCCGGAGTGAGAGAAAATAAAAAATGAAAGGGGAAAAAGAATGAAAAATCTGAAAATGGCAATTCTGGGGGCGGGAGGGATCGCCTCCATGATGGCAAAAACCATTTCCCAAATGGAAAATGTGACATGTTATGCGATTGGTTCAAGGAGTCTGGAGAAGGCGGAGGCGTTCGCGCAGAAATACGGCTTTCAGAAGGCGTACGGTTCCTATGAGGAGCTGGTGGAGGATGAAGAGGTGGAGCTGGTCTACATCGCAACGCCCCATTCGGAGCATTTTGAAAACGCCATGCTCTGTATCCGCCATAAGAAGCCTGTGCTGTGCGAGAAGGCGTTTACCGCAAATGCAAAGCAGGCGAAGGAGCTTCTGGACTATGCCAGAAAGGAAAAGGTATTCATCACAGAAGCCATATGGGTGCGCTATCTGCCCATGCTTCAGACAATCCGGCAGGAGCTTGCGGACGGCGTGATCGGTTCGCCCACCATGCTCACGGCGAATCTGGGATATCTGATCAACGAGGTTCCCAGGCTGCAGCGGCCGGACCTGGCAGGCGGAGCGCTTCTGGATGTGGGCGTTTATCCCATCAACTTTGCCCGGATGATCTTCGGGGACAGAATTGCGAAAATCTCTTCCGCCTGCACCTATACGGACAGCGGAGTGGACGAGCAGGACAGCATCACCTTCCTCTATGAAGACGGAAAGGTTGCGCAGCTTGCCGCTTCCATGCTGGGCCTGAGTGACCGGCGGGGAACCATATACGGCACAAAGGGCTTTATGGTGATTGAAAACATTAACAATTTTGAAAGCCTGACCATATATGATACCAACTATCATGAAGTGAAAAGGATCGACAGACCGGCCCAGATCACCGGTTATGAATATGAAGTGGAGGCCTGCATGCGCGCCCTTTCCGAAGGAAAGCTGGAGTGCGGGGAAATGCCCCATGAGGAAACCCTCCGAGTGATGGAACTGATGGACGGACTGCGGGAAGAATGGGGCGTGAAGTTTCCTTTCGAATAAGGGCACGTTAGTTAAATGAGGGAGCGGAAAGCATCTGCCGTTCAGATGGAAATAGGTCTGTTCTTCCTTTTTTCCCCGCACGGTTTTGTCCGTGTACTTTTCTTTTTTCAGAAACATCGTTCCTTCCGTTCCGCCTGCATTTTCGCAAGGCTATCCATAGCACAGCAGAAGCGCACAATAGGACGCGAGCATTGTGAGAAGAAGATAAAAAAACACCCGGTCATTGTAAACTACAATAACCGGGCGCACCCGACATCTTCTCGACTGAGGCCGGCCTGAGCCGGCCGTGGCGCTGCGGCGCACCAGTCCTCCGATGACGGTATTCTTTTTTTCAGTCAGATCGTCTGTGTAAGCGTATTCTATGCGAAAATCGCAGGAATGTCAATGGGTTTTGGCACCTTTATAATGCACATGCAGAAGCTCGTGCGCCCTGCCTTCCAGAACGCCGCCGTGGTAGAGGTTGTAAACCACAGGGTTTTCCTCGCTGCGCTTGATGGGAGCCGCATTGTCGGACTTGTACATGCCTTTCAGGCGCTCCTTCTTGTCCACCTTGTGGCAGAAGGGCTGGCCGGCGCCGGAGATACAGCCGTAAGGGCAGGCCATGACTTCCACAAAATCGAAGTGCTCTTCGCCGCTCTTGATCTTCTCGATCAGGTTATGCGCGTTTCCGAGGCCGCTCACCACGCCGATGCGCACTTTTCGTCCGTCCAGCTCCATTTCGGCAGCCTTGACGCCTTCCATGCCGCGGATGCCGGAAAACTTGATGTCCCGCAGGGTCTGGGTATTCTTTTCCTTCACCAGACGGCGCAGCGCCGCTTCCGTTACGCCTCCGGTCACGCCGAAAATGACGCCCGCTCCGGAAGAGATGGAGAAGGGCATGTCGGGAGCCTCCGGATCAATTTCGTCAAAGGCAATGCCGCTTTCCCGGATCATGCGGATCAGCTCTTTGGTGGTGATGACGTAGTCCACGTCCGGAATGCCGTCCCGGATAAATTCTTCCCGGCCGGCTTCCATCTTTTTCGCCACGCAGGGCATGACGGCGACGGAAACGGTCTGGCGGTCCTCTTCCTGATCCTGTTTTTTATAGTATTCCTTGATCACGGCGCCGAACATCTCCATCGGGGATTTGCAGGTGGAAATATAGGGTAGAATCTCCGGATGCAGGTTTTCCGCATAGCGGATCCAGGCGGGACAGCAGGAGGTGAACAGCGGGAAGGAAACGTTCTCCCCATTGGAACTGTCTGCCGCTTCTGCGGCGGCATCCCTCTCCAGCTTCTCCGCCAGCTCCTTCGCTTCCTCCATGATGGTGAGGTCCGCGCCGAGACAGGTGTCAAACACCGCGTCAAAGCCCATCATGCGCATGGCGGTGAATACCCTGCCGATGCTGTCTTCGCCGGGCTTCATGCCGAAGGCCTCGCCGATGGCCACGCGGACAGCCGGAGCGACCTGGGCGACAACGCGCTTTTTCGGATTGTAGAGCTCGCGCCAGACGCTGTTATGGCAGGTCTGGATACGGATGGCGGCGGTGGGACAGACGGCGGCGCACTGGCCGCAGTTGACGCAGTCGGTTTCCGACAGCTTCTTCCCGAAGGCCGGTGTGACGATGGCTTCGGAGCCGCGCTGAGCGAAGTCGATGGCTCCCACATGCTGCACTTCGTTACAGACTCTCACGCAGTCGCCGCAGAGGATACATTTGCTGGGATCGCGGACGATGGAAGGTGAGGAATCGTCAATGGGCTGCGGCTTTCTCGTATTGGGAAAACGGATGTCGTTCAGCTCCAGCCGGGCGGCGAGCTCCTGCAGACGGCAGGTCTGGTTTTTCTCACAGACGGTGCAGTCCCTGCAGTGAGACGCCAGAAGCAGTTCCAGGATCATCCTTCTGTGATGCTGCAGCCTTGGCGTGTTTGTTTTGATGACCATGCCGTGTTTGGGCGGAGTGGAGCAGGAAGCGATCAGGCTGCCCCGCTCATCCTCCACCATGCACATACGGCATGCGCCGTAAATGGAAAGATCGGAATAATAGCACAGGGTGGGAACGTGGATGCCCACGCTGTTGATCACCTGGAGAATGTTCTTTTCCTGGTCAAAATCCGCCCTGATGCCGTCGATAATCATATATTTAGCCATTCTTTTTTCTCCTTAACAGTTGTCATGCCGGTAAGCTGTTTTCAGCTGATCGCGTGGAACGGGCAGCCGTCCTTACATGCGCCGCATTTGATACACTTGCTCACATCGATGGTATGAGGCTGCTTCAGCTCGCCGGATATGGCGGAAACAGGGCAGAGCCTCGCGCACTTGGTACAGCCCTTGCAGAGCTGAGGATCGATGGAGAAGTTGACAAGCGCCTTGCACTGTCCGGCAGGACATTTTTTATCGACCACGTGGGCGATGTACTCGTCACGGAAATATTTCATGGTGCTGACCACGGGGAAGGCGGCGGTTTTTCCGAGGCCGCAGAGGGCGGTATCGGAAATGGTGTCCGCAAGCTCCTGCAGCATGTCCAGATGCTTCATGGTGCCGCGCCCTTCGGTGATGTCGGTGAGCAGCTCCAGCATCCGCTTGGTGCCCTCCCTGCAGGGGACGCATTTTCCGCAGGACTCGTTCTGGGTGAAGTTCATGAAAAAGCGTGCGACCTCCACCATGCAGCTCTTATCGTTCATGACCACCAGGCCGCCGGAGCCGATCATCGCGCCCACCTTTTTCAGGGAGTCGAAATCCAGGTGCAGGTCCAGGTGGTCTTCGGTTGCGCTGATGCACAGGCAGCCGCCGGAGGGGCCGCCGATCTGGACCGCCTTGAAGCTTCCGCCCTTGACGCCGCCGCCGATGTCAAAAATGACCTCGCGCAGGGTGGTTCCCATGGGAACCTCGATCAGGCCGGTGTTGTTCACGTTTCCTGTGAGGGCGAAGGCTTTGGTGCCGTGGTTGTTTTCCGGGCCCATGGTCTTGTACCAGTCCGCGCCCTTTAAGATGATGGGAGCCACGTTGCAGAAGGTTTCCACGTTGTTTAGGACAGTGGGCTTCTCAAACAGGCCCTTTTCCACCGTGCGGGGAGGCTTCACGCGGGGCATGCCCCGGTTTCCTTCGATAGAGGAGGTGAGGGCGCTTCCTTCGCCGCAGACGAACGCGCCTGCGCCCTGGCTGATTTTAACCGTAAAATCAAAGCCGGAGCCGAGAATGTTTTCTCCCAAAAGGCCCACCTCCATGGCCTGGTCGATGGCGTTCTGCAGACGGGAGACCGCAAGCGGGTATTCCGCACGCACATAGATGTAGCCGTAGTGCGCTCCGGTGGCGATGCCGGCGATCATCATGCCCTCCAGCACCCGGTGAGGCTCGCCCTCCATCATGGAGCGGTCCATGAACGCGCCGGGGTCGCCCTCGTCGCCGTTGCAGACCACATATTTGATCTCTTCCTTCTGGCGCAGCACCTGCGCCCATTTCCGCCCGGTGGGGAAGCCGCCGCCCCCTCTGCCGCGCAGACAGGCATCGGAGATCTCATCCACGATCTGCTGAGGGGTCATGTCAAACAGCGCCTTTTTCACGGCGGAGTAGCCGCCAACCGCGATGTATTCCCGGATGGACTCGGCGTCGATATGGCCGCAGTATTCCAGAGCCACGCGGGTCTGTTTCTTATAAAAAGGGATATCCTCCTGTCTGGGGTAGGATTTCAGCGACTGATCCTGATAGACCAGGCGTTCCACGATCTCATCCTTTAAAATGCTGCGCTCGATGATCTCCTCGCAGTCCTCTACCTTTACCTTAATATAAAGGAGGCCTTCCGGATCGATCCGCAGGAGCGGGCCCATCTCGCAGAAGCCGTGACAGCCGCTTTTTTTCAGGCCGACGGGAACGCCGGACACGTTTTCCTGTCCCAAAGAAGCGTTTCCCGCAGCCGGTTCCGTATGTAAGTGACCGTCCGCCTCATCCTGGAGAAGGACCTCACAGGGAATCCCCCATTCCTCCATCAGTTCCTTCAGACGGGCATAGATCTGCAGGGAGCCGCCCGCCACACAGCCCGTACCTGCACAGACGAGGATCCGCTTCTTCTGGGCGTTCAGGGCCTGGCTGTAGAATTCCTGCATGCTTTTTAATTCTTCGGGGCTGTTAATTCTCATTGGCTGCCTCCTGTCTTAATTCCTGAATGAGTTCTCTTGCTTTTTCGGGCGTCATTGCCGCATGAACCTTATCGTTGACGGTGCATACCGGGGCGAGCCCGCAGGCGCCCAGGCAGGAAACGGTCTCCAGCGTAAAAAGCATATCGTCGGAAGTGGGCTTGTCTTCGGACAGGCCGAGGATGTTCCGGAATTCTTCCAGAATGGGAACAGACTTGCGGACGTGGCATGCCGTGCCGTCGCACACCTTGATGACATACCTGCCCTTGGGATCCAGAGAGAAATTTTCATAGAAGGTGGCAACCCCGTAAACCTTCGCTTCGCTCAGATGGAGCTCGTGCGCAATGTAGGTGAGCGCCTCCTGCGGAAGGTAGCGGTACTTCCTCTGGATGTCCTGCATGACGGCGATGACGGACGAGCTGTCATAGTTGTGCCGCTGCAGAATCTCGTCGAGACTGCTGATTTCTTCGTGCGTTAACATGGTTTCCTCCTTTTTTTGCCGCCGTCAGGCGGCGTTTTAATCAAGAAAGAATGGCGGGAGCCATTCTTTGGCGCGAACGTGTTCGTGCCGGCCTCCTTTTTTTGCCGCCGTCAGGCGGTTTTTTAATCAGGAAAGAATGGCGAAAGCCATTCTTTTTGCGCGAACTGGTTCGTGCCGATCTCCATTTCGTTTCATTCTCGCGGAGCGGGAGGCGCAGAACGCTTCCGGACAGAAAGAGCTGCTGTTTCGGAAAACTGCGTACCGCGTGAGCCGGCCGTTCCGCGGGGCTTTTCCCCCATAAATGTAATTGCTTATTCGTATCAGTGACACGGTTTTATAATTTTACCATAAAAACGGCTTTTAGGCCATTAAATTTCTGTGAATTTTGATAGAAAAAATCAACTGGTAATTTTGAGAAAGGAAAATGCTGAAAAACAGCAAAAGAAATGATGAATATATCTACGAAACTAACAAAAGAAGAAGGATAAAGGAATCTGAAGATGATTCCAACACCCTTCTTCCTATTTGATTATATATCGTTTAGGTTTAAACATATTTTTTCGCCGGAATGATTCAGAATGGATGGGGCAATCCGAAGAATATCTTCAAGCAGAATAATGATCGGAGCACAAGACCAGGGATGGCAAAGACTGGTATTCCATTTCTGATCTTTTCCCCATGCTTCAAAGCAGGTAGTCCCGCCTTCTCTTATCATGTTTACCCAGGAATGAGAGCTTTCGTTGGTCAGAAGCTCAAATTCTTCCTGGTAAGCTCCCATTTTACCAAGTGCCTTTAAAACAAAATAAGAAAATTGA
>NBJMC04202__coassemble_1863_pt1 | contig 18522 bp, 15 predicted proteins | sample NBJMC04202__metabat2_high_PE_053 | metagenome-assembled genome bin NBJMC04202
AGCTCACTCTGACTCAGACCGGCATTTTTCCTCATCTGCTATGAGCTGGATTGTTCCGGATTGAAAATCCTGAATCTGAATGATGAACAGTACTGTATTCTGAACTGGCTGGCGGTACTTTTGCAGAACAGAGAATTTGATGTGCCCTGGGGGAGCAGTTTGTGCTCAAAAGTGAAGCTACTTTCAAGAGAATTCATTTTGTGGGTTGTGAGATAGCTGAGAGCATGGATATCCTCCAGTTCTGTGACAGAACGGACGAGCTGTATTATGAAGCAGAGCCTGGAACAAATCTGAAGCAGATGAGGAAAAATGCCGGTCTGAGTCAGAGTGAGCTGGCAGAACTGACCGGTATTTCGGTGCGAACCATTCAGCAGTATGAGCAGCGGCAGAAAAACATTAACCGTGCTCAGGTGGATTATCTGGTCCGCTTCTCCAGGGCTCTTATGGTGACGGCCTGGCGGCCGTTCTGGCGGAGAAAAAAACGAGGGAAAGCATATGGGAGGCCATAAAGGCCGGCCGCACCTATGCTGTGACCGGGGACAGGATCCGGTGTGATTTTCAGATAAACGGCGTCTGTATGGGAGGAAGTCTGTTCGCCTCCAGGCGGCAGATTCAGGCGCATGTGGAAACGGAAGCTCCCCTGGATAAAATTGTCCTGTATAAGAACGGAATGGCGGTCCGTATCATCAACGGGGAATTTTCCCGTCAGGTCAATCAGACGGGCTGCTATAAGATACGGATTGAAATGGGATGGGGAGATCCGTCGCTTTATCACTGGGAAGGCAGCGTGAAGACCGGGGAAGGCGTGATAGAAAGCTTTCAGACATATTTCAGGGGAAGAAGCGTTCTGGCTCCACAGAAGGGGGAGGAATATGATGAAAGCAGAATCAACGATATCGCCACCTTTTCGGAAAGAAGGGGAGAAGGGGAAATTGCATGGAGCTGTGATACGACGGGAAATAAATCAACCCTGCATCCCTGCACCTCCAGCGTTGTGATCAAAGTCCGCGGCGGGCTCGATACGAGGCTGTATCTGACGGTAAACGGAAAGACGTTTTCCTCAACCATACGGGAACTGCTGGAATATGGCTATACCGCCCATATGAAGTATTACCATTCGCAGGCGTTTAAGGTATACAGGGCGGTGCCGGAAACGCAATACCTGTTTGACATGGAATTTCTGGATGAAACGCCGGAGAGAGCAGAAGATGTATACCGGCTGGAGGTATCACAGAAAAACCGTCAGTGGGCATACATTTCTCCGATTTATGTACGAAGCGAATAAAGACACGCGGGAAAGGGAAAAACGAGAGCGAAAAAACGGCGGCACTGTAATGCCGGACACATGGGAGGAAACAGAAATGGCTCAAAACGGACCGATTGTGAGCGATGCGTATTTTTTTGGAGAATGTCTGAACTGGGAGGCTGGCGGCATGGAAGCAGTGCGGGCCGCGGCAGAGAGAGAGGATTATCCGGCGGCGCGGCACGCGCTGGCACAGGCCATCCGGGACTGGGCTGCCGAAAAAAGAGAGGGACTGCTGGCGATTCCCTATGAAATGCCGGAAAATGCGGTGATACTTCAGGAGGAAAGCGAAGAAGAGGCATGCAGAAGGATTCAGAAGCATGTTGTGGTCTCCGTCGGGGTCCCCTGTGATTTCGGCGCGGAAAACCGGGTGGACTGGGAATCCAATCCCACCTATAACGGGTACAGGGAATGGACCTGGCAGCTGAACCGCCATCACGAATGGAAAATGCTGGCGCATCAGTGGAATCTGACCCACGATGATACGCTGGCGGAAACGGCGGCAGAGCTGTTCGTCTCGTGGGTGAGACAGGCCGTATTTCCCGGCCCCTGCACCGGTTATGAGACCAAATGCTGGCGTACCATAGAATGCGGCATCCGTATGGGCTGCACCTGGCCCTATGTGCTGTTTACCTTTGCAGGAACCGAAGCGTTCACGGATGATATTCTGGTGGACTGGTACAAATCCGTCTGGGAGCACGGGGACAGGCTGAGCCGCGACTATACCAGCGGAAACTGGCTGATCATGGAAATGAACGGCCTGGCGCAGATCGGAATTCTGTATCCACAGCTGAAGCAGGCCGGCGCCTGGCTGGAGCAGGCACTGGATTTCCTGGGAAAGGAGCTGGACCGGCAGATCTATCCGGACGGTTTTCAGTATGAGCTGACCACCAATTATCACGTGGTGGTAATTCTGAACTACCAGCGCCTGGCGGAGGTCGCGGGAGCCTTCGGACAGAAGCTGCCGGAAAGCTTTTATGAAAAGCTGGAAAATGCCTGTCTGCTCTATGTCAGGCTGATGATGCCGGACGGAACGACGCCGGATATTAACGACGGCAGACGGGTGGATGTGAAGAAGGATTTTCAGATCCGCAGACGGATGCTGCCGCAGGCGAAATGCATTCGCTGGGTCCTGGAGGGGAACGAGGAGGACCGCCCGGATTTTACCAGTGTGGCCCTGGAATATTCCGGTTTTCTGGTCATGAGAAGCGGCTGGGACAAGGATGCGGTCTGGGCCCTTCTGGATGCTGCCCCGTTTGGAAAAGCCCATCAGCATGAGGACAAGCTGAACCTTCTGCTGTATGCAAATGGACGGCTTCTGGTGACGGAGGGCGGAAACTACGCCTATGACAGCTCTCCCATGCGGGACTATGTGCTTTCCACCAGATCTCACAATACGGTACGGGTGGATGGACAGGACCAGAACAGAAAGCTCCGTTACAGCTGGAAGGATGAGGATATCCGGAAAAAAGCCGGACTGCGTTATGAGATCACGGAGGAGCAGGACACAGGAGAAGCCTCCTATGAGGAAGGCTACGGCGAAAATGCGGACATTGCGGTGAAGCATACCAGAAAGGTATTCTTCCTGGAAAAGTCAGGACAAAACCGGCCGCCCTATCTTGTGATTGTGGACCGGATGGAGGCAGAAGAGCCGCATGAATACGAATGTCTCTGGCACGTGGATGATATCGTGCGGGAACAGAAGGAGGGACAGATCGCATTTACGGATCTCCGGCTATTGTATGCGGGCGGAGAAGCTGAGATTGTGACGGGACAGGAAGAGCCGGAGTGGCAGGGCTTTGTGGCGACCGGAACGGTGCAGGGGCAGTACCGGGCGGTTCCCTGTGTCTGCCTCCGGCAGACCGGAAGAAACGTTTGTCTGGTAACAGTGCTGGATCCTGCGCCGCAGTATGAAAAACAGGTGGTGCGTGTAGAACTGAAAAATGAAAGAGCCGTGTCCGGTATCCGTCAGGATGCGGTTAAAATCCGGCTGTATTTTAAGGACGGAACCTGCCGGGAAGTGTCGGAAAGCTGACAGAAGCTGATTCCTTTGGAAGGAACCAATAGAATACAGGCGGCCTTTTAGCGGATGCCATACCGGGAAGTACCCCCGGTTTCGGCATCCGCTTTATTTTTTTTTAAGAAATTTTAGATAATATAAATTGTAATCCGAAAAAGGGAAGTCTATAATCAATAACCAGACATGAGTTAACAATGTTAACTGTTGACAATGAAATGAAACGAGGAAGCATATGACGCCGGATGAAATCAGAAATGAACTGTTGAAAACAACTTTCCGCTATTGGAGGGCACATCTGAACGTGCCGGTGGGAGAGATTTCCCATGGGGAATTTGCGGCAATGCAGGTGATTCATCATTTTCAGAAGGAGAAACCGGAGAAAAGAGGAATCGGAACAGCACAGCTTGCTGCCGAGGTACACAGTTCGCCGCCTGCCGTTTCCAGAATCCTGAATGCGCTGGAGGAAAAGGGCTGTATCGTGCGGAAAACGGATCCGGACAACCGGAGAAGAACGAAGATTGTATTAACAGAAAAAGGAGAGGAAATCCGACGGAGAGGCTGTGAATTATCTGGCGGCTACTTTGATCAGATTTTTGCACGGATGGGAAAAGACAGAATGATGCAATTCCTTTCCCTGTGGAAGGAACTGGTGGAAATTATGGAAAGTAACGAAGTGTAAAGTTTTAGTACGGAGGTAAATATGGGAAAGCTGTTTCGAGATTTGTGGAAACATAAGGCTGCAGTTCTGCTCATTATTTTGCTGTTAATCGGGCAGGCATACTGCGACCTGTCTCTGCCGTCCTACACCTCGGATATCGTGGATGTGGGAATTCAGCAGGGAGGTATTGAAAATGCCGTTCCGGAGCGGATGCGGGAAGAAACATTCAATAATATCGTGCTGCTTCTGACGGAAGAAGAACGGGCGCTGGCGGAGGAGTCCTACACGCTGGCGGAAGGCATCCGGGAGCTGAACACCTCAGACCGACAGACACTGGAGCGGCTGGATGAGGCCTTCGGACTTCCGATGGTGATTTTAAGCACGCTGGAGGAATCCGGGATGGATATGTCCGGCTTCTCCCAGGCAATGCTGAACAGCGGACTGACAGAGGATGCCATCGACGGAATCCGGCAGCAGGCGCTTGATAGTATGGGAGATATGAGTGATTCCATCATCAGCCAGCGGGCGGTTCTGTTCGTCCAGGCAGAATATGAAGCGCTGGGAATGGACCTGGGACAGGTGCAGATGAACTACCTGCTCACCACCGGAGCGAAGATGCTGGGTCTCACCCTCCTGATGGTTGCCACAGCTGTGCTGTCCGGCCTGCTGTCTTCCCGGACAGCGGCAAAGATCGGTATGGAGCTGAGAGGACAGGTGTTCACCAGGGTGCTCTCTTTCTCCAACAATGAGCTGAACAAATTCTCCATCGCGTCCCTGATCACCAGAAGCACCAACGACATTCATCAGGTACAGATGGTGGAGGTCATGCTGCTTCGTATGGTGCTCTATGCGCCGATCATCGGCATTGGCGGCATCATCAGAGTGGCGGGAACCCGGACCGGGCTCAGCTGGATCATCGTCGTGGCTGTGGTGGCGATTTTTGTGCTGGTGATGACGCTTCTCGCTGTAGCAATGCCCAAATTTAAGAAGATGCAGACGCTGGTGGACCGCCTGAACCTGGTGGCGAGGGAAATCCTGACCGGGCTTTCCGTCATCCGTGCCTTCGACCGGGAAAAATACGAGGAAGACCGGTTTGATACGGCCAATCAGAACCTGATGAAAACCCAGCTGTTCACCAACCGGGTCATGAATATCATGATGCCGGCCATGATGCTGATCATGAACTGTGTCACCGTGATGATTATCTGGTTCGGCGGACACGGGATTGACGCCGGAACCATGCAGGTGGGCGATATGATCGCCTTCATCACCTATACCATGCAGATCGTCATGGCCTTCCTGATGATCACCATGATCTCCGTCATGCTGCCCCGTGCAGGCATTGCGGCAGACCGGATTCAGGAGGTGCTGGATACGCCTCTGTCCATTCACGACGCGGCTTCCGTTCGGGATGAGGAGCTGAAAGATGCGAAGGGCGAGCTTCGTTTTGAGGACGTTTCCTTCCGATATGAAGGCGCGGATGAGGATGCGCTGGAACACATCAGCTTCACAGCGAAACCGGGCGAGACCACAGCGATCATCGGCAGCACCGGCTGCGGAAAATCCACGCTGATCCACCTGATTCCCCGGTTCTACGACGTGACACAGGGACGGATCACCATAGACGGCGTGGATATCCGGGAGATTTCCCAGGAGAAGCTGCACAGCCTGCTCGGCTTCGTGCCGCAGAAGGGAAATCTGTTCTCCGGCACCATCGCTTCCAATATCAAGTACGGCGGGGACTGGATTACCGATGAAAAAATGGAAGAGGCGGCCCGGATCGCCCAGGCCACGGAGTTCATCGAGACCAAGCCGGACGGCTATGACAGTCCCATCGCCCAGGGCGGAAGCAACGTGTCCGGCGGACAGAAGCAGCGGCTTTCCATTGCCAGGGCCATTGCCAAGTCTCCGAAGATCTTCCTGTTCGACGACAGCTTTTCCGCATTGGATTACAAGACGGACGCCCAGCTAAGAAAGGCGCTTCATGAAAAAACGGCGGATGCGGCCGTGCTCATCGTGGCGCAGCGGATCAGCACAATTCTGCACGCCAACCGGATTCTGGTGCTGGAGGATGGAAAGATCGTGGGAGACGGTACCCATGAGCAGCTTCTGGAAAGCTGTCCGGCCTATCAGGAGATCGCCCGTTCCCAGCTTTCCGAGTCGGAATTAAAAGGAGGTGGCACGAATCAGGGATTCGTGCCGGAAAACGGCTCTCGCCGTTTTCCACCGGAGACAGATGCTGCCTGCGGCGGCAGAAAGGAGGCGGTACAGCATGAGTGAGAACAGAAACAGCAGCATGCAGTCTCAGGGAGCCGCGCACGGGCCGGCCAGAGGACCGATGAGAGGGCCTGGACGCGGCATGGGCGGAGAGAAAGCAAAGGATTTCAAGGGTACCCTGAAAAAGCTCATTGTATATATCGGAAACTACTGGCCTGCCTTTGTGGCGGTGTTGTGTTTTGCGGTGGGAAGCACCGTTTTCAATATCATCGGGCCTAAGATTTCCGGTCAGGCCACCACGGAGCTGTTCAACGGCCTGGTGGCGAAGGTGTCCGGTACGGGCGGCATCAACTTTGAACGGATCGGACGGATCCTGCTGATGCTTCTTGGCATGTACGCGTTAAGCGCCCTGCTGTCTTTCATTCAGGGCCTGATTATGACGCAGATTTCTCAGAATCTGTCCTATCGTTTCCGCCGGGAGATCATTGCGAAGATCAACCGGATGCCCATGAAATATTTTGAAAGCAGGACGGTGGGCGAGGTGCTTTCCCGCATCACCAACGATGTGGATACCCTGGGGCAGAGCCTGAACCAGAGCATCACCCAGCTCATCACTTCGGTCACCACCATGATCGGCGTGCTCATCATGATGCTGAGCATCAGCCCGCTGATGACCCTGATCGCCATCATCATCCTGCCGGTTTCCGCAGGGCTCACCGGGCTTCTGGTGAAGAAATCCCAGCGCTTCTTCGTGGCGCAGCAGAAATATCTGGGCGAGATCAACGGTCAGGTGGAGGAGATCTACAGCGGCCACAATATCGTGAAGGCTTTTAATAAGGAAAAGGATGTGGAGAATACCTTCCATGCCACCAATGAAATCCTTTACCAGTCCGCCTGGAAATCCCAGTTTCTGTCCGGGCTGATGCAGCCCATCATGACCTTTGTGGGAAATCTGGGCTATGTGGCGGTCGCCGTTCTGGGCAGCGTGCTGGCGGTGCGCGGGACCATCAATGTGGGAGATATCCAGGCCTTTATCCAGTACGTGAGAAACTTTACCCAGCCCATTACTCAGCTGGCTCAGGTTTCCAACATGCTTCAGTCCACAGCGGCAGCAGCGGAGCGAGTGTTTGAATTCCTGGAGGAGGAAGAGGAGGAACAGACGGTGGAGAATCCGGCGCATCTTCCCAATCCGCAGGGCGCGGTGGAATTTTCCCACGTGGCCTTCGGGTACAACCCGGATAAGATCATCATCCATGATTTCAACTGCACCGTAAAACCCGGCCAGACGGTGGCAATCGTCGGCCCCACCGGAGCGGGCAAAACCACCATGGTGAAGCTGCTCATGCGTTTCTACGATGTGAACAGCGGCCAGATTCTGGTGGACGGGACGGATATCCGCCGGATCAACAGAAGCGAGCTGCGGGAGATGTTCGGCATGGTGCTTCAGGATACCTGGCTGTTTAAGGGTACCATTATGGAAAACATCCGCTACGGCAGGCTGGACGCTACGGACGAGGAAGTCATTGCGGCGGCGAAGGCGGCTCATGCCCACCGCTTCATCCAGACCCTTCCCGGCGGCTATCAGATGGAACTGAATGAGGATGCCAGCAACGTATCCCAGGGCCAGAAGCAGCTTCTCACCATCGCCAGGGCCATCCTCGCAGACAATAAGATCATGATTCTGGACGAGGCCACATCCTCTGTGGATACCAGAACGGAACAGCAGATTCAGGACGCCATGAACCGCCTGATGGAGGGCAGGACCAGCTTTGTCATCGCCCACAGACTTTCCACCATCCGGGACGCGGATATGATTCTGGTCATGAAGGACGGAGATATCATCGAGCAGGGCAGACACGAAGAGCTGCTTGTGAAAAACGGCTTTTACGCGGAGCTGTATAACTCCCAGTTTGCGGACGCAGCGGCTTCCTAAGCCGCCGCGGACTGCATGAAGAAAGCGGATTTGTGACGCTTCGGAATGGAGGAAAAGATGAAAAAACGGATCATAGCGATAGAAAGGCAATATGCCAGCGGCGGCAGGGAGATAGGGAAAAGGCTTTCAGAGCAGCTCGAAATTCCCTACTATGACGGACAGCTGCTGCTCCTTGCGGCGGAAAAATACGGGCTGAATCCCGGAGAGGTGAAGGAAAATGACGAGAAGGTCAACCGGAGCTTTCTTTACTCTGTCGCAGAGGCTGTGGAAAATTTCCGCGGCAGTGAGCGGGGAATGCTCCCATACCGCATCTATCAGGCCCAGTCGGAAACCATCCGCCGGCTGGCGATGGAAGGCCCCTGTATTTTCATCGGCCGCTGCGCGGGAGAGATTCTTAGGGGAAGCGGAAGGTGCCTGAGCGTATTCATTTATGCTTCTGATATGGAGGATCGTCGGGAGCGGGCAAACCGGGTGGATCAGATTCCCCTGGCGGAGGTGGACCGGTATATCCGCATGAAGGATAGGCAGCGCCGTGACTATTGTAAACAGTATATGAATGTGGATTGGGGAGATCCCGTGAACTATGACCTGTGTCTGAACAGCTCACAGCTCGGGTACGATACCTGCGTGGAGCTGATTAAAAGAGCTATGTAAACATCCGCTGGTCTGAAAATGACAGAAGCCTGTTTTCTCTGACTAAAAAGGAAAAGAAGGGAAATACTTTTTAACAGAAGGCACGGCATCAGCCGTGAAACAGAAAGGGGAAGATTGAAAAATGCGCTCGATAGCGCTTTTTTCAACCAGAATTTGCGACGCTTCGGCATGGAGGAAAATATGGAACCTGTCAAATCGGTAAAAATTTATCTCAACAATGCGGATGAGGTATGGAAATTCGTGAACATCATCCGGAAATTCAGCGGAGACTATGATCTGGCGGCGGGAAGCTATACGGTGGACGCCAAATCCATTCTCGGCGTCTGCGCTCTTGGAACGAAAAAACCGCTGGAGTTGAAGCTGGTGGATCCAAGGGGAGAGGAAAGCAGTCTCCTGACCGCGCTGGGGCAGTACCTGATCCGGGAATGAGCGCCTGCTTCCGGCGGGAACCTCTGCCGCAGATATTCTTCCTGACAGCTGCAGTCCGCTCCTAACCGAAAGGTTCATACCTGATAAACGTTTGGAAATTCTTTTTTTACCTGGCAGGGATTATAATGAAGACAGTTCAGAGGAAAAGTTTTTTCATAAACAGGGAGGTATGATGCCATGATGAAATTTACATTGAGTAATGGAGTTGAGATGCCCGCCGTGGGGCTGGGTACCTTTCTGATGTCGCCGCAGAAGGCGGAGCAGGCCGTTTATGACGCGCTCACTCTGGGATACCGCATGATCGACACGGCAAACGGCTACATGAACGAACGCGTCGTGGGACGGGGAATGAAGAAGTCCGGAGTGCCCCGCAGTGAGATTTTCCTTTCTACTAAGCTGTGGCCCAGCGAATATGAGAAGTCCGGTGCGGTGGACAAGTGCCTGGAGCTTCTGGATACGGATTACATCGATCTTCTGTATGTGCATCAGCCAGCAGGAAACTTCATGGGCGGCTACCGCCTGCTGGAGAAGGCTTATCGGGAAGGAAAGATCAAGGCCATCGGCATTTCCAATTTCCATGATGAAAAGCTGGAGAAGCTGCTTGCGGAATGTGAGATCAAACCCCATGTGATCCAGATGGAATCCCATCCCTACTATACGGACAAAAAGACGATGGACCGGCTTTCCGAATACGGCACCCGCCTGATGGCATGGTATCCGCTGGGACACGGGGACAGGGCCCTGCTTGAGGAGCCTGTTTTCACCAGACTCGCGGAAAAATACGGCAAGTCCAACGCGCAGATCATTCTGCGCTGGCATGTCCAGAGAGGCACCGCCGTGATTCCCGGCTCCACCAACCCGGATCACATCAGGGACAACGCGGATATCTTCGATTTCGAGCTGACGGATGAAGAAATGGCGGAAATCGAAAAGCTGAATAAGAACGTCCGCTATTATGAGGCGACACCGGAAAAGGAAGAATCCTACGCATCCATGGTCATCAATCTGGATTCCTAGGAGTGACGGGTAAGGAGTATTAAAAAAATATCAGGCAAAAGGAACGGAAACGGCAAAGAGCGGAGCGCAGAGAAAGCGCTCCGTTTTTTATTGCTTTTCCGGAGTGTTCAATTTTTGGATTGTTGGGCAGAACGCTTTATGGTATGCTGAAGGAAAGCCATAAACCATGAAAGGATGGGGCGCGTTTCTTCACACCGCGCCGGAATGCCGCTCCGGCGGCAGAAAGGAAAACGGATATGGGCATCTTTTATGAGGAAAACGGCAGGGTTTTCACCCTGCAGACCAGACACAGCACCTACCAGATGAAAGCGGACGGACAAGGGGTTCTGCTTCACACGTTTTACGGAGAAAAGACGGACAATACCGACCTGTCCTGTCTGATTACAAGGGGAGACAGGGGCTTTTCCGGAAATCCCTTCTCCATGGGCGGCACGGACCGGACCTATTCGCTGGATACCTTCCCGCAGGAATATTCCTGCTTCGGAACGGGGGACTACCGGATCAGCGCGCTGAAGGTGCAGAACGCGGACGGAAGCAGGGCGGTCTCCCTGCGCTATGCGGGCCACAGCATCGAAAAGGGAAAATATGACCTGACCGGCCTTCCTGCGGCATACGGAACGCCGGAGGAGGCGGAAACGCTGACGGTGGAGCTGAAGGATGAGGAGAGCGGCGTGGCGGTACGCCTGTATTACGGCGTATTTGAAGAACTGGATGTGATCACCCGGGCGGCCAGGATCGTCAATGAGGGAAAGCAGGGCGTGACCCTTCTGAAAGCCGCGAGCCTCTGCCTGGACTGGCAGGCGGGCGACTATGACTGGCTCACCTTCCATGGCAGGCACGCGATGGAGAGAAACCTTCAGAGAACCGGGATCGCTCACGGCGTGCAGTCCATCGGAAGCGTGCGCGGCGCGTCCAGCCATCACTACAATCCCTTTGTGATGATCTGCGGAAAGAATACGGATGAGGAGAGGGGAGACTGCTACGGCTTCTCCTTTGTTTACAGCGGGGAATTCCTGATGGAGGCGGAGAAGGATCAGATGGACCAGACCAGGCTGGTCTGCGGCATTCATCCGGATAATTTTGCCTGGAAGCTGGAGCCCGGCGAGAGCTTCACTGCGCCGGAGGTGCTGATGGCCTACAGCGGCCAGGGCCAGGGCGGCGTCAGCCGGATCTTCCACAGGCTGATCCGTGACCACATCTGCCGCGGCCAGTGGAAGCACAGCCGCAGGCCCGTGCTGATCAATAACTGGGAAGGAACCTATTTTGACTTCACCGGAGACAAGCTGGTGGACATCGCGAAGGATGCGGCGAAGCTGGGAATCGAGCTTTTCGTCATGGACGACGGCTGGTTTGGAAAGCGTGACAGCGACAATTCCGGCCTGGGCGACTGGTATCCCAATGAAGAAAAGCTTGGCTGCACCCTGAAGGAGCTGGGAGAGCGCATCACGGCTCTGGGCCTCCGGTTCGGCATCTGGTTCGAGCCGGAATGCATTTCCATCGACAGCGACCTGTACCGGGCCCATCCCGAATGGGCGGTGGCGGTTCCCGGAAGGAACCCGGTGCTCAGCCGCAACCAGCTCATCCTCGATTTTTCCAGGGAGGACGTGCAGGATTATCTGATCGAACGCATTTCCGACGTGTTGCAGAGCGCGCCCATCACCTATGTGAAATGGGACTTCAACCGGAGCATCTGTGATAAATACAGCCATGCCTTGCCGGCGGACAGACAGGGAGAGATGGCGCACCGCTTCATTCTGGGCCTGTACCGGGTTCTGGAGACGCTGACCAGAGACTTCCCACAGGTTCTCTTCGAGGGCTGCAGCGGCGGAGGCGGCCGTTTCGACGCGGGCATGCTATACTACACGCCGCAGATCTGGTGCAGTGACGATACAGATGCTATCGAACGCCTGCAGATTCAGTATGGCACCTCCTTCGGCTATCCGGTCAGCGCCATGGGCGCTCATGTGTCCGCGGTACCCAACCACCAGACCGGGCGGATGACGCCTCTTTCCACCAGAGGATGCGTGGCCATGGCGGGTACCTTCGGCTATGAGCTCGACCTGAATAAGCTGACGGAGGAGGAAAAGGAAGAGATCAGCGGCCAGATCCGCACCTTTAAGGAGTTCTATGACTGCATCCAGTACGGCGACTATTACCGCCTGACCAGCCCCCTTTCAGGAAGCTGTACGGTATGGGAGACGGTGGCGCCAGACGCTTCCGAGGCGTTGGTGAGCGCGGTATATCATCACGTGCAGGCGAATCCCGTACCCGTCTATGTGAAGCTGCGCGGCCTGGAGGAAAAGGCTTCCTACCGCCTCAGCCTGGTGGGCAAAGAAGAGGAAATGACTTTAAGCGGCGCGGCCCTGATGCATGCGGGCCTGCCCATTCCGCCTGCGAAGGGCGACTACTGCGCGTGGCAGATTCATCTGGTCAGAATATAAAGAGGGTCAGGGCAGCTCAGACTGAAGGGCTGTCAGGATAGCCTGAATAAATAATGATAATTATTATTAATTAAAAGAAAACGGAAAAAAACCCGGGAAAACGCAGGAAAAGAGAAGAAATACCGCGTTATTTCGGGTTTTTCCTGCTTGCTAATTCCCAGCAATATGGTAGGATATAGAAAACAAAGAAAAATAATCAGGCCGCAGACGCGGCAGGAAGGAGACTGTATGAAAAAAGTGATCAATAACAGAAAGGCGGCCATCATCGGCTGCGGCTTTGTGGGTTCTGCATCAGCCTTCAGCCTGATGCAGAGCGGCCTTTTTTCCGAGCTGGTTCTGATCGACGCGAACCGGGAGAAGGCGGAAGGGGAAGCGCTGGATATCGCTCACGGCATTCCCTTCGCCAGACAGATGAAAATTTATGCGGGAGACTATGACGATATCATGGATTCCGCCGTGATCATTGTGACTGCAGGAGCAAATCAGAAGCCGGAGGAAACCCGGCTGGATCTGGTGCATAAGAATGTGAACATTTTCAAAAGCATCATTCCGGAGGTCGCAAAGAGGGACTACCAGGGTATTCTCCTGATCGTTGCAAACCCGGTGGATATTCTGACCTATACGGCGCTGAAGCTGAGCGGCATGCCGGAGAACAGGGTGATCGGCTCAGGGACTGTGCTGGATACCGCCAGGCTGAAATACCGCCTTGGCGAGCACCTCTCCGTGGACAGCCGGAGTGTGCATGCCTTTATTGTAGGAGAGCATGGGGACAGCGAGATCGCTGTATTCAGCAGCGCGAACGTGTCCGGAATTCCGCTGAACCGCTTCTGCGAGATGCGCGGACATTTTGAACATGAGGCGGCCACCCGCAGGATTGCCGAAGAGGTGAAGAACAGCGCCTATGAAATCATTGCGAAGAAGCATGCCACCTATTACGGCATCGCCATGTCCGTTAAGAGAATCTGCGAAGCCATCGTGCGGGATGAAAAGTCCATTCTTCCCGTTTCTTCCATGATGCACGGGGAATATGGAATCAGCGACGTGGCTCTGAGCATGCCCGCCATCGTGGGAAAGGACGGCGTTGAGACCCGGGTGCCCATTTCCATCAGCGAAGAGGAGGAGGCGAAGCTGAAGGAGTCCGCGGATACGCTGAAAAAGGTCATCGAAGGGTTGGAGCTTGGCTGAGAAAAGCAGCCGGATTGAGGGGCGCTGCCCCAAAAGCCGCCGGCCGCAGACGTGATGTTCACGTCTGTCAGCCGGCGGCCTTCCATTCCATTCAGAAACTGGCTTGTATGACGCCGGGGTTATACAACCTGGTACTTCGCCACATAGACAGGAAGGCTGTCGGTTCCCCGCATCTCCTTTCCTGCGGTGATGGTGACGTCCTTATCGGTAACGATGTATTCCAGATTCGCGCCCTCTTCCACCACGGTATCCTGCATCAGGACGCAGTTTTTCACCTTCGCACCTTTGCCGATCTTCACGCCTCTGAAGAGAACGCTGTTTTCCACTTCTCCCTCAATGACGCAGCCGTCGGCAGCCATGATATTCTCCGCGCGTGAGCCGTTGATGTAACGGGTCGGATTGTCGTCACGGATCTTGGTGTATACAGGGTTGGCTGAGAACAGCGCGTTCAGATTGTCCTCATCCAGAAGCTTCATGTTTTCGTCAAAGTAACTCTTCATATCGCAGATGCGCGCGATATAGCCGTCAAACTTAAAGCCTCTCACATTCAGCCGGTCCAGAGAACGGGCGAGAATGTCACGTTCGAAATAAATATCGCCGCGCATGAAAGCCTTTTCAATGCAGCTGATCAGAAGCTCACGATCCATTATGTAGATGTTCAGGCAGAAATTCTGTATCCCTGTTTCCTGTGGATTGATAAACATCTGTTTCACTCTGCCGTCTTCCAGAGCCAGCGTATAATACATTTCCTTACGCAGCGCGGAAGAATTCAGAGCGGCGTCGGGAAGCTCCTCTTCGGAATAAGCGATGGTCACATCCGCCCCGCTGTTCACATGGGCGTCGATCAACGCGTTAAAATCAAAATTCATGGCGGTGTTCGCATCCGACATTACCACATATTTTTCCTTCTGATCCCGCAGGAATCCGACAATGCTGGCCAGGGCTTCCACACGGCCGGTGTAGATTTTTACGGTTTTGTCTGAATAGGGCGGGAAAATATGCAGACCGCCGTTTTTACGGGTCAGGTCCCATTCGCGGCCGGAGCCGAGATGGTCCATCAGGGAATGATAATTCCTGCGGACGACGATGGAAACATTTCCGATGCCGCAGTTTACCATACTGGACAGAATGAAGTCCACCATACGGTAACGGCTGGCAAACGGGATGGAGGCCATCAGACGTTCGGTGACCAGCTCAGGTACCAGAGAATCATAACTGTTCGGGAAAATGATGCCCAGTGCATCTGCGTTGGAATTTACCATTGTTCTTCACCGCCTTTTACATTATTCTTTACCATGGCATGAGGGCCGATTTTGGCGCCATCCCCAATATAGACACCGGGGCCGACCGTGGCAACGCCGTTTTCACTCTCGGAAGGCATTGCGCCGACCACCGCGTTTTCGCCGATCACCACATTCTCAGCGACGATACAGTGTTCCACCACCGCGCCGGCCTTGATAACCGTACCGCCCATAACAACGGCATCCTCCACCTTCGCGCCGGCTTCCACGCGGACGCCTGCGAACAGAATGGAGTGCTTTACGGTGCCTTCCACATGGCAGCCGTCTGTGATCATGGAATTTTCCACCACCGCGCCCCGGCAGATCCGGTGACCGGTCATTCCGCTGTTGCGGCTGTAGATCTTCCAGTCGCTGTCAAACAGATTAATGCCGCTGTGCTCCGGATCCAGAACTTCCATGTTCGCTTCCCAGAGAGAGGAAATGGTTCCCACGTCTTTCCAGTATCCGTTGAAACGGTAAGCGTACATGCTGCGTCCGTCGCGCAGAAGATTGGGGATAATGTTATTACCGAAGTCGTTCTCCGATTCCGGATCTTCTTCATCCTCGATCAGGTATCTCTTTAAAATATCCCAGTTGAAAATATAGATTCCCATGGAAGCCAGATTGGATTTCGGCTCCTTCGGTTTTTCCTGGAATTCGGTGATCCGGTCGTTCTCATCCGCTACCATGAGTCCGAAACGGGACGCCTCCTCCCACGGAACCTCCATGACTGCTACGCTGAACTCCGCATTTTTTTCCTTATGGAATCTGAGAAAATCGCTGTAGTCCTGCTTGCAGATCTGATCTCCTGAAAGGATGATCACATACTGCGGATTATACCGTTCGATGAAGGAAATATTCTGGTAGATCGCGTTTGCGGTACCCTTGTACCAGTCGGAACCGGTTGCCTGCTGATAGGGCTGAAGGATATGAACGCCTCCATGCAGGCGGTCCAGATCCCAGGGCTGTCCGTTTCCGATGTACTCGTTGAGCACAAGCGGCTGATACTGGGTCAGAACACCCACAGTATCGATGCCGGAATTAATGCAGTTGGACAGCGGAAAATCGATGATACGGTACTTTCCGCCGAAGGGAACTGCGGGTTTTGCCAGCTTCTGGGTCAGGGCGTACAGACGCGATCCCTGGCCGCCGGCAAGAAGCATTGCTATCATTTCTTTGGCCATAATGATATCCCCCTGGTTCATATTAAATGGTGATGTTGAAATTGTACCACAAAAACGATAAAAAGGACAGCCTTTTGTGCAAAAGAGAGAAATTTTTTTCCTGGATTTTACAAAGCTGTAAGAGATATCAATAGGTTTCTATGGATTGGGGACGAAAGAAGCCACAGAACCGCCATAAGAAGCTGGACGGGCCCGAAAATCTGAATTATAATCGAAACAGAATTTCGAATATCCGGAAGCGGGAAGGCGCCGCTGTCTTTGCAGAGCTTTCCCTAAAGAAGGATGATCTGATTACGGTGAGATGGAGGGATATCAAATGACATTTTCAGCAGGACTTTTTGATGAACTGACACCCTGCTATCCGGACACGGAGGCGGGAACGGGAAAGACGGAATACCGGACGGCGGGAGCCAACGGAACCTATGCGGGCGTGAACATTCTGCTTGACGGTCTGACGCCGGGCATTCCGGTCAGCGTGGAGGTGGAGGGGGAGAATACGGCCTACAAGCTGTTCCGCATGATCCCCGTTCCGGTGGAGGTGAACACGGGAGCGAAGCAGAGAACGGAATATCTGAAAAACGACAGGAATGAAAACGTGATCCGCCGTGCGCCGTTTTTCGTCTATGACGCGCTGGAGCCGGTTTACAACATCGTCATGGCGGACATGACGACCATGGCTTTTTCCTTTAAGTCCATCATTGAATACTGCAGGCAGAAGCGGACGCAGGAGTGGAAATTCAGGATCACGCACGGAAAGGAAAGCCGGGAGCTGACTTTTTATGTGGACCAGTATCCGTACACGGTGAAAAAAGCGGGGAAGGATACGCATAAGTTTGTCACCTGGTTCAGCCTGGATGAGATCGCCCAGTGCCATCACGTGCAGAAGTGGAGCCCGGAATTTGAAGCGATTCTGGAACGCTATCTGCGCGCGGCGGCCTTTGCCAGACAGAACATGATGGCGATTTCGCCGGCGGACTGTTTTGACGTGTGCGAAGATGGGGTGAAGCTGAACGAGGCGCATTTTTCCATGCTCGTCAGAACGGCGCAGAAGGCGGGGATGTATTACTTTGAGGGCGGCGCCCTGACCTGCCGGGAATCCAATTTCTGCGACGATGACGCTTTTTATCAGTCCCTGGATCACGAACATATTCAAAATTCCGATGAGGTGGCGGAGCAGTTCAAGAGGAAGGCCTTTGATGATTTTGACAACGGCGTGCATGCGCTTGACTGCCTGACCCATAAAAGAGCGGACAGTGCGGAAGGCAGGGCGGTGATCGCCTCCATGGCAGGCCAGCTTTATGCGGCGATCCAGAAATACGGCCTGACGGAACGCTGGATGCAGTCCGCGCTCGATGAGCCCAACGATGCGCTCTGTTCCGTTTACCGGGAAATCACCTCGATCATCCGCAGGGAGATGCCGGGAGTTCCGATTCTGGAGCCTGTGCTGCCCACGGAAAAGCTGGAGGGCGCGCTGGACGTCTGGTGTCCTTCCATCGACGTGTATGAGAATAACCGGGCATTTTTTGACGCACAGGCAGAGAAAGGGGACAGACTGTTTGTATACACCTGCCTGACGCCCGGAGGAAACTATCTGAACCGGCTTCTGGATCTGGAGCGGCTGCGCATCGTCTACTTCGGCTGGGCGCCCGCGAAATATCCCAATCTGGAAGGCTACCTGCACTGGGGCGCAAACCAGTATATGGGGATGGACCCTTATAAGCGCACCTGCTATACGTTTTCCGAGCAGGCTCTGGAGTTCCATCCGAAACGGGCCATGTTCCTGCCCGGTGGGGATACCTGCATGCTCTATCCGGGCTACCGTGAAGCGCTCATTTCGGTCCGCAGTGAGGCGCACCGCATTGGCTTCGAGGATCTGTGCATGCTGGAGGCGCTGAAGGAAAAGGCGCCGGAGGCGGCGGAGAAAATCGTGGAAAAGGTGTTCCGCGGCTACTGTGATTTTGAAAAGAGCGTGGAAAGATACCGGGAAGCCCGCCGCGAACTGCTGGAGGCGGTGACGGAAGAAGCGGGCTGAGGCGGCTCTGAAGGTTTGTAAATTCTTCTGCTGCAATGCCGGGGAAGATTCGACGTGTGTCCCGGCGTAAAGCGTTTCGGCATGGAGGTGAAGAGGAGATGAAAACCATCCGCAGCTTTGACGATTTTGTACAGGATCTCCGGGAAGCCGGATTCAGCATGGGAGGGGA
>NBJMC04202__coassemble_1907_pt1 | contig 17775 bp, 16 predicted proteins | sample NBJMC04202__metabat2_high_PE_053 | metagenome-assembled genome bin NBJMC04202
AATTGTCTCTTTCCTGCATGTCAGGGGGGAAATTCGGTATTAACCGACAGCCCCTGTTTCTGCTTTCCTGGATAAAACGGGAAAGCCTTACGCCAGCGTCCGCTTCATCATTTCATAAGCGCCCTTTTCCTGGATCAGCTTCAGGTCTTCACAGACGGCAGCTTCCAGGCCGGGGATGGCGGTCAGATCCATGCCCCAGTAGTCAGTCCGGGAGAGGACAGCATGGGTCAGCGCTTCGGCGCTGTCAGCCTTGTGGTCATAGAAGAATTCCAGAACTTCTTTTGTATCGTTGATGGTGTACTCATTTCCCTTCGGGCGGGTTCCGATGAGTCCGGCATCTGTGAGCTTCGTTCCATGATAGAAGGCAATGTAGAAGGCCAGGGAAGCCGTCAGGCAGACGGGCAGGGTTCCGGTTTTTTCCACGTAGCCCTTCAGGGAAGGAAGGACTCTTGCTTTCCACTTGGAGGTGGAGTTTAAGGAGATGGAAAGGAGAGCGTGGTCGATGAAGGGATTGCGGAACCGTTCCGTTACGGAAGCCGCAAAGTCTTTCAGCTCCGTCTCCGGCAGAGTGAGGGTGGGGATGATTTCCTCATAAATGGCCTTGTTCATGAAGCCGCGGATCACATCGTCTGCCATGCAGTCGCGCACGATATCCTGTCCGGCCAGATAGGCGCCGAGCACCATGGAGGTGTGCGCTCCGTTCAGAATACGCACCTTGCGCTGTTTGTAGGGCTTGTGATCGTCCGTAACCAGAATGGGAAGGCCGGCTTTTTCAAAAGGCAGTTCGGCCTTGATGGACTGTGGTCCTTCGATGACCCAGAAGCCAAAGACCTCTCCGGTATCCATGACGTTATCGATGTAGCCGTTTTCTTCGTTGAGGGCGTCTGCTTCCGCTCTGGGAAAGCCGGTTACGATGCGGTCCACCAGCGTGGAGCAGAAGATGTTTTCCTTCTCGAGCCAGGTGAGGAAATCTGAGCCGAGACTCCACTGTTCGGCGTACTTTTTCACGCATTTTTCCAGCTCTTTTCCGTTGTCGTCGATCAGCTCGCAGGCCAGAATGATGAAGCCCTTTCCCGGCTCGTTACCAAAGGTCTGGAAGCGCTTATAAAGAAACTGAGTGAGTTTGCCCGGATAGCTTGCCGCCGGACGGTCGGTGAACTGGCAGGAGGCGTCGTAGGTGATTCCGGCCTCCGTGGTGTTGCAGGAGATGAAGCGAAGCTCGGGATTTTCCGCACATTTTAAAACTTCGTCAAAATCGGTATAGGAATTCAGGCAGCGGCTTACGCAGGAGATGATCCGTTTCCGATTCACCTTCTGACCGTCCTCGCTGCCGCGCAGATACAGGGTGTAGAGGCCTTCCTGTTCGTTGACGGCATCTTTCAGGTCGAAGGCGCCAGGGATGGGAGCAATGGGCTGAACCAGGACGACCTTGCTGTTGAAGCCGGCTTCCTCATTCATCCGGTCGATAAAATAATCCACGAAGGCGCGCATGAAATTGCCTTCGCCAAACTGAATGACACGCTCCGGGGCATTTTTAAGAAGATAGCCGTCATAGCCATTTTCCTGCAGGGTCTGATAACATAATTTTTTCATTTTCCTTTCCTCCAATTTGCCTTTATCAGATTTTCTGTCACAGGGTTACGCCCTGTTTGAAGATCGCCATATCATGGAAGCCTGCCGCCTCCGATTTTACCTGTTCCCCGTTCGCAACGCGGAGAACATAGTCGAACAGCTGCTCCGAGAGCTCGGAGAGGGATGTCCCTTCCAGCAGTGCGCCGCAGTTGAAGTCGATCCAGTTTTTCTTCTTTTCATAAAGCGGCGTGTTGCTGGAAATCTTCACTGTGGGGACCGGGGAGGCGAAGGGCGTTCCCCGTCCGGTGGTGAACAGGACGATCTGTGCGCCCGACGCGGCGAGGGCGGTGGAGGCCACCAGATCGTTGCCGGGAGCGGACAGCAGGTTCAGGCCGCGGTTTTTCACGGGCTCTCCGTAGGAAAGCACGCCTTTTACCGGAGCGGAACCGGATTTCTGGGTGCAGCCGAGGGACTTGTCCTCCAGGGTGGAGATGCCGCCTTTTTTGTTGCCGGGAGACGGATTCTCATAAATGCTCTGGCCGTGGGAGGTGAAATAGTTCTTGAAATCGTTGATCAGCTTTACGGTCTGGTCAAACAGCTCTTCATTTTCACAGCGGTTCATGAGAAGGGTTTCCGCGCCGAACATTTCAGGAACTTCGGTCAGGATGGTGGTGCCGCCCTTGCTGATGAGAAGGTCGGAAAAGCCGCCCACCGTGGGATTCGCCGTGATGCCGGAAAGTCCGTCTGAGCCGCCGCATTTCATGCCGATGACCAGCTCGCTGCAGGAGATGGGTTCCCGCTTCGCTTTTCCGGCATATTCCGCCAGGGAGCGGAGGATGGAGACGCCTTCTTCGATCTCGTCGTCACATTCCTGAGCCACCAGAAAACGGATCCGCTCGGGATCGTAGTCGCCGATATATTTTTTCAGTTCGCCGATGTTGCTGTTCTCACAGCCGAGCCCCAGCACCAGCACGCCGCCCGCATTGGGATGATGGATCAGGTCGGCAAGGATCTGCCGCGTGTTGTCCTGATCTTCGCCCATCTGGGAGCAGCCGTAGGGATGGGAGAAGGAAACGACGGCGTCAATGCTGCCGCTGACCAGATCCTGAGCCTGTCTCGCGATTGCTGCGGCGACATCGTTCACGCAGCCTACGGTAGGGATGATCCACAGCTCATTGCGCACGCCTGCCTTTCCGTCTGAACGGCGATAGCCCTGGAAAAAAGCTTCTCCGGTGGCAGCCACCGACGGATGGGTGGGATGATAGGTATAGGAAAGTACCCCGTCCAGCGCAGTTTTCAGATTATGGGTATGTACGTGCGCGCCCTGCGGGATATCCGCGCAGGCAGTTCCGATGGGTTCTCCGTATTTGATGACGGGGGAACCGGCCGGGATATCCGCAAGGGCGAACTTATGCCCGGCGGGGATATCCTCCTTCAGAAGAAAACCGGGTTCCCCGTCGGTTTCGCTTGCCTGACCGGGATTGCTTTCGGAAATCCATGTCCCGGCTGACAGCGGCTGAAGCGCTACGGCAACGCTGTCCTTCGGATGGATTCGGATGCAGGTCTGCATGGTTTGTACCTCCTCCTGATATATAATAAATGCAGGGATGTCAGATGCTGTCAGGCGGCATGAAATTTCAGATACGAACCAGCGGTTCGTGCCGTCCTCTTTTCAGCACGACAATCATTCATACCGTCTCTTTTTTTTTGTGTAAGCCCTTACATCAAAGGTACACCCGTTTGCTCGTGAAGTCAAGTCTTTCATTGACTTTTTTATTTATATGGAATATAATGTAGAAAAAGCCTTGTAAGCGTTTACATTAAATTAAGAAAGGGAGAGGCAGATATGAAAGCATTTATGGACAGGGACTTTTTACTGAGTACGGAAACGGCGAAGAAGCTTTTCCACACATATGCGGAAACCATGCCGATTCTGGACTATCACTGTCACATCAATCCGCAGGAGATCGCGGAGGACAGGAAATTCGACAACATCACACAGGTATGGCTGGGAGGGGACCATTATAAATGGCGTGCCATGCGTTCCAATGGTGTGGAGGAGTATTATATCACCGGAAACGCGCCTGACAGGGAGAAGTTTCAGAAGTGGGCGGAAACGCTGGAGCTCGCTATCGGCAATCCGCTCTTTCACTGGAGCCACCTGGAGCTGCAGCGCTTTTTCGGCTATACCGGTGTGCTGAACGGTGAGACCGCAGAGGAAGTCTGGAATCTCTGCAATGAGAAGCTTCATGAGGACAGCATGAGCGTCCGCAATCTGATCCGTCAGTCCGGTGTGACGCTGGTGTGCACCACGGATGATCCGGCCGATGACCTGAGATGGCATAAGCAGATCGCAGAGGATAAGAGCTTTGAGGTACAGGTGCTTCCCGCCTGGAGACCGGACAAGGCCATGAACCTGGAAAAGCAGGACTACGCGGATTATCTGAAAAAGCTGGGCGAAGCGGCAGGAATGGAAATCGGAAGCTTTGCAGATCTGAAGGAAGCGCTGAAGAAGAGGATGGCCTTCTTTGCGGAAATGGGCTGCCGCGCCAGCGACCATGCCCTGGAATATGTAATGTGTGTTCCGGAGACGGATGAAAATCTGGAGAAAATTTTTGCGAAGCGTCTTCGCGGGGAGCGGATCAGCAGGGAAGAGGAGATGAAGTTCAAGACCGCCTTCATGCTGTTCGTGGCCGGCGAATATGCCCGCCTTGGCTGGACGATGCAGCTTCATTACGGCTGTAAGCGGGATAACAATACGGCGATGTATCATCTTCTTGGGCCGGATACAGGCTTTGACTGCATCAACAACTATGCGCCGTCCGCACAGCTTGCGGATTTTCTGGATCTTTTGAACAGGGAAGGAAGCCTGCCGAAGACGATCATTTACAGCCTGAACCCCAACGACGATGAGTCGATCGGAAGCATCATCGGCTGCTTCCAGAATTCGGATGCGGTGGGCAAGATTCAGCAGGGCTCCGCATGGTGGTTCAATGACAACAAGACGGGAATGATGAAGCAGATGACTTCCCTGGCGAACCTGGGACTGCTCGGAAATTTCGTCGGCATGCTGACGGATTCCAGAAGCTTCCTTTCCTATCCCAGACATGAATACTTCCGCAGAATCCTCTGCGAACTGGTTGGAGGCTGGGTGGAAAACGGCGAGTTCCCGGACGATGAGAGAATGCTTTCCCGTATTATTAAGGGAATTTCCTATAATAATGCGGTGCGCTATTTTGGATTTGATCTGGAAGAAAAGTAAGCCGGACGCGGCATGAGAGTTAAAATGGCCGGGAGGCAGGTGAGAACAATCGTTTTTGGTTACGCTGTGACCAAAAACTGAAAATCACCGCTTCCCGGCTGTTTCATATGTGCGCCTGACGGCGTCTGCTTTTTAAGGCTGAGGTTCCCTGCATTTTGTGGTTGCCCTGCGGATCAGGTTGGCGGAATACATGGTTCTCTCCGGTACATCCTTTCCTTCCAGAACCTGCATGAGCAGAGAAACGGCGGTGGTGCATAAGAATTCCACCCGGTTGTCTGCCGTGGTGATTTCCGGAGTGCTGCAGATGGAGAGCAGGGAATTGTTGTAGCCGGTGATCTGAATGTCCTCCGGAATCCGTTTCCCCGCGCCGAGCGCGTATTTGACGGCACCGGCGGCAAGCTCGTCGTCGGTCGCAAGACAGGCGTCAAAGGAAACGCCGCGCGCTTCCAGATCCCGCAGAAAACGGGCGGTCTCCGGAATGCCTGCCGGGCAGAGAAAGGCGCGTTCGTCTTCCGGATTTCCACCTTCCACGAGAGCATGCTTTGAAGAAGCATGCTGTTCCGAAGAATCCGGCCCTTTTGGCGCATGCTCTGTAAGCGCGCGGCAGAAGCCGGAAAGCTTCTGTTTTCCGCTGTAGCTTAAGGAACGGTAGAGAAAAATCGGACGTTTACAGCCAAGCTCAAGCAGCTCTTCCGTCATCTCCTTTACAGCGAGAGCGTCGTCGCAGACGACGGAGTAGGCGCCGCTTCCGGAAAGGACGCCGTTCAGGAGAAATACCGGAACCTTTTTTGCCGCGTCATACAGATAGGCGTTGTCCTCAGCCTTTTCCTCGATGAACTGGGAGCCTGCCAGAATCAGGGCATCCACGTTTCGGGACATAAGAAGCTGAAGGTATTTTTCCTTTTCCTCCTGATTGTAGCCGGTGCAGCAGAGCATGGAGGCATAGGAATTTTTCCAGAGCTCCCGCTCCAGCAGGTAAATGACCCGTGCCAGATAGATGTCAGAGGAGTCGGCGCAGAGGATGCCAACGGTGCGCATGGTATTCAGCCCGAGTCCGCGGGCGAAGGCATTTGGCGTATAGCCGTTCTGCTCCATGACCTCAAGCACCTTCTGCCTGGTGGTTTCGCTGACCTTGTCACTTCCGTTCAGGACCCGGGAAACCGTAGCGATGGACACGCCTGCCAGTTTGGATATATCGTAAATATTCGTAAGAAGTCCTCCCTTCAGGGGCTGATGCCAATGATAATCGAATAAGCTGGCTTTATTATAGCAGGCTTTTTCAGGATTGTCATTCGAATTCCGGGAAGGGAGCGCGCATGCTATTTAGAAATCGGAGGAAATTATGGAAACATTTCGTTTTGCAGTTATGGGAGCAGGTAATATCGGGAGAAAATTCTGTGAGGCAGCGCGCATGGCCGGTTATGAGGCTGCGGCTGTGGCGAGCAGATCCGTGGAGAGAGCCGAAAAATGGGCGGCTGAGAATAAGGTGAAGAGCGCATACGGAGACTATGAACAGATGCTGGAAAAAGAAAAGCCGGACTGCGTTTACATCGCCACGACGCCGGATTCCCATTACGAGCTCGCCATGCTGTGCCTGGATCATGGCGTTCCGGTTCTGTGTGAAAAAGCAGCCTTTTTAAACAGCGCGCAGGCACGGGAGGTGTTTTCCAGATCGGAAAAGGAAGGAATCTTTGTGATGGAAGCGCTCTGGAGCCGGTTTCTTCCGGCAGTGAAGCAGGCGGGGGAGTGGATTGCCCGGGGGTATGTGGGAAAGCCTTCCTTTGCGCAGATCGATATCGGCTTTCTTGCCCCTCCGGAGGCCGGAAACCGTTACCGGAACCCGAAGCTGGGCGGCGGCGCGGCCTTTGACATCACCGTTTATGCCTATGAGATTGCAAGATTTCTCCTGGGACGGGAAGAAAGCCTTGCGGCATCCGCAGTCTGGGGGCCCACAGGGGTGGATGTGACGGATCATGTGGTTCTTCATTTCCCGGAAATGTGCGCTTCCCTTACCACAAGCTTCGATGCGGCTCTGGAGGAAAAGGCGGTGATCTACGGAGACCGCGGGCGGATTGTGCTTCCTCATCCGCATTATGCGTCGGAGGCCTTTTTCTATCCGCAGGATGGCGGAGTTATGATTTCCTTCCGTGATACGGAGACGAAAAACGGCTTTCTCTATGAAATTCAGGAGACCGTTTCCTGCATCCGCGAGGGCCGGACGGAAAGCCGGGTGGTGCCCCACTCGCTCACATTGTCCTGCGCAGAGCTGTTTGACCGGATTATGGAAACGAAGCCGGTCTGAAAATCAAAGCGGAGGCCTGCGGCCGAAGAAGCTGCCCTCCGGTACCTCCCGTTCCTCGTAACCGCGCCGGAAGGAGGTGCGGGAGGAATTTGCGGAACAACCTGCTCCCGAACAGCCCGTTCCTGTGTAGCCTGTTCTGGAGTAATCCGTTCCGGGAACGCCTGTTCCGGAGTAGCCGGATGAATATCCGCTTCCCGGATAGCCTGTGTCCAGATTTCCTGTTCCTGTACGGGCATTTTCAAAACGGCCGGTTCCGGCCGCCATACGCGGGGCGTTTTCCGCGTCTGTACGACGGTTTTCCCGTTCCTGAGAGGAAAGCCCATGCAGCAGGCAGAAAACGCCGCCGATGAGCAGGCCGAGAAAGAAGAAGCAAAGCGCGATGCCGATGGAAAAGGCGATGCCGGAGCGGGAGGGGCTGAAAGAGGTGAGAAAGGCGGAAATCACAAGGAAGCCGCCTCCGGCAGCCGACAGACTGACACAGCAGGAAACGGAACGCAGGGACCTCCGGGCGGCAGACAGCGAGCCGAGGAGCAGAGCGGAAAGCAGGACGCAGGAAAAGGCGATCAGCAGACCGAAAATGCGGGAGGATGTATCAAGAACGAGAATGCCGCCCGCAGACAGGGTAAAAATGACAAAAGCCAGCAGCATGCTCAGAACGAGGGTAAGGATGCAGAAGCGGGTACTATTTTTCACAGGGTTCTCCTCTCTTGAAAATGGCAGTCAGGAAATCCTTCTTGCCTTATTCTATTCAGGAGGGGAGAGGAGGGTTACAGGCAACATATATTCACCCTTCCCCGAAACGTACATGCTCCAGCTTTTTTGGCCCGCCGGCGTTGAAGGAAGGCAGCACGCCCCGGTCCTTCAGGGGGGAATGGCCCAGGATGCGGCGGTAGCTGCGGTAGAAGGAGGAGTAATCCCCAAAGCCTGCGCGGACGGCGGCTTCCTGGGCGCTTAGGCCTCCTGTGAGCAGCTCCTGGGCGAGGATCACCCGCTTATGGAGCAGGTAATCGAAGACCGTGGTCCCGGTGGCCCTGCGGAACACCTTGTTCAGGTGATGCTTGCTGATGTAGAAGCGTTCGGAAAGCTGATCCAGCGTGACCGGTTCTCCAACATGGCGGTTCAGGTAGAGAAGGATTTCGGAAACGGTGTCGGCGCTGCCGGTTTCCGTAGAAGGGACGGAGACCTCCCGGGACATGGAAACGATTCGTGCAAGCAGAGCCTCCACGTAGATGGGAAGGAGGCGGGTCCGCAGGGCTTCCGCCTGATCCGCGCAGTCGGCGAGCGCCTCGAAGCAGCTTACGATACCATGCTTCTCCACCTGTTCAAAGTAGATGTCCGCGTTCCGCCTGTCCGGCGAAGGAAAGGCGGACAGAAGAAAAGACCTCCTTTCAGCGGAAAGGATATCCGGATGAAAATGGATGGAATATCTCCGGTAGGGCATGTCGCTATTAACCCGCACGCCGTGAAAACAGTGCGGGGAAAGAAGCAGCAGGCTGCCCGGCGTGGGGCGGTACTGCTTTCCTTCCACCAGATAGTCCGCATCCCCTTCCAGAAAGAGATAGACCTCATAAAAATTGTGGCAATGCAGGGAATAGGATTCCATTGCCTCCCGGGTGGTGCTGTAGCTGAAGCTGACCTGGTCCGTGTTGATATGTGCACCCGTTGTGGCCTTTCTGCCATCTTTTTTCTCGTCAGAGCCCATTTCTGCCTCCATTCTGCCGCCTAAGGCTGCGCGCAGCCCTGACATACAAAAGCTGCTGCTGTCTTTCGGACATTTTTCCCTAAGAAACGGCTTATTATCAGCTTACTTCACGATCGCTATATTTGCAATAAAAAAGTGCACATCTGCAATGGCTTTTTACAGAATGACAGGCTATAGTAACAATAAAAGGAAAAGCCGCCTGTCGGCGGCGAAAGGAGAGGAAGATGAAAACAGGAGCACAGCTTTACACAATCAGGGCCTATACGCAGACGGAGAGGGATTTTGCGCGGTCAATGAAGAAAATTGCAGATATGGGCTACACCACCGTGCAGGTTTCCGCGATCGGAAAGGAGATCCGTCCGGAGCGGGTGCGCGAGATCTGCGATGAAAACGGCCTGAAAATCGTGCTGACACACAGCGACGTAAACCGGATCTTAAACGATACGGACAGGCTCATCGAGGAGCACAATATTCTGGGCTGCGACCACATCGGACTTGGCGCAATGCCGGACAAATATCGTACGCCGGAGTGGATCCGCTATTTTGTGGAGGACTTTAAGGAGCCTGCGAAGAAAATCGCGGCGGCGGGAAAACGGTTCATGTACCACAATCACAATTTTGAATTTCAGAAAATTTCCATTCCGGGCTATGAGAAGCCGGTCCGGATCATCGAATATCTGATGGACAGTTTTACGCCCGAGGAGCTGGGCTTTACGCTGGATACCTACTGGGTGGCCGCAGCGGGCGGAGATGTGTGCGACTGGATCGCGAAGCTCTCCGGAAGGATCCCCTGCGTGCACCTGAAGGATATGGCAGTAGAAGGCTTCCAGCCTGTGATGGCGCCGGTGATGGAAGGCAACCTGAACTTCTCCGCCATTCTCAGCCTGCTGGAAAAGACGGACTGCGAATATCTGCTGGTGGAGCAGGACACCTGCCAGGGCAGCCCCTTCGACTGCCTGAAGACGAGCTATGACAATCTGGCAGCGGCCGGATACCGTTGACGTGGCCGGCTGAAGATAAATGGCCGGTGATACGGCCGGAGATATCAGGAGTGGAAAGGGAAAATAACATGGAACAGGTAAAGCTTGGAATCATTGGAATCGGAAATATGGGAAGCGGCCACTGCAGGACGATCCTGGACGGACAGGTGCCGGAGCTGAAGCTCGCAGCGGTGGCGGATCTTCGGGAGACGAGGAGACAATGGGCGAAGGAGAACCTTCCTGAAGATGTGGTTATTTTTGAGGACGGAGACGCTCTGATCGAATCCGGCGTCTGCGACGCGGTGCTGGTCGCCACGCCGCATTACGATCACCCCAGGCTGGTGATCTCCGCCCTGGAGCATGGCCTGCACGCTCTGTGCGAAAAGCCCGCCGGAGTCTATACAAAGCAGGTCCGCGAGATGAACGAGGCGGCGGAAAAATCGGATAAGGTGTTCGCCATGATGTTCAATCAGCGCACCAACTGCGTTTACAGAAAAATGTATGAAATCGTCCACAGCGGCGAATACGGACAGATCAAGCGGGTGAACTGGATCATCACGGACTGGTACCGCACCCAGGCCTATTACAATTCCGGCGGATGGCGGGCAACCTGGGCCGGAGAGGGCGGCGGCGTGCTTTTGAACCAGTGTCCTCACAACCTCGACCTGCTTCAGTGGATCTGCGGCCTTCCGGTGAAGGTACAGGCCTTCTGCCACAACGGAAAGTGGCATGACATCGAGGTAGAGGACGATGTGACCGCCTATCTGGAATTTGAAAACGGCGCGACCGGCGTCTTTGTGACCACCACGGCGGATGCGCCCGGAACCAACCGCTTCGAGATCACGCTGGAAAAGGCAAAGCTGGTCTGCGAGGATAATAAGCTGTATTTTTACGTGCTGGACGTGAGCGAGCGGGAATACTGCTTTACCGCGACGGAGGGCTTCGCAAAACCGGAAGGCCATGTGGTGGAGCTTGAAACGGACGGAGAAAATCCGCAGCATGCAGGAGTGCTGCGCGCCTTCGCCGCAAAGATCCTCAGAGATGAACCCCTCGTGGCGGATGGAAAAGAGGGGATCCGCGGACTGATGCTTTCCAATGCCATGCATCTGTCCAGCTGGCTCGGAAAGCCCGTTACCCTTCCCATCGACGAGGACCTTTTCCTGGAGAAGTTGAACGAGCTGCGGAAAAACTCCAGGGTGAAGGAAAACGTCCAGGAGGTTACCTTCCAGACGGAGGGCTCCTACGGAAGCAAACAGACAAAATAGAGTCGGAGGCCAGACAGAATATGAAAGCTGCAATCGTTGGCTGCGGGAACATCGCAGCCGTGCATGCAAAGAGCATCAGCCTGCTGGAGGGTGTGGAGCTTGCAGCCGCCGCAGACATCAGAAGGGACCGGGCCGAAAAATACGAAAGAGAGTATGGCTGCCATGCATATGATTCCCTGGAGAGCATGCTGGAAGCGGAGCGCCCGGACGTGCTTCACATCTGCACGCCCCATTATCTGCATGTGCCCATGGCGCAGTATGCGCTGCAAAGAGGAATCCATGTGTTCTGTGAAAAGCCGCCCGTAATTTCCGAAGAACAGCTCTCCTGCCTGGAAAAGGCCGTGGCGGAAGGCCCCGGCCGCGCGGGCTTCTGTTTCCAGAACCGCTATAATCCCAGCATCCTTTATGTGAAAGAGCTGCTCGCTTCCGGAAAGGCCGGAAAGATAAAGGGAGCCAGAGGAATCGTCACCTGGCACAGGGACGCGGCCTACTACACACAGAGCGGCTGGAGAGGAAAGCTGGAGACAGAAGGCGGCGGCGCGCTGATCAATCAGTCCATCCATACCATGGATCTGCTTGGCGTTTTGCTGGGAAAGCCCGTTTCCGTGGAAGCGCAGACGGCCAATCATCACCTTCCGGGCATCATCGAGGTGGAGGACACGATGGAGGCCTACATCCGCTATGAGAACGCGGAGGCCTGTTTCTATGCCACCACCGCCTACACAGAGGACGCGCCGCCCCTCATTGAGATTTCCTGTGAAAATGTGGTCATCCGTATCGAGGATCTGGATGTGACGCTTTTCTGGAAGGACGGATGCGGGGGAAGCGGGCGTATCGAACGTCCGGAAATCGTCAGAAAACAGGCCCTTGGAAAGAGCTACTGGGGAACCGGGCATCTGGACTGTATTTCTGATTTTTACCGCTGCCTGAAAACAGGCGGACGCTTTGCACAGGATCTGGACGGCGTCCGGGATACGGTACGGCTGATGCTCGGTGCATATGAGTCAGCCGGATGTGCGGGCAAAGAGATCAGATTAAAATTGTGAGGACGAAAGGGAAATAAAAAATGAGTGACGATAGAAGGATATTGAAGAATTGTCCTGTCAGCTGCTTCGCGGATGAAATCGACAGTTCCGTGGACAGACAGATGGCGCTTATGGAAGAACTCGGCATCGGCTGGGTGGAGTTCAGAAGCGGAGACGGCAAGGGCGTGGCGGACTATACCGAAGCGGAAGCGGAAACGCTCATGCGCCGTCTGGAAGAAAAGAAAATCCGCGTATCCGCGGTTGGCTCGCCTATCGGAAAGATCAACATATCAGATGATTTTGAACCCCATCTTGCGAGTCTTGAACACGTCGCAAAGCTGGCGAAAATCTGGAATACGCCCTATATCCGCTGCTTCAGCTTCTTTCTTCCGGAAGGGGAGAAGCCGGAGAAGTTCCGTGACGAGGTTTTCCGCAGGATGGACCGGATGGTGGAGCTTGCGGCGAAGGAGAATCTTATTCTGCTTCATGAAAATGAAAAGGAGATTTACGGAGATATCGCTTCCCGCTGCCTGGACCTGATGGAGAACTTCGGCGGCGCAAATCTGAAGGCAACCTTTGACTTCGCCAATTTCGTCCAGTGCGGCCAGAATACCCTGGAGGCCTACGACATGCTGAAAGACCATATCGCCTATGTGCATGTAAAGGACGCCCTCTTTGATGGAGGACGTGTGGTACCTGCGGGGCAGGGAGACGGAAATCTGAAAGCGATTCTTGCCCGGCTCGATGGGGAAGGATATGAAGGCTTCCTGAGTCTGGAACCTCATCTTGCTGATTTTGCAGGCCTTTCCGGTCTGGAAAAGAATGCTGCGGTACGCGGACGTACCGATACGGAGGCGGCGTTTGTTACCGCTTATGAAGCGCTTCAGGCGCTCCTGCACGGATAAGGAGAAGGCGGCCGAAGAAGGCCGATGCCGGACTGCTTTCCCAAATGGGACGGCTGTTTCTGGGTTCACTTCCATATAAAAATCCCCTGGATGCTTTAAATGAAAAGTATCCGGGGGATTTTTTCGTAAAATATCTTCTTTTACGAAAGAATTCGACTAAAGTTCCAAATCAAGGTCTATTATAATATTCTTTTTTTCCTTTGGCAATCCCATAATTTTCTTCTAAAAAATATTTTGATGGCCAGTTTAAACAACATTTGTGTTGTTAACAAACCATTTTTCAGATAAATTTTTTAAAAAGCCGTGAAGAAGGAGCCTGCCCTATGACATTTTCGTCGAACATGGCAGGATAATCCCTCCGGCTTTTTTGGAAAAAGTTTTAAAAAGAGGAAAAATGAGCCGTCAAAAAAGCAGTCATCAGGGCGCTGGCAAACCGGCAACGGAGGCAAATGTTTCCATACCGGGCAGAACGGCAAAAGGAGGAAAACGCTATGGCCAGGACAGGAAGCAACATCTACAAGCGGAAAGACGGAAGGTATGAGGGAAGAATTCTTATTGGAAAAAACAGTCGGCGAAAGCCAAAATACATTTATATATATGCGAAGACGTTAAGAGAGGTCAAACGAAAGATGTCAGAGGTTCAGGCGCCGGGACCGGGTATGGAGTCCCAGGTTTCGGATATTTCCGTACAGACCGCAGCAGAGGAATGGATGAACAGTATGAAAAAGTCATGGAAGCCCACAACGTTTCGAATGTATCAGTGCATTATCAGCCGATACATCATTCCCCTCCTGGGAAGCTTCTCGGTTATGGAAATAAAAAGGGAGACCCTTGAGGACTTTGCCGGGATGCTGGACAGATATTCCAGGGGAAAAAGTTTGTCTGATCGATATAAAAAATATATCTGCAGCATGTTACGTCAGATTATCAGATATTCCGAAACCATCTGCCATCGGGAACAGAGGAACCTGCCTGTTCCCGAATTCCATATTCAGAAAAAAATCATACAACTCCCGCCGGAACAGGATCTGGAAAGATTGAAGCAGTATCTGCTGGAGCATCCCGACGAGGACACCTGCCTGGGCGTTCTTGTCGCCATGATCACAGGCATCCGGATTGGAGAGCTGTGCGCGCTGCAATGGGGGGATTTTGACCTGGAGCGGGGAAATGTCATGATCAAAAGAAATCTGCAGAGAATCCGGAATGAAGGAATGCAGAACGGGATAATGGAAAACAAAATGACAAGAACACGGGTATGCGTACAGCTGCCGAAGACAGCTTCCTCCATTCGGCTGATCCCTCTTGCGGATGGTCTGCTGGATATTCTGAGAGTCTATCAGAAGTCTCCTGAACAATATCTGATTTCCGGAAGGAAAAGTGACTGGGTGGACATACGCACCCTGCAGTACCGCTTTTCTGCCATTCTGAAAAAATGTCAGATTCAGCCATTTCATTTTCATTTGCTTCGTCACGCGTTCGCAAGCAGATGTGTGGAACTGGGGTGTGATATGAAAAGCCTCAGCGAAGTCCTGGGACACAGCAGTATACAGGTTACGATGAATATTTATGTGCATTCTTCCATGAGGCGAAAAAAAGATATGATGAATCTGGTCTGCGGCATGCAATGAGCAGAACAGCGTTTCAACAGCAGGCCTGTTGGACGATGCCTGCTTAAAAAGAGTTTTTGAAAAAACAGGCCGTCAGACCGTCCCGTCAGCCATCCGGCTGCCCCTGAGCAAAGCAGGAAACAGGTGTCTTTATTCATTCTTTCGTAAAAGAAGATATTTTACGAAAAGTACGGTCGTTTTCATGGAGGAAATCGCATGAGTTTCGGGCAAAGGCTCAAGCAGCTGATCAGAGAAAATTATATGACACAGCGGCAGCTTTCCAGAGAACTCAGCATGGCCCCGACTACTTTGAGCGGATACGCCAACGACTGTCGGGAACCGGACCTCCCTACGCTGATCCGGTTCGCAGACTATTTCCAGGTATCAGTGGATTATCTGATCGGATACAGTGACAATCCATCCCGTGCGGAAACTTCCCGCGATCTGGGAGCTGAGCAGCTTCTGGGGTATTATGAAAAGCTGACGCCGGAAACCCGCAGACTTCTGTTGGATGAGGCCCGTCTGTTAATAAAATTTCTGCGCTGATTTTCGAGAATATTTCTAAAAAATAAGGACCGACGGCAGGGACGGTTTTCCTTTATGAAAAGAAGCAACCGCAGGAGAAAGGAAATACTGATCAGGAAGAATGAACACTATAGGGATACAGAGAAAAGAAGGATATACGGATATTCATGGATCCGCTGACATCCATGGATCCGCAGATATCCATGGATTCGTAGACATCCATGGATTCATAGATATCCATACCCATATCCTGCCGGGCGTGGACGACGGCGCGGAGTCGATGATGCAGAGCATCCGCATGGCGCGCATCGCGGCCATGGAAGGAATCTCCAGGATCATCCTCACCCCCCATCAGCGGGTGGACCGCCGCTGCGTCAGCCCGGAGGGAATCGTGCGGCGCATGAAGCTGCTGCAGGAGGAAATCGACCGCCAGAAGATTCCAATCCGCCTATATCCGGGCAGCGAGCTTTTTTACCGCCATGGAATCGAAGAACTTCTGGCAGCGGGAAAGCTGATGACGCTGGCCGGTTCCTCCTACTGTCTGGTGGAATTTTTTCCGGAAGAAAATTACGCCTACATCCGGGACGGTCTGAACCGCCTTTCCGCCTTTGGTTTCCGGCCCATTCTGGCCCATGCGGAGCGCTATGAAAGGATCAATGAAGAGGACCATGCGGCGGAGCTGAAGCGCCAGACCGGATGCCTGTACCAGGTGAATGCGGGAGCCCTTACCGGAGAAAACGGATTTACCTGGAAAAGCAGGAGCCGGAAGCTTCTGAAGAACGGTCTGGTGGATTTCATCGCCACAGACGCCCACAACGAAAAGGAGAGGGGACCCCGGATCGGAAGATGCGCCGACTGGCTGGAAAAGCGGCTGGGAGAGGCGGAACGGAAACGCCTTCTGACCGGCAATCCGGCAGCCGTGCTTGCGGACCGGGAGCTCTGAAAGAGCGGGGGTTTTTGATATTACCCTATTAAAACACAGAGAAACACGAGGACATGAAATGGAAGACACAAAGGAGAAAAGACTCTAATGGAAGAAAAAACAATACGGCAGAACGATGAAGTGGAAATAGACCTTCTTGGTCTGTGTCTGATGCTGCTGCACCATCTGCCCGTGATCCTGCCTGCTGCCCTGCTGACTGCGCTCTGCGCCTTTCTGTATACCAGTCTATTTCTATCACCTACCTATCAGTCTACTACTCAGGTATACATTCTCAATCGAACCGACAGCAATACCCTGACTTATTCTGACGTACAGCTTGGAACCCAGCTGACCAGCGACTATGCCCAGCTGATCCGCAGCCGTTATGTGCTGGAGGAAGTGATCCAGACCATGAACCTGCCCATGAGCTATGAGGGCCTGTCCGGCATGGTATCCGTTTCCAATCCGGAGGACACCCGTATCATTTCCATCACGGTGACGGATACCGATCCCGTGCGAGCCATGGAAATCGCCAACGCGGTGCGCGAGGCGGCCAGCGAACACATCATGAACGTGATGGATATCCAGGCGGTCAACGTGGTGGAGACGGCGAACCTGCCCACCCACGCTTCCGGCCCCAATACCACCCGCAACATCCTGCTTGGCGGCATGCTCGGCGCCGTTGTTGTGGCGGGAATTCTGGTGGTCAGGTATCTTCTGGACGACACCATCAAAACCACAGAAGACGTGGAACGCTATCTGGAGCTGTCCGTGCTTGCGGTGATCCCCTTAAATGAGGGCGAGACAGATGGAAAGAAGAAACGCAGGAAGGCGAAAAGAAGATTCCCTGCGAGATAGAAGAGGCCAGGCCGGAAGAAAACAGGTCCGGCATGCCGTGAAAGGAAACGGAAAATGCAGAAAGTAAACCTGAATAATATTGAAAAGCTGGACTTCCGCTCCAGGGAGAGCTACAAGACCCTGCGGACCAATCTGGAGTTCGCCGGAAAGAAGAGAAAGGTGATCGCGGTGACCAGCTGTACCCCCAACGAAGGAAAGACCAGCGTGTCCTTCCAGCTGGCCCTGTCCATGGCGGAAAGCGGAAAGCGCGTGATGCTGGTGGACGCGGATCTGAGAAAATCCGTGCTTCGGAGCATGTATAAGGTGAGCGCCGCCCGTTACGGCCTTTCCCACTATCTGAGCGGACAGGCCTCTCTTTCCGAGGTGCTGTGTGAAACCAACGTGCCTGATTTCTACGCGGTATTTGCCGGCCCGGTGCCGCCGAATCCCAGCGAACTTCTGGGAAGCGAGGCCTTCGGCCTCCTGCTGGAGTATCTGAGAGGGGAATACGATTACGTGGTGGTGGATACGTCTCCGCTGGGAAGCGTGATAGACGGAGCAGTTGTTGCTAAACAGTGTGATGGAGCGGTTCTGGTAATCGAGAGTGGAGCGGTGAGCTACCGCTTCGCCCAGAGCGTGAAGGGACAGTTGGACAAAACGGGATGCAGCGTGCTGGGAGTAGTGCTGAATAAGGTGAACTTGAGTAACGGTAGTTATTACGGAAACTACTATGGAAAATACTACAGCATGTACGGAGCAGAGGAAGAAGGCGGTTTGGTCGAAGCAATCTCCAAACGGCCCGGAGCTGGGAAGACAGAGAAGCAGGAGAAGGAATAAACGAAGCGGGAAGTGTGGTCTTGGGTAAAATACC
>NBJMC04202__coassemble_1953_pt1 | contig 16969 bp, 17 predicted proteins | sample NBJMC04202__metabat2_high_PE_053 | metagenome-assembled genome bin NBJMC04202
ATTTTTATACAAAACCAGAATCTTACCTCGAAAAATAACCACACCGCCACAGCTTGTTGCTTCTATCATTGCAATTCCTCCTGTAAGGTGTGCACTTCGGTCCATGCGAAGGAGCATGTCCCTTCCGCTAAACTAGTTCAAGTATATCCCAAATATACGCCGTAGGCAAGAAATTTTTCTTTTGAAAAAAATGCTTTCTATCCCACCGTACCAAAATAGGCGTCGAACACCCGCTTCGCGATGGGAACCGCATAATCGCCGCCGGAGCCGATTCCTTCAATGATTACGGTAACCGCGATCTGCGGATTCTCCGCAGGAGCAAAGCCCGTAAACCATGCGTGGGAATCGCTGGTGCTGTCGCTGTACTCCGCGGAGCCCGTTTTTCCTGCGGCGGTATAAGACAGGCCGGAAAGCTTTGTCGCCGTCCCTTCCTCCACCACATCCGTCATCAGCCCCGTCAGAATCTCCGCTTCCTCCGAAGTCATCAGCCGCGCATATTCTTCCGGCTCATACTGCTTCAGTACCGTACCGTCCGGCTTCTCAACCCGGTCCATCTCATAAGGTTTCATCAACACTCCGTCGTTTGCAATGGCAGAAGTAATCATGCACAGATGAAGCGGGGTCATCTGGGTTCTTCCCTGGCCGATCACGGTCTGAATCATATCCGCGTCGCCGCTGTCTTCCGTCAGAGCGACACTGCTTCTGGAATAAGAGATGTCCACCGGAAGCTCCTGATTGAACAGAAGGCCATCCAGAGTGGAAAGAAAGCTGCTCCTCTCCAGGCTCATTCCGATGTTGGCGAAGGAAGAATTGCAGGACTCCGCAAAGGAATGCATGAAATCCAGACTCCCGTGGCTGCTTCCATGGTAACAGCGGATGGTGGTGTCCCCATGGGTGTAGCTTCCGCTGCACTGCCAGGTATAATTTTCCCAGTCATCCGGATGCTCCCTGATATATTCCAGAGCCGTTATCATCTTAAAGGTGGATCCGGGCGGATAAAGCCCCTGCGAGGCCCGGTTTAGCAGGACAGAGCTTCCCTCCTGATTCAGGTTCTCCCATTCCTGCGCGATCTCATTGGGATCAAAATCCGGTTTGGATACCATGGCAAGGATCTTTCCCGTGGAAGGCTCCATGACCACAATCGCTCCTTCATATAGCCCCATGGCGTTATAAGCCGCCTCCTGAAGCGTCACATCCAGCGTGGTGACCAGATTGTTGCCCGGATTTTTCACACCGGCCGCGGCATTCTGCGCCTGTTCGGACGCGGAGGCGGAGGTATTGATCAGATCGTAATTGGCCAGGCTTTCCAGGCCGGTTTTGCCCCGGGTGGAATAGCCGACGATATGAGAAAACATATTTTCATAAGGGTACTGCCGCACCTCTTCCCCATCCACATTCACCGTCTCCGCCAGCACTTCTCCATCAGCAGAATAGATGGTTCCCCTTGTATTCTGCTGTGCCAGAACGCTCTGTCTGCTGTTATAACTGTTGTTGAACAGTTCCTCCGAATGGGAAGGAATATAGATACACAGATAGGCTGCCATGGCGGCGAACAGGGCGCAGAAAAACACCGCGCAGCCGATCATCTGCAGCCGCGCTGTTTTTTCGTCCGGGAACCCGTCGTTTCTGCGGCTCCGGCCGGATGCACCATGCCCATGCGGATTGTATCTTCTTCCAGCCCTTCTCCCCTCTGCTCCCTTCCGTCTTCTTTCTGCCATTTTGAATTCCTACCATCCTTTCCGTCCCGAGCGTCCGTTTCCTCCATGGCTCTGTCCGCGGTACGACGCCTCATCTTCCGCTTCCCATTCGTTCACATCTTCTTCCTCTTCCCGCCATTCATCGTCGTCCTCCTGCCACTCGTCCTCCTCATCCCAGTCCTCCTCATCCCAGTCCTCTCCATCATCCTCAGGAAACGGAGCGCGCCGTTTCAGACCGGCGCCCTGAACCGCCGCGAACAGAAAGAGCGTGGTCATCACACTGCTGCCTCCATAACTGACCAGAGGGAGAGTCACGCCGGTAAGGGGAATAAAGCGGATTCCGCCGCCCACGGTCAGAAACACCTGAAAAATATACATCACACCGAACCCGGATGCCAGCAGGCGGTAAAAGTGATCCTGCTGTACAGAAACATGGTTCCGGGCCATGCTCCTGGTATTGTCAAGAGCAATGCGCATCATCTGCAGAAAGCAGCAGATGCAGACCACGAGCAGACTCACGGAAAACAGAAGCCCCAGCTCCTCCGTGACCGCCGCAAAAATAAAGTCCGTTTCCACATAGGGAATGTCCTCCGGTGTACCCTGCCCGATTCCCAGCCCGAACCAGCCGCCCCTGGACAGGGCAAAAAGCGACTGGGTGATCTGATAGCCCTGACTGTCGATCACGCTCCAGGGATCACGCCATGCCTGTACCCGCACCTGCACATGGGAAAACAGGCGGTACGCCACGCAGGCCGCCGCGCACCCGCCGGCAGCACCCAGCGCAAGATAACGGTATTTTCCCGTCGCGAAGAAAACAAGGAAGACAAAAACCAGGAAAAAAATAAGTGCGCTTCCCAGATCCCTGGAAAGAACCAGCACCAGCACATGACCGCCTGCAACAGCCGCAGCAATCGCCAGATTTTTCAGAGAAGTATCTTCCCACAAAAGCGCTGCGAGAAAAAAAACGAACAGAAGCTTGACAAACTCAGAAGGCTGAAAGGTGATCCCCGCCACCGTATAGCTGATTCTGGAGCCGTGGGTCACCTGTCCCAGAATCAGCACAGCGGTCAGGGCCAGAAAACCTGTACCGGCATACAGAAGAGTCAGCTCCTTAAGCAGCTGCTCCCATTTTCTTACCACATATGGAATCGCCATGGAAATGATCATGCCGGCGGCCGCAATGATGAGCTGACGGATCGCCTGCTGCAGATCCAGCCTGCCGAGAATCAGCAGACCGGTCCCAAGGAGGAAGCACATATGATTGAGAAGCGGCCGGTTCATTCCCGGATAGATCATGAGAAACAGCATCATGGAAGCGAACAGGGTAATCTGGGAAAACGCATAAAAAAACAGGGCGTCCAGTTCTCCCGTTTCCAGACAAAGCGTCAGAAAAGCGACAAACTGCCAGATAAAAATGCAGACGGTCTGCGCCGTATCCACCGGCCGTCCCTTCCTGGAAGAAAGGAAAACGCGTACCAGGGACAGAACTGCGTACAGGACCGCCAGAAGCGCTATCACATATCTGGAATAAATCACGATGAACTGCTCCATGCCCGTTACTGTGCTCCTTTCCTGAAATGTCCCGTGGTAAAGGCATACTCCGGCTGTACCTGTTTTCCCGAAAGTCCGTTTTCAAAGAGCCGCAGGATTTCCTCCGTCTCCTTTCCGTTCTCTTCCAGAAAATCCAGCCTGAGAAAAGCGGCTCCGCTCTCCGCCAATTCTCCCAGATATCCATGAAGGGAGAGTGGAACGGAATTGTAGATGACGTTTACGCAGAAACGGCAGTCGGTCACAACAGGAAACTCCGCCTGATACCGGTCGATCAGCAGCAGTTTCTTACCCGTCCGGCCGTTCCCTGCTTCCCCTTTTGCCCCCCTTTCGGAGCAAACATCCTTCGGGCATTCTCCCGCCGTTTTCCGGATGCAGTTTGCCGTCACCATCATGGGAATTCTGCCGTAAACCAGAATCTCCTCCCGTCCCCGCTTCCCTTCTTCCGGGGAAGGCAGGGCGAGGACATCCCTTCCGTTCAGTTCCAGAGGCGCACAGTAGGTATCCATGTCTGCGCTCCAGTATTCCCAGGTCTGCCTGTTCCAGATATAGATTCTGTGGTCAAAGGCAATCTTTCCCTTCCAGCCGTTTTCCTTCAGCCACATAAGGCCGGAAGGGGAAGGGGTCTGCGCCCCCTCAAAAAGTCCGGTATCAAGAAGCGCTTTCACCCGCTTCATCTGTTTTCTGGTTTCCGCACGGAGAATGACCGGAAGGGACAGGAAAATTTCTGAAGAAATCCCCTCCGCCTTCGCCGCTTTCAGTCCGTCTTCCATTTCACCATTCATGGCCGCGTAAGACACATAGATTCTGGAAACTCCCGCATTCAGACAGGCCAGGAACTGGGGAAGCGTGGTCACAGAAGCCGACAGACTGCAGGGTGCAGGCCGCTTTTCCGACAGCTCAGGCTGCGTCAGGGAGGGCGCCGGTTCCGGCCGCGCCGATGAAACGGCTGCCAGCCCGGACAGCGCGTCTTTCTCTGTCTCCGCATCCGTTCCGCTCTGACGGCGGCAGTCTGCAATCCTTCCGGCGCGCAGTTTTTCCAGTGCGCTTCTTCTCAGCTCATTAATAGCTTTCACCGGAAGAAACACTTCTCCCTCCATGCGGACGGTGATTTTTTCCGCCCGAAAACCGCTTCCGCCCGTTTTCGCGAGCTGCCGTCTTACTTCCTCTTCTCCAAGCGGACGCTTCTGCGCCCGCTGTACCGTCTCTCCTTCCAGGCAGACCATTTCCTTCCCTGCCATGGCCGTCAGGCGGAACGGTTTTCCCGCCTCCAGCTCCGCCGTCAGGGAAACCGGAAGCTCCATCGTCCGCTCCAGAATCCGGCTGCGGATCTCCGTAAGCTCCCCCTCCTCACAGCCCGCATAGCCAGGCTGATCCAGCGTGATCATGTCCCGGCCGTTGTGCTTCTTTAAGTATCCGTTTCCCAGCCCGCTCCGCACGTACAGGGTGGAAAGAAGCTTTCTGTCCTGCGGCGGCACTTCTCTTTTTTTCTGCGGGTTTTCCAGATACTCGTCAATTCTCCGCCGGTAAACATCCGTCACGCCTGCCACATATTCCGCCCGCTTCATCCGTCCTTCGATTTTAAAGGAATCGATTTCCGCATCCATCAGCTCCGGGATCAGATCGATGGTACACATATCCTTCAGGCTCAGCGGATAACAGGCCTTTCCTGTTTTCTGCGACCGGATGCGGTAAGGCTGCCGGCAGGGCTGGGCGCATCTTCCCCGGTTCCCGCTGCGTCCGCCCAGCATGCTGCTGAACAGGCACTGGCCCGAATAGCAGTAGCACATGGCTCCATGGATAAACACCTCCACCTCAAGACCGCTTTCCTTTTTCAGAAGCGCCGCTTCCTCCAGAGAAAGCTCCCTCGCTGGAACCACCCGGACGATACCAAGCCGCTTCAGGGCCTCCGCTCCCGCCGCATCCGTGATGGTCATCTGGGTGCTCGCGTGCAGCGGAAGATGGGGAAAGTTCTTTCCAAGAACGCAGAGCGCTCCCACATCCTGCACGATCACAGCGTCCAGTCCCGCCTCATAAAACGGGGCGATGAAATCCGCAAGCCGGTCCAGCTCCTCCTGCTTCATGAGCGTGTTGACCGTCAGATAAATCTTTTTCCCATAAAAATGGGCCTCATCCAGCGCGGAAAGCACTTCGTCCCGGCTGAAATTTCCGGCATACGCCCTCGCTCCATACTCCTGGCCCCCTATGTACACTGCATCCGCCCCCGCCTTCAGCGCCGCCTGAAAGCAGCCATAATCCCCGGCGGGTGCAAGAAGTTCCGGTTTCTTCATTCCGCATTTCCTTTCATTTCCTATTGAATAAAAAAGGCTGTCCCTGAAAAGACAGCCCTCAATCCGCTATGCTTTTTTGTTTCTGTCATTTTTATCCGCCAGCTCGGTTTCCAGCCTGACGATCCTTTTGGAGCTTTCGTTCAGCTCCTTCTGGACGCTCTTCAGGGATTTTTCCGTATTTTCCAGCTTAATCTGGGACGCGATCAGTTCATGCTTCAGATCATAGAGTTCCTTCTCCTTGCCCTGAAGTTCCTCCTCCAGAAGACCGATCTGTTTTCTCGCCTTGAAATAATCATCCGCAATATTCAGCTGCATCAGAATATTCTGACGATCAGGCGGCTGCCGTGTAAAACCGTCAAGTTTGCTGTATTCCGTCAGCTTATTGTTGATATAGGAGGCTACCCGCTGCAGATATTCCTCGCTTTCATATCCGCTCAGCGTTAGAACCTTTCCTCCGATAATGACTTCTGTATCTGTCTTAACAGCCATGCTGCTCTCCTTCGTCCCGTTTCCCGGCGTCCCGTTATACGAAATTTATTATACACCAGAAGACTGCGGGAATTCAAGTCCCAAATGACGGTAGGCCGCCTCTGTCACCACTCTTCCTCTGGGCGTGCGGTTGATGAAGCCGTTCTGGAGCAGATAGGGTTCGTAAACGTCCTCGATGGTTCCGGCATCCTCGCCAATGGCTGCAGCCAGCGTGTCCAGCCCCACCGGGCCTCCGTTGAACTTGTAAATCATGGTATCCAGCATGTTCCGGTCCACATGATCCAGCCCCATCCGGTCCACATCCAGGAGATCAAGCGCCTTTTTTGCCACCTCCAGGGTGATCGCGCCGTCAAAACGCACCTGGGCAAAATCGCGCACCCGCTTCAGCAGGCGGTTTGCGATTCTTGGCGTGCCGCGGCTTCTTCTCGCCAGTTCACCTGCTCCGCCCACATCGATCTGAACGTCCAGGACGGCGGCAGAATGGACGATGATCTGCGTCAGCTCCTCCACCGTATAAAATTCCAGCCTGTGGATCACGCCGAAACGATCCCGCAGCGGCGCAGTCAGAAGCCCTGCCCGGGTGGTCGCACCCACCAGGGTGAAATGCGGAAGTTCCAGCCGGATGGATCGGGCCGAGGAGCCCTTTCCGATCATGATATCGATGGCATAATCCTCCATGGCCGGATAAAGCACCTCCTCCACCTGACGGTTCAGCCTGTGGATCTCATCCACAAAAAGCAGATCCCCTTCCTGCAGGTTGTTGAGAATGGCCGCCATCTCTCCCGGCTTCTCGATGGCCGGCCCGCTGGTAACCCTCATGTGAACGCCCATCTCATTTGCAATGATGCCCGCCAGCGTGGTTTTTCCAAGTCCGGGCGGCCCGTACAGAAGCACATGGTCCAGGGCGTCTCCGCGCCGTTTGGCCGCCTCGATGTATACCTTCAGATTCTCCTTCGCCTTTTTCTGCCCGATATAATCGTCCAGCGTCTGCGGCCGCAGCGTACTCTCTATTCTGATGTCCTCTTCCGTTACATTCGTCTCGATGACTCTTGCCATATTTCCTCCGTGCTTATCCCGGTACCGATCAGAACAGATGCTTCAGGGCGGCCTTCAGAAGCTCCTCCACATCCATCTCGTCCGCATTTTCCACCTTCCGTACTGCCTGCGCCGCCTCTGAAGCAGAATAGCCCAGTGCTGCCAGAGCCTCTGCGGCTTCCCGTCTCGCGTCGCTCAAGCCCGCCGCCTGTGCCGCGTAGGTCGCGCTTTCCCTGGATACGAACGTTTCCTCCATGGAAACCTTATCCTTCAGATCCAGAATCAGACGCTGCGCGGTCTTTGCCCCCACGCCGGGCGCTTTGGAAATCGCCTTAACATCCTGGGTGAGCACCGCAAGTCGCACATCATCCGCGCTCATCGCGGAAAGAATGGCAAGACCGCCCTTGGGACCGATGCCGTTCACCGTGATCAGCAGCCGGAACATATCCAGATCATCCTGGCCGAGAAAACCGTACAGCAAAAAGGCATCCTCCCGCACGCAGGTATAGGTATAAATTTTCACTTCTTCTCCAATGGGCGGCAAAAGAGAAGGCAGGCTCGACGGGATTTTGATATTAAACCCGATCTGTCCCACCTCCAGCACCAGATTGTCCTCCGTCACTCCGGCGACGCGTCCGACCAGATATGCAAACATAATTATTTTCCTCCGTTTTTCATTGTCCGGCCCGGCAGATAGGCCAAAACGGCCCGGCAGACAAGCCCCAGACAGAAGCCGGTGAGGCAGCCGCAGATCAGAAGCGGCGGAATGTAATAAAGGATCTGAACCGTTTCCGTAATCAGCACGGCAACACAAAGCTGCGCCGCATTATGCGCGATTCCGCCGGCACAGCTCACACCCGTTACGGAAAAGGCAGGATTTTTCTTCAGAAGCGCCATGACGAGAAAGCTGAAAAGCGCCCCCGCAAGGCTGTACAGAAGCGAAGAAAGGCTGCCGAACAGAAAGGCGGACAGGCAGGCCCTGCACACATTGACCAGAAGCGCTTCTCTGGCTCCGTACAGATACAATACAAGAAGGATCGCCAGGTTGGGAAGCCCGAGCTTCATTCCCGGCACTCCGAAGGGGAACGCAACCACTGTTTCCACATATCCAAGAATCAGTCCGAAGGCCAGAAGCAGACCGAGCGTTGCCGTCCTCGCCGTACCTTTTTTGTTCATACCATTCTCCCTGTGTATCGTTCCGCCGGCATGACAGCCTGCTCCGGTTTTCATCCGGCCACACCATCCAGGCCGTTGTCCGTTTCTTCTCCTTCCACGGTGACCACCAGTTCATGGGGCAGGCAGATGATGCTTTCTCCCACCCGGCTGACGGCCCCCTGTCGGACGCAGAGCCTGTCCGGACAGTCCGCTTCTTCCATCCAGACCTGTCCGTTCCGGATGATCAGCAGGTTTGTACTGTTTTCCAGTTCAAGCGCAATCTCTCTGTCCTCCTGAAGGGAATATTCCCCCCAAAGGCTTCCGCCGCAGACCACCCGCACCGTACTCCCCTCTCTGCCCGCGAAAAAAAGATACAGGACAAAAAGAAGCGCCGCGCACAGAGCTGCGGCCAGCAGAAACAGATCCGCTTTCGTCATTATAGCACGATCGAACATACGTTTCAAGAAGCATTTCCTCCTGCATCGGTCGGAGCGCCGTCCGCCAGCGCCCGGTAATGGGCCTCCTTTTCCGGATCCTTCAGGGCAGCGCAGGCGGCGGCACAATTTTTCCAGAACAGCTTCGTTCCTTCCGATGCTCCCGAAAGGGTAAAGCTTTTTCCGGCGGCCTTCTCATAGCAGGAAAGCGCCTCCTTATAGTCTTCCCTTTTCCACGCCGCCTCACCAAGTCCGGAAAGCGCCGTCAGATAATAAACCGATGCCTGCGCGTCCGCAGCGTCCTCCTCCGTCCCGGGGGATGCTCCTTCCTTTTCCGCCTTTTCAAACAGCTCTCTGGCCCGGCGCAGAAGCGTCTCCGCCCGGCTTCCCTCCTCACGGGAAAGCACCAGAATCCCCTGTCTGGTCAGCGCCTCGGCCAGAAGCTTCTCTGCCCCCTTTTTCCCATCCAGGATGCGGACAGCGCGTTCATAACACCGTTCTGCCTCGTGCGGCTGCACAGCGCCTTCATAAGCAGCGCCCGTGCTCATCAGCACCAGCGCAAAATGCTCCGTATCTTCCAGATTCAGCTCCTCCATCAGAAGCAGGATGTCTTCTGACACCGCAAACGCCTTTTCATACTGTCCGCTCTGCCTGTAAAAGGAAAGCAGCTCGTTTCCGGCAGCCACATAGACGCCGTTTTCTTCTTTTTCCTTCGCCTCATCCATACAGGTCTGCAGAAAGGATTCAATTTCCTCCCACCTGCACTCCCGGATCAGGCCGCTTAATTCCTCATAAATTTCTTCCATGGATTTCACAGGTTCACCTCAAAATTTTTATCCTTATGTTTTACGAACCGCAATTATTCTTCCGTTTCTTCCTCCGGCGTGTAAAGCGTCCATCCAAGACCGGCATCATAAGCCAGACACTCCCAGATGATCTGCCCGTCCTCATCCAGCTCCGGATCGCCGCCCGGCCGCTGCACCGGAACCTCAAAAAGAATGTCGATGTATCTGCCCCTCTCCGTATCCTCCGCTCTGGCATAAAACAGATATTCCACGCTCGGCTCATTTCCCAGATTCAGAGGCAGGAGCCACTCCTTACTGTCCGCCGACGGAAAGGAAAAATCGGCGGCGGACAGCTCCGTTTCTTCCTCGCCCGCCTCTGTATCCGTTGCATCCGTTTCCTCTCCGTCAACCAGAGCGTCTGCCTCTTCCGCCAGAAGGGAAGCTTCCACAGCCTCCTCCGGAATCACTTCAGGCCGTCCGGACAGATCCTCCCGCATCTTCTGACAGAACTCGTTGTCCGCAAGGATGACAAAGTTTTCCCATTTATCCTGAAACTCCTGCAGCTCTTCCACCTGTGCTGTCAGGCTGTGGCTCTGTGCGCTCAGATCATTGATGGTTTCCTGGGCGGAAGCCACCTGCGCTTCCAGCTCTGTCTGTTCCCGCCGCTCCCGGTAGATCACAAACGCTTCCACCAGCATCGCACCCAGAAGCACAGCCACCGTAATATACGTAACAATTTTTGCAAATACATCTTCTCTGAAGCTCATTTCCGATTACAAACCTTTCTCTTCCACTATCCGACCGGGAAAGTCTTCCTCGGCAAATACCGACTGCTTTTTTATTCTACACCATACCGGGCAAAAAGTCATGACCTATTTCCGCAGCGTTGACATTTCCCCTGTAAAAGCTTATAATCAGCTTGTTTTGAAACCCCCGTTTTTACGGGGAAACGGCGTTTTGAGCCGTCCATAAAAGCCAGTCCGATTATAAAAGAAGAGAGAGAAAAGTTATGGAGAACTATCGTATTACCATCGATTCCAATTCCGACCTGCCGTCTTTTCTTGCCGAAAAATATCAGACGGTGATCATTCCCCAGTATTATGCCTTCGGAGACGAGGTTTACGGGGATGAGAAGAACATGACGCCCGCCGAATTTTATCAGAAGATGCGGGAAGGCGCCCTGCCCTCCTCCATGGCGAACAATCCGGCCGTAATCCGGGAACGCTTTGAGGGCATCCTGAAGGAAGGCTTCGATATCCTGCATATCGCCTTTTCCTCCGCCTTGAGCGGCAGCTACAACAATGTCTGCGTCGCGGCGCAGGAGCTGATGGAAGAATATCCCGACAGAAAAATCGTTGTGGTGGATTCCCTGAATGTTTCCCTTGCGGAGACCATCCTGTTTCTCAAGGCGCACCAGCTTCAGGAGGAAGGCCGCAGTCTTTCCGAAAATGCGGCTTTTCTGGAGGAATACAGAAAACATATCAACGTCCAGTTCACCGTGGACGATCTGTTTCACTTAAAGCGCGGCGGAAGAATTTCCGGCGCAGTGGCTGCGGTAGGAACCGCACTGAACTTAAAGCCCTTCCTTTCCATCACCGCGGAAGGAACCCTGGCTTCCAACGGCACAGTGCGCGGCCGCAAGAAGTCCATCCGCGTCCTGGCAGAACGGATGCGCGACACCCTGGGAGATAACCCGGACAAAACGGTCCCCGTCGGCATCGTGCACGGAAACTGCCCGGAGGACGCCAATCTGGCCGCCTCCTACGTGAAGGAACTGACCGGAATCGACAACATTATCATCAATGACGTCAGCCCCAGCATCGGTACCCACGCAGGTCCCGGCGCGCTCGGTATCCTTTACTACGGAAAAGAACGCTGATGTAAAAACGGATGTTCCTCTTCGGAGCATCCGTTTTTTCTGCTGAAATTTATCCCCCATTGAAACAATCAGGCCTGTCCGCCGTCTTTCCTGTCCTTTTCTGAAAAAATGGATACAAACCGCACCTTCCGGTCCAGCCAGTCTCCCATGAGACCGATCACCTTTCCCATGGTGAAGGCGGCGAGAATGGTTCCCACGCCCAGTCCATCGATATCTCCCAGACAGAAGAATGTGAGCAGCGCGGTAACCGCAAGACAACTCACATCAAAGACAATCTTAAAAACGGAATACCGGACGCACAGTATTCCGGAGGCCTCTCTGGGAAACAGGTCCGTGGGAACAATCGGCATCCTGCACCGGTTCGACAGGGCAATTCCGAAGCAGATGCACAGATAGCTGACAAGAAAGTACAGCACCCGGAGCGGTAAAGTCTGCGGCAGCAGGCTGACCCAGCATTCATGAATATCCACGAAAACGCCGAACACAAATCCCACCACAAAGCTGAGCAGGTATTGGGGAACAAACCTGCGGCGCATGACAAACAGACTCAGAACCAGAAGCCCCTGAAAGAGATAGGTCCAGGTTCCCAATGACAGGACGGGAAAGACCTCTGAAAACCCATAGGGCACGCTGGAAATGGCGGAAATGCCGGAACCGGAATGCAGCATCAGCACCACGCCGAAGCTGTTCATGACCACCACCAGCAGAAGCGCCACTTCTCCTCTGAGGGTGGCAGGCGGAGCCGCCGGGGCGCTCCTCCCCCTTCTGTCTGTACGTTCTTCCGCTTTTTCTTTCAGCCCTGCGGCTGCAGCTTCCGTCATATCTGATCCTTCCTTTCTCTTTCGTCTTTTTCTTCATGCTTCGGATACGGTCGTCTCCCCGCTGCATTTTCCCGGCCGGCAGGAAATGCTGAATGAAACGGGCGGAAAGGGAACTCCGAAACTCTCAAAAGACAGTATAGGACCGCAGAAAAGCGGAATCAAATCAATTATTTATATAAAATAATAGATTTTATCTATGAATCATGCTATCATGAATCCAACTGATGAAAGCCCGCCTTATGGCGGTATTGTTGAAAGGATCCCCCTTTTATGAATCTGATTCATCTCCGATATTTTATCGAGCTTGCCGAAACAGGCCACTATACACGGGCCGCGCAGCGGCTCTGCATCACCCAGCCCTCTCTGAGCCATGCCATTGACCAGCTGGAGAAGGAACTCGGCGTTCCCCTCTTTGAAAAACGGGGGCGAAATACCACCCTGACCCGCTTCGGGGAGCAGTTTCTGCATACCGCCCTGAACACCCTGAAAACGCTGGACGAGGGAACAGATGCGCTCCGGCTTGCCGCCCGCGGGGAGGGGCTGATCCGCCTCGGCCTGTTAAGAAGCCTGGGCGTAAGGTTCCTCCCGGAACTGGCCGAGCGGTTTCTTGCAGCGTATCCGGAGAAACACATCCGCTTCTCTTTTTACTCAGGAATGAGCCATGCGCTTCTGGAAGGCCTGACCGCAGGCCGTTTTGATATGGTTTTCTGCTCTTCCCCCGGACACCGGCCGGAAAATGACACTCTGATTTCCCTTCCCGTCACCCGGCAGCGGCTCGTGCTCATCGTCCCGCAGGATCATCCCCTCGCCGTGCAAGACAGCGTGGATCTGAAGCAGACGCTGGAGTATCCTTATCTGTATTTCTCCGAAGGTTCCGGCCTCCGAAGCGTGGTGGACGGCCTGTTCGATGCCGTGGGTATGAAGCCGCAAATCGCCTGCGAAGTGGATGAAGATCAGGTCATCGCAGGGCTGGTCTCCTGCCATTTCGGCGTTGCCATTGTGCCCGAAATGGAACTTCTCTCCCATCTGCCTGTAAAAAGTATCCAAATCAAAAGCCCGTCATGGGAGCGCAGCCTGTATATGATCCGTGACAGCCGCTTCTACACGCCTCCTGCCGCCGCGCTTTTCTGGCAGTTCGTGCAGGAGCAGACCCGTTCCCTGCCCTTTCTCAGTGAATACTGAAAACCCGGGAAGCAAAGCCGCCAGCACTGTTTTTAGTATCTACTTTTTGTTTATACCATCTGAAATATACGGTGATTCCCTGCCCGGAGAAGGCGGCCTACAATAATAAAAGAAGATTTTGTTTCGCCATTTTGGCATCACAGAAATGGAGGATATTATGGATCAGAAAGAATTAAGCGTATTTCCCAAGGGAGAAAAGAACGACGCGTTTGCGCAGTATTTTACAGGACAGAGCTATCTGAACATGCTTTCCACCACACAGGTGGGAATCGGGAATGTCACCTTCGAACCCGGCTGCCGGAACAACTGGCACATTCATCACGCGGCAAAGTGCGGCGGCCAGATCCTGCTGGTGACCGCAGGCAGAGGCTATTATCAGGAGTGGGGCAGGGAAGCGCAGGAGCTGCATCCCGGCGATGTGGTGAATATTCCAGCCGGTGTCAAGCACTGGCACGGCGCCGCACCGGATTCCTGGTTCGCCCATCTCGCTGTGGAGGTTCCCGGCGAGGAAACCTCCAACGAATGGCTGGAGCCGGTATCCGATGAGGAGTATGGGAAGCTGAAATAATATGGTTGCCTGCGGCCGCGGCTTCCTGCAGAGAGGCGTACCCGACAGGCACATGACGAAAGGGGCATCCGGTTTTTAACCGTGATGCCCCTGATTGTTACCGCCCTGCTCATGATACTCACCTTTTTCACTTCTTCGAGGGCTGTTTTTCTTTACAGTCCCGATCCTTCCAGGTCATTCTTCACATCGGCAGTTTTATAGATCTCATATCCTTCATAGCTATAGCTTGCGTCAATGCCCTTCATGTATACTTCCCGGTCATGAATCCGCTCTGTCAGCGCAGCGCTCAGCAGGGTTTTAATTTCCGTATCTCTGACCGGGCTCCGTTCCATCGCCAGCAGATAATCCTCTTTGTCCACACGGCTCCAGTCAATGACCTTCCCGAGCTCCTTTTTCAGGATTGCATCCAGCCAGATCCGCATACTCCTGCCATTTCCCTCACTGAATCAGCATCGCATCCCCAAAAGAGAAAAACCGATACCGTTCCTTCACCGCCTCCTCATAGGCAGCCAGCACATGCTCCCGTCCTGCCAGGGCGGAAACCAGCATCACCAGAGTGGATTCCGGCAGATGGAAATTGGTGATCAGGGCGTCCAGCACCTTGAAGCGGTATCCCGGATAGATAAAAATATCCGTGTTGTCGCAGCATTCCTCCAGATGGCCGTTTTCATCGCTGGCGCTCTCCACGGTGCGGCAGCTGGTGGTGCCCACGCAGATCACCCGGTGGCCGTTTTCCTTCGCCCGGTTGATCTTCTCCGCCGCTTCCGCGTTCACCTGATAATATTCGGAATGCATGTGGTGCTCCTTCACGTTTTCCACCTTCACCGGGCGGAAGGTGCCAAGGCCCACATGCAGGGTCACATAGGCCAGATCCACGCCCATGTCCTGAATCTCCTTTAGCAGCTCCGGCGTGAAATGCAGGCCGGCGGTAGGCGCGGCGGCCGAGCCTTCAAATTTGGCGTATACCGTCTGATAGCGGTTTTTGTCCTGAAGCTTGTGGGTGATGTAAGGAGGCAGCGGCATCTCTCCCAGACGGTCCAGAACCTCTTCCCAGATCCCGTCATAGAAAAAGCGGATCAGGCGGTTTCCGTCTTCCACCACGTCCTCCACCTGCGCGTGAAGAAGTCCCTCTCCGAACACCAGTCTGGTGCCGGGTCTCGCCTTCTTCCCTGGCTTCACCAGGCATTCCCATACATCGCCCGCATGGCGTTTTAACAGCAGCACCTCCACAGCGCCGCCGGTTTCCTCCCGCACGCCCATGAGTCTGGCCGGAATCACCTTGGTGTTGTTCAAAACCAGACAGTCGCCGGGGTTGAGAAAAGAGGTGATCTCCCGAAACACGTGATGGGAAACCGCCCCTGTTTCTTTATCCAGGACCATAAGCCTGGAGGACGAGCGGTCCTCCAGGGGGTCCTGCGCGATGAGCTCCTGCGGAAGCTCATAATAGTAATCGGATGTTTTCAGTCCGTCCATAAATTACATACCAGCTTTCTTCAGGAAAGCGACATAGCCGCGCATGGTCTCGTAAACGTCCGCCTTGCTGGTCGCCTCCCAGGGCGCGTGCATGTTGAGCACTGCAACGCCGCAGTCGATCACGTTCATGCCGTACAGAGCCATGATATAGGCGATGGTTCCGCCGCCGCCCACGTCAACCTTGCCCAGCTCCGCGGTCTGATAAACGATATCGGAGCTGTCGCAGATGTCACGGATATGTGCCACATACTCCGCGTTCGCGTCGTTGGAGCCGGATTTTCCTCTGGAACCCGTGAACTTGTTAAATACCATTCCTTTTCCAAGGAAGGCGGCGTTCTTCTTTTCAAAGCAGGAAGCATAGGAAGGATCAAAGCCTGCGCTCACGTCAGAGGAAAGCATGCAGGAGTTTGCCAGACATTTTCTCAGGTTCAGCTCGCTGTACTCTCCCATCAGCTCCATCAACTCTGCCGTCGCGTTTTCAAAGAAGCGGGACTGCATACCGGTCGCTCCCACGCTTCCGATCTCCTCTTTGTCCACCAGAATGCAGCAGCCGGTACGCTCCGTCACCTCTCCGGCAACCTCAAGAAGGGCTCTTGCGGAAGTATAGGCGCATACTCTGTCATCCTGTCCATAGGCCAGAATCATGCTGCGGTCAAAACCGGCCTCTCTGGCACGTCCTGCAGGAACGATCTCCAGTTCTGCGGAAAGGAAATCTTCTTCCTCAATATCATAGGTCTCCTTCAGGATCTTCAGCACGCCTGCCGTAACCGCGTTCTTTTCCTCATCCTTCAGAGGCATATTTCCCACAACCAGATCCAGGGCCTCTCCTTCCACCACCTTGGCTGCCTTCTTCTCCATCTGTTCTCCTGCCAGATGAACCAGCAGGTCGGAAACGAAGAATACGGGATCATCCTCGGCCTCGCCCACATTGACCTCGACCGTGGTGCCGTCCTTTTTCACAACGACGCCGTGAAGTGCCAGAGGGATGGCGACCCACTGGTACTTTTTGATGCCGCCGTAATAATGGGTGTCCAGATAGGCGATATTCTCATCCTCATACAGAGGATTCTGCTTCACATCGATTCTGGGGCTGTCGATATGCGCGCCAAGAAGGTTCATGCCCGCCTTCATGGGCTGCTTTCCGATCTGGTACATCACCAGACATTTATTCATATTCACCGCATAAACCTTGTCTCCGGGCTTCACGCTCCCGCCCTTTTCGATCAGGTCATTCAGTTCGCGGTAACCTGCCTTTTCAATCAGGTTCACCAGCGTATCCACGCACTCGCGCTCGGTCTTGCCGTTATCCAGGAAATCCATATATTCCCTGGCAAATGCATCGGCTGCCTTTACCTGCTCATCTGACCAGACATTCCAGACATTCTTTCTTTCCATCAGTCTTCTCCTCCATCAGTTTCTTTTGCTTTCGAACCAAGAACTGTTTTTAAAAGTTCCCTGGCTCTTGCCACCTCGTCACTGTGAATCCGGAATACGCAGGCTGTCTTATCCTTCGGCTTCCGGAACAAAAACAGTCCCCCCAGACCTTTGTCTTCCCATTCCACGAAATAGGAAATTCTGTTTTTCAACAGAATTCGTTCCACCTTCTCCTTTG